>JACRYN010000052.1_pt1 | contig 39235 bp, 35 predicted proteins | sample 8023231 | NCBI WGS metagenome assembly JACRYN01 (sample SAMN15756473, study PRJNA655841) | gut metagenome | isolation source: fecal sample D84 from domestic dog with diarrhoea | host: Canis lupus familiaris | place: South Africa: Mmabatho, Mahikeng | collected 2019-09
TTTCGACTGCGCCGGAAGTGGGGCGAATTATAGGCTTCCAGAATCTGCCGTCAACACAATTATTCGGTTTTTCTATCAAATACCTCAAAAACCCGATGCTCCCACTATATAGATAGCTACAAGGCAGCATTTGAGCAATATATTGCTCATTCGTCGACAGTTAAGCATCATAGCGCCTCGTATTTATCGATCATGACTTCGGAAGAACTACCGCAATGACCACCCCACCTCGCAGCCTGGCATCCGCATTGTTTCCGATCGGCCTGCTATTGATCGCCATGGCGTCCATCCAATCCGGTGCGTCATTGGCCAAAAGCATGTTTCCTATTGTTGGCGCACAAGGCACCACTGCTCTGCGTTTGATTTTCGCCAGTGTGATCATGCTGGTGCTATTACGCCCATGGCGCGCCACGCTGACGGCCAAGTCCTTGCGCACGGTGATCATTTACGGGATGGCGCTGGGCGGCATGAACTTCCTCTTCTATATGTCCCTTCGTACCGTACCGCTGGGGATTGCCGTAGCACTCGAATTCACAGGCCCGCTTGCCGTCGCTATCTATGCCTCGCGCAGAGCTGTCGACTTCCTGTGGATTGCCCTGGCGATCATCGGCCTGCTGCTGTTGATTCCGATGGGCGAGGCCAGTAGCGGTATCGACTGGGTCGGCGCGGCTTACGCACTGGGCGCAGGCGGATGCTGGGCCCTCTATATTTTATTCGGCCAAAAGGCTGGGAACGACAATGGTGTTCAGACCGCTGCACTCGGCGTGATGATTGCGGCCCTGTTCGTCGCACCGATCGGCATCGTGCATGCGGGCGCCGCGCTGCTGACGCCCGCCCTGATCCCTATCGCCATTGGCGTCGCAATTCTGTCCACCGCCTTGCCCTACACCTTGGAGATGGTCGCACTGACTCGCCTTCCCGCTCGCACATTCGGCACGTTGATGAGTATAGAACCGGCGTTCGGCGCCCTCTCCGGCCTGTTCTTTCTGCATGAGCATTTATCCCTGGCCCAATGGCTGGCCATCACCTGCATTATCCTGGCTAGCGTAGGCGCGACGTTGACGATGCGCAACGAATCCAAACCACTGGTGCCTGCCGACTGATCATCTTTAAAGCCAGCTCTGGTATTTGCCGCTCATTTAGGCCATGTTTAGGCCGTAACCGAATGTCATTCATGGAGAATTTCGACACGGACAGCATGAACGCTTCGCTCGAGAGCGAGTAAAGCGGCTCTGTTCTTTTGCAGGGCGGCTATTAAGGATGGGAATGAAACGAATTTTGATACTGTTGCTGGTTGTGGGCATCGCTGGCTGTGCTGCAACCACAAAAACAGAAGTGAAACGGGGTAAAAAAGGGCTGCATATCAACTGTTCAGGCCTGTCCTCCTCCTGGGACCAGTGCTACACCAGTGCAGCCAACTCATGCGGTGCCAAGGGCTACCGGGTGATAGCCAAATCCGGCGATAACTCCGAAGAGCCTGGGGACTATCCCTTCGGCCTCAACCCAGCCGGCTATACCAGCCGCAGTATGATCGTCATCTGCAAATAGCTGCCCGAGCAGTCTTTCCTGACTGCTCATCTTAAATTCAGGCCAGTTGCGGCACGAAGGCTAAACTCCTGCTCGACCATCGAACCAATGGAGTTCCCATGCCGCACAACAAGAAAATCGTATTAGTAGTGGGTGCCGGTGACGCGACCGGCGGCGCCATAGCCAAACGCTTTGCCCGCGAAGGCTACATCGCCTGCGTCACCCGTCGCAGCGCCGACAAACTGCAGCCCCTGGTAGACAGCATTCAGTTGGCGGGCGGTGAAGCCCATGGTTTTGCCTGTGATGCACGTAAAGAAGAGGACGTGATCGCTCTGGTCGAGCAAATCGAAACCGAGCTGGGACCTATTGAAGCGTTCGTCTTCAACATCGGCGCCAATGTGCCTTGCAGCATTCTGGAAGAAACCGCACGCAAGTACTTCAAGATCTGGGAGATGGCGTGCTTCTCCGGCTTCCTGAACGCACGGGAAGTCGCCAAACGCATGGTCACGCGTAACCGCGGCACTATCCTGTTCACCGGAGCCACCGCCGGCTTGCGCGGAAGCGCGGGGTTTGCTGCCTTCGCTGGCGCCAAGCATGGGATACGCGCCCTGGCACAAAGCATGGCGCGGGAGTTAGGCCCGATGAACATCCATGTCGCCCATGTGGTAGTCGACGGTGCCATCGATACCGACTTCATTCGCGAGAACTTCCCGCAAAAATACGCCCTCAAGGATCAGGACGCCCTCCTCAACCCTGACCATATTGCCGACAACTACTGGTTCCTGCATCGCCAGCCACGGGACGCCTGGACGTTCGAACTGGACCTGCGCCCCTGGAATGAAACCTGGTGACTCCCTCTATAACAATAAGCAGTGAGTACAGACCATGAGTAAAACCCTGGAGTTCTTCTTTGATCTCGGCAGCCCCGCGACTTACCTGGCCTATACCCAGTTGCCGGCGCTGTGCGCTAAAACCGGCGCACAGGTGGTGTATCAACCGATGCTGTTGGGCGGTGTATTCAAGGCCACGGGCAATGCCTCGCCGATCATGGTGCCCGCCAAGGGGCGCTATATGCTCGATGACCTGGCGCGTTACGCCAAACGCTACAACGTGCCGCTCAGGTTCAACCCGCACTTTCCCATCAATACCTTGGTGCTGATGCGCGCCGTCACCGGCATTCAAATCCACCAGCCTGAGCGCTTCCTCGACTTCATCGACTGCCTGTTCCGCGCACTCTGGGTGGAAGGCCGTCACCTGGGCGACCCAGAGGTCGTGGCCAATGTGCTCACCGAACAGGGGTTCGATCCCGAGCAGGTACTGGCCCTGTCCAATGATGCAACCGTCAAGGACGCTCTCAAGGAAAAAACCGAACGAGCCATTAAGCGCGGCGTGTTCGGCGCTCCCAGTTTCTTTGTAGGAAACCAGCTGTTCTTCGGCCAGGACCGCCTGGACTTTGTGCGTGAAGCCCTCAGCTAGGTGTTGATTGCAGCCGGCAATGCCTTGGCTGCAACCGATCAAATCGCCGCAGTGCGCACCTGCAACCATTCAAGCGCTGCACCATTGAGCAGCGGGCTCAAACGCTCACGCACCTGGGCGTGATACGCGTTGAACCATTCACGCTCATCCGCCGTGAGCAACGACGGCACCAGGCAGCGGGTATCAATTGGGCACAGGGTCAGGGTTTCGAACTTGAGGAATTCGCCAAACTCGGTCTTGCCCGCTTCACGGTTCAACACCAGGTTCTCAATGCGCACGCCCCAACGGCCAGGGCGATAAGTACCCGGCTCAATTGAAGTGATCATCCCTGGCTGCATCGCCGTTTGTGGCGCCGCAGCAGCCTGATAGGCAATCACCTGCGGACCTTCATGCACGTTGAGGAAATAACCTACGCCATGGCCTGTGCCGTGACCGTAGTCGACGCCTTCTGCCCAGATCGGCGCACGGGCAATGGCATCCAGCAACGGTGAAAGAATGCCCTTGGGGAACTGCGCACGGGACAGAGCAATCACGCCCTTGAGCACTCGCGTGCAATCGCGTTTCTGCTCCTCACTCGGTGTACCGACAGGCACCATCCGCGTGATGTCCGTGGTTCCGCCCAGGTACTGACCGCCGGAGTCGATCAAAAGCAAGCCATCACCTTCGATCAGCGCATGCTCTTCTTCGGTGGCGTGGTAATGCGGCATCGCGCCGTTGGCATTGAAAGCGGCAATGGTGTTGAAACTCAGCGATACATAGCCGGAGCGGCGGGTACGCGCAGCGGTCAGGTGCTCGTCAATCGTCAGTTCGGTAATGCGTTCACGGCCCAGGGCGCTATCGAGCCAGGCAAAGAATTCACACAGCGCCGCCCCATCCTGCTCCATGGCTTGGCGGATATGTTCCGCGTCCGCCAGGCTCTTGCGGGATTTGGCTAGTGTGGTGGGGTTGAGGCTTTCAACCAGCTTGACGCCCGCGTCGAGGTTTTCCAGCAAGCCGGCGGTGACGCGGGCGGGGTCTACTTGCAAGCTTGCGCCCGCCGGTACCGCTCGCAGCGCTTGCGCCACCTCGCTGTAATCACGCAGGGTCACGCCATCCTGCTCAAGCACCACCCGCAGTTGCGCATCGACCTTGCCCAACGCCACAAACAAAGTGGCCTGTTGCTGATTGATCAAGGCAAAGGACACAAACACCGGATTGAACGAAACATCAGCGCCGCGCAGGTTGAATAGCCAGGCGATGTCATCCAGCGTCGCGATGAAATGCCAATCGGCGCCCTTGTCTTTCAAACTGGCGCGCAAGGCGGCCAGTTTCTCGCCACGACTGACGGTGGCTTGGGGCGGCAGATGCTGATAGATCGGCTGGTTCGGCAACGCCGGGCGGTCTTGCCAGACTTCATCGAGCACATCGATATCGGTACGCAGACGCGCGCCACGCTCGGCCAACTTGCCACCCAGGGTACGTGCCGAGGCCACGGCCATGACCGCACCGTCCACCGCCACCACGCCACCCTCAGGGGTTTGCTCGGCCAGCCACTCCAACGGTCCAGGCTGACCCGGTTGCAGCTTCACCAACTCGATACCGCTGCCCTTGAGCTCCTTGGTCGCCTGTTCCCAATACCGGCTATCCGCCCAGACCCCGGCAAACTCCGCCGTGACGATCAGGGTGCCCACCGAACCATGAAACCCGGACAACCACTGGCGCCCTTGCCAGTAACCCGGCAAATACTCGGACAAGTGCGGGTCCGCCGACGGCACCAGCAGGGCGTGAATGCCTTCGCGGCGCATCAGTTCACGGGTATGCGCCAAGCGCTGGGGAACCGTTCCATGGGTCAAAGGCTGCGTACTCATTGTATCTCCTGCTAACCACTAATAATTGTTATGTATTGCAAATGAAGTATCAGACAGCCCAGAACGCTGGTGCGCTGGCCTGTACCGTCTTGATCAATTGCACAGCTTCGTCGATATCCCGCTCGGTGGTGAACCGGCCCAGGCTCAAGCGAATAGTGCGACCAGCGCTGCGGGCATCATGCCCCAGGGCCACCAGGACGTGGGACGGTGCATTGCTAGCCGAATTGCACGCTGAAGTCGCCGAAAAGGCAATGCCCGCACTCAAGGCGGCAGCGTTGAATTCGCCTTCGCTGAACGTCAGGCTGAGGGTGTGGGGAATACGCTGGGTTGGGCTGCCATTGAGGCGTACTCCGGGAATCGACGCCAACTGCTCCAACAAACGTTCACGCAAGGCCACGATCTGCGCCTTTTCCTCAGCAAAGTACGCCGCCGCCAGAGCGAACGCCGTGCCCATGCCCGCAATCTGATGCGTCGCCAGGGTGCCCGAACGCAAGCCACCTTCGTGGCCGCCGCCATGAATCTGCGCCAACACTTTCTGTTGCGCACGAGGCCCAACGTACAGCGCGCCAATGCCTTTTGGGCCGTAGAGCTTGTGGGCGGAAAAAGACATCAAATCCACCGACCACTGCGCCAGGTCAATGGCAACCTTGCCCGCCCCCTGTGCCGCGTCCACGTGAAACAGCGCGCCCTGCTCACGCACCCGCGCGCCGATAGCCGGAATGTCGTTAAGGGTGCCCAGTTCATTATTGACCAGCATCAAAGACACCAGAAAGGTGTCCTCACGCAATGCCTCACTGACAGCCTGAACGCTGATCAAGCCATCGGCATCGGGCACCAGATAGGTCACAGCCACGCCGGCTTCCTGCAACTGCCGCGCGGTGTCGAGTGTGGCTTTGTGCTCGATCTGGCTGGTGATGATATGCCCACCAGCCAGCCCTCGCGCCTGGGCCACCCCTTTGATCGCAAGGTTGTTGGACTCGGTGGCACCGGAAGTCCAGACAATTTGCTCAGGCTGGGCGCCGACCAATTCGGCTACTTGCCGTCGCGCCTGCTCAACCGTTTGCCGGGCCGCCTGGCCGAATGCATGGGAACTGGACGCAGGGTTGCCAAAATTGGCATTGAAACCCAGGCACTCGACCATCGCCTGGATAACTCGCTCATCCACTGGCGTGGTGGCGGCATAGTCGAAATACAACGGACGTTTATTCATGGCGTAAAACTCGCAGAGCGTGTTCCCGAGAGCGGCGTCCCGGGGGCATCGAACAGAACAGAGGTCGTCAGGTTTAACTGATCGAGTGCCATTGAAGAAGAACCACGTGATGTAAATGTGCGTAGGAACGCTCCTGATTTTCAGCTTAACAGGCTCAAAGGCGATTGGGTGCAAATGCAAAAAGCCGAAAAATCCGCCATACGGAATTTTCGGCTTTTAGTGCAGCGCCAGGCGACTCAAACGTTAGTAAACAACCCGCTCACAGGATCGATGTTTCCGTTGTAGGGCACAACGGTTCCGGCTGCCCGGGCGATGGTGGCCCAGATTCGCTGCATATCGACCATTTTATTGCCAATGACCGGGTTGCCTTCTTGTTGACGATCACCCTGGGCCGTGATGTTGAAATAGCGTCCTGCGCCATCGCCGCTCTTCAACAACCCGCTGGCCCCGCCCATCAGTACCAGCGGCATATCCTTCGTATGCTCCGGGGCACCATCGGCCATCTCGCTGGTGAATACCACAAGCGTGTGTTCAAGCAGGCTGTCACCCGGCACGTCGGGATCGGCACGCTTCGCCAACTCGTCCATGAACAACTTGGCTCGCTGGGTATACCACTGCCGGGATCGTTTCCATACGTCCAGCCCAGCATAACGATGGGCGCAGTCATGGGGGTTGGTCACATTACTGACGTCCAGGATATTGAGCGACTCCGCCGAGCGCCCGACTTGAATCGTCGCTACACGCGTGATGCCACACCCCAGCGCTGTGGCAACCACCTGATGGTGGTGATGCTGTACCTGGTTACGAAATTCCGCAGATTTGAACGGCAACGTTTCCATCTGCAAAGGCGAACATTCGCCAATGGGTGGCAGAGTTTCTTCCATGTCTTTCATGACCTGCTCAACCGAATCAAGCTGCATATCGAGCTTCTGCTTTTGCGCCCCCGCAAGTCTGCCTCGCAGCTCGTTGATATCCGCCAGCACCGGATCAAATACATGCATGTTTCGCACCTGCTGCTCGCGCACCTCACGACCGACCGTGCCAAAGATCTTCTCGTACATCACCACCGGGTCCTGCTCAGGCCTGCGCATTGCGCCGCCATTCTCCGGCCCTTCCCAGGATACCTGCCAGGCAGTCCCGTCAATGCCCGAATGCGGCCCGGCAAAAAGACTCCGCTGGGTCGGATCGGTTCCCGGCATATGGCGGCCAAGCAACACATCAATCGACGCCATCTTCTTCTCACGGTCGCGCAACGCCCACGTCCAGCCGTTATGGCCTTCATTGCCAGGGCCCAGAATCGTGCCACGCAGGTACAAGGACTGGTTTTTATAGGCCGCCAGCTCCTGGCTGACCTCGTTGAGCTGGAAGTCGGAAGTGTCCAAAGCTTCGGCAGCGGGATGCCAGAGGCCTCGACCATCACTGGAATAGGCGGTTGCAGAGTCGACTGCCAGGCCATCAGGCACCACAAAGAAAACCACTTTTAACTTGGCCTGCTGGTTTTGCCCGGCCAAGGCCATACGCGCCAGGCCACACTGGGTGAGCGGGCCGAACACACCTACCGCAGCCAGGCCGGCCAGAAAGCGACGACGACTTTTCAAGATATCCATGATCAATCCCTCTGCGTCTTGAATTGGAACGCGTTGGAGGTACCCAGCGTGCGCAGCATCCCTGGTAATGAGCCATTGCCCTTCAGCCCGTCGACCAATGCCTTGACCGTTGCGGAAGTGGACTCGTCGGATTTGTTGCCCGAAGCGAAACGGAAATAGCTATCCGCCATGCAGAACAGAGACGCCGAGTTGTGCGCGATCAGCTTGGAAATACCTCGTACATCGTCGATAGGCACCGCGCCATCAACCCCAATGAACGGACCGGACGCTTTGATCGGCAACTGCACAGGGAACTGCGCGTAGTTGTAGGCAGGCTCCTGCTGGCGATAGCGCCCGGCAGCGTCGTAATGCTCCATCGATGCGCCGGTGTCGTTCATGTACTGATGGCACTGCCAGCAACGCCCTCCCGAAGCCTGCTCACCATTAATCAGGTCCCAGCGTTCACGGGTACTGATCGCACGCGCAGGGTAGGCCGGCTCTGTGGGCTCGGCTTCCACCGGCGCCCCAAACTCCCGGCAGAAAAGCTGCTCGCGAATGGCAATGCCGCGCTTGACCAGTGAGGTGACCTGATAGTCAGAGGTAGAGGCCTGAAAAAGTCCCAAGTGCAACAAGCCACCCCGTTTCTCATCCACGGCGACTTTGTGCAGCGTGTCACCGGTTACGCCGCCGATACCGTAGTGTTCGGCCAGAGCCTTGTTGAGGAACGTCACACCGGGGTTGAACAGCTCGTCCAACGTCCCCTTGCCGTCGAGCATCACGTGACGGGTCAACAGGGCCTGCTCCTGGGTCATCAACTGGATCATCTGTGCGCTCAGGCCGGGCTTCTCCTGCACCCCGCGCTGAGTCTTGATGTAGTAACTGATGAACCGATTGAACTGCTCAAGCCCGCGCTCACTGCGCATCATCCGGTCTATTTCTGCGCTGATTTGCTGCACTGTCCGCAACTCGTTGCGCTCTGCCTTGGCCAGCAGTTGCGCGTCCGGAGTGGTGCCTTGATAGGTGTAGGACAATGCAGTTGCGGTCTCATAAGGGGTGAGCTTGTAGACCTCGGCCTGCCGCGCGACAGCCTGGCCCAACTCCGAGCGATACAGGAAGTTGGGCGACAGCAGCAGCGCAGCGATCAGCGCCCGCTCTCCGTGCTCATCCAACACCGCCTGATAACGCGACAACTCAGACGGGCTCAAAGGACGGCGGAACACTTGATAACCCAGGGCACTGACCTCAAGGGTACCGGCAGTGGATTTGAAGCGTTTTACACGTTGAGGTGCCACTTGCTCGGCGATCGACACCGCCATGCCATACAGCTGCTTGATGTCTTCAGCCTGCAGCAGCCCTTTGCTGGCTTCACCTGGGAACTTGAAGTCTTTCTCGGATTTATCTGCCGGCAGCTTCTGGGTATTGACCTCCACGCCGAGTATGTCCTTGACACTGGCCGCGTATTCATCGCGCGTCAGCAAGCGCAACTGGCGCTGACCGTGAGCCTCGTTCGGGCTCAGGTAGGGCGCCCACACCACCTCAAACAAATGCTTGCTGATTTCGGTCGCACAGGTGGTGTCGCAATGCCCGGCCACCGGCATGCTCTGGATTTGCCGCACCAACGCATCCTGGCCAGCACTGCTCCATGCCACCGCCATGCGCAGGTTGTTGAAAAACTCCACCGCGTGGCATTTGGTGCAGGATTCGGCAAGCACTGTTTCGCCCAATTTCGGTTCATGACGGTAACTGATAGGTAACAGTTGCTCGTCCTGGCTGTCCTCGTTGATACGCAGCGCTACCTGTTCCGGCTGTGGCAGCTCCTGTGGGTAAAAGGGATAGATGACCTCGTAATCCCCATAGTCCAGAAGCTCGGTGACACTTTCGCCCCAAGGCACCTGCACCACTTTGGGCTCGGTGCTCGTAGAGCCCTTGAGCTTGAGGGTGAAATGCCAAGTGGAATCCGTTACTGACGCAGGCTTGGGCGGCGCCAACACCGTGATGTTGATATCCAGCTTGATCGGCCGCTCACGGTACTGCATGTTCAACACGTGCTTGTTGTCGTCGGCAGACAAGGTAAGTGAAGTATTGCGCGTCTGTGGAATCCAGTTTTTCACATCATTGAGCCGAACCTGGTAAGTCCCGTAGGGCAAACCCTTGAGCACCAATGCGGCATAACTGTCAGCAGGGTTGAAGGATGCATGGAACTGGCGGGTATTACCGCCCGGCGCAATCAGCGTGCCACTGATCATCTCATTCTCCAGCTCAGGTGCCGGTGCGAGCGCCGGCCGCAGGGTCAACTCTGTGTTCGGCAACCCTGCTGGGTCATAACTGACGCGATAAATCACCCCGGCGACGTCATCGGAGATCAGCAGGCTGTTGTCCGGTAGCGCCAGGAAGTCAGCCGGCCGACCAATGCAGGAGTCGTCCAGGCAATACACATCGAAACGCAGGGGGTCTTGGATAAACCCATTGATCAACGGGATCTGATTGACCACTCGCGTTCCGTCCTGGATCGAGACGAGTCGCACATCCATACCCGGCCGCTCGGCCGTGCCCGCTCCATGCACGGCAACCAGCATATTCTGCGAACGTGTGCGAGCCGGGTAACCACTCCAGAACTTCAGCCCCAGAGGTGCGGTGTTGGTACCCAGCTCGAAAGCGGCAGGCACGTAGTCTTTCGGGTCGATCTGCTGCCGGGACTTATCGGAAACAATCGCTCCCTGAACCAAGGGCGGCTGGATCACCGCCGGGTTGCCAAACTCCTCATCGGTGAAACCCGGCGTGCCTTTGCCAAACAGATAGGGCACACCGAAGTGCTGGTTTGGGCCGCTGATGCGGTTGATTTCGTCGGGGTTGGGGTAGCCCTGGCGGTTGTTGTCGGTGAACCAGATTTCACCGGTCTGCGGGTTCCAGTCGAACCCCACAGAGTTGCGCACCCCTTTTGCAAGAATCTGCGCTTTACCGGTCACGGTGTCATAACGCAGTAACGTGCCGTAACGCGGGTCAGGCGGGATCATGCACAAGTTGCAAGGAATGCCGACGGCGGTGTACAGGCCAGTGTCGGCGGGGTCCAGCGGGTTGAAATGCAAAGGGTGCTTCATATGCCAGAAGCGAGTGCTGGAGCCAGACGCCACGGAAGGCAGAGGAAATGGCGCATCGTCGGCGGGGAATTTGAACACCCGCTCAGGCGAAGGATCCTTGTAATGCGCATCGGCATCGCGCAAACGATAGAGGCCGCCAGTGGTCGAGTAGTACAAATCACCGTCGCGATACACCACACCGTGCGGCTCCTCCAACCCGCTGGCAATCACGTAGATGCCGGTGGGTTTGCCGGCATTGTCCAGGGGCAAGGCATAGATCATATCGGCGATTTTCCCGTCATAGACGTAGGATGGAATCGCACTGGAGCCCACATAGAGCACGTCCTTGCCCATCGCCATCTGCCGAGGCTGTATCAGCCCCTGGGCAAACAATTCAATCTTGACCCCTGGCAGGCCGCTGAGCCTGCCCACCTGCACCGGTGGCCGATACTTCAGGGTGACCGCCTGTTCCTCACCCTCCTCTCGCTGGAAGGAAACGATACGCGGTGTGTTCAAGGGCACAAACCCACCAGCGGGGTTCATCACCAGTTGGTAGTCGCAGGCCTTCAGGTTATCGAGGTGAATGGTTTCGCCGGACTTGGCACTGATCGGGATCTCCTCGGCTTTGCAGCGCAATACGCCAGTGACTACCTGATCGGCCCGCGCCACGCCCGGGGTTGGCTGGCTGATCGGCCCCCGGCCGCTTAACGTGCTGAAGTTCAGGGTCAGACGGTTACCCTGGAAGCCACCGCATTCCCCCAGATCCTTCCAGGCATCGCCCCAAATCTCGACACCATGAGAGGATGGCTGCCCGGGGTTGTAATCGGGCTGGTTGCACCATTGCCAACTGCCCGGCCCGTGCGGCGATTTGTCAGTGTCTTTCCAACATTCAAACTCGTGGGTTTTGTCCTGCTGGTTTTTGTTCTGCACCTGGTCGCCTTGTCCGTAGACGGTCCCAGCTTGGTAGGCAGGTGCCGTACAGGCCGCCGCCGAAACCTCCACACTCAGCAACGCGAAGAACACGCCAGGCAAACTCCAACCACAGCGCGAAACAAGCAAACCCCACCCGATCGACATCCTCATGATCACCAGCCTCAATGGCAGGCCAGGCGTATTTCTATCGAAGAAAGACTGCGCAGTTTCACGATCCCGTCAGAAAGCACCCGGCACGGAGTCACGCGCCGCGAACGGCTGACGCAACCCGAAGTACATTCAATTTGGAATGTCTTGCAATGCTATTCCACAGCGAAACTACGACATGGCACGAAGCCAAAGAGACAGGAAAAATCAGACACTCGACTCAACCATCCGCCTGCATCATGCAGCCGTGATGCGTTGCTAAGGCTAAGTTCTAGCCGACAGATATCAGCTCGTCAAACTGGAAGACGTACCTATCGTCACCCGGCTCTCAACTCGCACGGCCGCTGCGCTGTGCGGCGCGCTGTGCGTTCATTTCAGCCTGCTGATCAAAGCCAAAGGTTTTCTGTGGCTGGCCAGTCAGGGCAGCACGCTGCTGTTGGTATTCATCAAATGACAACCCGCGACGACTCAACGCTTCCAACGCCAACTGTTTGGTTTCTTCTGCCGTGTAAGGGCGCATCTCAGGCGATGGGTGAGTCGCGCACCCGGCGAGAACAGAGATGACAGACAGTAACGAAATTGCGAGTAGACGGTTCATGGCGGCGGTCCTGCTGGGGAGATTTCGAGTCAATGAACACAGGCTACTCCCGCCCCCCTGCCATGAAAAATCAACGCCCGTGATAGTCGCTATCAACCGTTACAGCAGGTTCGATAGCGCGACCCACATATTCATTTTCGTTCTATAAATATTTAAATACATTCATTTACGGAATAAAATCAACCCTTTATAAGTGGCGTCACGTAGCCCGACTGTTCGCCACGCAACGGTCGCCATGGCGACAGCCCTTCAACGAGGTGCCCATGCAGTTATTGACCCTACCGCCCTCCCCCGCACTCGCGACCTCGATCCGCGCCACCGCTCAGGTCTTTGAGGCCCCTGAATCCCAGGCCTTGCTCAACCACATCCAGCAAGTGGCGCCCAGCGACGCAAGCGTGTTGATCATCGGCGAAACCGGTACCGGCAAAGAGCTGGTGGCGCGCCATATCCACAACCTCAGCGCGCGGCGCAACCGGCCGTTCGTGGCGGTGAACTGCGGGGCATTCTCCGAATCCCTGGTGGAAGCCGAGCTGTTCGGCCATGACAAAGGTGCCTTTACCGGTGCCCTGAGCGCCAAGGCCGGCTGGTTCGAAGAGGCTGACGGCGGTACCTTGTTCCTCGATGAGATCGGCGATCTGCCAATGGCAATCCAGGTCAAACTGTTGCGGGTATTGCAGGAGCGTGAAGTCGTACGCCTGGGCTCGCGCAAAAGCATTGCGATTGATGTGCGCGTGCTCGCCGCGACCAACGTACAACTGGAAAAGGCCATCAACGCCGGGCATTTCCGCGAAGACCTCTACTACCGTCTCGGCGTGGTCAGCCTGGAACTCAGCCCACTGCGCGAGCGCCCTGGCGATATCCTGCCGCTGACCTGGCACTTTATCGAAGTCTACAGTCGGCGCCTGGGCTACGGCCCCATCACCATCAGCCGTGAGGCCGAGCACAAGCTCAAGAGCTACAGCTGGCCAGGCAACATCCGCGAATTGGAAAACGTCATCCATCACACCCTACTGATCTGCCGCAAAGGCGTGATAGGGCGCGACGATTTGCGCCTGTCGAACATGCGTATCGAGCGCCAGGACGACAACCCGCACCACATTGGTAACAGCGCCGAAGCCTTGCTGGCGCGGGCGTTTCAAACGCTGTTCGAGGAACAGACCGGCGCCCTGCATGAAAAGGTCGAAGACGCACTCTTACGTGCGGCCTACCGCTTCAGCCATTACAACCAGGTGCATACCGCCAACCTGCTGGGCCTGAGCCGCAACGTCACGCGCTCGCGCTTGATCAAGCTCGGCGAGCTGGCGGTGAACAAACGTCGACCTGGCGAAAACGTGCAGGGCGGGCGGATGCTGCATTTATCCATTTAGGCGACAGTGCAGCGCGTTGTCATGGCTGCGCTCAAAGCTTTGCAGCACCTGGAACGAACCGAAGGTCACCGCCGTTGCCTGGTGGGCGCGAATCAGCGTCCAGAAATCTTCGCCGCGCTGCTCGAAGAACTTGAACGCCGCCTCGCCATCTGCGCGCGATTGCCATTGCAAGTAATTGAGCACCCGCCGGCCGTCCTCGCTGACCTGCACGCTGGCACTCAGAAAACCATCGTGGCCCTCGGCCAGTCGTTCGCTTTGAGTGGACAAGGCCGCCACCAGGGCATCTTGCTGCTGGGGGTTGATCTGAAACTCGATCAACTGAGTGAAGCCGCGACACTTCTCCGATACCTGCATGAACACTCCCCTCTCTTTGTAGGCAGAATCTTGCGATTCGATGCCACGCAGGGTAAAACCTCTACTTAAGTCGAGGTCAAGCACTGTTTGGGAGATGTTCATGCTCAATAAGGAACTCAGCGTCGGGCAGCTCGCTGCTCGCAGCGGCGTAGCGGTTACTGCCCTGCACTTCTACGAGGCAAAAGGGCTGATCAAGAGCAATCGCAATGCAGGTAACCAGCGGCGTTATCCACGGGATGTATTGCGGCGCGTAGTGGTGATCAAGATCGCCCAGCTCCTGGGCATTCCGCTGGCTACCATTGGCGAGGCATTACGCACCTTGCCCGATGAGCGCGCACCCAATGTTCACGACTGGGAGCGCCTATCGGCGTTGTGGCGTGAAGACCTGGATGAGCGCATCAACAAACTGGTGCTGCTGCGCGACAAGCTCAATGGCTGCATCGGTTGCGGGTGCTTATCGATGGAGGCGTGCCCGTTGCGCAATCAGGACGATAAGCTCGCTGAGTATGGGCCGGGCGCCCAACTGCTGGAGCCCACCACACCGCCTTGATAAAAGCACCTCGTCGGTTGCCCGCAGGCCACGCATTACGTGGCCTATAGTGAAATGTTCATACCTCGACTCAGGGAGAATGTCATGAACGTTAAAGCTATTCCCGACGGTTATCACAGCCTCACACCTTATATGGGCATCGACAAAGCGGGCGAGGCCATCGAGTTCTACAAAAAAGCCTTTGGCGCCACGCAAGTCATGCGCCTGGACATGCCCGACGGCAGGGTGGGTCATGCCGAACTGCGGATTGGTGATTCATCGCTGATGCTCGGTACGCCCTGCGATCAAATGGCCCTGCGCAATCCGGATGAGCACACCAGCATTGGTCTGCATCTGTATGTGGAAGATGTGGATGCACAATTTCAACGAGCGGTTGATGCCGGCGCCACCGTGGTGTCCGAGCCGAAGGATCAGTTTTATGGCGACCGCTCTGCGAGCGTGAAAGATCCGTTCGGTCATCTCTGGTTCCTGGCCACGCACAAGGAAGACCTCACCGAGGAGCAGATACGCCAGCGCGCCATGGAGTTGTTCAAGCAAGGCTGATAGTTGCAACGCAATACACATCCCATGTGGGATTTGGCTTGCCTGCGGTGCAGACGACTCGGTGCATCCGTTGGATCGAGTCGATGTCATCGCAGGCAAGCCAGCTCCCACAGGGTTACGCCATACACCCTGAATGCAATCCTGAAACATTTTCTTTCATATCCGCCTTAGGGATTTCTCATTCTCATCCGTCTTAACTTAGATACAGCCTGTCGCGTCAGCAAAAGCTACGACTGGCCTTTTCCGGGCCTCTATCGCCCCCTCCGTTCAAGACCCTCATTCATATGTCGAAGAAGTCACGCTCCAAACTCTGGTTTCTCGTTCATAGCTGGCTGGCGTTGCCCATCTGGTTCTTTGTGCTGATCGTCTGCGTTACCGGCACGCTGGCCGTGGTGAGCCAGGAAATCGTGTGGCTGGCCAACCCGGATATCCGCGCCAGCAAGCCGTCGGATGAAGCCCAGCCGTTGAGCTTTGACCAGGTGATCGCGGCCATCAAGCGCGATGAACCCAAGGCTATCGTCCAGTCCATTATCCGCCCGGATGAGTCGCACTTCGCGCTAAGCGTCGGCCTCAGCTACCCGGATGGGCGCTCCGTGGAGGTGTATGCCAACCCCTACACCGGCGCGATCCAGGGCATCAGCCCCTCGTTCAATTTCCAGCAATTCACCCGCGCCCTGCATGGCTGGTGGCTGGTGCCGTTCACCAATGGGTACAGTTGGGGCTGGTACCTGGTGTCCGCGCTGGGCTTGCCGCTGCTCGCCTCGCTGATCACCGGGCTGGTGGTGTACAAGCGCTTCTGGAAAGGCTTCCTTCGTCCTACCCTGCGCATCCGCCATGGCGCGCGAATCTTCTGGGGCGACTTTCACCGCCTGAGCGGCATCTGGTCGATCTGGTTTATCGCGGTCATTTCAATCACTGGCACCTGGTTCCTGATCGAGGCTGTCCTGGGCGACAACCAGATATCCATTTCCAGTGAACCCATCGTGCCAGTTATCGCACGGGACAAGGTGCCGCTGTCGGCGCCGGGCGTGCCGGCACCGATGATCCCTATCGACAAGGCGATCGACATCGCCGCCGAGCGAATCCCCGGCCTGGACGCCAGCTTTGTGTTCATGCCAAGCAACGCCTACAGCCACCTGCAGATCGGCGGGCGTGGCTGGTACCCGTTGATGTTCCAGACCGCACAGCTGAACCCCTATGACGGTGAAATCGCGGTCTCCAACCTGTTGTCCGACCGTACCCCGCTGGAATTCGTCACCGAGTCGATGCGCCCACTGCACACCGGGGACTTTGGCGGTTTGTGGATCAAGCTGATCTGGGCATTCTTCGGCCTGGTGCTGAGCATGATGGTATTGAGCGGCTTGCTGATCTGGACCAAGCGCACCGCCCTGGCCACCCTCAACGCCCTCAAGCGCGAGGCCAAGACGCAACGTCAGCACGCGCCCATCCCGGCCATGCACGCCGACACCTCGGAGGCTCGGCGATGAGCAAGGTCGCAACCGTACTCCCGTCCCCGCTGCGCGCCTTTTGGCTGAAATGGCGTTTCCATATCAACATCCTGCTGTTGCTGGTGCCGCTGGGGTTCATGCCCAAATACTTTGCCGACGCCGCGTTGTTTCGCGGGGATACCGGCATCGGCGAGCGCGTGGCCGGGCAAGTGCAAGTCGGCCCCTGGAGCCTGACGCTGGCTGAGTTTCGCAACGAAGGCCCGAGCCCGAACCCGGCTGGCCCGATGAAGTTCTTCAACGCTGCCCTGTGCGATACCTGTGCCGAGCAGGTCAAGGCCACTTACCTGCGTATCGGCAAACCCCGCAGCCTGCGCGCCGCCGGAGTGATCTTCTTCGGCACGCCGTACCGTATGGGCGCCGCCCTGCCGATCCCCGAACGCACCCCGGCGGACGCCGAAATATGGGTGACCATGGAAGGGTGGGACGGCAGCATGCACCAGGGTTCCATCCCGCTGAGCCAGGCCTCGCCTGCCACCATTGCCTGGCTGAACAAGCAAGGAGTCAAACCATGACGTTCAAGCGCTTCACCCGCGCCGCGCTGTTGCTGTGCGCCGGCCTGAGCACCACCGCCTTCGCCCACAACCCGATGTGCGAATGCAAGGAAATCCCCGGTGAGCAGATCCAGTGCAAAGGCGGCTTCTCCGACGGCAGTGGCGCCCCCGGCGTTACCCTGGATGTGATCGGCTACGACGAAACCATCCTGGTGCCGGGCAAGCTCGGCGAGGATTCGACCCTGACCTTCAAGAAGCCCGCCGCCGAATTCTACGTGCTCTTCGATGCCGGCCCCGGCCACGTGGTGGAAATCGACCAAGCGGATATCCCGTCGCAATGAGTACCACACAGGTTGTACGCCCCGCCGGCGCGGGCCACGAAACCCTTTATGTGTTGCTGTTGTGTCTGATCATCCTCGCGGTGGCGGGCACGGTCGTGGCGCTGCATGGGGAAACCCAGGAAGTCGCGGCGGTGCCAAGCCATCAGCTGGACGCCCGCCGCGACCTGAGCGCCGCCGAGCAAGGCATCTACGCCGACCTGCGGGTGACCCTGGATGAAATCCACCTGTTGCAGCAGGAACACAGCGCCCTGCCGACGCCTGAGCAACTGGCCGAAGAAGGCTTCGCCCCCTTTGCCCAGGACGCTAGCTCAGTAAGCCGAGGCGGCCACCGCTGGCAGTTGCTGGCACCGGCTGCCTACCTGGGCTTGAGCCAGGCGCCGGCCACCAGCGGTTCGCTGCTGATGCGCGTGCAAGGCAGTGAGCCGGATATCTGGCTCAACCGCAGCGCCAACCTTGCCGCTCCATCCGACCTCACTGACCAGGCGCTGATCGCGGCCGGCTGGCAGCAGGTGGTCGCGCAATTCGATGCCGGCGTTACCCGCCAGCACCGTCACTGAACGAGAAGACCGATTGCCCATGTCTATGTCATCGCCCCTGTTGCGCCTGTTGCTGGTTGGCCTGTTCAGCCTGATGCTCGCCCCCCTTGCCAATGCCGAGGCGGCCAAGCGCCTGCGTATCGGCATTACCTTGCACCCCTATTACAGCTACGTGGCCAATATCGTGGGCGACAAGGCCGAAGTGGTGCCGCTGATTCCCGCCGGTTTCAACCCCCATGCCTACGAGCCGCGCGCCGAAGACATCAAGCGCATCGGCACCTTGGATGTGATCGTGCTCAACGGCGTCGGCCATGACGACTTCGCCGACCGTATGATCGCCACCAGCGAGCGCCCGGACATCCCGGTGATCGAAGCCAACGCCAACGTGCCGCTGCTCGCCGCTACAGGTAACGCGGCACGCGGTGCGGGCAAGGTGGTCAACCCGCACACCTTCCTGTCGATCAGCGCGTCGATTGCCCAGGTCAATAACATTGCCCGTGAGTTGGGCAAGCTCGACCCGGACAACGCCAAAACCTACACCCAGAACGCCCGCGCCTACGGCAAGCGCCTGCGCCAGATGCGCGCCGACGCCCTGGCCAAGCTGACCAGCGCGCCCAACCCCGACCTGCGTGTCGCCACCGTACACGCGGCCTACGACTACCTGTTGCGCGAGTTTGGCCTGGAGGTCACCGCCGTGGTCGAGCCGGCCCACGGTATCGAGCCAAGCCCCAGCCAACTGAAAAAGACCATCGATGAACTGCGTGCTCTGGATGTGAAAGTGATTTTCTCGGAGATGGATTTCCCGTCCACCTACGTCGATACCATCCAGCGTGAATCCGGGGTCAAGCTGTACCCGCTGTCGCATATTTCCTACGGCGAATACAGCGCCGAGAAGTACGAAGTGGAGATGGCCGGCAACCTCAACACCGTGGTACGGGCGATTCAGGAGTCGGGAGCATGACCGCCGCACAGCAACTGAACCCCGTCAGCGTCGGCCCCACCCTGAACTTCGACCAGGTCTCGCTGACCCTGGGGCGCACCGTGATCCTTGATGGCGTGAGTTTCCAGGTACAACCGGGCAGCATCCACGCGCTGGTCGGCCCCAACGGCGGCGGCAAAAGCTCGCTGATCAAGACCCTGTTGGGGCAGACGCCGCACCAGGGGCGTTTGAGCCTGGAATGGCCAACCACACCCGGCACCATCGGTTACGTGCCCCAGGCGCTGGAATTTGACCGGGGCTTGCCGATGACTGTGGACGATTTCATGGCTGCCATGTGCCAGCGTCGCCCGGCGTTTCTGGGCCTGTCCAGGCATTACGCAGCAGCGATTGGCGATGCCCTTGAACGCGTCGGCATGCAAGACAAGCGCAAGCGCCGCATGGGCGCGTTGTCCGGCGGTGAGCGCCAGCGCGTACTGCTGGCCCAGGGGCTGATTCCGGCGCCGCAGTTGCTGGTGCTGGATGAACCGATGTCGGCCCTCGACGAGGCGGGTATCCAGGTGTTCGAGCGGCTATTGAACGACTGGCGCCTGGCTGGGATTACGGTGCTGTGGATCGAGCACGACCTGGAGGCCGTTGGCCGCCTGGGCGACCGCGTCACCGGTCTGAACCGCCGCGTGCTGTTCGACGCCACACCGAAAGAGGCGCTGACCCCGGACCGCCTGCTCACTTTGTTCTCCACCCACCCTCGGAGCCCGGCGCCATGAGTTATGAAGCCTTTCGCTTGATGGTCCAGGGCTGGGCCTCTTCCGGTTACCTGCCCGAAGCCCTGGCCTACGGGTTTGTGGTCAACGCCCTGCTCGCCGGCTTGTTGATCGGCCCGGTGCTGGGCGGCCTGGGCACGCTGGTGGTGGTCAAGCGCTTTGCGTTTTTCTCCGAAGCGGTCGGCCATGCCGCGCTGACCGGCGTGGCCGTGGGCATCCTGCTGGGAGAACCCTATACCGGGCCTTATGGCAGCCTGTTTGGCTACTGCCTGCTGTTCGGCATCCTGCTCAATTACCTGCGTAACCGCACCGGCCTGGCGCCCGATACCTTGATCGGCGTATTCCTGTCCGTGTCCCTGGCACTGGGGGCAAGCCTGCTGCTGATCCTGGCCGGCAAGATCAACGTGCACATTCTCGAGAACGTGCTGTTTGGCTCGGTGCTGACGGTCAACGGCAACGATCTGCTGGTACTGGCCATTGTCGGCTCGCTGGTGATGGCCCTGGCATTGCCGTTGTACAACCGCATCATGCTGGCCAGTTTCAACCCGCAATTGGCGGCAGTGCGCGGGGTGGCGGTGAAAAGCCTGGACTACCTGTTCGTGATCCTGGTGACCCTGATCACCGTTGCCGCGGTCAAGGTCATAGGCGCAATCCTGGTCGGCGCCTTGCTGGTGATTCCTGCCGCTGCGGCGCGCCTGTTGAGCCAGTCACTCAAAGGGTTTTTCTGGATCTCGGTGTTGATCGCTACCGTCAGCACCCTGTGCGGCATCCTGCTGCCGATCATCTTCGACCTGCCCATCCCATCCGGCGCCGCCATCATTCTGGTTGCCGGTATCGCCTTCGCCTTCGCCGCCATCGCCCGTGGCGTTGTGCCCAGCCTCAAAGGGAATCTTGGATAATGCGCCCTGTCTTTCGCCCATTGGTCCTGGCCATCGCTTGCTTGATGAGTACGTCGGCGCTGGCCGTCGACGGTTTCGACGCCAAGGACTTCAAAGTCAACCAGGGCCTCGGTCACGCAGCCCTGACCAAGACCAAGCAGCCGGTCAAGGTGCTGGCCTCGCTGCCGATTACCTACGGCTTGGCCGAGGCGCTGCTCAAAGGCACCAACGTAGCGCTTGAACGCGCCGCGCCGGCCAATCTGCCGGGTTCGCGGCAGGTGTCCTACTTCACCGGCCGCGGTGCTGCGGCACTGAATAAGCTGGCGCTGGACGCCGACGCGGCTATCGGCCTGCGCTCGCTGTGGGCCGATGACCCGCTGTACCCCGTGGCGCGGCGCAGCAATATCCGCATCGTCGAAGTCGATGCCGCACGCCCGGTGGACGGCGGCTTGCCGGGTATCGCAGTACAACCGGGTGTCACCGATGGCTTGAACAGCCAACCCTGGCAATCGAGCAACAATATGGGGCGCATGGCCGACGTGATGGCCGCCGACCTGAGCCGCCTGGCGCCGGCTGCCAAACCCAGGATCGACGCTAACCTGGCCGCGCTCAAACAGCGTTTACTCAAGCTCACCGCCGACAGCGAGGCGCGCTTGGCCAAGGCCGACAACCTGAGTGTGCTCAGCTTGAGCGATCACTTCGCGTACCTGGTCAGCAGCCTGAACCTGGAAGTGCTCGGCACCGATGCACGGCCCGATGCCGAGTGGACGCCCGAGGCGCTGCAAAAACTCAGCAGCACGTTGAAGGACAACGATGTGGCCGTGGTGCTGCATCACCGTCAACCCAGCGATGCAGTCAAAACCGCCATCACTGCCGGCGGCTCCAGACTGTTGGTATTGAATGTGGACGGTGCCGACCCGGTGATGGAGTTGGAAACCAATGTGGACCAAGTGATCAAGGCACTCACACCCTAGGCAAGCCACCGATCCGTCAGAGATAAACTCGGTTCATTGTGGGAGCTGGCTTGCCTGCGATGCGGACGCCTCGGTTTATCAGGCGCACCGAGTCGATACCATCGCAGGCAAGCCAGCTCCCACATGGGTTCGCGGTGCACCAGCCGCTACACCACATCCACACCCACATGAATCGCATCATGCCGCCAGAACTCCAGGTCACAGTCGATCAGGCGTTGATGCTGGTCGTAATTGACCCGGGCGATGCGCAAGCCCGGGCTGCCTACCGAGACCCGCAGCGCAGCGGCCGCTTCCACCGGCAGTGAGGTCGGCACAATCTCGAAGCGCACCCGCCCGTAGCGCAAGTCATATTTGCTGGCATACAGCTCAGTCATCGACTGATTCAAATCACACGCCAGGATTCCCGGAAAATACTGCGGGTTCAGATAGTGCTCCACATACAACACCAGGCGCCCGTCAATCCTGCGCCCCCGGCAAATCTGGATCACGCTCGACAACGCCGGCAACTGCAACCACGCGCACACCGCCGCCGACGCCGGTTGCAAGCGTGCTGAGATGACCTGCGTGGAAGCCTCACGCCCCTGGTCGCTGACCATCGCGTGAAAATGGCTGCGCTGCATCAGGTTATAGGCCAGCCGTGGCGGCGAGACGAACCAGCCCCGACGCTCTTCGCGGTAAATCTGCCCTTGGGCCTCAAGCTGTAACAAGGCTTCCCGCACGGTAATCCGAGTGGTACCAAACAACTCGCTGAGCTTGCGTTCGGCGGGCAGTTTGCTGGCAGGCGGCAACAGGCCATGGTCGATCTGCTCTTGCAGCGCCAGGCCGATGGAGGTTACCGCCTTGATTGCCTCATCACGCATCAACGTTACCTATCTGGACTAGACCAGCACCGTTCAGGTGCACAAAACGCGCTCTATCTGGGCTTCTGCTGCTGTGTGCCAGCCTAGGCACTCCACATGACCGACAGATGACAAAGGCTGTCGACTGCCTCTACCACCCCCTGCAATACATCGGCCAAGTCCAGAGCCTGCGGGCACTTGGACATGGTCTACGCTAAGTCGGAGCTGAGCGACATCAGCGCTTCAAAAACGACATCGACATGAAACTGTCATCCAGGGGGCCTAGATTGGCTCAGGTATTGCTGACCTAGACCAAACCACCGCTAACGTTCAGATAAAACGCCGCGTTGAAAACGCCCAAAGGAGCTTCGGATGAAACAGCTTTTCCTGGCATCACTGTTAGGCTCGACCATTGCCATGTGCACCGCCGCCATGGCTGCTGATACCGATCTAAAAACCTTGGAAGCCGCCGCCAAAGCGGAAGGCGCCGTCAACAGCGTCGGCATGCCCGATGACTGGGCCAACTGGAAAGGCACCTGGGAAGACCTGGCCAAGACCTACGGCCTCAAGCACATCGACACCGACATGAGCTCGGCCCAGGAAATCGCCAAGTTCAAAGCCGAAAAAGACAACGCCAGCGCCGATATCGGTGACGTGGGCGCAGCCTTCGGCCCGATCGCGGTGAAACAGGAAGTCACCCAGCCGTACAAACCGTCCACCTGGGCGCAGGTGCCGGATTGGGCGAAAGACAAGGACGGTCACTGGGCCCTGGCCTACACCGGCACCATTGCCTTTATCGTCAACAAGAAGCTGCTGCACGGCTCCGAAGTGCCCACCACCTGGGCTGACCTGCAAACCGGTAAATACAAGGTCTCGGTGGGTGACGTGAGCACCGCCGCCCAAGCCTCCAACGCGGTCCTCGCCGCGGCCATCGCCAACAAGGGTGACGAGAAAAACATCGCGCCGGGCCTGCAATTTTTCACCAAGATCGCCCAGCAAGGTCGGCTCTCGCTGTCCAACCCGACCATCGCCACCATGGAAAAAGGCGAAGTCGAAGTGGGCCTCGTCTGGGACTTCAACGGCCTGAGCTACAAGGCCAAGATGGCCAACCCGGATGACTACGTGGTGCTGATCCCCTCGGATGGCTCGGTGAAATCCGGCTACACCACCATCATCAACAAATACGCCAAGCACCCGAACGCCGCCAAGCTCACCCGCGAATACATCTTCAGCGATGCCGGCCAGCTCAACCTGGCACGCGGCAATGCGCGTCCGATCCGGGCTGAAACCGACTTGAAACTGCCGGCAGATGTTGCCAAAAACCTGATCCCGGGCGAGCAGTACACCAAGGCCAACCCGCAGCCGATCAAGGATGCCGATGCGTGGGAAGCGACGTCCAAGAAGCTGCCACAGATGTGGAACGAGCAAGTCATCGTAGAAATGAAGTAATCGGTCTCTCTGATCCAAAGGCGGTCAGTGTGGGAGCTGGCTTGCTGTGGCGAGGGAGCTTGCTCCCGCTCGACAGCGTAGCTGGAGCCGGCTTTTTGGGGGTGCTCCGCACCCCAGCGCAAGCAAAGTTGCTCGCCACAACAAGCCAGCTCCCACATTTGATCCCATCCCAAGTTGATACTGAGCCATACCCTCTGTTGCGGAGCCCCAGCCCCCATGAAGCACACTGTCATCCTTGTGGTGCTCGACGGCCTCAACTTCGAGGTTGCCCGGCACGCCATGGGGCACTTGCAGGCCTACGTCGGCGCAGGACGCGCAGCCCTCTACACACTGGAATGTGAACTGCCTGCCCTGTCCCGCCCGTTGTATGAATGCATCCTCACCGGCGTGCCGCCGATCCAAAGCGGTGTCGTGCACAACAACGTCTCGCGCCTGTCCACCCAGCGCAGCATTTTCCATTACGCCACCGACGCCGGCTTGAGCACCGCGGCGGCGGCTTACCACTGGGTCAGCGAGTTGTATAACCGCACGCCCTTTCTCGCCGCCCGCGATCGTCACACCGACGACAAGGCGCTGGCGATCCAGCACGGGCATTTCTACTGGAATGACCACTACCCCGATTCCCACCTGTTCGCCGACGCCGAAAGCCTGCGGCTCAAGCACGCGCCAAACTTTTTGCTGGTGCACCCGATGAACATCGATGACGCCGGCCACAAGCATGGCCTCGACACCGCGCAATACCGCAATAGCGCACGCTCGGCCGACATTATCCTGGCCGACTACCTGCAAGGCTGGCTCAACGCCGGCTACCAGATACTGGTCACCGCCGACCATGGCATGAACAACGACCGCTCCCACAACGGCCTGTTGCGCGAAGAACGGGAAGTGCCACTGTTTGTCATCGGTGACGCCTTCAGCCTGGACACCGACGCCGTGCCTAAACAGACCGACCTGTGCGGCACCGTCTGCGAACTGCTCGGCGTGCCCCACGACAAACCTGTGTGCCGGGAGTTGCTCAAGTGAATGCATTGACCCGCGGCAAATGGCTGGCCCTGCTGTGCCTGCTGCCCTTCGCACTGTTCTTTATCGTGTTCGAGATCGCGCCACTGGTGTGGGTGCTGATCAGCAGCCTTCAAACCGAAGAGGCCGGCTGGGGCCTGGAAAACTTCACCCGCATCTTCACGTCGAAGTTCTACCGGCAGGCCATCCAGTTCAGCCTGGAGATCAGCTTTTACTCCAGCATCTTCGGCATCATCATCGCCACCTTGGGCAGCTACTCACTGCGCCGAGTGGATTCGCCGCTGCGCAACTTCGTCACCGCGTTCGCCAACATGACCAGCAATTTCGCCGGCGTGCCCCTGGCCTTCGCGTTCATCATCCTGCTGGGGTTCAACGGCAGTATCACCCTCATGCTCAAGCAGGCCGGGATCATCGAGGACTTCAACCTGTACTCGAAAACCGGCTTGATCATCCTTTATACCTATTTCCAGATCCCCCTCGGCGTACTGTTGCTCTACCCGGCCTTTGACGCATTGCGCGAAGACTGGCGCGAATCTGCCGCGCTGCTCGGTGCGAATGGCTGGCAGTTCTGGCGCCATATCGGCCTGCCGGTGCTCACCCCGGCCCTGCTCGGCACCTTTGTGATCCTGCTGGCCAATGCCCTGGGCGCCTACGCCACGGTCTATGCGCTTACTACCGGCAACTTCAACGTGCTGCCAATTCGCATTGCCGGCCTGGTCTCCGGCGATGTGTCGCTGGACCCGAACATGGCCAGCGCCCTGGCCGTGGTGCTGGTGGCGCTGATGACCGTGGTCACGGTGGTGCATCAACTGCTGCTCAAGAGGAGCTACCATGTCTCGCGCTGAAGCCAGTACGCCCTCCCTCTACCATCGAGTGGTGGTGTACCTGTTGTTCCTGATCCTGGTGCTGCCGCTGGTGGGCACTTTTGTCTACTCGATTTCCAGCAGTTGGTCGGCAACCATCCTGCCCGCCGGCTTCAGCGTGAAATGGTATGTACAGCTGTGGAGCGACCCGCGCTTTCTGATGGCCTTCGGGCAATCGTTGCTGGTGTGCGTGGGCGCACTTATCCTCTCGGTGGTGTTGATCTTGCCGCTGCTGTTCGTGGTGCATTACCACTTTCCCAAGCTCGACGCGCTGATGAACATCCTGATCCTGCTGCCCTTTGCGGTGCCGCCGGTGGTGTCCTCGGTGGGTCTGCTGCAACTGTACGGTTCCGGGCCGCTGGCGATGGTGGGCACGCCGTGGATTTTGATCGGCTGCTACTTCACCGTCGCGCTGCCGTTCATGTACCGAGCGATCACCAACAACCTGCAAGCCATCAACCTGCGCGACCTGATGGACGCTTCGCAACTGCTCGGCGCCAGCACCTGGCAGGCCGCGATCCTGGTGGTGCTGCCCAACCTGCGCAAGGGCCTGATGGTGGCGCTGCTGCTGTCGTTCTCGTTCCTGTTCGGCGAGTTCGTGTTCGCCAACATCCTCGTCGGCACCCGCTACGAAACCCTGCAGGTGTACCTCAACAACATGCGCAACAGCAGTGGCCATTTCACCAGCGCCGTGGTGATCTCTTATTTCTTCTTTGTACTGGTACTGACCTGGGCCGCCACTCTCTTGAACAAGGACAAAAGCCAATGAGCTTCGTCAGCGTCCAACACCTGCAAAAAGGCTACGCCGGCACCCCGGTGTTCAGCGATATCAATTGCGAGGTCGCCAAAGGCGAGTTCGTCACCCTGCTCGGCCCGTCCGGTTGCGGCAAATCCACTTTGCTGCGCTGCATCGCCGGGCTTACGCCGGTGGACAGTGGCCAAATCCTCCTGGATGGCCAGGACATCGTGCCCCTGAGCCCACAGAAGCGCCAGATCGGCATGGTGTTCCAGAGCTACGCGCTGTTCCCCAACATGACCGTGGAACAGAACGTTGCCTTCGGCCTGCGCATGCAAAAGGTCAACGCCGACGACAGTCACAAGCGCGTGCAAGAAGTGCTGCAACTGGTGGAACTCAAGGACCTGGCCGGCCGCTATCCGCACCAGATGTCCGGTGGCCAGTGCCAGCGCGTCGCCCTCGCCCGCTCCCTGGTAACCCGCCCGCGCCTGCTGTTGCTCGATGAACCGCTGTCGGCGCTGGATGCACGTATTCGCAAGCACTTGCGCGAGCAGATCCGCCAGATCCAGCGCGAGCTGGGGCTGACCACGATCTTCGTGACCCATGACCAGGAAGAAGCGCTGACCATGTCCGACCGCATCTTCTTGATGAACCAGGGCAAGATCGTGCAGAGCGGCGATGCCGAAACCCTCTATACCGCGCCGGTGGATGTGTTCGCTGCTGGGTTTATCGGCAACTACAACCTGCTCGATGCCGACAAGGCCAGCCAACTGCTGCAGCGACCGATCAGCGGGCGTATCGCGATTCGCCCCGAGGCCATCGAGTTGAGCCGCAGTGGCGAGCTCGATGCGTTGGTGCGTAGCCACAGCCTGCTGGGTAACGTAATTCGCTACCGCATCGAAGCCCGTGGTGTCGAGCTGGTGGTGGATGTGCTCAATCGTTCGGCCGACGACCTGCATCCGGACGGCCAACGCCTGGCACTTTCCATCGACCCCAGCGCACTGTGTGAAGTAGCCTGACAGGCAGCGACCTATTGAGAGAGAGCATCACCGATGGCATTGGTAATTTTTGATCTGGACGACACCTTGATCCACGGCGACTGCGCCACGCTGTGGAGCGAACAGATGGGCCGCCTCGGCTGGGTAGACCCTGAGTCATTCATGCGCAGGAACAACGAGCTGATGGATGCCTACAGCCAGGGCAAGCTGTTGATGGAAGATTTCATGGATTTCAGCCTGGAGCCGATGATCGGCCGAACCCCGGAAGAAATCGAGCACCTGGTGGAGCCGTGGGTCGAGGACGTGATCGAGCCGCTGATCTACAGCGACGCCACCAAGACCATCGCCCGCCACCGCGCGAACGGTGACCGGATCCTGGTGATTTCCGCTTCGGGCACTCACCTGGTCACGCCGATTGCTGCGCGTATCGGTATCGAGGAAGTGCTGGGGATTAACCTGAGCGTCAGCCATGGGGTATACGACGGCAAGACAGAGGGTGTACTGACTTACCGTGAAGGCAAGATCACGCGGTTGCTGGAATGGCTGGAGCAGGAAGGCGAAACCCTTGAAGGTGCCTATTTCTATTCGGACTCGCGCAATGATTTACCGCTGCTGCTCAAGGTGGATCACCCGCAGGTGGTGAACCCGGACCCGGTGTTGCGCGCCAATGCCGAACAGGCCGGCTGGCCGATCCACCACTGGACCTGAATCAATAGACATCAACCTGTGGGAGCTGGCTTGCCGGCGATAGCGGTGCAACAGTGAAGAATTCTTCATCTGGCGCACCGCTATCGCAGGCAAGCCAGCTCCCACACTGACTGCATTTCAATCTAGGATTCGGTCAGGCTATTGGCAATATGGACTACACCGGACGTAGGACGAGGTTGTTCTAGCCCCCCACATCACCGTCAACGCCTTGCAATGCTTTCACAGTGCCTCCATAGTGAGTCTGGACTGAGCCCGGTGCTGTAGCGCCGGGCTTTTTGCATTATGCGACCGGACCATATGGAACCGGCTCCCTCAAAGACGGCCTAATATGCGTTATCAATTGCCCCCGCGTCGAATCAGCATGAAGCATCTGTTCCCCAGCACCGCCCTCGCTTTTTTCATTGGTCTCGGCTTCGCGTCGATGTCGACCAATACGTTCGCAGCCAATAGCTGGGACAACCTTCAGCCTGATCGCGATGAGGTGATTGCCAGCCTTAACGTCGTCGAGTTGCTCAAGCGCCATCACTACAGCAAGCCGCCGCTGGACGACGCTCGCTCGGTGATCATCTACGACAGCTACCTCAAGCTGCTGGACCCCTCGCGCAGCTACTTCCTGGCCAGCGATATCGCTGAGTTCGACAAGTGGAAGACCCAATTCGACGACTTCCTCAAGAGCGGCGACCTGCAACCCGGCTTCACCATCTACAAGCGTTACCTGGACCGCGTCAAAGCGCGTCTGGACTTCGCGTTGGGTGAGCTGAACAAGGGCGTCGACAAACTCGATTTCACCCAGAAAGAAACCCTTCTGGTAGACCGCAAGGACGCCCCTTGGCTGACTAGCACCGCAGCCCTGGACGACCTGTGGCGCAAACGCGTCAAGGACGAAGTGCTGCGCTTGAAGATCGCCGGCAAAGAGCCCAAGGCCATTCAAGAACTGCTGACCAAGCGCTACAAAAACCAGCTGGCACGCCTGGACCAGACCCGTGCCGAGGATATCTTCCAGGCCTACATCAACACCTTTGCGATGTCCTACGACCCGCACACCAATTATCTGTCGCCAGATAACGCGGAAAATTTCGATATCAATATGAGTCTGTCCCTGGAAGGCATCGGTGCCGTCCTGCAAAGCGACAATGACCAGGTGAAGATCGTACGTCTGGTGCCGGCAGGCCCTGCTGACAAAACCAAGCAAGTGGCACCGGCCGACAAGATCATCGGCGTGGCCCAGGCCGACAAAGAGATGGTCGATGTGGTCGGCTGGCGCCTGGACGAAGTGGTCAAGCTGATCCGTGGGCCTAAAGGCAGCGTGGTGCGCCTGGAAGTGATTCCGCACACCAATGCACCGAACGACCAGACCAGCAAGATCGTGTCCATCACCCGTGAAGCGGTGAAGCTCGAAGACCAGGCCGTGCAGAAGAAAGTCCTCAACCTCAAGCAGGATGGCAAGGACTACAAGCTGGGCGTGATCGAAATCCCGGCCTTCTACCTGGACTTCAAGGCGTTCCGCGCCGGTGATCCGGACTACAAGTCCACCACCCGCGACGTGAAGAAAATCCTGACAGAACTGCAGAAAGAGAAAGTCGACGGCGTGGTCATCGACCTGCGCAACAACGGCGGCGGCTCCCTGCAGGAAGCCACCGAGCTGACCAGCCTGTTTATCGACAAGGGCCCGACCGTATTGGTACGCAACGCTGACGGCCGTGTCGACGTGCTCGAAGACGAGAACCCGGGTGCCTTCTACAAAGGGCCGATGGCGCTGCTGGTCAACCGTCTCTCGGCCTCGGCCTCGGAGATTTTCGCCGGCGCCATGCAGGACTACCACCGCGCACTGATCATCGGCGGCCAGACCTTCGGCAAAGGCACCGTGCAGACCATCCAACCGCTGAACCATGGCGAGCTCAAGCTGACACTGGCCAAGTTCTACCGGGTATCCGGGCAGAGCACCCAGCATCAAGGCGTACTGCCGGATATCGATTTCCCTTCGATCATCGACACCAAGGAAATCGGCGAAAGCGCCCTGCCTGAAGCCATGCCGTGGGACACCATCCGCCCTGCGATCAAGCCGGCGTCGGATCCGTTCAAGCCCTTCCTGGCTCAGTTGAAGGCTGACCATGACACCCGCTCTGCCAAGGACGCCGAGTTCGTGTTTATCCGCGACAAGCTGGCCCTGGCCAAGAAGCTGATGGAAGAGAAGACCGTCAGCCTCAACGAAGCGGATCGCCGTGCACAGCACTCCAGCATCGAGAATCAGCAACTGGTGCTGGAAAACACCCGCCGCAAGGCCAAGGGTGAAGACCCGCTCAAAGAGCTGAAGAAAGAAGATGAAGACGCGCTGCCGACCGAGGCGGATAAAACCAAGCCGGAAGACGACGCTTACTTGGCCGAGACTGGCCGGATCCTGCTGGATTATCTGAAAATCACCAAGCAGGTGGCCAAGCAGTAAATGATGGCGATTTAATGTGATCGCTCCTCGGAGTGTCATCATATAGACATCATTCTGTCGTGAAATAAAAGGACCGCAGGTTTACGCCTGCGGTCCTTTTTTTTGATCGAGACCGCCATGACCATGACCGAACAGCTGAATGCATTGGGCTCAATCCTGGCTCAAGGCAGTTTGCACAGCCTGTTCCAACCGATCATCTGCCTGTCGGAGCGGCGCATCCTCGGTTATGAAGCTCTCAGTCGTGGCCCGTCCAACAGCCCGCTGCACTCCCCCGTCGCACTGTTCTCGGTGGCCAGCCACGCCGGGCGCCTGAGCGAATTGGACATGGCGTGTCGAGAGAGTGCATGCCGGCGCTTCAGCGAGCAGAAACTGCCCGGCAAGCTGTTCCTCAATATCTCTCCCGAATCCTTGATGGAGAACGCACATCAGCCAGGGCGCACGCTGCAACTGTTGCGCGACTTCGGCATTTCTCCCAGCCAAGTGGTGATCGAGCTAACCGAGCAGGCACCCACCGACGATTTCGCGCTGCTGCAAACTGCCTTGCACCACTACCGCGACATGGGCTTTGCCATCGCACTGGATGACTTGGGCGCCGGTTATTCCAGCTTGCGGTTGTGGTCCGAGCTGCGCCCGGACTACGTGAAGATCGACCGGCACTTTATTGACGGCATTCACCAGGACGCCCTCAAGCGTGAGTTTGTCGGCTCGATCCTGCAGATCGCCAGGGCGTCCCGCGCCCAAGTGATTGCCGAGGGCATCGAGTTGCCGGAAGAACTGGCGGTGTTGACCGAGATGGGCGTCGACCTGGTCCAGGGCTACCTGCTCTGCCGCCCTCAGGAAAAGCCGCCGCAGGAAGCGCGCCTGATGCTGCCCAAGCCGGATAACGCCACGCTGGCCCTCAATGACGAAGGCAGTGACTTGAGCGCCCTGCTCAATGAGCAGCCCGCCGTGGATCAAGACACCGCCACCGCTCAAGTGCTGGAATCGTTCCGCCGCCAGGCCAACCTCAACTCGCTGGCGGTATTGGACGGCCGCGGTTGCCCGGTCGGCATTGTGCACCGGCACTCGTTGTCTGACGCGTTGCTCAAGCCGTTCGCGACCGATCTGTTTGCACGTAAACCCATCAGCCGCTTGATGAGCGATGACTTTTTGGCGGTGGAACTGAGCCAGTCCTTGCAGCAGGTCAGCCGCTTATTGACCAGCCGCGCGCGGCAACGCATCGAAGAGGATTTCATCATAACCCTGAACGGTGATTACCTGGGGCTGGGTCGGGTCATCGACGTGCTCAAGTTGATCACGGAGCTGAAAATCCAGCAGGCCCGCTACGCCAACCCGTTGACCTTGTTGCCTGGCAATGTGCCGATCCAGCAGTGCCTCACCCGGCTGCTGCAGCAACAGCGCGAGTCGGTGATCTGCTATGTGGATATCGACAGTTTCAAACCGTTCAACGATATCTACGGCTACGGGCGCGGGGATGAAGTGCTGCTGTGCCTGGCGCAGTGCCTCAACGACCGGGTAGACCCCAGCCGCGACTTTGTCGGGCATATTGGTGGGGATGATTTTTTGCTGGTGCTGGGCCCGCAGGATTGGCGCAAGCGGCTCAACCAGTTGCTGGATGACTTCCATACCCAATGCCGACGCTTCTACCGCGCTGAACATCTGGAGGCTGGGTGCTTCGTGGCCCTCAATCGCCAGGGCGTGCGCCAGGAGTTTGCGTTGCTGTCGCTGTCCATCGGTGTAGTGCACTTGTATCCTCAGGCCTGCGCACAACTCGATGCCAGCCAGTTGGCAGAACTGGCGTCACAAGCCAAGCACCAAGCCAAGGATGTGGCGGGCTACAGCATCCACGTGATCGACAGCATGGACACCCGCCCCCAGGCGCTTTAGGCCTCGGCGGACTCCGGGTACTCGTACTCGAACACCCGCACCACTTCGGAAGCATGCCAGGACGCGGCGGCCACGCCGTCAGAAGGCCCGCTGAACCGCCCCAGGCGCTCCACACATTCGAAAAAACCGGTGCGCGGCAGGCGGCTGGCGCCCTGGCTGATCACCAGGGAACTGCGCAGCGGCTGCTCGGCCTTGGCATCCAGTGCCGCCAGGTGCTCCAGGGCCGCCGCCAGGGTCTGCATGGCCGGCGTGGGGAATTGCAGGCGCTCAAGCAGTGCACGGTACGTGAGCAAATGGCGCTGGCGCCGCGCCTGATCCAGTTCGTTGAGCAACCCATCCCAGTGTTGACGGCTAATACGTAGGCTCAAGACTCATCCCTCCAACCTGCTACGCCCAATTCCCAAGCCAGGCTGCGGCGAATGGCGGCATCCGGCTGGCGTTCACCACTTTCAATCAATCCAAGGTATGAGGGGCTGATCCCCACTGTGCGTGCCAGGGTCTCGATAGCCAGCCCCTTGGCTTCACGCAGGCCGCGCAGGGCTGCGAGCGGGCGCAGGTCCTGATCAATGGCGGTAGAGGCGGCAGGGGAAGAAGCGGGTGTAGGTTGCTGCTGACCGGCAGCTTTTAGCAGCGCCTGGTACTGGTCCCATGGCAACACCGCGTATTCGGGTGCGCCATCGCGTGAAATGATCTGAATATCCATGACTGCCCCGTAGGATAAAAACACTTACTAAGTAAGCTCTTTCCTTAGAAGTGTAATCCTAACAGCCACAAAGGTCGCAGGGGATACCGGGCAACATTAGTTTTTTTGTGGGTTTTCCCGGGCCAGCAGCTCAGGCGTCGCTGGCAGGCGCTCAACCACCGCGAGTTTTTCCGGGCGTTGCGCATCGCGCCACGCACGAAAGGCGCTCAGTTCGCCGCTCAGGGTCTTCATGACCCATGCCAGCACGGCGATGTCATCCAGCATGCCGAACATCGGGAGGAAATCCGGAATCGCATCAATCGGGCTGAGAAAATACATCAGCCCCGCCACCACCGAGATCAGCGCCTTAGGGCTGATCGCACGGTATTCGCCGCGCCAGTAAGCCAGGCACAGGGCCTGCAGTAACTTGAGATCATCCTTGAGCTGGCCGAGCCGATTGCCTTGGCTTGAACCTTTGGCAGCGACGGCAAACAGCAAGGTTGGCAAACGCCCCCGACCGAGCAAGCGTGCGGCCATGGGCAGGAAACGGGTGAAATTGAACGGTGGTTTCATTGGGCACTCCAGTTCCAGGCGACATAAAAGGTTATCCACACAAATTGTGGATAACCTTGTGAACAGAGCCTGTTTTATCGGCTGAAAGCCACGGACTACAAGGCCTACAGTCAGATCGGGCGTTTTTTGCGCACATAAAAAAAACCCAAGAATTCATTGACTTGGCATGTATGTGCGGCTACCCGTGCTCGAGTCTTATATCAGACTGTGTCCGGTTGCGGACGTTCGTTTGGATTTGCAGAGGCTTCAACGTAGGGGCTGGCTGGCGTGCGATAGCCATAGACATCTACACGACCCGGTACGACGTGGCAGCCTGCCAGCCGATGCCTATCTCCCAGACACCCCCGGCTCCAAATGTGGGAGCTGGCTTGCCTGCGATTGCCTTAGGCATCAACACAACTTTACAGGCCGTAGCAGCCAACGCTAACCACGATGCGAAGCGAGCCGCTCTTGATCTTGATCTGCTTTTGATCTTAGGCGCCCCGTTAAACCACGCTGGCCGGAATTCGACAGGGATTTGGGGGGTAAACCGGCAGGGATGCCGGTTTAGCCGCCCCGCGCCATGGATGGCGCGTGGCGGCGGCCCCCCAAATCACTGGCGGATTACGGGCACACCGAGCCTGAGCGAGGTGCCGAGTGGTGGGGCAAGAGCGTTTTGCTTACTTTGCCGCTCTTGCAAAGTGAGCCGCCGTCAGGGCGGAACCCTATGTGGCCGTTACCGCAGCAATGGATATGTACACAATCCAACTGTGTTGATTGCCAGGCCGCCTTCGCGAGCAAGCCCGCTCCCACAGGTTGATCGTGGTGTGTCAGTTAGTAGGTGTAGGCTGGCAGGCCGTCATCGCAGGCAAGCCAGCTCCCACAGAAGATTTTTGCATCCTTTGATACAGCCCCGAAAACAACAACGCCCCGTCGAGACGGGGCGTTGTGTGTTCAGGCGCCGATTACTTCTTGGCGGCTGGTGCAGCAGGTGCGTCCGCTGCTTCTGCCTTGGCTGGGTCCTTGATGGCCAGCAGCTCCAGGTCGAATACCAGCACGGAGTTGGCCGGGATCGCCGGGCTCGGGCTCTGGGCGCCGTAGGCCAGGTCGGACGGGATGTACAACTCGACCTTCTCGCCAACATGCATCAGTTGCAAGCCTTCGACCCAACCCGGGATCACGCCGCTGACCGGCAGGTCGATCGGGCTACCACGATCTACAGAGCTGTCAAAGGTAGTGCCGTTGGTGAGCTTGCCGGTGTAGTGAACAGTCACCACGTCGGTTGGCTTAGGCTGGGCGCCGTCGGCCTTCTTCACGATCTTGTACTGCAGACCGGAAGCGGTGGTGACGACGCCGTCTTTCTTGGCGTTGTCTTCGAGGAATTTCTTGCCGGCAGCTGCCGACTCTTCGCTCATTTTGGTCATGCGCTCTTCGGCACGCTTTTGCAGCGCGGCGAAGGCTTCAACCAGTTCGTCATCTTTGAGCTTCTGCTCTTTCTTGCCGACAGCATCTTCAATGCCTTGGGCTACCGCTTTGGAGTCCAGGTCATCCATGCCTTCTTGGGCAAGGCTCTTGCCCATGTTCAGGCCGATGCCGTAGGAAGCTTTTTGCGCCGGGGTTTTCAGCTCTACGCTGGTTTGCGAATCACAACCCGCAAGTACCAGGCTAACCAGGGCCACCGCCGCCGCCAACCGATGCTGTTTCATGCTATTTCCTTGTTCATGCGCCAAAAGGGCATTCGAATAAAGTCGCGAGCTTATCAGGCGGCCCCGACCAATGGCTACCGGCATGTGAGCAGGAAACTTCTGATAAGTTCACGTGTTTAAAAGCATTTCCATTTATCATGGGCCACCGCGACGGATCGCGGGACCGCCTGCCAGCAGGCTAATCGCTACTTGCCGCACCTGTGGCGCAGTGGCATAACAACGCGACAATTCGACAAGGATAGTTATCTTGCGCATTTTTTCCCGAGTTTTACTCCTGATACTGATCGCACTGGGCCTGATCCTGGCCGTGGTGCTCTATTACACCCTCAACCCCAAGCTGCCGGATTACGTGCCCGTGAAACAGGTGCACTATCAGGAGCAATGGAGTGCCGCCGACCGCCAGACCTACTACTTCACGCCCCAGGGCACTCAAGTAAAAGGCCTGCACTACGACTGGTTCACCGCCCTGGAGCTGCCGTTCTCCGAGCAACGCTTTGCCGCGCCGCAGTACCTGGCGCGCTTTGGCTTCCTGGTCGATCCCAAACAGGTGCCCACCGCGCAAAACCCTGGCAACCTGCCGGTAGGGTTCGCCCGGCACCAGAACGCCGACAGCAAGGCTCAGTACCTGGATATCACCTGTGCGGCCTGCCACACCGGCGAATTGCACTTCAAGGGTCAGGCCCTGCGTATCGACGGCGGCTCGGCGCAACACGTACTGCCCTCCAGCGTTCCCACGTTGCGTGGCGGCAGTTTCGGCCAGGCCCTGGTCGCCAGCCTGGCCGCTACCTATTACAACCCATGGAAGTTCGAGCGCTTTGCCCACAAGGTCCTGGGGGATCAGTACGACGCCCAGCGCGATCAACTGCGCAAGGACTTCAAGCAATCGCTGAACCAGTTCCTCAAGGTTGCCTGGAATGACACCCACCGCGGCCTTTACCCCACCGAAGAAGGCCCGGGCCGCACTGACGCCTTTGGGCGCATCGCCAACGCCAGTTTTGGCGACGCTATTTCCCCAGACAATTATCGCGTCGCCAATGCGCCGGTGGACTACCCGCAGTTGTGGGATATCTGGACCTTCGACTGGGTGCAGTGGAATGGCTCGGCCCAACAGCCCATGGCGCGCAACATCGGCGAAGCCCTTGGCGTAGGCGCGACCCTGACGTTCTTCGACACTGCCGGGCAACCGCTCAAAGGCGATGCCCGCTACCCGTCCAGCGTACGGGTGCGCGACCTGCACCTGATCGAAGAAACCCTGCAACGGCTCAAACCGCCGACCTGGCCGCAATACTTGTTCGGTGCCATCGACAAGCCCCTCGCCGCCCAGGGTCGCGCACTCTTTGCCGAGAACTGCGCCGGCTGCCACCTACCCACCGTCACCCAGGAAAACGGCCGTCCGGTGCAGCAGTTGAAAATGCTGCCGGTGAACTACATCGGCACCGACCCCGGCACGGCCAACAACATTGCCGACCAACGCTATGACCTCAGCGCGTTGCAATGGGACCCGGCCGAACTGGCCCGGCTCAATGTCGAATTGCACCCCACCCCCACCGCGCCGCTGGACCTGAAAAAAATGTCGGTGGCCCAGGGTTTAGCCTATGTCACCGCCTTCGTCGAAGAGCATGCCTACCGTGCGGCCGGCGTTACCGCGGCCGAGCGCCCAGGCCTGGACGGGTTCGGCCTGCCCATCGGCGTGCGCGAATTGCGTGCCTACAAGGCGCGGCCACTGGCAGGCGTATGGGCCACCCCACCGTTCCTGCACAACGGTTCAGTGCCGACGATCTACCAACTGCTCTCGCCTCAGGACGAACGCAGCACTACCTTCTATAAGGGCACCTTCAACTACGACCCGCGTCACCTGGGGTTTGAGACCACCGCCTTCAAGAATGCCTTCCTGTTCGATACCAGAATCACCGGCAACCACAACAGCGGCCACGAATTCCGTGCCGGCGAACGTGGCAATGGCGTGATCGGCCGTGGCCTGCTGCCGCAGGAACGCTGGGCGCTGCTCGAATACCTCAAGGTGCTGGGCGGCCCGCTGGAGCAACAACTGCCATGATTATCCGCTCGCAAAACAAGGACCGCTCCATGCTTGCTCGTCTCTGGCTACGCCTTGGCGCCTTTGTTGGCAAAACCCTGCTGTGGCTGCTGGGCCTGGGCCTGCTGGGGTGGGTGTTGGCCACGGCCTGGTTCGCCTGGCAGCACAGGGGCCCGGTGTCGGTGAAGGAACAGATCCCGCCGGGTGAAGCGGCGATGACCCAAGGCATCATCCAGACCGCCGTGCGCATCGTTGATCAGCATCGCGAAGGCACTCGCTACCTGCGTGATGCCCATGCCAAGGCCCATGGGTGCGTGAAAGCCGAGGTCAGCGTTCTGGCAGATCTCGACCCGGCCTTGCGCCAGGGCGTGTTTGCCGAGCCGGGCAAGACCTGGCAGGCGACGATGCGCCTGTCCAACGGCAACGCTTATCCGCAATTCGACAGCATCCGCGATGCACGCGGCATGGCCATCAAGCTGTTGGATGTGCCGGGCAAGCAACTGATGGCAGATCAGCAAGCGCGCACCGAACAGGATTTCGTGATGTTCAGCCACCCGAACTTCTTTGTCAGCGATGTCGCGGAATACGCGCAAAACATCGGCGCGCAAGCGGATGGCAAGAAGGTCCTGGCTTTCTTTCCCAAGCTCGACCCGCGCAGTTGGCAAGTGCGTCACTTGTTTATCGCCCTGGCAACCCTGGCGCCCGCACCGGCCAGCCCGACGCAGACGACTTACTTTTCAGTTTCGCCCTACAAGTTTGGCGCGGCCAACGCCAAGTTCCGCGTCGCGCCCGACCCACAAAGCTGCCCGGGTTATGTGTTGCCCAAACAGAACCAGGCCCTGCCGAACTTCCTGCGCAGCGCGCTCAACCAGCAACTGTCCACCGACCGTGTAGATGCGTGTTTTGTGCTGCAAATCCAGCGGCAAAACCCGCAGGCGTTCATGCCGATCGAAGACACCAGCATCGAATGGAAGGAAAGCGACGCGCCGTATGAAACCGTGGCCAAGGTCAGGATTCCCGCCCAGGACTTCGACACGCCGGCGCAGAACCTGGCGTGCGATAACCAGTCGTTCAACCCCTGGTTCGGGCTGGAAGCGCACCGCCCCATCGGCGGCATCAACCGGCTGCGCAAAGCGGTGTACGAGGCCGTCAGCGATTACCGCCACAGCCGCAACGCACCGTAAGGCGCGTTAAATCGCAGGCGAAAAAAAACCCGCTCAATGAGCGGGTTTCTTTTGGCTACCTGGCGTTCAGTATTCCAGGTGACCGAATATGGCGCAGCGGACGGGACTCGAACCCGCGACCCCCGGCGTGACAGGCCGGTATTCTAACCGACTGAACTACCGCTGCGCGTAACACATGAAGCGAATGGTGGGTGATGACGGGATCGAACCGCCGACCCTCTGCTTGTAAGGCAGATGCTCTCCCAGCTGAGCTAATCACCCTTCGTTTCGGTGTGGGCGCATCATACACCAAAAAATCGTAATGTCTTGATTTAAATGCAATTTATTTAAAAAAAGTTTAGCGCACGATTTTTTGCTATATTTCGGACAGAAAAAAACCCGCTCAATGAGCGGGCTTTCTTTGGTTACCTGGCGTTCAGCGTTCCAGGTGACCGAATATGGCGCAGCGGACGGGACTCGAACCCGCGACCCCCGGCGTGACAGGCCGGT
>JACRYN010000028.1_pt1 | contig 38627 bp, 29 predicted proteins | sample 8023231 | NCBI WGS metagenome assembly JACRYN01 (sample SAMN15756473, study PRJNA655841) | gut metagenome | isolation source: fecal sample D84 from domestic dog with diarrhoea | host: Canis lupus familiaris | place: South Africa: Mmabatho, Mahikeng | collected 2019-09
TTCCGGCCAGCGTGGTTTAACGGGGCGCCTAAGATCAAAAGCAGATCAAGATCAAAAGCGGCTCGCTTCGCATCGTGGTTACCGTCAAGTGGGCGCGCCACGGTTTCAGCTGAAACTCAGCTGCCGTAGCGCTTGCTCGCCTCAATCGCCAAACCACTGCCAATGCTGCCGAAGATATTGCCTTCCACATGCCGCGCATTCGGCAGCATTGCAGAGATGCTGTGGCGCAGCGCCGGGATGCCGCTGGAGCCGCCGGTAAAGAACACCGTGTCCACCTGCGCCACGCTCACCGAGGCGTCGTTGAGCAACTGCGTGACGCTGCCGCGTACACGTTCCAGCAAGCTGTCGATGGACGACTCGAACAGTGCGCGGCTCAGGTCTACGCTCAGGCCCGCTTCGATGCGGTCCAGCGGCACGTGGCGGCTGTCTTGATGGGTGAGCTGGATCTTGGTTTCTTCCACTTCCATGGCAAGCCAGTGCCCGGCGCGCTGTTCGATCAGTTTGAACAGGCGGTCGATGCCGCCGGTGTCTTCGATGTCGTAGCGCATGCTGCCCAGGGCCAGCTGGGATTTTTGCGAGTACACCGAGTTGATGGTGTGCCAGGTGGCCAGGTTCATGTGGTGGCTGGTGGGCATGTAGGCGCCGCTCTTCATGCGGCTGCCGTAGCCGAACAGCGGCATCATGCCTTGCAGGCTGAGCTGTTTGTCGAAGTCGGTACCGCCGATGTGCACGCCGCCGGTGGCGAGGATGTCGCTCTGGCGATTGTCGTTGTGACGACGATCCGGCGACAGGCGCACCAGGGAGAAGTCGGAGGTACCACCGCCGATATCGACGATCAACACCAGCTCTTCTTTCTCGATGGTCGACTCATAGTCGAACGCCGCTGCAATCGGTTCGTACTGGAACGAGATGTCCTTGAAGCCGATTTTGCGCGCCACATCCACCAGGGTGTTTTCCGCTTCCTGGTCGGCCATCGGGTCGTCATCGACGAAGAATACCGGGCGGCCCAGTACCACTTCTTCGAATTCACGACCGGCGTTGGCTTCGGCGCGGCTCTTGAGTTGGCCGATAAACAGTGCCAGCAGGTCGGTGAAGGGCATGGCAGTGCCGAGCACGCTGGTGTCGTGCTTGATCAGCTTGGAACCCAGCAGGCTCTTGAGCGAGCGCATCAGGCGGCCTTCGTAGTTCTCCAGGTATTCGTGCAGCGCCAGGCGACCATATACCGGCCGGCGCTCCTCGAAGTTGAAGAACACCACTGACGGCAGGGTGATCTTGTCGTCCTCCAGCGCGATCAGCGTCTCCTCGCCGGGGCGGATCCAGCCGACGGTGGAGTTGGACGTGCCGAAGTCGATGCCGCAGGCACGGGCTGGAGATTCGTTTTTCATGTCTTACAGGTTCCGGGCAAAAAACGGCCGCGCAGTGTATGTCACTCGCGAGCGGATGCGTAGACCGGCGATCCGTAAATTCGCGCTATATAGCTACGTCTTGAACCGGCAGGGGCTTGGTTAGGCTCGGGTTTTACTGCCCTCACGGACGAATCGCTATGCCTGATGCAACCTTCAACGCCGACCTGCGCGGCGTGCATTACGACTTTCTCAAACAACGCGTGCCGAACTGGTTCATGGAAGGCTCGCCGCAACGCCAGCAAGAGCTAGGCACGCACGAGATGGATATTCCTGCCTGGTACCTGGCCGCCACTCACCAAGACAAAACCACTCTGGCTGTCCGGCACACGCGCTTTCGCGAAACGCTCAATGCAATTGAAGAGCACCTGGGCCAGATTGAAGACGTCCTGGCCTTCGCCGAACAGCCGCTCAAAGAGGCGATCAAGAAAGAATTCAACCTGGAACTGGATGTGCGCAATGTATTTTTCGTGCGCAAATACGGCTCAAAAGGTGCTCGCGATGACTTCTACGGTGCCTTTGTTTTCGAGCAGCAAAACGACCCGTCACTGAGCTACAGGTATCGCGGCATTTCCCTGTTGGAAGCAGCCCTGGCCAATTTCGAGGCCGATGAAGAGCAGCCGTCGTCATGCACCGATTGCCAACTGATCACCACCTTCAACCTAGAAAACCCCCACATCATTGCGACCTTCGCGGCCGTCCAGGCACAGGCGGTGGCGATCACGCCCCATGCTTTCGCCAGGCTTTGCCGCACATTGGACCTTGGCGCGCTTTATCAGGCGCATATCAAGGCCATTGTAGAGCCCCAGGACGCGGATGAACGCCAGGCGCTTGAACAGCTGTTGGAAGAGCATCAACGCGAGCAGTTGGCACTGTGCATCGATATTGCCCGGTTGCAAAGCACCGGACCGCTCAGTGCCGACGCCTGCCAGATGCTCCAGAATGTGGTCACGGGCTCCGCCACGCCGAAACTGGCCGGAAAGCCTGTGACATACACCGCGCTCAACGTGTTCGACAGCGTATTGGTGGGGCCGCTGCTGATCGGCCCTGATCGGCAAAACACCAACCGCCCCGAGCCTCTGGTGGTGTACATCCCCGGCGACCCGCAACAGCCCCTCAAGGAGTATGCGTCCAGTGGCGAATTCATGGCCGACTTGCGTACCCGTCTGCACAGCGCATCGTACCGGCGCTTCTTCAGCCGCTTTGTGCCGGTGCGCGAACAAGGCGGGTTCTTCACCCGGTTCAACCGTCTGTACCAGCCTGCCAGTAACGGCAATGGCGGCGCGGACTACCCGTTGCGCACGCCGTTGGCGCGCTTGCCTATGCAAGAGTTCGCCCTTGCCGGTGACCTTTGGCAGCGCAGTCGCCAGGCGCATATCAGCAAGATCCTGAGCGATGCACGCGCAGTGGCCGTGCCCACCGAAGACGAGGACCGCAAGGCCCGGCTCGAACGCCTGGAAGGCTTTTTCGAGGCGGCCGTCAGCGTATTCAACCTGGCCGCGTTCGTGGTGCCGGGGCTCGGCCCGATCATGTTGGCCGTGGGCGCATCGCAGATGTGCTACGAAGTGTTTGAAGGCATCGAGGCCTACGATCAAGGCGAGCCCCGGCAGATGTGGGCGCATTTTGCATCGGTAGCCCTGAACGTAGCGTTCATTGCCACCGGGTCCAAGGTGCTGCCCGCCGTCAAATGGCAAAGCGCAGTGGATCACCTCAAACCGGTGACGCTGCCCACGGGCAAGCAGGTGCTGTGGAACCCCGACCTCAGGCCCTATGCCTCTACCACCAAACCGGCGCCAGAGGTCAAGCCCAATACGTTGGGCCTGTACGATCATGCCGGTCAGCAATGGGTGTCGTTCGAGAATACGCATTACCAGGTCAAGCAAGACCCGAGCGGCCAGTACCGTATTCAGCACCCGACTCGCCCCGACGCCTACGCGCCGGAATTGGAACACAACCATAACGGGGTGTGGACCCATGAGCTGGAAGAACCGCTGACCTGGGACGAGCCCACCTTGATCAAGCGCCTCGGGCTGGTCGAGCAGGCGGATCCGTTGCGTATCAGCGGCGTCGAAACTGACGCTCTGCGCCAGGTTGCGGTCGATCATGAACCCTTGCCGCTGTTGCTTGACGACACCATCAAGCGCTTCGAGCTGCATCAGCAACTGACTACCTTTGTCGAGCAAATCAAAAGCAGTGACCCGCTGGTCTACCAGAAGGCCGAACCGGCACTGCAGTTTGACCTGCTTCAACGCCGCGGCCTGCTGCCTGATGGCGTAGCGCTGAAAGTCATCGGCCCAACGGGCGAGGTCGTGTGGGAAAGCGCCGATGCGTCGCCCTTGTTGCCCAAGCGCGTGATGGTGTTGACCGAGACCGCCATGGCCCAGGGCCGTTTACTCAGGGAGTTGCTGTACACCTTGCAAGGCGTCGACCCGCAGCTCAAGGAATTCCCCGGCAGCCCCGAAGAGTCGCTGGACGTTCGCGCCGCCAAGCTGCGCCAGTACCTTGGCGATGCCGTTGATAGCCTCAAGGGACCGCTGCTGGAGGAGCGTTACCGTGCGTTGAACCCAACGCCTGACGCCGATGTGCAGCGCGTGCTGGATGCTTACCCGGCCTTGCCGACGCTGGCCGCCGAACGCTTGCTGCAAGGCGCTGCTGTGGATGAGCTGACCGCTTTTCGCAGCAGCGGGCGCCTGCCTGACCGGTTGGCCACGCAGGCTCAATGGTGCGCGCAGGAAACCCGCGTGGCGCGCGCCTACGAAGGGCTGCACCTGGACACTCAGACCCACCTCGACAGTCAGCGCCTGGCCTTGCGCACCCTGGAAACCCTGCCGGGCTGGCACCGTGGCTCGCGGGTGGAGTTGCGTCAGTATTCGGCGGAGGGCACGCTGATGGATGCCATCGGCTCCCCCGACTTCCCGCACAAGCGCAGCCTGATACTGCTGGACAGCGGTGAGTTCCAGGCAACCATGCCCGGCGATTTCTACAGCGCCATCTGGGAGCAACTCGCGCCCGATGAGCGTCAGCGTCTCGGGTTGGGCAGCGCGGTCGAATTGAAGCAGGCGATTCAACGCAGCCCTCTTTCGCGCCAGGCGTTGCGCACGGTGCTGGAGGACCAACCGCTGCGCAAGCCCGAGTACGATCCGATGGTCCGCTTGATGGGCGGCGCTCCGGGCTTTCGGCATATGGCAAGGGTGGCGGCTAATGTGCTGCGCTCTCCAGCAGAGCGGGTACGCCGGTTGTATCCATCATTCACTGAGGAGCAAGTCACAGCGTTTATTCAGTCGCTGGGCGAAGATGTCCCAGGCGGGTTGGCCAGTCGTGAGCTGGAATACCACCACCTGAAAAAATCCTTGAAAGCGTGGGCTCGCTCCAGAGGGCCACATGCCCTGGCGTACTACAGCGCCGAATGGCGTGTGAGTGATGCAATCAAACGCTGCTGGCGTCGCGAGACCGGAAGCCAGTTGAATATCCGTCGTTCAAAAGACGAGATTCGTTGGGTGGATTTGCCGCCGCTGAAGGCCGACTTCAGTCATGTCCAGGAAGTGGCGTTATCGGGGCTCACATGGAAGGGGCACTCCAGCTCGTTGTTCCTCGAAAATTTCACGCATATCAAGAGCCTGAGCATGACTGGCGCCGAGTTGGTCGAGTTGCCGGCGGTGATCGGCGATATGAAGCAGCTCACGTCGTTGAAACTGCCCTCCAATGAACTGAAACTGAGCGAGCGTAGCGCGGCAAGCTTGAGCGCTCTGGATGCCTTGCAAGTGCTGGATCTTTCGGAAAATCCGCTGGGTACATTGCCTGATTTCGGCGGTATGCCGCATTTAAGAGCGCTGAATCTATCTTTCACCCGAATCGAGCGTTGGCCTTCGGGGTTGAGGACGCAGACTGGGCTGGAGCGCGTCGACTTACGTCACAATCGACTGCTGCAGGTACCGCAGGACAATCTTGTTCCGCCGGCAGATCAACTGGAAACGATCGTGCGGATCAATAACGTCACCTTGCTTGATGGCAATCGCTTCCCACACGATTACTGGGAAACATTCGATAAGTATTGGCAGGACGTGAACCAGTCACGCCCCGACCTTGTGTCAGGCGCTCTCGATGGCGCCTTTGACAGCAGAAATCCACGCCTGGAAATGGTGCAGCACATGTACCCCGAGTATTCCCTGCAAAAGGCCCGGGAGCTTGTCTGGAGCTGGGGCGAAGGCGCCGATACCGAGCTGGACCGGCGCTGGCAGGAGTTTTCTGTGCTGCTCAGGCAGTTGAACGCGTGGGCATTTTCAGGCGGCGGCGAGCGCCAGCGCTATGTGCGCGTGGGGGAGCGCGCCACCGATGCTGCGTCACTGCGTGATCGCAACCTGGCGCACAACCGCATCATGCGCTGCTGGCGCCGTGAAACCCCGCAACAGCTCACCAACGACGGCGAGCCCTTCGGCCTGGAGCTGGACCTCAGCGGCCTGACGCTGCCAAGCCTGCCCGACCTGGATGCGGACTTCAGCCACGTAGGCTCACTCAAGCTGAGCAACATGAACCTCAGTACTTCGCCTGAGGGGTTCCTCGCTCGCCATCAGGGCGTACGCTGGCTGGACATGTCGCGCAACCAGTTGCGCGAGTTGCCGCCGGCGCTGGGGCAGATGCATGGCCTGACCCGGCTGTCGTTGCAAAATAACCAGATACGCCTGAACCCGGAGTCGGCTGCGATGCTGGCGTCGCGCAGCACCCTCAGAGCCTTGATCCTCAATTCAAACCCCCTTGATATCGCGCCGGATTTCAGCCAGATGACGGATTTGCGTTCGCTGGGGATGGGCAATACCCATATTGAAACCTTTCCCACCGGGCTGGGGGCGCAGCCCAGCCTGGATGCGGTGTACCTGAGGGGCAGTCGGATTTCAACGCTGCCCGATGCGCTGATTGCCCCCTCGGACGAGGCGTTGGCGCAATCCCTGCGGGTAACCAGCGTCACTGACCTGGGCCTGAACCCCTTGTCCGCCGAAACTCAGGCGCGAATCGCCGATTACAACCGTCGGCTTACCGACCCGGAGCAAGCGGCCAACAGGTTGGTGCGCAGCACTCTGGAGGTGACTGTGCCGCAGGCCGTTACTGGCGACTCAGCGCCGTTTCAGCGCTGGGCCAGAGGGTTGTCAACGCAGCAGCTTGCCCAGCGCCAAAGCCAATGGTCCACCCTGCGTGCACTGCCAGGCTCGGACGGTTTTTTCGACATGCTCAGAGACCTGAACGTGGCGCCCGCTGAATATGAGGATGTGCAGCAGCGGGTGTGGGAGGTGATCGACGCGATTGCCAGCCACAGCGCCGAGTCGGAGCAGCTGCGCAAGGAGATGTTCGAATGGGCGGGCCAGGCGACGTGTTGCGACCGTGCCGCGTTGACCTTCGGTAATCTGGAAATCCTGCTGATGACCAGCAATGCCAAGGCCCAGGCGTTGGATTCGACTCAGGGCGCCGCGCTGGTGAAGCTGTCCAGGGGCTTGTTCCGTCTGGAGGAAGTGGAAAAGATCGCCCTTACGGATATCGACCAGCGCCGGACTGCGATCAATAGCCGCGAAGACCTGACGGCGACGCAGAAGGCTGACGCTCTAAGGGCTCTGGAAGAAGTGGAAATCAGGCTGGCCTATCGTTACGGCCTTAAAGAGCGGCTTGACTTGCCTGGCCAGGCGCAGCAGACCAGGTTCATTCGTTTCGGCAACGTCAGCCAGGCGATGCTGGATGCTGCGTACGATAAGGTGATCGGCCTGGATAATTCGGTGCATGAGTTTCAAGCCATGCTCGCCAGGGAATTCTGGCAAGACTACATCGCGAACAAATACCGCTCGCGGTTCGAGGCGCAGAACCAACCCCATCACGAACAAATGAATGCGTTGTTGCGCGATTTCGAGTCCGGTGCAATCTCCAAGGCGGTGTTCGACGGTGAGGCCGAAGCACTGCAGGGGCAGTTTGCAATCGAAGAAGCACAGCTGATTCAAACCCTGTCCCGCGATGAAGTGGCGCAGGCGTTGATGCCCACTGCGAGCCTTGAAGTGTTGGTGGAGCCTGTGGGTCAGGAGCTGCAACTGTCTGAGGCTAAAGCCATCGATTTCAACGGCAAACAGTATTTTGTCGCGAGCATGCCGGATGCGGGCGATGGCGAGCATTACATCTTGCGGGTGCAGGCACCCCAGAACCCGTTGGCGCTGGTCAGCAGTGGGGTGGTAGCCAAGCCCGATATCCATGGGGTCTGGAAGCGCAGGGGGTTGGCGGGTGGGATGAAGCCGCAGGGCTCCGACGATGAGTTTTTCGACGCGTCGGAGTCCATGCCGGTAACGCCCTACACGGCGGAGGAACTGCGCCATATGCGTCGCGATATCCACTTTACGGCCAGCCCCAATCGCATCGGCAGTTATAACCGTGCCAATAACGGCAAATACCCGCTCAGGGACTATCAAGGCCGGGCGATCCGCATTCGCGAATTGGAGCAAGCGGTCACGATAGCTCCCGGTGTGCGCTACACCTCGGAGCAGATCAAGCCCTACATTCAATTTCAGGGCTATGAGCAGGTGGGCGCACGCTATGAAGAGAAACTCCAGCTACGTTCGTTTACGGCCCAGGACATGAAAGCGCCCGGTGAAAGCGCGTTGATAGGCCAGGCCACGGTGGTTGCCAACCGGCGTATCGCCAAGGGCGAGATCGTCGGCGTGTACGGCGGAACGGTATTGCCCATGGGGATCTTCGGACCCAGCGGGCAGACGTACACCATGAGGGTAGGAAGCAAGGAGGTCGCGCGGGGCAATACCCTGGTGGAAGAGCCGATCCACCTGTCGGGGGATAATATTATTTCCAGAATCAATACCCTCTTCGAGTATGACGCCCAGGGCAAACCGTTGCGCCAGGCCCCCAGTGGCTACAACGTTGAAGCGGTGGGCTTCAATGTCGAGGCAGACAGGTGGATGGGGGTAGGGGAGGGTGCGCGAACCAAACGCGAGAATTTGATACTGACGGCGGTATTTGCCACTGAAGACATTTCAGCGGGCGCCGAGCTGCGCATGGATTATCAGTACACTGAGGGGGCAATAAAAAACCTGTTTGCTTGATCCTACCCGAGTAAGTAAAGGGTCTGTCGTCGTAAATAGCCATATCCCATCTTGAAAGGGCGGGTTTTGCCCCAATCTTGTGGGCATATCCAGGCGGTACACAGTGATTGCACTGACCCTGTGTGCCGCCGATTAACTTATGACGCGCCCTGACATCAATTCCCAGGCTGCCAGCCATGGCGTGCCGTGTGGCGGGCTGCGCGATATCGATAACGGATGGTGATGCCCCCATGGATTTCAAAGACTACTACAAGATTCTCGGTGTCGAGCCCACGGCTGATGACAAAGAGATCAAGTCGGCTTATCGCAAGCTGGCGCGCAAATATCACCCGGACGTCAGCAAGGAAAAGGACGCCGAAGCCAAGTTCAAGGATGCGTCCGAGGCCTATGAAGCGCTTAAAAGCGCCGACAAGCGCGCCGAATACGACGAACTGCGCAAGTACGGCCAGCATGGCCAGCCGTTCCAGGGTCCACCGGGCTGGCAGAGCCGTGGCGGCTTTGGTGGTGGCCAGGACGCGGGCGACTTTTCGGACTTTTTCAGTTCGATCTTCGGCTCGCGTGGTGATGCTTTCGGTGGCGGCCAGCGCCGTCCTACCGGGCGCAAGGGCCAGGATGTGGAGATGCAGCTCACGGTCTCCCTGGAGGAAACCCTGTCCACTGAGTCCAAGCAGATCAGCTTCCAGGTGCCGCAATACGATGCCTCCGGTCGGCATGTGAGCAACACCACCAAAAGCCTGAACGTGAAGATCCCGGCCGGTGTGGCCGATGGCGAGCGCATTCGCCTCAAGGCCCAGGGCGCGCCTGGCATTGGCGGCGGGGCCAATGGTGATTTGTACCTGATCATCAAGTTTGCGCCCCACCCCAGGTTCGAGGTGGACGGCGAAAACCTGATCATCAACCTGCCGCTGGCACCCTGGGAGTTGGCGCTGGGCACGGAAGTGGCCGTGCCGACCCTCACCGGCAAGATCAACCTCAAGGTGCCTGCCGGTAGCCAGAACGGCCAGCGCATGCGTGCCAAGGGCCATGGTTTGCTGAACAAGGCCGGGCAACGTGGCTACCTGTTCATCCAGCTCAAGGCCGTCATGCCCAAGGCGGCGGATGATGAGGTCAAGGCATTGTGGGAGGCCCTGGCGCAAAAGGCTGCGTTCAACCCGCGCGAGCAGTTCTGAACGGGTCATTGATTTAGTTAGCGCCAGCCGCAAAAACGGCGTGCCTAGGATGACAACCTCTTCCAAGAAAAGGTTGTCATCCCATGCCGGACTTTCAGGTCACCGACCCCGTCACCCCGCTTCCTGGTGAGCAGGGCCAACATTACGAACTGATCAAACAGGCGATCCCCACTTGCCTGGTCAACAGTTCGCCCTCCCGTCGCAAGGCCCTCAAAGACACGCCGCCAGCCATTCCCCGCTGGTATGACGCTGCTTCCCAGGCGCACAAAGATCAGCTCAAAGTGTTGCTGGACGCCCGTTGCGAGTCGCTCAACGAACTGGAGAAAACCTTCAGTCACATACGCTCGGAGCAAGCGTTTGCCCAACCCTTGTTGGAAGCCAAGCTAAAGGCTATCGGCCACGAGCTGGACGTCAATCAAACCTGGTTGCGCCTGTATGTACCGGTCGAAGATGCCTTTGGCGTAAAGACCAGTGGCTTCAGGGTCAAAACGTTCTCCCTGCTGCACGCTGCCCTTGGCAACTTTGAGCAACGCGAGACTCGAGAGGGCTATTTCGACAGTGCCTCAGGTTTCATCACCCAACCGGACGTGCGCGATCATTTCGAGCGCCACACCACGACCCTGAAGATTCATGCGTTCACCCAGCTTTGCCGAGAACTGGACCTGGGCAAGCAGTACCAGGCTCACCTCAAGGCGCAGTTGAAACCTGACGACGCCGAGTCCCAGGCCGAACTGCGCGAGCGTTATGTCCGGCACCAGAAAGCCGCCTTCAAGGCGGCAGCGTACCTGGCGTTGCTCAAGGGCGACATTGGTGACAGCGACCACGCCTTGCTGATGCGTGTGGCAGCCGGGGAAAAACACATTCTCAGCGACGGCAAGCCCATCGTGTATCGCAGCCTGAGCCTGATGAACCTGCACCTGCATGATTGCCTGGTCATCGACGCTTGCGCCAAGCCTGGCTACACCTGCTGGGTCATCGTTTATATTCCCGATGACCCCGACCATCCCATCAAGCGCTATGACACCTTCAATGACTTCAGCACTGCATTGACCGAGCGCCTGAGCGCGAAAACCACCCAGGAAGCTGACCGCTCTCAAGGCTGGAGGGCTACGCCGAACCAGCATTTTTTTGCCCGGTTCGTTGCCGACAAAGACCGCGCCTACTACTACAAACGGCTGACCGAACTGGTGCTGGACGCACCCCCCCAGCCGTTTGGCGCACAGGCCTTGCGATCGGAATGGGGGCGCCTGCTCACTTCTCCGTCCTTTGCCACGCCTTCGACACTGGGCGAACCACATCCCTACGTGCGCGTGCATGCCACTGCCCCTGAATTCAACATTCGCGCCCACACCCTGACGGACCTATGGCAAGTTGCAGACCTGTGGACCTATCGCCTGGGCAGCCTGCGTGCCCGCCTGTTCGAGAATGCGCGGCATCGTGCGGTGAGCACCGCCGATGTCGATGAGGCCTCGCGCTCACTGCGCGCCGCGCATTACATGAGCATTGGCCTGTTCGGTCTCAACCTGGTGGCCATGGCGGTGCCACCGCTTGGCGTGCTGATGGCCGTGGCGATGGCCGGGCAAATGCTCTACGAAGTCATCGAAGGTGTCATCGAGCTGAGCGAAGGCGATCGCGAAGAGGGCTGGGCGCACATCACCGACGTGGTGGAAAACCTGGCGACGCTGGCGGTGCAGGCAGCCGTGGTGCACTTCACCGTGTCGCCGTTTATCGAGCAGCTCAAGGCCGTCACTCTCCCCAGTGGCAAGACTCGGCTGTGGAAACCCGACTTGTCGACCTATGAGCACACCGCGTCCCTACCTTCAGTGGCGTTGGATGAGCAAGGCCTGCACCGGCACAACGGCCAGACCGTGCTGCCATTGGAGGGTAAACGCTATGCCGTGCAACAAGACCCGCTGACCGAGCAATACCGCATCCTCCATCCCACGCGCGCCGAGGCCTATCAACCGATATTGAAGAGCAACGGCGCTGGCCTCTGGAACCATGAAGTGGAACGCCCGCACACCTGGGAAGGCGCCACGTTGATGCGGCGATTGGGCCCGGTGACGGAGGGCTTCAGTGATGCCGAGTTGGAGCAGGTGCGCAGCGTTGCGGCGGTGAGTGAGGACGTGCTGCGCCGCGTGCATGTGGAAGGCGAGCCGGTACCGGCGATCCTGCTCGACACCCTGCGCCAGTTCAGGGCGTATCGCGATGCGGTGAGCGTCGCCGAGGGTATTCGCCAGGGCTCGCTCAGCAGCGCACTGTGCAGCTATGCCGCATCCCTGGCGGTGGAGTTGCCGGGATGGCCAGCGAGCAAGGCGATCGAGGCATTTTCCGGCACCGAGTTGAGCGGGCCGTCGATCAAATACGGTAATCAGCAGGCTGCGGCGGCGGACACCGTGCAGGTCCACCGCGCCGAATTGATGAGCGGCCAGTTGCCCATACGCATTATCGAAGCGTTCAGCGAACCTCAGCGCGATGCTCTGGTGGGCAGTTACACCGCCCGCACACCCGAGGCGAGAACCGAGGCCCTGCAATTGAAACTCGAACAAAGGGCCATCGAGGTGCGCGAGCGGTTGATGAAGAGTATTTACGTCGAGCAGCAGCCACTCTCCGACACCGCGATTATGCTGATCCAGCGTGACTTCAGCGGTGTGCCGACGATTTTGGCGCGCGAAGTGCTGGCGGACGCGACGCCGACCGAGCGCGACACGATGAGCCGCGCCAAGCGCATTCCCCTGCGCCTCGCTGAAAAGGCGCGCCGGGCGCAGCAGCAAATGCGCCTGACCCTCGCGTATGAAGGCTTGTACCTCGATGCGTTGGCCGGCCCAGACACCGAAACCCTGGCCCTCCACACACTGCCGGCGCTGCCCGGCTGGTCGGACAATCTGCGCCTGGAAGTGCGCGAGGGTCGGTTTGAAGGCCCATTGCGTGCCAGTTTTGGCCCTCAGGAGGCGAGCAATCGCAAGGTCCTGGCACGTACGGAGGATGGACGTTATCAAGCCTTTGATGAGCGCGGTCAGGATCTGCATGGCCTCAATGGTTTCTATGGCGCCTTGCAGCACGCGTTGACCGACGCCCATCGCAACGCGATTGGCCTGCCCCATGTCGGCCAGGGTGAGCAATTGAAGGGGTTGATCCAGCAACATGCATTAGGCCGAGCACCGTTGCGCAAAGCCTTGGGCATGTCGCCGGAAAAGCTGCCGTTTTTTCGACCGCCGAGCGTGTTGCCGGGCGAGCGTCGCGGCTATCCATTGAGCGGGCGCGGTGGCACTGAGTGGGAAAAAATCACACGCGAGCGGGTCCGCAGCCTGTACCCGGAAATCACCCGGGACGAAATGCTCGCCCTGATCAACGAGCGCGGCGCGCTGGATCTGAGCTGGCTGCGTGCGTTGGAGCAAGAGTACAAGACCCTGCAGGCCACCTTGCACAACTGGTTGAGCACACCGCCCCAAGGCATGGAGGCGTTCGGTGACCAGCAACGCCAGGTGCTGAGGGCCAGGCGCAAGATTTATACGGCGCTGGATGACGCCTGGAGAAAGGTTGGCCCACGGCACTACGATCGAAATGGGCGCCTCTTGGGGCAGAAAATCGAATGGTTGGAAGAGGACCTGGCGCAGCAGCTCCGAACCTTGCCCGCACTGACTGCAAACTTCGACCATGTCAGCTACTTGGGCATTGTGGGAACCGAAGGCTCGCAGCTGACGGATGCGGATGTGCAGCCACTGCTCGCCAACTTTCGCGGTCTGCGTCAATTAGGGATCGAGGCCGCTCAACTGACACGCCTGCCGTCAGCCATCGAACAGATGCCGCATTTGCAGCGGTTGCATTTGGGCGGTAACAGTATTGTCCTTACGCCTGAAGACGTCTTGCGCTTGAAAGATCGGGTGCATCTCAAAGAGTTATTTTTGGAAATGAACCCACTCGGCTTGCCACCCGATGTCGGGCGCATGCCGCGCTTACATACCTTGCTGCTCAATGAAGCAAGCCTGGTGGAGTGGCCTAGCAGTGTGTTCCGTGTGCCCAGGCCGGAAGACTTCATTCTGGATATGCGGCAGAACCCGATAGCGCGGATTCCCGAGTTCGCGCCGGGCTCGGATAAGGCATTGATTGTGGCGAAAACCTTCCTCACCCGTGAAACGCTGACGCCTGAACTGCTTGCTCAATTCAAGCGGTACATCGAGGCTGCCGGCCGGGATCCGGATCGCCAATTGCCGAAAAGGGGCGCGCGCGACAGCGAGCGGTGGAAAACCGGTTATTCGGCGCAGGAATGGCCCTCCAGGCAGGTGTTATGGGACATGCTTGAAGGTTCGTTTGGCTCTGAGGGCTTTTTCAATGTTCTTCGTGCCGTCAGAAACTCCGGGGACTCGACACTCAGGGGCGGCGTATGGTTGCCGGAACTGACCGCCAAGGTCTGGCGCATACTTGAGGCGATGGGCGAAGACGCCGAATTGCGCGAGCAGTTGTTCCTGATGGCCCGGGACCCTGCGGCCTGCGTGGACGCCGGGGCGCAGTTGTTCAATTCGATGGGCGTTGCCGTGCTGCATTGGTCGGCGTACTTCAGCGAGGACGTGGCCTCCGTGCGCAAAACTGTCTTCAACCTGGCCAGGGGCAAGTGGCGGCTCGATGAGTTGGGCCGTATCGCCCATGAGCGCGTGTCCCAACTGCAGGATGACGGCGTCAAGTTTCCGGAGTACGACGCCAAAGGCGCACGCATCGATCATTACGATGCCCGCGGCAATTTGATCGCTGATATCGACGAAGTCGAGATCTACCTGGCGTACACAACGCCATTGGCAACCCGTCTGGACCTGCCCTGGCAATCGCGGAGCATGATGTTCCGCGAGGATTATGTGACGGCGCCCATGGTCGAGGAGGCATTCAACCGCGTACAGCTACTGGACCAAGGCGAGCTGCTGCGTGGCAACCTGCTGGAGCAACCGATGTGGACCGACTTTCTGCAGCGGGCTCATCCAGCTGACTACGCGTCGATTGCCGCAAAATTCGATGCACTGATTGACTATCAGGCCGCGCAGGAACAATGGGCCGCCGCAGCCAACCTCCCTGAGAGCGCGAGGCAGGCCCTGCGCCAAACCATCAGCCGGTCGGCTCAGCGCCTGGGCCGACCGGCTTCGGAAAGTGAGCCGGGGCAACTGATGTCCCAGCAAGACTACGACGACACCTTTGGTCGCATCAATGGCGAACTGATCACCTTGAACCAGACACTGACCGATCAAGCGATCCGCGCCATCCTCTAGAACAGGAAGTACCGCTGGGCCATCGGCAACACCTCGGCCGGTTCGCACCACAGCAACTGACCGTCAGCCTTGACCTGATAGGTCTGTGGGTCCACCTCGATATCCGGCAGGTAATCGTTGTGGATCAGGTCGGTTTTCTGCACGTCGCGGCAACCCTTGACCACCGCGATCTGCTTCTTCAGGCCCAGGGCCTCGGGCAGTCCGGCCGCCTGAGCGGCCTGGCTGATAAACGTCAGGCTGGTGGCGTGCAGGGAGCTGCCGAAGCTGGCGAACATGGGGCGGTAATGCACCGGCTGCGGCGTCGGGATCGAGGCGTTGGCGTCGCCCATCAGGCTCGAAGCAATGGCGCCGCCCTTGAGGATCAGCGTGGGCTTGATGCCGAAAAACGCCGGGCGCCACAGCACCAGGTCGGCCCATTTGCCGACTTCGATGGAACCGACGATATGGCTGATACCGTGGGTGATCGCCGGGTTGATGGTGTACTTGGCGATGTAGCGTTTGGCGCGGAAGTTATCGTTGCCCACGCCGTCGCCCGGCAGGGGGCCACGCTGTTTTTTCATCTTGTCGGCGGTCTGCCAGGTGCGCGTGATCACTTCGCCGACACGGCCCATGGCCTGGCTGTCGGAGCTGATCATCGAGAACGCGCCGAGGTCGTGCAGGATGTCTTCGGCGGCGATGGTTTCGCGGCGGATGCGGCTTTCGGCGAAGGCCACGTCTTCGGCAATGCTTGGGTCCAGATGGTGACACACCATCAACATGTCCAGGTGTTCGTCGATGGTGTTACGCGTGAACGGCCGCGTCGGGTTGGTGGAGCTGGGCAGCACATTGGGGAAACCGCAGGCCTTGATGATGTCTGGTGCATGGCCGCCACCGGCACCTTCGGTGTGGTACGTGTGGATGGTGCGGCCTTTGAGCGCGGCGAGGGTGGTTTCGACAAAGCCCGACTCATTGAGGGTGTCACTGTGGATCGCCACCTGCACGTCGTAGGCATCAGCGACGCTCAGGCAGTTGTCGATGCTCGCGGGTGTGGTGCCCCAGTCTTCATGTAGCTTCAAGCCGATAGCACCGGCCTTGACCTGCTCGATCAGCGGCTCGGGCAAACTGGCGTTGCCCTTGCCGGTAAAGCCAATGTTCATCGGGAACGAATCGCTGGCCTGCAGCATCCGCGCAAGGTGCCACGGGCCGGAAGTGCAGGTGGTGGCGTTGGTGCCGGTGGCCGGCCCCGTGCCGCCGCCGATCATGGTGGTGACGCCGCTGGTCAGGGCCTCTTCGATCTGCTGTGGGCAAATGAAATGCACGTGGGAGTCGATGCCGCCGGCGGTGAGGATCATGCCTTCCCCGGCGATCACTTCGGTGCTCGCGCCGATGGCCATGGTCACGCCGGGCTGGATGTCCGGGTTGCCGGCTTTGCCAATCGCGTGGATGCGGCCATTCTTCAAGCCGACGTCGGCCTTGACGATGCCCCAGTGGTCGATGATCAATGCGTTGGTGATTAGTGTGTCGACCACTTCATGGGCGAGCAATTGGCTCTGGCCCTGGCCGTCACGGATCACCTTGCCGCCGCCGAATTTGACTTCTTCGCCATAGACGGTGAAGTCCTGCTCGACTTCGACGAACAGTTCGGTGTCGGCCAGGCGCACCTTGTCACCGACGGTGGGGCCGTACATGTCGGCGTAGGCTTGTCTGGATATCTTCATGGGTGTGTCCTCGATCGTTCCCACGTTCTGCGTGGGAATGCATCCTGTGACGCTCTGCGTCACGACGTAAAGAGCGGACGCAGAGCGTCCCTGGCGGCGTTCCCACGCGGAGCGTGGGAACGATCTAATTGCATTCCAACGGTGGGAGCTGGCTCGCCTGCGATGAGGCCCTAAAGGTCGCCCATGACTCGCCCTGCAAACCCAAATACCCGCCTTGCACCACTCAACTCCACCAACTCCACCTCCCGACGTTGCCCCGGCTCAAACCGCACCGCCGTGCCCGCCGGAATATTAAGGCGCATGCCACGGCTGGCCGCGCGGTCGAATTCCAGCGCGTCATTGGTCTCGAAAAAGTGGTAATGCGAGCCCACCTGGATCGGCCGGTCGCCGCTGTTGGCTACGCCGAGGATGAGGGTGCGGCGGCCGACATTCAGTTCGATCTCGCCAGGCTGGATCTGATATTCACCAGGAATCATGCAGGTTGCCCCAGGGTCTTGTAGTAGATGGCGGTCGGGCTGTAACGCCCGTCCGGGCTTTGGCAGTAGTCGGGCAGCTCACCGAGCTTGGTGTAGCGCAGCGACTGATAAAAGGCTTCGGCGCCGGAGCCGGCCTCGGTGTCCAGGTACAGCAGGCCACGCTTGTGCTGGCGCGCGGCGAGTTCCAGGGTATTCATCAATTGCTGGCCCAGGCCATGGCGACGGGCGCTGCTGTGCACCAGCAACTTTTGCACCTCGGCGCGGTTCAGGCCGTTGGCTTTCTGGCACAACGCCAATTGCACGCTGGCGATCACCTGCTCGTCGCGCACCACTACCCACAGCAGCAGGCTGGTGTCCTCGACGCCGGCTTGCACGCCGGTCAGGTAGTCCCGGGCCTGGGCCTCATCGAAGTCGGCCATGAAGCCCACCGAAGCGCCGTGCTGCACCGCGTCCAGCAACAGCTCGATCAAGCCCCGGCGGTAATGGGCAAAGCTTTCAGCATTGACTCGACGCAGTTGTGCAGCGCTCATCGATCTCACTCCTGGGGCGGTTCGGCGCCCGGATTCAACGTCAGTTGCATAAAGGTCAGGTCCAGCCAGCGGCCGAACTTGATGCCCACTTGCGGCATTTGCCCGGTAGTCACGAAACCCAGGCGCTCATGCAGGCGGATCGAGGCCAGGTTGCCGCTTTCGATGGCGGCGACCATGACGTGCTTGCCGCAGCTGCGGGCGCGCTCGATCAGGGCCTGCATCAGGCGCGGGCCGAGGCCTTTGCCGCGCTGGTCATTGCGCACGTATACCGAGTGTTCGACGCTGTAGCGGAAGCCTTCGAAGGGGCGCCAGTCGCCGAATGAGGCGTAGCCGGTGACTTCGTCGTTGTCCACCGTGACCAGGATCGGGTACTGCTGGGCCTGGCGCGCACTGAACCAGGCCTGGCGGTTGGCCAGGTCCACCGGTTGCTCGTTCCAGATCGCCGTGGTGTTCAACACCGCGTCGTTGTAGATGGCGCGGATCGCCGGCAGGTCGTGTTCGGTTGCATCACGAATCATGGCTGCGCCTCAGGCAATGGGCTGGTGGACGGTGACCAGCTTGGTGCCGTCGGGGAACGTGGCTTCCACCTGGATATCCGGGATCATTTCCGGGATACCTTCCATAACCTGTTCGCGGCTGAGCAGGGTGGTGCCGTAGTGCATCAGGTCGGCCACCGTGCGGCCATCGCGGGCGCCTTCCATCAGGGCGGCGGAGATATAGGCGATGGTCTCCGGGTAGTTGAGCTTCACTCCGCGTGCCAGGCGCCGTTCGGCGACTAGGCCTGCGGTGAAGATCAGCAGTTTGTCTTTTTCCCGTGGGGTCAGGTCCATGGTTCAGTCCGTAGTAAGGCAGTTAAAAAGACGAGCGCTTACCCCTGTAGGAGCGAGCTTGCTCGCGAAAAACCCGAGGGCGCCGCGTGCATTCAGGATGCCCGCGTTATCGTTAACGATTTTCGCGAGCAAGCTCGCTCCTACAAAAGGGCGCATCTTCATGTGCTCCAGATTCTTGGTGCGACTGCTTCACGCCCAAACAGCGCCGGGCGTAAAAGCCGCCATAAATCAATCAACCACCCCCGCGCCAGCAGCGCTTCACTGGCCAAACAACGCGCCACCAGTAAGCCAGGCAATTGGGTCAAATCCCCGCGCACCGCATGGGGCAGTGAGCGGCATTGCTCAAGCAGTTCAGGGTCGATCTCGCCTGTCACCAGCAACGTGGCAAACACCGGTTGCCCATCCAGCCCGATAGGCGAATCCAGCAATCCATCGGCGCCCACAATGCGCTGGCGCTCATGCCAGAGCAACTGGCCGTCGCGGCGAATGTCCAGGTGCGATTGAAAGTGGCCAAGGTCGAACCGTTCGCCACTGGCCGGGCGGCCCAGAGCGACCACATCCCAGTAGAACAACCGCGCATCGCCCGACAGCTCCACTCGCGTGGTCAGTTCGGCCTGGGCGGCGCTGAATACGATGGTTTCCTGGGGCAGCCATTCCAGCGTCGCGCCGGCCTCGACGGTCAACTTGACGTGTTGAAACGCCGGGCCGCTGGCGCGGTACCACTTGGCGGCGCCGGGGCTGGTCAGTTGTGCCCAGGCACCCGTGCCCACATGGGCGCTGATGTCCAGGCGATCGCCACCGGCAATCCCGCCGGGCGGATGCACGATGATGTGCTGGCATACCTCGGGGCCTTCGGCGTACAGGTGTTTTTGCACCCGCAGCGGGCCAAGGTGGCGGCGCAGCACCGGGCGCGTGGTGTCATTGACACGCGCGTAGCCGAGTTCCAGCTCGGCGTGCCAGCTGGGCGTGAACAGGGCAGGGGTAACGGGCAGGTTCATGGCGTGTGCTTATCGTTAGGAGGCTACAGATTAGATGGTTACCAGCCCACGCACACCTTCGCGTTCCATATTTTCACCACGGCCCTGCTGCACGATTTCCCCACGGGACATCACCAGGTACTGGTCAGCCAGTTCAGCGGCAAAGTCATAGAACTGCTCCACCAACAGGATCGCCATATCGCCGCGCGCCGCGAGCTTCTTGATCACCGCGCCGATTTCCTTGATCACCGACGGCTGGATGCCTTCGGTGGGCTCATCGAGAATCAACAGGCGCGGGCGGCTCGCCAGGGCACGGCCAATCGCCAACTGTTGCTGCTGCCCGCCGGACAAGTCGCCGCCGCGTCGATGCTTCATTTGCAGCAACACCGGGAACAGTTCGTAGATGAAGGCCGGCACCTCTTTGGCTTCGGAACCGGGGAAACGCGACAGTCCCATCAGCAGGTTTTCTTCTACGGTCAGCCGCCCGAATATCTCCCGGCCCTGGGGCACGTAGGCGATGCCGGCATGTACGCGCTGGTGCGGCTTGAAACCGGTGATGGCCTTGCCTTCCCAGTTCACCGCGCCTTCCTTGGCTGGCAGCAGACCCATCAGGCACTTGAGCAGGGTGGTCTTGCCCACGCCGTTACGCCCGAGCAGGCAGGTGACTTCGCCGACCTTCACGTCGAAGGACAGCCCGCGCAGAATGTGGCTACCGCCGTAATACTGGTGCAGCTTGTCGACTTGCAGCATGTTCGATTCTCCTCAATGATCGTTCCCACGCTCTGCGTGGGAATGCTTCCCGTGACGCTCTGCGTCACCGTTGCTCAGCGGGACGCGGAGCGTCCAACTTGGCATTCCCACGCGGAGCGTGGGAACGATCAGCCGTTCGTGTCAGCGTTAGCGGCCGAGGTAAACCTCGATCACCCGCTCATTTTCCTGCACCTGTTCCAGCGACCCTTCGGCCAGCACGCTGCCCTGGTGCAACACAGTCACATGGTCGGCAATCGAGCCGACAAACCCCATGTCGTGTTCCACCACCATCAACGAGTGCTTGCCGGCCAGGCGCTTGAACAGTTCGGCGGTGAACTCGGTCTCGGCATCGGTCATGCCCGCCACTGGTTCATCGAGCAGCAACAGTTGCGGGTCTTGCATCAGCAACATGCCGATTTCCAGAAACTGCTTCTGGCCGTGGGACAGCAAACCGGCGGGGCGATGCACCGAGGCGGTGAGGCGGATGGTGTCGAGCACTTCCTCGATGCGGTGCTTCTGTTCCCCGTTCAGGCGCGCACGCAGGCTGGCCCACACCGACTTGTCGGTCTTCTGCGCCAGCTCCAGGTTTTCGAACACGCTGAGGGCTTCGAACACCGTGGGCTTCTGGAACTTGCGCCCGATGCCGGCCTGGGCGATCTGCACTTCGCTCATGCGGGTCAGGTCCAGGGTTTCGCCAAACCAGGCCTTGCCGTGGCTGGGCCGGGTCTTGCCGGTGATCACGTCCATCAGCGTGGTCTTGCCCGCGCCGTTGGGGCCGATGATGCAGCGCAATTCGCCCACGCCGATGTACAGGTTCAGGTCGTTGAGGGCCTTGAAACCGTCGAAGCTGACGCTGATATCTTCCAGGGTCAGAATGGTGCCGTGCCGGGTGTTGAGCCCTTTGCCCGCGACCTGGCCGATGCCAATCGCATCGCGGCCGCTGCCTGCGTCGAAAATTGGTTCAAGCATGACGTTCCTCATTTCTTCAGCAGGCCGATAACGCCCTTGGGCAGGTACAGGGTGACGATGATGAACAGCGCGCCCAGGAAGAACAGCCAGTACTCGGGGAAGGCCACGGTAAACCAGCTCTTCATGCCATTGACCACACCAGCGCCGAGCAACGGCCCGATCAACGTGCCACGCCCGCCCAGCGCTACCCACACGGCGGCTTCGATGGAGTTGGTCGGTGACATTTCGCTGGGGTTGATGATGCCCACCTGCGGCACATACAGCGCACCGGCAAGGCCGCACAACACTGCGCTCAACACCCACACGAACAGCTTGAAACCGCGTGGGTCGTAGCCGCAGAACATCAGGCGGTTCTCGGCATCGCGCAGGGCGGTGAGCACACGCCCGAACTTGCTTTTCGCCAGGCGCCAGCCGATGTAGAGGCTGGCCACCAGCAACAGCACCGTGGCGAAAAACAACACCGCCCGGGTGCCCGGTTCAGTGATGCCAAAACCTAAGATGCTGCGGAAGTTGGTAAAGCCGTTGTTGCCGCCGAACCCGGTCTCGTTGCGAAAGAACAACAGCATCCCCGCGAACGTCAGGGCCTGGGTCATGATCGAGAAATACACGCCCTTGATCCGCGAGCGGAAGGCGAAGAAACCGAACACCAAGGCCAGCACACCGGGGGCCAGTACCACCAGGCACAACGCCCACAGGAAGTGGTCGGTGCCGGCCCAGTACCAGGGCAATTCGGTCCAGGACAAAAAGGTCATGAACGCCGGCAACTCGCTGCCTGCCGCCTGGCGCATCAAGTACATGCCCATGGCGTAGCCGCCCAGGGCGAAGAACAAACCGTGGCCCAGGGACAACATCCCCGCGTAACCCCACACCAGGTCCAGCGCCAGGGCGACGATGGCGTAACAGAGAATCTTGCCCACCAGGGTCAAGGTGTAGGCCGACACATGCAGCGGGTTGTCCGCAGACAATAACGAACACAGGGGCAACGCCAGCAGCAGGAGCAGGATGACTGCACCGACTGCAATCGTGACTTTGGGGCCGGCCTTTTGCGTGGCCGTAAGCATCAATGGCTGGTTCATCAGTCGATCACCCGTCCTTTCAGTGCGAAGAGTCCTTGCGGGCGTTTCTGGATAAACAGAATGATCAGCGCGAGGATCAGGATCTTGCCGAGCACGGCGCCGATCTGGGGTTCGAGGATTTTGTTGGCTATTCCTAAGCCAAAGGCGGCCATGACACTGCCGGCCAACTGGCCGACGCCGCCGAGCACCACCACCAGGAACGAGTCGATGATGTAGCTCTGGCCCAGGTCCGGGCCGACGTTGCCGATCTGGCTCAGCGCCACGCCGCCCAAACCTGCGATACCGGAGCCGAGGCCAAAGGCGAGCATGTCCACGCGCCCGGTGGGCACGCCGCAGCAGGCGGCCATGTTGCGGTTCTGGGTGACGGCGCGCACGTTCAGACCCAGGCGCGTCTTGTTCAGCAGCAGCCAAGTGAGCACCACCACGAACAGCGCAAAGGCGATGATCACGATGCGGTTGTACGGCAGCACCAGATTGGGCAGTACCTGGATGCCGCCAGACAGCCAGGCCGGGTTCGACACTTCGACGTTCTGCGCACCGAACACCAGGCGCACCAGCTGGATCAGCATCAGGCTGATGCCCCAGGTGGCGAGTAGGGTTTCCAGGGGGCGGCCATACAAGTGACGAATGACTGTGCGTTCCAGCGCCATGCCGATGGCCGCGGTGACAAAAAACGCCACCGGCAATGCGATCAACGGGTAGAACTCGATGGCCTGGGGCACATAGCGCTGCATCATCAATTGCACCACATAGGTGGAGTAGGCGCCGAGCATCAGCATCTCGCCGTGGGCCATGTTGATCACGCCGAGCAGGCCGAAGGTGATCGCCAGGCCCAGGGCCGCCAGCAGCAGGATCGAGCCCAGGGACATGCCGCTGAACGCCTGGCCGAGGATCTCACCCATCATCAGTTTGCGTTTGACCTGGGCCAGGCTGGTCTCAGCGGCGGTGTGTACGGCGGCGTCGGCTTCCACGCCTGGCGCCAGCAGCGCCTCTAGGCGCGTGCGGGCCAGCGGGTCGCCGGTGCTGCCGAGCAAGCGCACGGCCGCCAGGCGCACCACCGGGTCGGGGTCGACCAGTTGCAGGTTGGCCAGGGCCAGGCTGAGGGCGCTGTGCACCTGCTCATCCGTCTCGGCGGCGACCTGCTGGTCGAGGAATTTAAGTTGTGCAGGCACCGCGCTTTTTTGCAGGGTGCGCGCTGCGTCCAGGCGCACCTTGGGGTCGGCGGCGAGCAGTTGCTGGCTGGCTTGCACGTTATTGATCAAACCGCGCAGGCGGTTGTTCAGGCGCACGGTCTTGGTTTCACCGTTGAGTGTGAGTTGGCCTTGCTCAAGGGCATCCACCAACTCGATACGCGTTGGGTCGGGTTGGGCGGCCCAGTCCTGCAGGAGTTTGGCTTGCTGCACCGGGTTGGCGGCAAGGAAGTCTTCGGCGTCGCTGGCGTGTGCGCCAAAGGGCAGCAACAACAGCAGGGCGAGGATGAGGCGGTGGAGGGCAGTGGGCATATAAAAATGTCCTGGTCATGCGGGGACAGTGTGGGAGCAGGCTGTGTGTAAGAGCTGGCTTGCCTGCGATGGCATCGCTGCGGTGTGTCAGGCACACCGAGTTGTTTGCATCGCAGGCAAGCCAGCTCCCACAGTGACCATGTCCCACATTCGAGCCGTGGGGGCGTTAGTTGCTCTTCACGGCATAGTCCGGTTTTTTGTCATTGCCCGGAATGTAAGGGCTCCACGGCTGTGCACGAATCGGCGTTTCGGTCTGCCACACCACCGAGAACTGCCCGTCGGCCTGGATCTCACCGATCATCACCGGCTTGTGCAGGTGGTGGTTGGTCTTGTCCATGGTCAGGGTGAAGCCCGACGGCGCAGCGAAGGTCTGGCCGCCCAGGGCTTCACGCACCTTGTCGACGTCGGTGGACTTGGCTTTTTCCGCCGCCTGCGCCCACATATGGATGCCCACATAGGTGGCTTCCATCGGGTCGTTGGTCACGGCTTTGTCGGCGCCCGGCAGGTTGTGTTTCTTGGCGTAGGCTTTCCAGTCGGCCACGAACTTCTGGTTCACCGGGTTTTCCACCGACTGGAAGTAGTTCCAGGCCGCGAGGTTGCCCACCAGCGGCTTGGTGTCGATGCCGCGCAGTTCTTCTTCACCCACCGAGAACGCCACCACCGGTACCTCGGTGGCTTTCAAGCCCTGGTTGGCCAGTTCTTTGTAGAAGGGCACGTTGGAGTCGCCGTTCACGGTGGAGACCACCGCGGTCTTGCCACCGGCGGAGAACTTCTTGATGTTGGCGACGATGGTCTGGTAATCGGCGTGGCCGAACGGGGTGTAGACCTCCTCGATGTCTTTATCCGCCACGCCTTTGGAATGCAGGAACGAGCGCAGGATCTTGTTGGTGGTGCGCGGGTACACGTAGTCGGTGCCGAGCAGGAAGAAACGCTTGGCGCTGCCGCCTTCTTCGCTCATCAGGTATTCCACCGCCGGGATCGCCTGCTGGTTCGGGGCCGCACCGGTATAGAACACGTTGGGCGACATCTCTTCGCCTTCGTACTGCACCGGGTAGAACAGCAAGCCGTTGAGTTCTTCGAACACCGGCAGTACGGATTTACGCGACACCGAGGTCCAGCAGCCGAACACCACGGCCACCTTGTCCTGGGTCAACAGTTGCCGACCTTTCTCGGCGAACAGCGGCCAGTTGGACGCCGGGTCCACCACCACCGGTTCGAGCATCTTGCCGTTCACCCCGCCCTTGGCGTTGATCTCGTCGATGGTCATCAGCGCCATGTCTTTGAGCGAGGTTTCGGAGATCGCCATGGTCCCGGACAGCGAGTGCAGGATGCCGACCTTGATGGTCTCGGCGGCCTGGACGGTCCAGGTCAAACCCATGGCGGCAATGGATGCCGACAAAGTGAAAGCCTTGATCAAGCTGCGACGCTTCATGGTGCGATCTCCGTGTACCGATAATTGTTGAGGGGCAGATACACAGGGCTTTGCAAAGGCTGTGCCTGCTACGCCAGACACGGATTACCGGCGGGTTCGTGAGGTAAAGCCGCTCCGTGGCGCACCAGGTTGGCGCCACGGAGGCCGTTGAGTGCACGGCAGGCTTCAAAAGAGGGCGTTGCGCGACAATGCTTCAGGCGGTTGCGCTGATGCGTGACAGCAACAAGCGATCCAGCGCCCACACCAGGACCAACGAAGCCCCTACCAACGGAAAAATGATCGCCAGCCCGAGCATGATCGCCATCGCGGTTTTCCACTTGGGCAGGTCATGGCGCAGCGGCGGTACACCTAGCCCGCCTTGTGGCCGGCGCTTCCACCAGATCACCACGCCGCTGACCGCGCTGAGCAGAATCATCAGGCAGATCAACAGCACGATCAGTTGGTTGACCCAGCCGAACATCTTGCCCTCGTGCAGCATCACGCCGGTTTCGGTGGCGCGTGCGACCAGGTTGTAATGATCCCAACGTACATCGGCCAGGACCTTGCCGGTGTACTGGTCCACGTGCAGGGTGGCGTCGTTGCGCGGGTCGTCGGCGAACACCGCGACGGTGAATACACCAGTGGCGGTGGTGGGGAAGGTAATGCTGTAGCCGGGCTCGACCTTGCGTGCGTTGGCCAGGTCGACCACCTGTTGCAGACGCACCGTGGGTGCGGCCGGGCCTGCGTGCATTGCGCCGTGATTCATATGCTCGGCGTGGTCGCCGGACATTGGCATCGGCGTGTTTTCCAGGGCCCAGGGCACGGTCTGCTGGGTGGCGGTGTTGAGCACACGGGCCTGCTGGTCGGACTGCGGCACGCTGTTCCACATCGCGGCTGGGAAGGTGTTCCACAGGTCGGCGTATTGCTTGCCCCAGAACCCGGTCCAGGTCATGCCGCTGAGCAGCATCACCAGCAGGAACGCCGCGCCCCAGAAGCCGGCGACAGCGTGCAGGTCACGCCAGAACACCCGACCACGGGTATTGAAGCGAGGCCACAGAATGCCTGCAGATGACTTGCCCCGCGGCCACCACAGGTACAGGCCGGACACCACCAGCATCACGCCCCAGCCGGCGGCGAGTTCGATCAGGCGATCGCCGACGGTGCCGATCATCAGTTCGCCGTGCAGGGCGCGGACGATGGCTTGCAGGTTGTTGTTTGCGTCCTGCTCACCGAGGACGGTACCGCGATAGGGGTCGATGAACACCGTCACTTCGTGGGCGCCGTTGCGCATCACGAACTGCGCGCTGCGAGTGGCATCGGCAGGGGGCAGGTATTTGCTGATCGCGGCGTGGGGGTAGGCGGCCTGGGCGCGCTGCAGTTGCTCGTCGGCGCTCAGCGCGTGTTCGGCGGCGGGCACGGTGAGCAGGTGGCCGTACATCAGCGGGTCGAGCTGGGGTTTGAACAGGTAGATGATGCCGGTGAGGGCCAGCAGCACCATGAAGGGGGCGACGAAGAGACCGGCGTAAAAGTGCCAGCGCCAGGCCAGGTTGTAGAAGGAAATTTTTTGTGTGGTCATCGGGTGCTCCGCATAAGGCTTTTGATTTTTCTTGGTCTGTTACACCGCCATCGCAGGCAAGCCAGCTCCCACAGGGGACTGTAATCCACCTGTGGGCGCAGGCTTGCCTGCGATGCTTTTAGAAGCTCATGTCCACCTTGGTCCAGAGCGTACGCCCAGGTTCCTTGATGGCCTGCGGGTCGTTGGCTGGGTAACCGAAGCCTGCGTTACCGGCCAGATTCAGATGCTCGGCATAAGCCTTGCCGAACAGGTTGTCGACCCCGGTGCTGACCTTGAAGTGCTTGTTGACGCGGTATGCCGCGTTCAGCGAGAACACGCCGAAGCCGCCACTCTTGTCGTAGTCCTTGCCGACCACGTTGCCTTTGTTTGGATCGATACGGTGTTGCGCCGCGACCACCCTCCACAACGCACCAGCGCTCCAATCGTCTTCGCTGTAGGTCAGGCCCAGGCGCGTGTCCAGCGGTGGCATTTGTGGCAGGGCCTTGCCGTCGCTGCTGTTCTTGCCCCAGGCATAGGCGAGGCTGGCGTCGGCTTTCCAGTGTTGGCTCAGCTTGTACGCTGCGCCCACTTCGCCGCCCATGATACGTGCGTCCACATTGCGCGCCTGGGAGGTGGTGCCCATCATGCCGGGCCTGTAGTCGAACAGGATGAAGTCGCGCACCTGGCCGACATAGCCCGACACCCAGGCTTCCAGGTCGGCGCTCTTGTATTGGGCACCGAAGTCGAGCTGGGTGGTTTTCTCAGGCTTCACGCCGTCGAAGGCATTCACCGAACCGGCCGCGCCGGTGTTGGGGGAAAACAGCTCCCAGTAATCCGGGAAACGTTCCGCGTGGCCCAGGCCGGCATACAGCGTGGTGGGGCTGTCCGCCAGGTCGTGCTCATAACGCACAAAGCCCGAGGGCAATGTATCGGCGCGGGTGTCGCCGGCGGTCGGGTTCGGGCGCGACATCATTCCCGAGCCGGTGCGTTGACGGAAGTCCTTGGCCGAGGCGCGGTCCAGGCGTGCGCCGGTGATCAGGCGATCGTTGTCGGCGGCGTACCAGGTCAGTTCGCCGAACACACCGTAGTTGTGGAAATTGGCGTCCTTATTGCGCGGCAGATCCTTATACGTGTCGATGCCCATGCTGCTGCGCGCACGGTGTTCATTGGTCTGTGCATCCAGGCCGCTGATCAATTGCACATCCGCCCAGCGCCAGGTCGCCTTGATGCGTGCGCCAAGGGTGCGGCGGTCGACGTTGGACGCCATGGGGCCCGCCATCATGCCGGTGCCCGAAGGGACACGCAGGCTGTAGTTGTCCATCACATGGTCGGCGTAGTTGTAGTAGACCTGGGCCTCGACCTTATCCAGCACCTCGCCGATATTGGATTTCTCGAAACGCAGCCCCAGGCTTTCGCGCAGGAACTGCGAGCCGTCCATGCCGCGACCGGCGTAGCGCGCTTCACCATCGCCACGCCCGGCGGTGAGTTCCAGCAGGGTGTCGGCGTCGGGCGTGAAGCCCACAGCCACGTCACCGTTCCACTTGTCATAGCGCGAGGCGACGGTGTCGTTGTTGCCGTCCTTGTAATCGTCGGCGTGGGCCTGGTTGCCGATCACGCGCACATAGCCCAATGGGCCGCCGGCAGCAGCATCGATGACCTTGTCGAAACGCCCGTTGGAACCGGCCAATACGCTGGCGTTGACCCGCGTGCCCAGCTCGCCGAACTGCTCGGGTTCACGGTCGAACAGGATGGTGCCCGCTGACGCGCCCGGGCCCCAGAGCACGGTTTGCGGGCCTTTGATCACGGTGAGCTTGTCGTAGGTTTCCGGCGAAATATACGAAGTTGGCGCATCCATGCGGCCCGGGCACGCGCCGAGCATCATGCCGCCGTTGGTGAGGATATTCAGGCGCGAGCCGAACATGCCGCGCAGCACCGGGTCGCCATTGGTGCCGCCGTTGCGCACCAGGGCGAAGCCGGGGATGGTCTTGAGGTAGTCGCCACCATCGCTGGCGGGCACCGGTTGGCGAGGGTCTTTGGGGTTGGTGACCACGGTCAGCGGTGAGCTGGGGGCGATCGCGGTGATGACGGTAGGGCTCAGCTCATGCTCGTCGGCGTGAGCGTGGGCAGCCAATAGTGCGCCGCATAAGGCGGTGAGCAGGGCAGTACTTCCCAAGCGGGTGTCAGCAGAAAACCTGGACATGACAAATTCCATCAATCAATCGTAAACAACACGGCCAGCAGCCTGCGGCTGTCTGTCTAAAGTCGGCCGGGGTGAAGTAACGCGGTGAAGGGCTTACGAAACGATGGGCGGCGCGCGGCTGCGGGCTCCGGGGAAGATGCTCTGCCGGGCATGGCCCAGGCGCGTGGCGGGGGTGAGGGCGTTGGCGGGCGGCGGGGTGCCGAGGGTTACGTAGGAGACGCTGCCGGGCAGGGCCGGGCAACTGAACAGCAAGCTGCAATAGCCGCATTTTTCCCAGAGAACATGATGCTCGTCCGGGGCTTTGCTGTGCTGCGCAGGTTCACCATGGCAGTTGGGCATGTCCATGGTCATGGACATGCTGGCGTGATGATCCATCGGCATCGCTTGGGAAATCAGCGGACCGATAAAAATCATCAGCATGGCGAACAGGCTGATCCAACTGCCGCGCATCAGGCGGCGGTGGGGAGACAACCTGGCGCGAGGGGCGCCCATCGAGGTTGGCTTACTGGGCGTGCATGTGCTCGTGGCCGGCCATTGGCGGCGCTTTGTGCACCGACACTTGCACCTCGACCTTGCCGGCTTTTTCGAAGGTCAGGGTCAGCGGGAATTGCTTGCCGTCGGCCAGCAGGCTGCGGTCTTTGAGGCCAAGCAGCATGACGTGATAGGCCATCGGCGCGAAGGTCAGTTCACCCTTGGCCGGTACGGCGACGCTGGGCACTTGTTGCATCTTCATCAAATCGCCTTGCATCACGTGCTCATGCAGCTCGGCTTTTTCGGCAACGCTGGTTTCAACGCTGAGCAGGCGATCCGGGGCCGCCCCGGTGTTATGAATTACAAAGTAGGCGGCGACGGTAGGCGCATTCGGTGGCAACTCCTGAGACCAGGGGTCGCTCACCAGCAAATCGCCGGCCTTGTAGTCTTCGGCATTGGCAGCACTGAACACCGGCAGCAGCAACGCAGCCAGAAGCAGGGAAGATTTAAGCATGGCAGTTCTCCAGAACGGTTCTAAACGCAGTTCACTTGCGAAGAAGATCAGACCGTTGGAGAAGCGCGGGGGTTAAGGCTCGGCCATTGCTGGCGCGGGGTTGGATTGCGCAATAAGCGCGGCGGCAAGTTCTGCACCGCCTCGAAGCGCGTCACATACAACTGCGGCACATGCCCCGGCAACGCCACCAACGGCGCAGAGCCCGAGCAACACCAGCAATGCTGCATGGCAGAGTGATCGTCCGGCGGTGCGGGAATTTCCAGCTTGCCCAGGGCAATCGCCTTGAGGCTCGCGCCATTGGACGAACAGAACCCGCCCCACATCAGACGCTTGACCGGGTCATCGGTCTGCTGCATTGCACTGGCCAACGGCATGGCAAACGCATTGAACAGCACTGCAAGGCAGGCGATCCAGGCAATTGCAAAGCGTTGACGGGCCATGGCGGATAATCCGTAGGGTTAAACGATCAGGCGGGTATTTAGCCTGATCGGGGGGGATAAGTAAAAAGGGCGGGTGTGGTTTGGTGTCGCAGTGTTGGGTTTGAGGATAGACGAGAACGGCCGCTTGCCAATTTTGCAGAAAGGACGCGGCGCACCAGGCGGGCTGATCGTTCCCACGCTCTGCGTGGGAATGCCGCGTTGGACGCTCTGCGTCCGCTTTTAAAGCCGTGACGCGGAGCGTCACAGGATGCATTCCCACGCGGAGCGTGGGAACGATCAAGTCAGGTATAGGGCTTTTTCCAGCCAATGGTTGCGCAGTTGATTGAGCTAGCGCCTTGGCTGGCTGATCTACTACCGTCATTTGATAACGCAATTCCAAAGTGTGGGAGCGAGCAAGCACGCTCCCACATTGGATAGGTGGTGTTTAGAAAAGAGTGATTGCTTGTAGCAACGCCGGCACTGCTGTGAACTCTCGATCTACGGCAGCCAACACCGGCCGCTTCAACACCAGCACCGGCACCCCACGCTCACGCGCCACTTCCAGCTTCGGCTCGGTGGCGGTGCTGCCGCTGTTCTTGCTGATCAGCACATCAATCCGCCGTTCTTCGAATAACGTCCGTTCATCCTCGATCAAAAACGGCCCGCGTGCGCCGATCACCTCACAGCGCTCGTTGCCGGGATACACATCCAGCGCGCGCAAGGTCCAGAACTGCTCGGCGGGGATTTCGTCGAGGTGCTGCAAGGGTTCGCGACCCAAGGTGAACAGCGGGCGCTTGAAGGGTTTGAGCGCTTCGACCAGTTCGGCCCAGTCGGCGACCTCTCGCCAATCATCCCCCGGCTGCGGCTGCCAGGCTGGGCGTCGCAATGCCCAGCAAGGCACATCGCTCAATTGCGCCGCTTGGGCCGCGTTTTGGCTGATCTGCGCTGCATACGGATGGGTGGCGTCAATGATCAGGCTGATACGTTCGTCACGAATAAACTGCGCTAACCCTTCAGCGCCTCCGTAACCCCCGACACGAACCTTGCAGTTCAGGTCGGTTGGTACGCGGCCCACGCCGGCCAGGCTGTAGATATGCTGCGGCCCCAGGGTACGGGCGATGGCCAGCGCTTCCGTGACCCCGCCCAGTAATAGCATCCTTTTCATAGCGGCTTGATCACTTCCAGCAACGTGATCGGCAGCGCCTGGCGCCAGGTATCGAACTCGCCCAGGGGCTGCGCCTGGGCCACGTGGATGCGGGTCAGTTCACCGCCATGCTCGGCGCGCCAGTTCATCAAGGTCATTTCGCTTTGCAGGGTCACGGCATTGGCAACCAGGCGGCCACCGGGGCGCAGGTGTTGCCAGCAGGTGTCGAGCACGCCGTCGCGGGTGACGCCGCCGCCGATAAAGATGGCGTCCGGCGTTTCCAGGCCGCTTAACGCCTCCGGCGCCTTGCCGCGAATCAGTTGCAGGCCGGGCACGCCGAGGGCGTCGCGGTTGTGTTCGATCAGGCTTTGTCGGCCTGCGTCGGCTTCGATCGCGAAGGCGCGACAGCTGGGATGGGTGCGCATCCATTCAATACCGATGGAGCCACTGCCCGCGCCTACGTCCCATAACAGTTCGCCCGGCATGGGCGCGAGGCGGGCGAGGGTCATGGCGCGCACATCGCGTTTGGTCAGTTGGCCATCGTGTTTGAAGGCCGAGTCCGGCAAGCCGGCAAGACGCGACAGACGCGGTGCGTTCGCATCCGCCAGGCAGTCGATGGCGATCAGGTTCAAATCGGCAACCGCCGTGTGCTCCCACGCTTGCGCGTGCCCGTCGATACGCCGTTCAGCCGGGCCGCCCAAATGTTCAAACACACTGATGCGGCTGGAGCCAAAACCACGTTCGACCAACAACGCGGCAATCAAGGCGGGGCTGCTGGCATCATTGCTCAACACCAACAAGCGCACGCCACTGGCCAGATGCGCATTAAGTGCCGCCACCGGACGAGCCACCACGGATAACGTCACCACCTCCTGCAACGGCCAGCCCAGGCGCGCCGCCGCCAGGGATACCGACGATGGCGCGGGCAAAATCAACAACTCTTCAGCTGGCACTTGCCGCGCCAGGCTGGCGCCGACGCCATAGAGCATCGGATCGCCACTGGCCAGAACGCACACGGGCTCCCCGCGCCGCGACAACACTGGCTTCAGGGAAAACGGGGTCGGCCACACCTGGCGTTCGCCACGAATACACACCGGCAACAGGTCCAACTGGCGTTGGCCGCCTATAATCCGCGTGGCGCGCAACAGGGCATGCCGGGCATTTCTGCCCAGGCCTTTGAAGCCGTCTTCACCGATGCCTACAACCGTCAGCCAGGGCGACATATCAATTCCTTGAACGACATCCGACGGGCAGGCTTTTCATGCCGCCGGACAAAGCAGGCATAATACCGCGCCTTTACCCGTCAACCGGTAGCCCCGTGAACCCAACGCCCGCTGTGAATACCTTGCGCCCCTCGGCTTGTCCGGGGTTGCTGCGTATTGTCCAGGCGTTGGACGGTGGCATTTGCCGAGTCAAATTGGCGGGCGGCGCGATCACTGCCGCCCAGGCCCACGCCGTGGCGGACGCGGCCCAGGCGTATGCGGGCGGGGTGATTGAGGCGACCAACCGCGCCAACCTGCAGATCCGCGGCATCGGCGCTGAGCAGGAGGCGTTGATCGCCCGACTACTGGCGGCGGGCCTGGGCCCCAGCAACGCGGGCGGTGACGACGTGCGCAACCTGATGCTCAGCCCCAGCGCCGGCATTGACCCGCAGATGCTGTTCGACACCCGCCCGCTGGCCGCGCAGATCCTCGCCACCCTGGAGAACCATCCGCGTTTCCATGAACTGTCGGCCAAGTTCGCGGTGCAACTCGATGGCGGCGAAGACCTGGCGATGCTCGAGCATCACCACGACCTGTGGTTGTCGGCCTTCGTACGCCATGGCGAAACCCTGCTCGCGTTCGGCCTGGCCGGCTGTCCGGGCCTGGATGCGCCCCTGGCCGCCGTGCCTTTGAACCAGGGGCATGGGTTGGTCGTGGCCGTGCTGGAAGCGTTTCTGGACCTCGCCACCCCAGAACAAACGCGCATGCGCCATTTGTCTGTGGATAACGTGCTGAACCATTTGCGCTTGCCGTTGCTGCCAGCCGACGGCTTCATACGCCCGCCCAGCGACGCGTCGCTCCAGGTGGGCACTTATCCACAAGTGCAAAAGAATCAGTTCTACGTCGCCGCCCTCGCGCCATTGGGCCGCCTGAACCCGGCGATGCTCAAGGGCGCCGCACAACTGGCCAGTGACTATGGGGACGGCACCTTGCGCTTTACCCCCTGGCAAGGCGTGCTGGTGCCCAACGTCGAAAAGCCTCACGCCTTGACCGAGCGCCTGGCGCAACTGGGCTTTATCTGCTCGCTCGGCCACCCGCTGGCGCGCATGATTGCCTGCACCGGTTCCAGCGGCTGCGCAAAAGGCTTGGCCGACACCAAGGCCGACGCCGTGCAACTGGCCGCTCTGCAACCGGGCGTTGAGGTGCATCTGTCCGGCTGCCTGCGCTCCTGCGCTGCCGCGCACACCGCGCCAGTCACCTTGCTGGCGGTGAGCCCCGGCCACTACGACCTCTATTTTTGCGATGCAACCCAGCCTGGTTTTGGCCGGCTTCACGCGCGCACTCTTTCCATTGAAGCGGCGGGCGCCCTGTTGCGCGCTCGTCCACGGAGCAACACCGATGATTGATTACATCCGCGACGGTCAGGAGATCTATCGCAACTCCTTCGCCATTATTCGCGCGGAAGCCAAGTTGGACCGCATCCCGGCTGATTTGGAAAAACTCGCGGTGCGGGTGATCCATGCGTGCGGCATGGTCGAGTCCATCGACGGTCTGCAGTTTTCCGAAGGTGCGGGCAAGGCCGGGCGCGATGCGCTGGCCGCTGGTGCGCCGATTCTGTGCGATGCGCGGATGGTCTCCGAAGGCGTGACCCGCGCACGCCTGCCAGCCAATAACCCAGTGATCTGCACCCTGCGCGACGACAGCGTGCCGGAGCTGGCGCGGGAACTGGGCAACACCCGTTCGGCCGCCGCCCTTGAACTGTGGCGCCCGCACCTGGAAGGCAGTGTGGTGGTGATTGGCAACGCGCCGACCGCGTTGTTCTATCTGTTGGAAATGCTCGACGCCGGCGCGCCGAAACCGGCGTTGATCCTGGGTTTCCCGGTGGGCTTTGTCGGCGCCGCCGAATCCAAGGCCATGCTCGCCGCTGATAGTCGTGGGGTGCCGTTCGTGATCATGCAAGGTCGCCTGGGCGGCAGCGCCATGGCTGCTGCCGCCGTCAATGCCCTGGCCACGGAGGTCGAATAATGCAGGTGCGCGGACGTTTGATCGGCCTGGGCGTCGGCCCCGGTGATCCGGAACTGATTACCCTCAAAGCCCTGCGCCTGCTGCGTGAATCGCCGGTGGTGGCGTACTTCGTGGCCAAAGGCAAGAAGGGCAACGCCTTCGGCATCATCGAGGACCACCTGGTGCCGCAACAGACCCTGATGCCGCTGGTGTACCCGGTGACCACCGAAGTGCTGCCGGCGCCGCTGTCCTACGAGCAGGTGATCAGCGACTTCTACGACAATGCCAGCCTCGACGTGGCCGCGCACCTGGACGCGGGCCGCGACGTGGCGGTGATCTGCGAAGGTGACCCGTTTTTCTACGGCTCCTACATGTACCTGCATGACCGCCTGGCCGAGCGCTACGAGGCCCAGGTGATTCCAGGTGTGTGCTCGATGCTCGGTGGTGCCTCGGTACTCGGCGCGCCGTTGGTGTATCGCAACCAGAGCTTGTCGGTGCTCTCGGGCGTATTGCCCCATGAGGACCTCAAGCGCCGCCTGGCGGATGCCGATGCCGCAGTGATCATGAAGCTGGGGCGCAACTTCCCGAAAGTGCGCCAGGTGTTGGAAGAGTTGGGTCTGGCCGAGCGGGCGTTGTACGTGGAACGCGCGACCATGGCCAACCAGAAGATCGTGCCGCTGGATCAGGTGGAGCCGATGTCGTCGCCGTATTTCTCGCTGATCATCGTGCCCGGTGAAAGGTGGCAAGGTTGATGACCCCGGCGATTGTGATTCTGGGCCAAGGCAGCCTGGCGACTGCGCGCAGGCTCCAGCAGGTTTACCCCGGCGCGTTGATCCACGGTTTGGCCACACGGGTTGAGGGGGCAGACCGTACCTACAGCGAATTCGGCGCGACCTTGCGTCAGCTCTATCAGCAGGGCACGCCACTGATTGCCCTGTGCGCCGCGGGCATTGTGATTCGCACCCTGGCACCGTTGCTGCTGGAAAAGGGCGAAGAACCCGCCGTGCTGGCCGTGGCTGAAGACGGCAGCGCTGTGGTGCCGTTGCTCGGTGGTCTGGGGGGCGTAAACCTCATGGCGCGTGATATTGCGGCAGCGCTCGGCGTGTCCGCCGCCATCACCACCAGCGGCGAGTTGCGTTTTGGCACCTGCCTGCTCAACCCGCCGGCGGGCTATCAACTGGCCGACATCGAGCTGGGCAAACGCTTTGTCTGCGACCTTCTGGCCGGCGAAAGCGTGCGCATTGAAGGCGCGGCGCCATGGCTGGAGGACGCTAACCTGCCTCAGGATCAACAGGCGCGCCTGGCGATTCATGTGGGCAGTGCCGAGCGCACACCGGCAGCCAACGAGTTGCTGATTTACCCGCAGAATGTCTACGCCACCTGCCGGCCGGGTGCGCAGTTGGCCGAGCGTGTGCGCTCGGCGTTGCAGGAGGCTGGCGTGGCCGTGCAATCCCTGGCCTGCTTGCTGGCCAGCGACCTGCAGATGGCTGACGCGTCCTTGCATGAAGCCGCGTCGGCCTTGGGTGTACCGCTGCGTTTTGCCGTACTGGAACCCGTTGCGGACATCAGTATCACCGTGGCCGAGCAGCCCTTGGATCTGTCACAGGTTGGGCGCCCCCGCGGGCGTCTGGCGGTGATTGGCCTGGGCCCCGGCGCTGCTGAATTGATGGTGCCGGCGGTGAAGGCGGAACTGGCGCGTTGCACCGATGTGCTGGGGTATGAAACCTACGTGCGCATGGCCGGGCCGTTCCGGGACGACCAAGTGCAACACTGCACTGACAACCGCGAAGAAATGCAGCGCGCCCGCCACGCCTTCGAGCTAGCCGCGCAAGGCCGCTCGGTGGTGGTGGTGTCCTCTGGTGACCCAGGTGTATTCGCCATGGCCGCAGCGGTGATCGAGGCGCTGCACGAGTCCAGCGAGCCGGCCTGGCATCAGGTCGACCTGGAAATCCTGCCGGGGGTTTCCGCTTCGCTGGCCACCGCTGCCCAGGCGGGCGCGCCGCTGGGGCATGATTTCTGTGTGATGTCGCTGTCGGATAATCTCAAGCCCTGGGCGATCATCGAAAAACGCCTGGACCTGGCTTCCCAGGCCGACCTGGCCTTGGCGTTCTACAACCCGATCTCCAGGTCGCGGCCTTGGCAACTGGGACGCGCCCTGGAGATCGTCGCGCTGCATCGCACGCCGCAGACGCCGGTGGTGCTGGGCCGTGACATCGGTCGTCCAGGCCAGACGCTGCGCGTCACTACCTTGGGGCAACTGACGCCCGAGCAGGTGGACATGCGCACCATGGTGCTGATCGGTTCATCCACCACCTGTGTGTTCCCGCGCGCGGGTGGCGGCGAGTGGGTGTACACACCACGTTGGTATGGCGACAAACCCAACTCCTGAAAACAGCCCGGTTGGCTGCCGGAAAGCTCCGAATAACCCAGGGATTCCCCTGGCGTTGTTCGGGGCTTTTTCTTTTTTATGCGATGAAAACCGCACGCCTGCCCGCCGCGCCTTGTCATTGCTGGACGCTGGTTTTGGGCGGGGCAGTCCAAGGGATGTTTATCGCATGGAAACCCCGCTGCTCCCTGGACTAGGGTGGAAGCAAGCCCCATGTGGGGTGCTTGTGGAGAACAGAAAATGGAGCGACGTCACAGAAGGATCAACAGTAAAAAAAGGCGCAAGTTGATTGCCGCCTACAAATTGCCGGGCGCACCTGCCAGGCAGGCCGCTTGCGCGCTGGATAGCGACGATGATTGCAATGCGGCCGTGGTCAACAACGGGGTGATTTCATTTGCCGAAGGCTTGTCGGCGTTGAACCGCGAATACGTACGCAAAAGCTATCTGCTGGCCAGCAGTTATGTGAGCGATGTGCTGAACGTCCAGCGGGGCAGCGAGGCGTGGTACGAGGAATTTATCAAGGTGATGGTCAGCCTGGGGTGGCTGCCGCTGCGCAGTCGCTTTGAACGGGTCTCGCGTGCGGGCAAGGGCCTGACGGTGCAACTGGCGGCGCTGAATATCATCGCCTCGATGCTGACGTCGACGGCGCTGTTCGGGCCACTGCTTAGCGCCTTGCCCAAGCTGGCCGCCGATGCGCTGGATGCATTGAAGCGTCAGCCAGCGTCTTTCGAGCTGTTCAAGCGCAATTGCGCGGTGCATGAGGGCGGCGATTTCGGCCTGGCCTCCTGCGCTGAAACAGACGGCGAGTTGATCATGGTGCTGGTGACCTACAGCACCCATGGTGTGGATAAACAGGTGGGCCTGCCCTTCCTGGAGTGGGATAGCTCCTCGTTCGAGGCCTTCAGCGGGCAGACTTGCCTGGTGCTCAATACCTCTATGGTCAACGAGAAAACCATCCAACTGATGCGCGAAAGCGCCGGTGACAAAGTGGAAATGGCTATCGCCAAATACCGGATCTAGGGCACCAGGTAGCCGCGTACCCCGGTAAAAATGATTTGCGCGGCCAGGGCGCAGACGAACAGGCCCATCAACCGGCTGACAATCTGCAAGCCCTGGTCGCCGAGAATGCGTTCGATACGGTTGGACAGGTACAGCACCACGCCCACCGTCAGGCTGGCCAGGGCAATACTCAGGATGGCGGTAAGCTTGTCGTCCCAGTGTGGTTGGCTGACGCCCATCACCAGCAAGGCGCCGATGGTGCCGGGGCCGACGGTGAGGGGGATGGTCAGCGGCACGATGGTCACGTCCTGCTGCACGTTGTCGGTCTGCACCGCCGACTTGCCCTGGGCCATGCCCAGGGCGGAGATAAACAACACGCTGCCGGCGCCGATACGGAACGCGTCGACGGTAATGCCGAACACACTGAAAATCACCCGGCCAAACAGGTAGAGCAGCACGCTCGATACCAGGGTGGCCAGTGCAACTTTCCACGCCAGGCGCCGACGCTCCTTGCTGGAGTAGCCACGGGTCAGGCTGATAAAGCAGGACAGCACAAAGAACGGGCTGTAGAGCACCAGCATCTTCAGGTAAACGCTGAATAACACA
>JACRYN010000054.1_pt1 | contig 36129 bp, 25 predicted proteins | sample 8023231 | NCBI WGS metagenome assembly JACRYN01 (sample SAMN15756473, study PRJNA655841) | gut metagenome | isolation source: fecal sample D84 from domestic dog with diarrhoea | host: Canis lupus familiaris | place: South Africa: Mmabatho, Mahikeng | collected 2019-09
CATCGGGATAGTCTCTCAGAATATTGACTCTCCGACAAACCCGGTACGGTTCAGAAACACCTTAAAGCCCATTGGCTTTAATGGTCTATGCGGAAAATCACCGAATTATTTTAATTTGGTGATTTTCTCTAAATCTTTGATGGTGCCCTTCACGGTTTGCTTGATCGGCTCATAATCGATAAACCAAAACAAATTCATATGTTGATCCGCATGCTGCTGTGCCAACATATCAATGACACTTTTTTCGCCACGCCCGACCAAATGACGTCGATAAAAATAATACAGCAGAATCAATGTCGTCATTAACATGATACCCAACATGATCCAAAACCCTGTTGGGGACTTCAGCCCCGGAATAAACTCGAAGTTCATACCATACACCCCTGTCAACAAGGTTAGCGGCGCAAAAATCGCGGTAATAATGGCTAAAATCCGCATGTTTTCATTGGTTTGATTGGCAATGGCTGAAAAATGTAGATCGATAGCTGCTTGCACTGCATTTCTCAAGCGAATGGTATGCTTTTGAATACGTTCAATATGACTGGTTAAATCATCGACACGTACCAGCATGATGTCTTGTTTTTCGCTACGCTTTTTCCCTTTCAAGTGCGAATAATTATCGACAATTTCATCACGCAATTCCTGCAAAGTTTCGATTTGTTCTTCGCACAAATTTTCCACTTGTTGGAAAGCCATATTCTCTTGTAACAGTTGATGCCACTTGGTAAAACGACGATGGCCTTGTAAAAGCTCTTGCTGCCAAAACTCCACTCGACGCGTCAGCGGAACACGTAAATCGAGATAACCATCCACCATGTTATTGAGCAGTCTCAAGGTCAAATCTAAAGGCGTTGCGGGTAATTTTCGTGGCTTATTATGTTCTTCAATCGGACGGCTCAACACCGTTTCCATACGCTGAATATAGCTTTCAACTTCTTTATTACCCTGCTCTCTAACCGTAATCAAAACTTGCGGCGTGAGCATAAAGCTAATCGGGGTCGTCGCCAGACCAAAGACCCGTTCATGTTTTTCAGTCGCTTGCGTATCAAACTTAATTTGATCATCGGGTGTGATCAGCTTACGAAAGATCAGCAAGTCGTAATCTTCCAAAGTGTCAAAGGCACAAGGATGTTCTAAATTTAGAATGTCACGCAGATGATATTCATTCATCCACAGTCCCGTTGCCGCATAAATGTCCTGCTGCCAATGTTCTGCCCGATTGACCACATCGTCACGGCTACACTCCACCCAAATAAACTCGGCTTCCTGCTCTGCAATCGGCTGTTTCTGCACATAGGTATGCTGTGCGGTGGGATGTTGATAGAAATAATAGCTTTGCATATCTCATTTATTATTGTCTGTCTTAGCCAGCATGATGCCATAAAAAAAGCCCTGAGCAAGCCAAAGTTTAAATTGGCCAAGCTCAAGGCTTTTTAAGACAACTCAAATTACATGGCAAATACCATGTAAATTGACAAGAGATTAAACTTGTTCGATGTCTTTCATCGTCAATTTGATACGACCACGGTTGTCTACATCCGCAACTTGTACCTTAATTTCTTGACCTTCTTTCAACACATCTGCCACGTTTGCAATACGCTCGTTCGAGATTTGTGAAATGTGAAGTAAGCCATCAGTACCTGGAAGGATGTTTACAAACGCACCGAATTCAACGATACGAATGACTTTACCAACGTAAATTGTACCTGGCTCAATTTCAGCAGTAAGTGCTTGGATTTTTGCAACCGCAGCAGCAGCAGCAGCTTTGGTTTCACCAAATACACGAACAGTACCGTTGTCTTCAATATCAATTGCAGCTTTGGTTTCTTCAGTGATTGCACGAATCGTTGCACCACCTTTACCGATTACATCACGGATCTTGTCTGGGTTGATGTTGATCACTTGGAATGTCGGTGCATGCATTGAAATTTCAGGGCGAGCACGTGAAATCACTTGGTTCATTTCATTCAAGATATGCATACGACCCGCATACGCTTGGTTCAATGCCGCTTCCATGATTTCTTCAGTGATACCTTCAATCTTGATATCCATTTGAAGTGCAGTAATACCGTTCGCAGAACCAGCTACTTTAAAGTCCATGTCGCCTAAGTGATCTTCGTCACCTAAGATGTCAGAAAGAACTGCGAAACGCTCGCCTTCTTTCACTAGACCCATTGCAATACCTGCAACTGGCGCTTTCAATGGAACACCTGCATCCATAAGTGATAATGAAGCACCACATACAGAAGCCATTGAAGATGAACCGTTTGATTCAGTAATATCTGATACGATACGAATTACATACGGGAAGCGATCAGCTGCAGGAAGAACAGCTTGAACACCACGACGCGCCAAACGACCGTGACCAATTTCACGACGTTTAGGACCAGATTCGCGACCAGTTTCACCGACAGAGTATGCAGGGAAGTTGTAGTGCAACATGAAGTTGTCAGTTTTAGTACCAGCTAGGGTATCAACCATCAACGCATCACGGGTATTACCTAAAGTGGTAGTTACCAATGCTTGAGTTTCACCACGTGTGAACAATGCAGAACCGTGTGCACGGCCTAATACACCCACTTGAACATCAATGGCACGAACAGTTTTCGTATCACGACCATCAATACGTGGTTTACCAGACAAGATGTTGTCACGTACCGTACGGTATTTCAAATCTTCGAATAATTCGTCAACTTCAGCAGCAATGCCAGTTTCATCATTTTCAGGAACGAACTGAGCAACAGCTTCTACATGAAGTGCATCTAATGCTGCGTAACGGTCTTGCTTAACAGCAATTGTATACGCTTCAGAGATTTTCGCTTCAAATGCATCTTTCAATTTGCCAAGAAGTTCTTCGTTTTTAACTGGCGCAACCCAAGTTGATTCAACCGCACCCGCAGCAGCAGCAAATTCTTTAATCGCTTGAATTGCGATTTGCATTTCGTCATGACCGAAAAGTACAGCGCCTAACATTTGGTCTTCAGAAAGTTCTTTCGCTTCAGATTCAACCATCAATACAGCAGCTTCAGTACCTGCAACCACAAGGTCAAGATCAGATTCTTTAAGCTGTTCTAAAGTTGGGTTAAGGATGTATTCACCGTTGATTAAACCAACACGTGCGCCTGCGATTGGGCCTGCAAATGGAACACCAGCAATAGACATCGCAGCTGAAGCACCCAACATTGCAGCGATATCGCCTTCCATGGTTTTGTCAGAAGATATAACAGTCGCTGTTACTTGGATTTCATTGTAGAAACCTTCTGGGAACAATGGACGGATTGGACGGTCAATAAGACGTGAAATTAACGTTTCAGCTTCAGACTGACGACCTTCACGCTTACCGTAACCACCTGGGATACGACCTGCAGCATATTGTTTTTCTTGGTAGTTAACAGTCAACGGGAAGAAGTCTTGGCCTGCTTTTGCTTTTGGTTGAGCAACAATTGCAACAAGAACCTGTACACCACCCATGGTGATCACAACAGTGTTTGCTTGACGAGCAACACGACCAGTTTCTAAAACAACCGTGTGTTGACCATACTGGAATTCTTTACGAATAATATTAAACATAGACATGTATTTTTCTTTCCTGATTTTTATTCTAGTGGAGACCCCTAAGGTTTGGCATTCACATCGCCATTTCAGGCAACTGTATAAATGACAAAGCTTAGAAGCCGACCTCACCAGAGACTAAAAAATATGATTTTAAGACACAAAGAAGGAGCGAAACATTCGCCCCTTCCCCATTACCTCACAGAAGCAAGGTAGACTTTCTTTTTCAGTAATAAAGCATTCAAAATGCGATAGTCCGAAAATAAAAGTTTAATCGAATTAACGACGTAAACCTAAAGCAGCAATCAAGTCGCTGTAACGAGTAGCGTCTTTACCTTTAAGGTAATCAAGAAGCTTACGACGTTGGTTAACCATACGGATAAGACCGCGACGGCTATGGTGGTCGTGTTTATGCTCTTTGAAGTGACCTTGTAAATCATTGATTTGAGCAGTTAAAAGAGCTACTTGAACTTCTGGTGAACCAGTGTCGTTTTCAGCGCGAGCAAATTTAGCAATGATCTCTGCGCGATCCGCGTTTGTTAAAGCCATTCGATTTCTCCGAGATGCTTATAAGTTACATTTGATACAAATCAAATTGATTCTTCAAAACCAAGTTGACTGCCGTGCATCACTACAGCAAGGCATTATTTTAAGGGATCTAGCGCTATATTGCAAAAATGTTTTATGTTCGCAGTCAATTCGGCAACTGACGGCTTTGCACAAATCATGCACAATCATGACAATTCTGATTTTCAGTATCAGGTTCAAATCCAATAAAAACGAAAAATAGAGAGAAATTTGTGAAAATTTTATCTGCCAATACCTGTTATGTCCCCCATGACCTCAACCACGTGATTCGTTCTAAGGATGAGGTCTGCGCTACCTTGGGTGGCATGAATGACGCACAAATTCAAAGCATTTGGGCCAGTGTAGAGTCCCTATATAAAACAGGAAACTACCCTTTCATCAGCCTCTGTTTACGTCGTCAGGGACAAATATTGTTAAATCGCAGTATTGGTTATGCGCAAGGCAACTCACCCGATGGTTTAGCGGCAGATGCGAAAATTGGCACACCCGATACCCCAGTTTGCTTATTTTCCGCCTCTAAAATCGTTACAGCCATGCTGATTCATATGTTGGATGAACGCGGCGATCTGAATTTACTCGATCCGATTAGCCACTATATTCCCGAATATGGCGTAAACGGTAAACGTCGTGCCACCATTTTCCATTTACTCGCTCATCGTGGTGGCATTCCGCGCATTGACAGTAAAGTCACGCCTGAACTGTTGTTTAATCAAGATCAAATTTTAGAACGTCTTTATGCTGCACAACCCGTTTCAGCTTCGGGCACACATCTGGCGTATCACGCCGTGACGTCAGGTTATATTTTAGGGGAAATTATCAAGCGGGTAACAGGTCAAACGGCCCGTGAATTTCTTGCCGAAAATATCGAAAAACCCATGGGCTTAGATTACTTTAACTATGGCCTAAAACCTGAGTATCGAGCGGATGTCGCTTTAAACTATGCCACAGGTCTACATCCACGTTTAGGCACAGACCATTATCTTAATCGGGTACTGGGCGGTGGTTTACAGTTGGCGGTCGATGTGACCAATGATGCGCGCTTTATGGACACGATTTGCCCAGCGGGCAACATTTATACCAGTGCCGAACAAGCTGGACGTTTCTTTGAAATGCTCTTGAGTGGTGGCGAATACCAAGGCAAACAAATCATGAGTGCCCAAACGGTATTTCGCTCGACATTGGCCACGTCAGGGGTCAGTTTAGATCGGACATTATTAGTCCCGATGCGTTATGCCTTAGGCCCAATGTTAGGGAGTAATCCTATTGGGTTATTTGGACCCATGACTGGGCAAGCCTTTGGACATCTAGGGTTTTCCAATATTCTCTGCTGGGCCGATCCAGAACGTGATATTAGTGTATCGCTATTAACCACAGGAAAATCTGTCGTCGGGACCCACTTACCGGCTTTAGCGAAAACGCTTTATCAAATCTCAAAACATTGTCCCAAAATCTTAAAGCACCAACGTCGCTCCTTATTTGCAACCGATCGAAGCGAAACAGATTTAGTCTGAGCATAAAAAAAAGCCCAAGTAAACTTGGGCTTTTTTGCGCTGTAGTGTTCTTTTATATTTGTTCTTGTTGTTTTAGTTATCATTATAATAATGCGCTTTTCCGCGTCTTGTATTAAACATTCCATGTTTAATCATTTACATCCTTATGTGACAGATTTTGCCACATCACACAGAAGAAAAAAGTCGTATTTCACTCATCTTCATGTAAGCGATTGCTTACATAAACTCCTCATTTCCTCCATTATTTAGCCTAAACTTCTCTAAAAAATGCAATAATTAAAATTTAATTAATCAAAAACAATCACTTAAAACATAAGCCGTGCAATACTGAGACAGTATCTCTTCAATATTCAATCTATAACTGTATTTTATGCTTCGAGGAATGAATGGCTATTTTTTGTCACATTTTGCCAATTTATCAGATATAAAAAAGCCTTGTAGTCTCTCCCAAAACTACAAGGCTTAGCGGCTGTAAGTTTCCTCTTTCACCTACTTCACTGTAAGTTCGCTGTCTACTGACGTTATTATTATCTTTTTGCGATTATACTCAACATTCCGTGTTGAGCTCTTTATGTGAAGCCATCTTCTCAAAATCCTCAGCAAAGCTCTATGCGCAAATCTCCTGAATCCCTGTAAGCCATTTCGTACAAAGCTCCTATTTGTTTATTAAATCTTCACAATTGAATTTGTTGATTAATTTTTCTTGATAGACCACTTTCTCGGGCGGTTCGAGTCACCATAGCATGTACGAATGCATCGGCATCGACCAGTAGACTGACCACTTTTTTCGCCCGCGTAATTGCTGTATAAATCAACTCTTTACTGAGTAATTTTTCAGCCTGCCGATCTAACACCACCGCGGTATGGGTGAACTCAGAGCCTTGAGATTTGTGAATGGTCAGCGCAAAAGCTGTTTCAATATTTTTCGGTAATCGTGTCGCAGCCACCCATTTATCCAGACTGGGGAAATACACCTCAAACTGCAACTTGCCTTGCTCGATGCGCTGTAAACACAGGCCAATATCACCATTTGACAAGCCCAACTGATAGTCGTTATAGGTCATCATCACCGGACGGCCCAAGTACCATTCGCCTTGTTTGATTTGTTTTAATTGTTCCAATAGGCGCTGCTCGATTTGCAGATTGAGCTGTTTTAAGCCGAAATGGCCATGGCGTATGGCGGCTAAAATACGGTAATCATCAAAATGTTGAATCACTTTGGGCACGAGAGACTCATTAGGATTTTGCTGATATTGCTTTAAAGCCTCGACATAGCCCTGAAAGCCGAGCATCAACAGATCATAATAATGTTGTAACTGCTCTGCAGATAAAGCCTGCTCAGGCAACAATTCGAGTTGTAGATAATCGACCTTGACCTGATCCAACTCAACTGCCTTCAACGTCGTGGCATTTACTACTTGCTGTTGAAAAGTATGCAATACGCTCTGTTTTTGGACAGGATGTATCGTTAAGTCAAAACAAGATTGCTGTTGAATAAATTGTGCCAACTTTCCAATCCGCGCATCTGATTTGAAACGACGGCTATTGACTAAATTGACTCTATTTTCAGCCAAAGCTGGAACCTGTTGTAGATCGGCAAGTACAGAACCGACATCGACCGAAGCCAACTGATCGGCGTCTCCCAATAAAATTAAACGGGCTTGATTCGGCATGGCAGCAAAAAGCATCTGCGCCAAATTTAAATCCAGCATGGATGCTTCATCAACGACAACCACATCATAAGGTAAAGGTTGTCTGCTATGAAAACGCGGTTGCTGCGTATTCCCTAAACCCAAAAGTCGATGTAGCGTCACAGGATTTAAGTTTTTCAAATCTGGACTAACTAGGTCTTGTAACTTTTCATCCTGAAAAGAGTTCTGCAGGGCTTCTTTCATCCGCTGCGCCGCCTTACCTGTCGGTGCAGCCATCGCAATACGAATATCAGGCAGACTTTGCTTGAGCACCGCAATAATACGCGCCAAGGTATAGGTTTTCCCTGTGCCTGGACCACCTGTAATGATCGAGAGCGCCTGCTCGGCCACCATCGCCAAAGCCTGTTTTTGGTGTGGATCTTCAAGTAAATGAGCATAAGCTGAAATATCCACTTGCGTTAAGTTTTGCAGTTTTAACCGCGCCACTTGCTGGGCCAAGGACTGCTCTAAAGCCCAATAACGATACAGATATAATTGTTGCTGATCATAAACAAACGGTGCTTTTTGCTGCTGTGCCTGCTGTTCATCCATCACCAAATCATCTAAGACTGTGAAGGCTTCAGCTGCAACCGAGATACAACTCTCACCGCGTAGCATTGCTTCAAGGACCTGTTGAATCATTTCACTTCGGGTTTCGGTGAACCCTGTTTTACTTAGCGGTGACTGTTGAATAAACTGACTCCAACGCGTTAACCATGTGTCTACCACGGCAGCCTGATCAATACTGGCTTTACGAACATTTTCCACATGGTTATCCTCAAAGTTATCCACAATTTAATTCTTTGTTTATGAGTGACTAATTTCACTTAATTCAGAAGTTTTGCCTACATGATTTTCAGTAGAACTATCCTCAGCAAAATAACCCAAGATGGCATCTAGTCTTAAAATAAACTCTGGGCTGGCATGCCAACTTAAAACCCCTTGATTGGGCTGCCCATTCATCCCTCTCAAATAAAGATAACTCGCCTGACCCAAATGTTCTTCAATGTCATAGTCCAGCAAATTCACTTTTAAATAACGATGCAAAGCCACCAAATACAAACCCGCCTGCAACCAATAACTGGCATGTGACATATTCAATTGGATTGTGTCATGATTGTAGCTCTGCTGATCTGCCCCTAAGAAGTTACTTTTATAATCGGCAATGTGATAACGCTGACCATCAAAATAAACCAAGTCAATTGAACCGGTCAGATAACGAGCAGAATTGGCTTCATTTAAGTCAAGCAGATCAATGCCGTATTCTTGAAACAATGCCTGTATGCGTTTAATCGCCAGCACATGATCGGACAATGACAAATAAAAAGGAAATTCAGCCAAGTGTTCATCGGCTTTAAGCTGCTTCAACTGAAAACCTACATGCAAAGGCGTTTCTAGCACATCTACTAACCACGCTTGCATCCACATCACTAATTGAGTTTCATCATCCTGTTCAAACTCGTGTTGATATTTGCCCAATAACTCTTGCCACAGTAAGGGACTATCATTTTTAAAACGACGATGAATTTCCAGTCCCCAGTCACGTGGGTCCTGAAAATCAATGTGCTCGAAAATTTCGTGCAGGAAGGTTCCCGCAGTCGTCCCCATTGGGAACTGCCGTTTAATCCAAGCCAAAGGCTGACTCAGTTCCACATCCTCAAGCACAGGATGATTGATCTCGTCATCCGCACTGCCCACTGTCTCGCTCAAAACCGCCAAGGCATCCATTGCCTCTTTGCGACTCAAGTGCTGTGCCAACGCACTAAAACTGGTTTTGGAACGTGGATAAAAACGCTGTTCAGGAAAAGCCAAAGCTTGCAACTGAATCACCTCTTGCTGCTCCGCTGGCTGTATACGGATCGGCTTTTCAGTCAGCAACACCTCATCACCACTGGCAGGATGCTCAAACAGATTAGCTGCTTGGCCCCGCCAAAATGCTAATGCCGTATTTGATTTATATTCCTGATCTTGCAGTAAGGCATATACGCGATGGCTGGCACGGGTCAGTGCAACGTACCATAAGCGATGCTGTTCTGCTTCGGCTCGCTCATTGTGTTGATCAATCGCGGCTGGATCTAACAGGTTGGCATCATTTACTGCCACGATGCGCTGTACCTCGCTCCGCCCTGTCGTCGGATTGATCTGTTCCAGAGTTGAAAAGTTTAAGGTTTTATTCATTTCCTTAAAGTCTTTGTCAGCACCCAGCAAGAACACAATTTTAAACTCTAGACCTTTGGACTGATGAATGGTCATCAGCTGTACGCCTGTGGCATTGGAGAGTTTACGTTCCAACTCCCACTCACGTTCCGCAGGTAAATGTAACTGTTTGAGATACCAATGATACAGTTTCTGCGCACCTTGGAACTGCTCACTATGCTGGCTCAACAACTCAGTCAAATGCCGTAGATTGACCACCGTTCGTTCGTTGTCTCGGCTTTGGTAAGCCACCAAGTTTTTCCACACTTTAAACAGGTTTAAAGCGTACTGCCATGCACTTAAAAACCCTTTATTGATCCACATGTCGCGGATGTCATCAAAATCCGCCATAAACTGGCTCAGACCGTTGGCTTGCTTTTCCAGTTCCAGTAACTGTTTTAAATCAATCGCCAACAGCCGGCTCAAAAGCGCACGGCGAACTTTGGCTTCATCAAAAGGATGCATCATTGCAGTCAATAGCGCACCGACATCTTTCGCGACCTGACTTTCAAACACACTGCGTTTAGACGGACGATTGACCAAAATTCCCAAACGCTCTAGTTCAAACTGAACTTTGTCCAAGCCATCATGGTTTTTCGACAACACCGCGATATCATTTGCCCCCATAAACTGTGGCGGATCATCTGCCACATACAGCTGCTGTTGAATGCCTTGGTTGATTAAATCACGAATTTTCCATGCCACTTGTTGAGCTTCATTTTTCTTGTCTTCAAGTAGCAGCCAACGCAGCGGTACATGGTTTTCACCCTGTGCATCGACCAAAGCGGGATGTGGTCGGGTCCCTGCTTCTACAGGCTGGTAATAGACCTGCTCACCAAAGTCCTGTTGGCGTTGAAATAAAGCATCCACCACCTGTACCAGCTTTTGCACAGAGCGATGGTTATATTTCAAACTATACTGCCGACCTTGCTTTGCCAAAACATCTAAACGTGCCTTGTTATAGGTCAGCATGTCCCCCCCACGAAAACCATAAATAGCTTGTTTCGGGTCACCGACCATAATCATACAGCCTTGAGGATAACGCTGTGCATCACGCCAAATCCGCGCCAGCATGTCATCTTGGTCTTGGTTGGTGTCTTGAAACTCATCCACTAAAATGAGCGGATAGCGTGCCTGTACAAACTGAGCAAAGCGCCTGCCTTGTTCACCCTGTAAGGCTTCTGACAAGGTACGGATTTGCTGGGCAAAAGTCGTTTCACTCTTTTGCTGCAAGACTTGTGGTAATCGCTTTTTCACCTCAGAACTTAAGTGATATTTTAAATACGCATCCAGCACATCCAAATTGAGCTCTAGCTCTGCCAATGCGTCTAAGAAACTGCGGACCTGTCGCCACACAGGATGCTGCTCAAACTGTTCCAGTACATCTACAGCACATTTGTTTAAGACTTTTTTCGTTGCGAGGTCAGTCAGGTGCTTTAAGGTTTTTTCAAAATGTGGCGCGAATAAAGCATAAGCTCGTTGCTCTTTCAGGGCGGTCAAAAAAGCAGGTAAGTCCTGACATAAAATACGCTCCATCAAAGCATCGGTGCGCCACTTCTTCCCCAACACCGCATGGTATTGGCCCTCAGGGGCATAATAGTCTTTCAAGCTTTCAATCTGCGCCACATCCAGCGCGGTAAATTGATCAATGGCCTGCTCAAATTGCGTCAAATCAAGCACAGGTTTTTCCACCTGTTGAAACTGTGCCGATGCAAAGTTCAAACTATTTTCAACAATCGGCACATAAGCCTGTTCAGTCTTTAATTTTTGTTTTAACAGTAAATAATTCACCACAGGCTGTGGCTGTGCCTGAATCCACTCACGTAACACATCATGAATGAGCTGCTGAGTATAACTCTGCGCATCATCGGTAATATCCGCACGCTCAATCTTGCCACTTTCAAAAGAAAACTCACGCAGTAACTTTTGGCTAAAACTGTCCAGTGTGCCGACGAACAGCTCATCTAACTGATCAATCACCAACTTCAAACGCTCTTGGGCAAAACCGACCCGCTGTGCATAATCTGTGAGTACTTTGGTAAAAAGCGGATCTTGTTCAGCGGCTATTTTGGCCTGTATTTCTCGCTCGGTCAGACTCTGACAACCTTCAAAATAACGTAAAGTTTCAATCAAACGTGCCCGAACGCGACTTTTCAGCTCCGCAGCGGCAGCACGGGTGAAGGTGGTTGCAATGACCTGATTCGGCAAATAGGCCCCGAGAAAAATGCGTACCATCAAACTGGATAAAGTAAAAGTCTTGCCTGTGCCTGCTGAAGCTTCAATCCAATGTAAGCCCTGAAAACTCATATCGGCAATGGGTTGATAAGACATGTTCGATGTAGTGACCTGAGACTGTGCTGTCATGACTTAGTCCTCAAGGCTTTGCTGATGCAAAAATATCGGATGATATAGTTCATAAGAAAACTGCTCGCAGGCATGGGCAAGTAATGCCTTGGCATCCTGCTCTTGTAGAATAAACTGCCAGTCGCGGTGTGCTTTATTGGCTTCGTTTTCAGTCATTGAAAAACCACTAAAGCGACCATCTTCTTCCCAAACTTTATAAATGGCGTCCATGTCGGCAATCACCATCTGTCCCTGATCATTCAATTGCCATTCATGGGTTTTATCTTTTTCTGCAATTTTCAGTAACAAGGCCGCAGGTAAAACCAAAGGCTGAGTTTGTGCATACTCCCATGCTTTCAACCAAGGTTTGAGCCATTCACGCGCCTGATTTGAACTCACACCAGTACATAAAATGGTTCGGTCACTAAACACCACGATGCGTTGATATTGCTGTCCGCCCTCTCCCAAATTGACATAAGCCAACCACAGTAAATACTCTAACCAAACTTTGGCACGGCGCTTTGCTCTGGCACTGGATGCTTCTACACTGACCCATTTTTCAGCACTGTATTTGGCTAAAGTAACATTGATCTGTAAATGTTCATTCACCTTCCAGACTTGTTGGGTCGTGGCTGTAGCCTCGGGTGCATAGCGTTGTAAACGTGTCAGCAAGCGCTGCTGCTCAAGCACGCTCATTTGCCAGACCCCATCTTGGACTTTACCAATCGGCAGTTGATCCATCAAAAGGTTGGCATCTGCTTCTGCTTCATGTTGTTGTAAAAAATGACGGATGGCATAACGTCCTAAACCATCGAGCAGTAACGGCTCTTGCGTTGCAGGAATCTCTTCTGGTTTTAAGTTTTCCACGCCTAAAGTCTTGAGATACAGCCTTGCAGGGAAAGTGATGTCCTGAATCCACTGCTGACTATCAAGAACTTGAATATCTTGCTCTAATTTTGGATAAGGCGTGTTAACCCAACTACTCCGTTGTCCTGATGCATGTTGCAATTGTTTAGCGACCTGAAACCATTGATCTTGAAAACGAATACTGTGCTCAGATTCAAAACCACGCGGATCAAAAGGCAATAAAGGATGGACATGATACAGCGATGCCAACTGTGCAGGGACAGTCACACCATGCTGATCAACCGTTGCATTGGCACTCTTGGTCTGTGTGTCAGGCTGCACAATAAAGGCCATATGCTGAATCAGTTCTTGCAACACTGTAGACGGATCACGGACTTCACCATCATTGATATCAAAGCCATTATAAAATAACCATACATTCTCTTGTGCCAACAACAATGCATCTAGAAAAGCCCCTTGATCATCTTCCAAACGGGAACGGTCTCCCAGTTGTGGCTTCAGTAAATCCATCAGGTCAAAAGGCAAATGCGCACTGCGGTTGGGAAACTTGCCACTGTCCAAGCCCAACATCACGATCAGCTTATACGGCACAGGTCGAATTTGGCCAATTTGACTAAACGTGATCTGCCCTGTGGGTTCGGCATAGTCCAGTTGCGCTTCTAAGGTCTTTTGGATTTCTTCTAATACATAAGGCAAAGGTAAACTTAAACTGCGCAGTGCATGATGATCGTGTTCGTCATAGAAACTCGCCAAGGTCAGCATACGTTCTTGTTTTTTGACCATCTTATACACTGCGGCCAAAGACTCGACACCTGTGGCTTCAAACTCGCGGATATCCTCCATCAAACGATTCAGCCAAGTTTCCGCCGTCGTCCGCTGTCCGATTTCATGCGCGATCATCCACTCCGAGCGGTGTTTAAAATCCTGATAAATTTCAATCAAAACACCAATCAGCTCAAAATCACTCGACTGTACTTGGGCATAGCTCAAGGTCTCATGAAACAGCACATGCTCTGGGACAGCGGCGCCTAAAGCCAAACGATCTAAGGCAAACTTCAGACTATAACGATAATCTTCATCCCCTTCGGCCAGACTACGTTTTAAATGCTCGGCATCCAATCCACGTTTAAAGCCCGCGTTGATCAACAGCTCCGTCATTCGCTCGATCATATTCATGTCTAAGCCGTAACGTTGTTGCGTTGCATTTAAACTGAGCCAATCAGCAAAGTCCTCAATACTGAAACGCCCCCGCACCAAGACCATCCGTCCCAGCACAGCACGCCAGGCATTTAAGGCATCGAGTTGAGTCACGCCTGCCAGCTTAATCGGCAGATAAATACTGTCTTTACTGAGTTGGTGACCCTTTTGCAAAGCTTCACGCTCATGCGGAGGAGGCGCAAAAACACTGCGAATAAAAGGTTCTAGCTCAGTCAAACTGGGCGTCAACACTAAAATATCGCTTGGACGTCGCGGTGCATCAGCCGTGCCCTGAGCCAACCAATGCGTCAGTTGATCTTTGAGGACTTCAAGCTGTCTAAGGCTGGAGTGACAGACATGAATCTGTATCGAATCATCTTGTTCAGCCAAGGCATACTGATGCTGCGTAGGTTCTACCAAATACAGGACATCAGACTGAATTTTACCAAGTAAAGTTTCTGGGTATTCATCGACAAAGACATCGGCCCATACGCCATCTTCACCTGAAGAAAGATTGGAAAGTAAAGAGAAATGGTCGCGTGCCTGTTTACCAAATCGGGTCAGTAAAGGATGGCGAGACTCTCGGGTTTCTGCATTAAAATTGAGGGTAAACTCATCAAAAAACTGCTGAATCTCTGCATCATTGGCATTTGGATTTTTTTCAATAAAACGCTGCTTCACCCGTGCGTCATAACGCGCTTTCCAGTTGGGATCGACACTGTCCGCCCAGTATTCTTGTGAAGGGTTATAGTGAAAAATAAAGATCTCGATGTACTGCCCTAATCGATGCAAAAACTCCAATTGCTTTGGTGGTAAATCTAAAACCGTAAACACCACCAGCTGAGCAGGTAACTTTTTAAGCGCAGCGTCTCGGGTCTCGGCTTGATCGAGTAAGTCCCAAAATGCAGTATCAATACGCTGAATTTGTTCAAAGTCAGCATGGAATACCACTTGCCAGAGCCAACGCTGCCATGCTTCCAATTCATGCGCTTGATTAAGCTGAAAAGCACTGAGTTCTTGATGGGTTTTAAAGAACATCTGCTCCAAATCGAGCGGCTGGTTTTTGCCCCACGCTTGTAACCAATTGGTCTGGCAACGGCAATTTTGCGGTGGACAACCTTTGGTGCAATGCCCACGATAGTCCATATAAAAACTAAATAACCGTGAAACCTGCTCCGCGACCCAATACAGCATGCTTTGTTTTTTCAGCTGTTTATCAATGCCTTGTTGCAAACGGTCAGCGCTGGCATAGATCCGCTGAATAATCGGATACAACGGATGAGCAACCTCTAAAGGATTCAGCTCGGCTTGTATAAATTCTTTTAAGGCTTGAAAGACACGCCATTTAATAATCAATCGCGGAATATTGGCTTTACGGACTTCATCTTTTTGATCGACCAAAACCCACTGATAAGCCGACCACTGAAAACCACGAATACGATGATGAAACTGCGTGTTGGCACTGATGCCCTGCTGCTCCGCCAACTTTTGTGTTAGCCAAGCCTCAACCGCAGGTGAAGGTACAATAAAGTGCTGTGCTTGCAACACTTGAAAGGCATTTTTAGCTGGTTTAAAGACGGTTTTTTGCATGGCCTGCAACAGAACATCAATACGCTGACTTTGTATTACGTGTATCGCCATGTTTCCTCTCAAATAACCATCTTATGAAAAATCTACAAAAGTACACAGATTATTGACTATACTTCTGGTTCTGTCTATGTCACTTTGATGACATATTTCTATTTAAAATTTGCTTTAAAATACGTACTTTAAGCAAAACTAGAATCAATGTGAATCAGGATATTTTAGGATTTAGAAAATGAAATTAGAGCATATTCCAGAAAAAATTGATCCCTCTTTAAATTTAGAACAAATCCGTGAAGAGTGTTTGGATTTAGTCAAAAAGCGCGCCTATTTTTCCGCAGGTGCAGCGGTTATTCCAGTCCCTTTCCTTGATGTGGTGATTGATGTGGGCATATTGTCGCAGTTGATTCCCGAAGTTAACGCCCGCTTTGGTTTAACCCCTGAGCAAGTCAGTGTCTACGACCCAGAAACTAAGCAAATACATTGGTCAGAACTGCGTAAACGTGGTGTGGAGTTCTCTGGACTGGTGGTCGCACGTACAGCCGTGAAAAAATCCATCAATAACATGGCAGCCAAATTCATTACCAAACAAGTCACTAAATTTATTCCTCTTGGTGGACAGATGATTGCGGCTAGCTTGGGTTATGTCGTGATGAAAAAAATTGCGGAAACTCATGTGGAAGAGTCGTATAAGCTCGCCAAAGGCATTCAACTGAAACAAGCCGCTGAACAAGGTGTGCCTGTTGCAGCGCCAGTGACCCAAATTCCTTTGCGTTAATGATTAGAAATGAATTTATCCCTAAAAAACGGTCAAATGACCATAATGCCAGTCCACTAAAAAGCCGACTGGCATGTCTTTTTAAACTCTAAATTCTCATCGATACACAACAACGTCATTCGCAACCTGCTCAGCCTTTAAAATGGACTGTTTTTGCAATAAAAGTTGTTTTATATACAAAAATTGAACAGGTTTTGCGAATGACAAATGTTTTTGGTTCTTTTGGCTAAACAAAAGAACCAAACGAACTCCAAAAATTAGACTTTAAGCGGTAAGACTCCGCAACAAAGAACTAAAAATGCAACCTGAAATCGACTCAAATATTCCACCAACTTATTGAAAAATAACTATCTTGGCAGAGTCTTATCAGGCTCTTATCCAATTTCATCACTATCCAGAGGCTCGCCCTACTTTTCTTTCGGGAAAAGTAGGCAAAACCATTTTCATCTGCAAAACCTGTTCTCTTTTTGGATTTATTAAAATAAATCGCAGACATTATTTTACTTACACCATGCAGGTTGCAAATGACATTTCCGTGTATCGTATTTTTGTCGAGCTCAGGTTAAAAGGTTAATACGAAACTACTTAACCAACTCACATTAGCTCAAATGACCGTTTTTAAGCTTTTTAATCTGTATCGCGATCCGCTTTGAGCTGTTTTAAAATTGCCCTTAAGACTTCAATTCGGGCCTGTTGTTTATCATTGGTGGAAATAATATACCAAGGCGCATAACCCGTATCGGTATGTGCAAACATATCCGCGGCTGCCTTTAAATAGTCATCCCATTTGTCGCGATTGCGCCAATCTTCTTCGGTAATTTTAAAGCGTTTATGCGGAGTACTTTCGCGGGCTTTAAAACGCGCTGCTTGTTCATCTTTATCAATCGCCAGCCAAAACTTAATCAGCACGGTTTGGCTGTTGCTAAGGTTTTTTTCAAAACGATTGATTTCCGCATAAGCGCGTTGCCACTCTACCTCGGTTGCGAAGCCTTCTATCCTCTCTACCAAAACGCGTCCATACCACGTCCGATCAAAAATAGTGATGTCATCCGACTGCAATTTGCTCCAAAAACGCCACAGATAAGGACGGCGTAACTCATATTTTTCAGGTGCTGCAATGGTATGAATTTCATATTCTCGCGGGTCGAGCTTTTTCACAATACGCTTAATCGCCCCCCCTTTACCCGCAGCATCCATACCTTCAAAAGCGATCACCACTTTACGGTCATCACAGCGCATGGCATCGGCCACTTGTTTGGTGAGTTTTTTTAACTCTGCTTTATAGTTTGCATCCTCAGCTTGAGGGACTTCAAACTGAGTCAGAATATCTGGTATTGGTGCTTGCTGCCATTTTCGCGCGGCCTTTTTTTCATGCTCTGGACAGTGTCGCAGCGCTGTTAAAATTGCTTGTGCAAAATTGTGATTACGCAAATCCTCATCTTCACCATCAATGATTTGCCAGTCATCGGTGAAGCGCGTACGTAGCTTTTGTAAGGTGTCATATTGTTTTTTATTGCGCCAGTCTAGCCCATGCAACTTATGCCAATGCACTTCGCTCGGGTCCATATCGTCTAGACGCTTTTGCAAAGACTTCCACGACAAATCGAACCAAACTTTTAAAACATCTACGTTATTGTTTTTTAAGTCCTGCTCAAAAGCCCGCATATTGCTAATGTATTCATCAAATAAAGTGTCGTCTAAAGGTTTTGAAGCATGCATGGCCGTAGCCAACAAGTCCCCATACCAATTACCAAACCACACCATAATTTGCCCTTCGGCAGGTACAAATCGAGTATAGGGCTGCCAAAAAGGCTGTTTTAGATTAAACAAGTGCGGTGGATCGGCTTTGACATATAAAAAACGCGGATCGACCCATTCGCGCAGCTGTTTCACCGCTTCGCCTTTACCCGCAAGTTCAATTCCACTGACCAAAATCACCAAACTTTTTGCATTGCTCTGATCACGGGTATTCATCAACGCATATTGCGCTTCAATTAAGTCCAGTGAAAGCTGTTCTTCGTTCAGCACTGTACTGGCGATCGTTTCTGTATCCATTGCCCCTCCTTTTTTCTATTTAATCAGATCACTAGATCCTAAAAAATGATGGTCTAGATGATTTTCATATGTATCTTTTGACTACTTCTACATCAAACTGACCACAAATAAATAGTTTTTTTGTCACTTTGTCATAGCGAGTTCCGTCATCACGCACTAAGATTTAGCTATCTTTAAATAGAACTGAGACAGCAAATGTCCAAACTCGCCGCCCTCGATGAGCTTTTAGAACAGTATTACCAATTGCATTATCATCAAGATTCGGTGCTCTTCCAACGTTTACAAGATGTGCAAGTCTGGCAAAAACAACGGATGCAACGCACGCATAACCGTGCTTTCGCAGAAAAACAAAACCTCTTGATGGCCGAGTATTTTATCAACCGTTTATATGGTGGCCCAGATTTTGACGCTTTGGCAGGACAAATTGCGCGCTTGAGCAAATATGCGCACAAAGCGGAGAAATTAATTCCTGAAAATGCGATTAAAACGGGTACCTCTGGGGTTGAATTGGCGATTTTGGCGGTGCGACTGGATGAACAAGTGGCAATGCAATTACTGAAAGATCACCATCCCTATGAAACCTTAACCGATGATTTGATGCGCCAAGCCTACTTAAAACTAGAACAAGGCGAAGAACGCTTGAAACAACTGTATTTACTCGATCAATTGGGTAAAAACCTCGATAAATACATGCGCTCTTTTATGGTCTATACCGCTTTTAAGATGTGTAAAGGAACGGCTAACAAATATAACTTCAATGTCATGTATGAATTTATGCAGGATGGCTTTTTGGCCATGAAACCGCTAAAGTCGGCGGAGAAATTTGTGAAAGACTTTACTGCGGTGGAACGTCAAATTATTGATAAAGTACATTCGGGTCATCTATACCCATTTCAGTAAATTTCAGATTATTCCTTGATAAAAATAAGGCAGTGGCTGCATAGCTCTGCTGTTTTTCTGTATATTATTCAGCACAATTGCATGATGGTTACTGTACAACGTCCTAGAATCTGTCATCATGCATGCACTGCAACATTTACCCTATTGCTATGTTAGGAGTGACTCCCATGTCGAATGAAAATCAAACGCCTACCGCTACTCAAGAGTCGGCACAAAACACAGACAAAGTGAGTCCATTTTTAACTGAACCATTACCCCAAGGTACGGCGCAAGGTCAACAAAAATCATTACAACAACAGTTGACTGATACCCCAGTAACGGGTTCTGTACCCAAATACAATCTTCCTCGCGGTGCCAACACAGGTAACGTCGGCAGTACCACACACTTTGGTTACCAGACGGTGAGCAGTGAAGATAAAGCGCAAAAAGTGGCGGAAGTTTTCCACTCGGTTGCCAGCAAATACGACATTATGAATGACTTGATGTCTTTTGGTATTCACCGTCTATGGAAACGCTTTGCGATCAATATGTCAGGGGTACGTCGTGGTCAACGCGTATTAGATATTGCTGGTGGGACAGGCGACTTGGCTAAAGTGTTTAGCCGCGAAGTTGGCCCTACAGGTCATGTGGTACTTTCAGACATTAATGAATCGATGTTGAATGTGGGTCGAGATCGTTTAATCGATGCAGGCTGTACCAATGTTGACTTCGTATTAGCCAATGCTGAAACCCTAGAGCCGTTTGAAGACAACAGCTTCGACCTACTCACGATCTCGTTTGGTCTACGTAATGTGACCGATAAAGATGCAGCACTTGCAGCGATGTACCGCGTGCTTAAGCCAGGTGGTCGCCTACTGGTATTAGAGTTCTCTAAACCTGTGTTTGAACCATTTTCAAAACTGTACGATCTATATTCGTTCACTGCACTGCCGATCATGGGTAAAATTATTGCCAATGACTCAGAAAGCTATAAATATTTAGCCGAGTCCATTCGTATGCACCCAGACCAACGCACGCTAAAGGGTATGATGGAAAATGCAGGCTTCCAAAACTGTGACTATCACAACCTGACAGGCGGTATCGTTGCTGTACACCGTGGTTTTAAACTTTAAAATTAAACGTTTAAGGGCAAATTATGTGGTCGATTCTGGCACTCGGTGCAATTGAACGATTAATTCATCATGTGATTAATTTGGATGCGATCACTCGCATCCAGCTCAATGAACTACAAGGCAAGATGTTACGTGTGGTGATCGCGTCCCCGCAACTGTCTGTAGATGTGTTCTTTGATCAAGCCAAAGTGCGCTTAGAACCTACCGTTACGGGGCATAGTGAAACAGCGTCCATTTTCGAACAACGCCCTTTTGATCAAGCTCAGTCTCACACCGCTGCAACCGCAACTTTAACGGTGGCCAATGTGGTTGAGCTGCTCAAGCTTTTACTGGCGGATGATGTCGGCAATATCCCGCTCCAAGGTGATTATCACCTTCTACAGGATATTCAACGGATTATGCAACACGCTGAGCCTGACTTGGCTGCGCATTTAAGCCCATGGATTGGCCCAAGTTTGGCGCATGAATTGGCTAAAATTCAAATAACACCAAAGCACATCAAACAGGCCTTACAAAGTCATTTGTTCTTTGCTGAAGATGCCTTGAAAGAAGACAGTGGTCTATTTGCCCCGCGTTGGCAAATGGATGATCTGCATCAAGATACCCGCATTTTTAATCAAAACTTAGATCGTGCCGAAGCTAAAATTCAACAACTTCAAGCACAGATTGACACCCAAGACTCAACTCAGAACTAGGTATTTGCATATATGATTCCGCACGTTTCACGTTTACTCGAACTTTGGCGCATTGCCGCGCACTATAGACTCGACACGTTGTTTCCTGCGGAAGAATTACCTGAAAAAGCACGCCATGCACTGGGTGTAATTCGTATGCACCCAGCGGCATGGTCCAGTCGTGAACGTAAAAACCCACTGAAACTCAAACAAGCTTTAGAGGAAATGGGACCACTGGCGATTAAAATGGGACAACTACTGTCTACTCGTCGTGACCTGATTCCACCTGAAGTGTTACAACAACTGGTTTTACTCCAAGACCGTGTCAAACCGTTTGGTTCTGATGTGGCGAAAATACGCATTCAAGACTCACTGAAAGCCGATGTAAACACGCTGTTTGCTCGCTTCGACGAACAACCCTTGGCAGCAGCCTCGATTGCTCAAGTACATACGGCCGCTTTACATGATGGTCGCGAAGTGGTGGTGAAAGTCACCCGTCCCGCTATTCGTAGTCAAATTTTACAAGACTTTGAAATTTTAGAATGGCTAGGTGATTTTCTAGAAAAACGCCTAGAAGCCGCACGTGCACTGCACTTATCTGAAATTATTCAGGACTATCGTCAGGTCATTTTAAATGAACTGGATTTGACCTTAGAAGCTGACAATACCCGCCGTATGCGTCATTACTTTACAGGCTCAAGCATGATGTATGTGCCTGAAGTCTATATGGATAGCAAAGACGTGATGGTGGCTGAACGCATTACCGGCGTTCCCATTTCAGACATTGAAACCTTTGAAAAGCTGGGAATGGATCGTAAAGATCTGGCAGAAAAAGGCTTAACCATTTTCTTTACCCAAGTCTTCCGTGACAACTTTTTCCATGCCGACATGCATCCCGGCAATGTCTTCGTTGAAACCCTAAACCCAAGCCAACCCCGCTATATTGCGCTGGACTGTGCCATTATGGGAGAGTTGTCGAAGCACGACCAAATGACCGTGGCGCGTATGCTGCTTGCGGTCATGAACAGCGACTTTATGCAACTGATTCAAATCGTGCATCAAGCTGGTTGGATTCCACCGGGTACAGACCAAGATGCACTAGCACGTGAAATGCGTCGCACGGTCGGGCCAATGGTGTCAAAACCTATGCATGAATTGGACTTCGCGGGCATTTTGATTCAAGTGATGGATATCGCACGTCGTTTCCATTTGGAAATTCCGCCACAGCTGATGCTGCTGCTTAAAACCCTCGTGCATGTTGAGGGTTTAGGTACAGACCTTTACCCAGAGCTGGACATTTGGAGTTTGGCAAAGCCAATCCTGACCGATTGGATCAAAGCGCAAATGAATCCACAAAAGAACCTAAAAGAGTTGGGACAAAAAATTCCAGATTTACTTTTAGGGGCACAAGACTTCCCAACGCTGTTGGTCGATAGCTTAAATGGTCTCAAAAACCAATCAGCTTGGCATGCTAAACAGCTCAATGAACTGCAAAGTATGCGCCTACAAATGGAACATCAGCAAAAGCGCAGTTGGATTTTTGGCAGTCTCATGGCCATTTTGCTGTCGATTGCGATTATCTCGCCTTGGTTTATTTCAGTGATTTTAATTGTACTCACCAGCTTACTGGCGGTGTGGCGCGTGTTTAAATAGACGCTTTCTGCTGTATTAAAAGCCTGAGTCTCTCAGGCTTTTTTATGTTTAGGTTTTATGTCGGAAATGACTCCCAAGTCATTCTTGGATCACTTTTGCCAATGCGCTCATTCTCTCACCAGTTAAAATGACAATACATATTGTCTATTTTGAATGATCACGATGACTCAAATCCTGCATAAACACCCTCCAGCTTTAAGCATTCGTGCAGGTAAATTAGCACGTCAACTCATTCAAAGCGAAGGCTTACAAGCTAAGCAGGTCGATATTGTACCCGGTGCCGCAGGTGGGCCCAAAGGGATCGGGATTCAAGGTTTAGACCAAGCTATTTTTGGTGAATTCTTTGCTCGTGCGCCGCAAAGACGGACTTTAATTGGTTCGTCCATTGGCAGTTGGCGCTTTGCCAGCATCTTAGCGCACGGTGCGAAAGCAGGTACCGAACGTTTAGGTGAACTCTATACCAACCTCTATTTTGACAAAAAAATGCAGCGTCAAGAAGTCAGTGATATTTGCCGTGGCATGCTGCTCGACTTGGTGCAAGGCAAAGAAGCGGAATTGGTCAATCATCCCGATTACCACCTCACAGTGCTGTCGATTAAAGCACAGCACATCTTCCAAAGTGACCAAGTTCTCCCGCTATTGGCCTCTGTGGCAGGTATCATCGGCACAACCGCTGTTTCGCGAAAGCATAGTCGCCACTTTATGCAACGGGTAATTAGTCAGCCCAGCAATGGTAAACAATTTAAAGTGGAAGATGATTTCCTCACTCATTATCACAGTCTCACCGCTTCAAACGTTCTGCCTTGGCTGATTGCTTCAGCCTCTATTCCAGGCGTGATGGCCGCAATTCGCGATATTCCAGATGCGCCACAAGGCAGTTATCGTGATGGTGGTCTGATTGACTATCACATCGATCTGCCTTTTGAGAGTCAAGGCATTGTGCTTTATCCGCACTTTACGGACAGCATTACGCCCGGTTGGTTTGATAAACTGTTTAAACGTCGCGCCAATCCTGAAAATCAAGCCCGTACGCTACTATTGTCTCCGTCCCAAGACTATTTACAGAGCTTACCTTTAGGACGCCTGCCCGATCGTAAAGATTTCACCCTCAAAGGGCTCGACCAAAAACAGCGCATTCAAATGTGGAACCAATGTATTTCTGAAAGTCAGCGCTTAGGCGATGAGTTCTTGGAAATGGTGGAAAAACAGCATTTTGCACAGGTCATACAAGATTTATAAACAAAATTTGCGCATGAATGTAATCTTGTTTAATCTGACCAAATAAAGAAAAATCGAGATTACATTTTTTCTATGCTAACAATAATTTTAAGTGAACAAAAAAAATATGGTCAAGTCATTGAATTACAAAATGAATCTTGGGAACGAAATGTGATTGCAAGCTCGTTAGAAGATTTCATTCAAATCAACATCGACCAATTAAAAAAATCTGATGATATTCGTTACGCATTCATTTTAGACAATGGTTAAATCATTCGATCTATGATTTCTAATCACCCGCCCCACTTCGCCATCATCGGTGCTGGAACCGCAGGGTTAGCCACTGCGATTTTACTGGCTCGACAAAATATTCAAGTCAGTATTTTAGAGAAAGCCTCAGAACTCGAACCTGTCGGCGCAGGACTGTTACTACAGCCCTCTGGTTTAGCTGTTTTTGAGCATTTAGGCCTTTTAGATGAAGTTTTAAGACTGGGTGCAAAAGTCACTGGGCTTAAAGGTCAGTTGCCGAGTGGAAATTTACTGGTCAATAGCCATTATCAACAAGCGCATCCTGATTTTTATGGTGTAGGGATTCATCGAGCAACGTTATGTCATGTTTTAGAAAATAAATGCCGCGAATATCCTGCACTCATTACTTGGCAAATGAATACCGACATTCAAACATTAGAAGAAACATCCAATCAAGTTCGGGTTTCGGGTACAAAAGATGGTGAATCATTTGATCAAGCTTTTGATGCTGTGATCATTGCCAATGGCGCACGCAGCTTTTTAAGACCGAAAGAATGGGTAAAGGTTGATCAAGCTTATCCTTGGGGAGCAAAATGGACAATTGTTCCTGAATGTCTTGAATTAGATGCAGAAATTTTACATCAGTTTCATGATCGCTCTAAAATCATGATGGGAATCTTACCGACAGGTACAGTGCCACATGAACCCAAGCAAAGACTGTCGAGTGTGTTTTGGAGTCTTCCAAGCCATCAGCTAAATAACTTTCTACACAATTCACAAGCTCACTCAGACTGGTTAAACCAAGTGTCTAAGCGTTGGAAACCTGCTGCGGATTGGTTAGAACAAGTCATTGCCCGGCCTGAACAAAAATCACAATGGTTGACTGCAAATTATCGTGATGTGGTGCTGTCTAAGTTTGGTGAGGGTCGTATCGGTGTCATGGGTGATGCAGCACATGCGATGAGTCCACAACTGGGGCAAGGTGCAAATATGGCCCTTTTAGATGCATGGGCTTTGGGGCAAGCGGTTCAAAGTGCAAGAAAAAATGAAAACATTGATTATGTTCAACTCTGGCAAACGTATCATCAACACCGTCAAAGTTCGACGGCGTTCTATCAATTTTTAAGTCGTTTACTCACACCACTTTACCAGTCTGAGCTATGGTGGACAGGGGGTTTACGTGATTTAAGCTTTGCTTGGATGTATCGAATCCCCTATTTCCGTAAAGAAATGGCGGTGACGATTTCAGGTTTAAAATTAGGCATGTTCAGTCAAATGAACTATCGGGATATTGCAAAACAAAACAATCATTCTGTGTAGAATGCGATGACAATCATCGTCATCCGCTTTGGATGGGTAACTGATGGTTGAATTTCTAAAATATATCAATTAAGCCGCTGTGAGATAACTGTAGAAAGTTTCTCCTCTATTCTGTTTAAATCACGTAGACTATAGCGCGCTACGTTAACATCGTAACACTCTCAATATTTATTCGCTTGGTGAAATCTTATGAACAATTTGCAATGGCTCGATGAAGTAAAATTTAACGAACAAGGTTTAGTCCCTGCCATTGCACAGCATCACCAAACGGGACGTGTCTTGATGGTTGCATGGATGAACCGTGAAGCTTTGGCTTTGACGGCTGAGAAAAACCAAGCCGTATATTTCTCTCGTTCACGCAACAAGTTATGGCACAAAGGCGAAGAATCTGGGCATTTTCAAACCGTACATGAAATTCGTCTCGACTGCGATGCCGATGTAATTGTGCTGCAAATTGAACAGCACGGCGGAATTGCCTGTCACACAGGGCGTGAATCATGCTTCTACCGTAAACTCACGCCAAATGGCTGGGAAATTGTAGATGCACAGCTCAAAGACCCGAACGCGATTTATGGCGAAAAATCTAAAAATCCACATACATTGGCAATGAATGCCTCAACGGCTCAGTCTGAGCAAGTTGAAGTTTTGTCCTACCTCGGTCAAATGATGGCTGAGCGTAAAGCAGCTGATCCTGACTCGTCTTATGTCGCGAAGCTGTATCATAAAGGTCTCAACAAAATTTTAGAAAAAGTCGGTGAAGAAGCGGTTGAAACCATTATCGCGGCTAAGGATTTTAAATCTGAAGCCAATGAAGACCATAAAAATGATTTGATCTATGAAGTGGCAGATCTTTGGTTCCATACGATTGTGGTTTTAGGCTATTTCGACTTAGACCCTCAAGTGGTTCTTAATGAATTGGCACGTCGTCAAGGGCTTTCTGGTTTGCTTGAAAAAGCCAACCGCAGCCACTAAGTTTATTGCCTGTGTCGAATATCATCAAACCGAGCGCGACTTATGAGCAAGCTATTGCCATTGATAACGCGCGTCTGGGTAAATCGTTTAAAGTAATTGCTTATGCAGGCACAGGTAAAACCACCACACTGCAAATGATTAGTGATGCCATGCCACAAAGACGTGGCATGTATTTAGCGTTCAACAAAGCCATTGCCAGCGAAGCGCAAACGAAGTTTCATGGCAATGTCGACTGCCGAACCTTCCACTCGCTTGCTTTTCGCAGTGTTCCACGTGGAGTGACGGACAAACTTCGTCTGCCTCGTTTAAGTCCGAGTTTTATTGCCAAAGAATATCGCCTAGAACCGATTACCTTAAGACGGATGATGGGTGGACGTTATGAAAAATATGTATTGATGCCATCACGCTTGGCCAGCCTTGTGGCGAATGCTGTGAGTCACTTCTGTTCAACCAGTTCTCAGTATCCTGCACCGCGACATTTACAAGCACCGAGTTGGTTACATCCCGATGATATCGATTCACTACAAAAGCACCTCTACCCTGCCATTGAACGTCGTTGGTTAGAGTCCATCGATCCCAATCATCAAGCTGGGATTGGTCACGATATTTATTTAAAACTGTGGGCGTTGTCTGAACCCAATATCCCAAGTGACTATGTGTTGTTTGATGAAGCACAAGATGCTGATCCGCTGATGTTGGGCATCTTATTGAAACAGCGCAATACACAAGTGATCTATGTCGGAGATGCACACCAACAAATTTATGCATGGCGCGGCGCAGTCAATGCCATGCAACAACTGCCTTTGCCTGAGTCACGCCTTACCACCTCGTTTCGTTTTGGTGAAGAGATTGCATTGCATGCCAATGCCATTTTAGGCGCCTTGAATGAAACAGTGCCGCTCATGGGCAACCCTCTGCTCAACTCCAAAGTGGTCAACAAACCTCATACCAAAATGCGCGATGCGATTTTATGTCGCACCAATGCGCGCGCTATGGAACTGTTACTCTCAGGATTGGTCCATGGTGACAAAGTCAGCCTGCAAGCCGACCATGTCAAACTGAACCGCTTTGTCGATGCCGCCGCGATGCTTAAACAAGGCAAACGCGTCACCGATGTGCCTGAACTGGCCTGGTTTAATTCTTGGCATGATGTACATGAATACTGCGAAACCAATGACGGCAGTGACATCAAGCCTTTAGTAAAATTGGTGGATGATCATGGCACCGATCCACTCAAAAAAGCCCTAGCGAAGATTACGCCGATTGAACAAGCGGATTATATTATTTCTACCGCACACAAAGCCAAAGGCTTAGAGTGGAATCGCGTTCACATCGAAGATGATTATCAGTTTAAGGTCAACGACAAAGACCATAAAATTAGTGATGAAGAGTTAAGACTGCTTTACGTGGCCTGTACACGTGCTAAAGTAAGTTTAAATATCCATCACATTTACGACCTGATGCAACAGCTGAAAAAACAAATGCCAAGCTCATTACGTAAAGTTGCTGGATAGTCGAATGTAAAAATAGTCACAACCGCTGCGGGTGTTCTATGAAAATTCAATCGATTCACCTGAAACACATCCTGCATTTTGCTGACCTTAAAGTCGATTTTTCTTATCACGATAAACCCGTCACTTTAATTTTAGGCGATCAAGCCTCAGGCAAGACCTCGATCTTACGTTTTAGCTATCAGGCTCTGACTTGGTTTGCAGCCCGTTATAAAGATTTACGCTCTGCAGGTGTGGTGATGTTAGATCACGACATTATGTTGAACCGCCTACAGTCCAAAATTGATATTCAAGTTGCTGTGCCCGCTGAGTTATATGCTCTCAAACCTACGGCAGCCGATGTTGCGACCAAACCCTATACATGGCAACTCTACAAAACCTTAAACCAACAAGGCATTGGCATCAGTCGAGTTGAAACCTTGAAACTCGAACAACTGGTCAATCTATATCAGCAGACAACGTTACAAGATCCGTTGCAAGGTTTACCGTTGATTGCGTATTATCCTGCGGAACGTTTTGTCAATGAGATGAATATTCTCAGCAAGAACAATCCCCTGATTTTCCAACATGCACATGCCTATGAAATTTCAGCTATTCCCTATACCACCTTTGCTCGCTTCTTTGAGTGGTTTCGTGAAATCAGCGATATTGAAAATGCACAAACTGCGCAGTTTTTACAAACGATATTACATCAGCCTAAAAGCATACCACCCGATATCCCCTTAAGCTATAAACTGGCTCAGGCTCAAGCACACATCCAGTCACCCAGCCTACAAGCGCTCAAGCAAGCGTTAGCAACCGTTCTGCCCGAAATAGAAGATATTTATCTGCAATATCATCCCAAGTTACAACTGATGGTGCGCTACCATGGCAACAGCATGCTCTATCAACAGCTGTCCAATAGTATTCGCAACTGGGTAGCGCTTGTTGGTGATATTGTGCGACGTTTATGCCTACTCAACCCTGAAAGCCTGTTCCCGTGTTTAGAAGGTGACGGCGTGCTATTGATTGACGCGATTGATCATCAATTGGATCAAAATATGGCGCAAGTCATGTTAAAACGTTTAAATCAGGCTTTTCCTCGACTACAAATTATCGCCTCAGGCAACCGAAGTGAGTTGCTGGAACAAGCCAGTGAGTTTCAATGCCTCAAACTGGAAAATAAGCAATTAAGTCCGATCCAGCTCGAACCACTGCAACACCTGTTCGATGTGATTTACCAAAACCTTGCCAATCATGAAGCGACGAGTGGAAGCACCGAACCGATTGCGGCTGAACCCCAAGATTTAAGTGTGGCTGAATTATTCACACAGATTCAACAGCAACTCTCTCCCGAACAGCAACAGCATTTGATTACTTTACTCAGTGCTGAAGATGATGCTTCATCGGCAAATCCATTAACTTAGCCTGCTTCATAAGCATATCTATTTCAACCCTCAAAAACAGGCGACCAATGGTCGCTTTTTTACATTTCTTGCACTGAGAAAGTACCTGCCATCCACCAAGAAACAACCATCACGCGTATAATGTTTTGCGTCAGCGCAAAAAAGATTGATGTTGTTTTAGTCATGTTATATGATCGGTTTTACTTGCAAATTTCCAACTGAAATCGAATTTTGCTATAACGCTTCATGAGTTGCGCAACACAACTTCATTATTTTTAAATTTCACATTGGCTTTCAAGATTGAGACTCTTGGGCTGCTCTTTGCAGTCCTGTAATCCTTGAAAGATGAGATTCACCAATAGGTTTTGACCTATTCACGACAATGGAAACGAGTGTGCTACCGATTATTATATTGTTACCGTTAATACTTGGCACAACCCTTGTCTCATTACTGAAGCAGAGCTCACGCAGGCTAACCGCCTTCGCAGCTGTTGGGGTCAGTATGACAAGTTTAGGCTTATTACTGACCCAAGCACGAGAGGTGTTTAATGGCGCTGTCATTACGCAGTCGTGGTCATGGTTGCCGCAGCTTGGAATTGACTTCAGCTTCCGTCTAGACGCATTAGGCCTACTCTTTGCCTTACTCATTAGTGGCATCGGGACGCTCATTTATATTTATGCCTATTTTTATTTAGGCCCAAAAAATTCTCTCAATAAACTCTATCTACTGCTCATGTTGTTCATGGCAGCCATGCTCGGGATTTCTCTCTCCAATAATTTAATTTTACTCCTCGTTTTTTGGGAGTTGACCAGTATCTCATCTTTTCTGTTGGTCGGTTATTGGAGCAATTACGACGCGGCGCAACGTGGCTCACGAATGGCATTGACCATTACGGGTATGGGCGGATTAGCCATGCTAGGTGGTTTCATCTTGCTCGGCCAAATCACAGGCACCTACGAGATTGATCAAATCTTGACGATGACAGCGCAGATTCAAAGTCATGCGTTATTTGTTCCTACGTTGCTGCTGATTTTACTCGGTGCTTTTACCAAAAGTGCGCAATTTCCATTCCATTTTTGGTTACCCAACGCGATGGCAGCCCCTACCCCCGTGTCTGCTTATTTACACTCAGCAACCATGGTAAAAGCGGGCATTTTCTTGGTGGCACGACTGTTACCCATTTTTGCGGGTGCGGCACTGTTCCACAATTTGGTCACCTTTATTGGCCTATTTACCCTGTGTATGGCTGCGTTTTTTGCCATATTTAAAGAAGACCTGAAAGGTTTATTGGCCTATTCAACCATCAGTCATCTCGGCTTGATCATGTGTCTCTTGGGGATCGGATCACCATTGGCTGTGGCTGCGGCTATTTTCCATATTATTAACCATGCCACCTTTAAAGCAGCGCTGTTCATGATCGCAGGTATTATCGATCATGAGTCAGGCACACGTGATTTACGCAAGCTTAGTGGGTTATGGCAACTGTTACCTTATACGGCCACTTTGACGATGGTCACTGCTGCATCGATGGCTGGCGTGCCCTTGACCAACGGTTTCTTATCTAAAGAAATGTTCTTTACTGAACTGCTTAGCAATCTGTCTGGTCCTGTGCTCATCTGCTCCGCAATTGTCGCGACACTGGCGGGGATTTTTGCAGTCGCTTACTCTGTGCGTTTGGTACATGGGGTTTTCTTCGATGGCCCAGTGGGCAAGCAAGTTCCGAACAAAGATGCGCATGAGCCGCCGTTTGGCATGCGTGCACCGGCCACTTTACTGGCGATTTTGTGTATTTTAGTCGGCTTATTCCCTGCTCTCTTGGTTGAAAATATCGTCAACAGCACAGCACGCGCCAGCACCCAAGTGATGGACTTTGAAGGCGTACATCTTGCTCTATGGCATGGTTTTAACATGCCATTATTGATGAGCCTGATTGCATCGATTGGCGGTCTGATTTTCTATTTCAGTCTCGCGAAGGGTGGCAAAATTCGAGAAATTGATCTCGATCCATATCTAGGTCGTCTACAAGGTCGAGTTGCCTTTGACTTATTCCTTAAGTCACTCCTGCTCAACTCGCGCAAATTTAAACGATTGACTGAAAACGGTAAATTACAAAGCTATATTCTTTGGATTGTGATCTTCAGTATTGCCATAGTCTCACTTCCATTTTTAGGACAAGGGCTGACCACAGGTACCCGTGAACTCACCCATGCCCCTGCTTTAGCAGTCGTACTATGGCTACTGTTATTCTCTTCGTGCTGGATGATGCTATGGTTCCACCACGAACGGATTAAAGCGGTATTGATCAGTGGGGCGATTGGTTTAGTCGTAACTATGGTCTTTGTCTGCTTCTCTGCGCCTGATTTGGCTTTGACACAAATCACCGTAGATGTGGTCACCACCGTACTGTTATTGATGAGTTTATCGCTTTTACCACAACTCACTCCCTATGAGTCGAGTGTATCACGCCGTTGGCGAGATGCCCTGATTGCGATTGGCGGCGGGCTTGGCATTGCATGGATCACATGGCTTATCTTGACCCGTGATCACAACTCCATTTCATGGTTCTTCATGCAGCAGTCGATTCCATTAGGCGGTGGTACCAACGTGGTCAACGTGATTTTGGTCGATTTCCGTGGTTTCGATACTTTCGGTGAAATTACAGTCCTTGGCATTGCAGGCATTGGTGCACTGTGCCTAATGGATGGTATGCGTACCCACGGCACCACCATGACCAAAGGTCTTAGTTACCGTTTTAATCCATCGCCATTGATGCTTCGTATCACTGCGTCTTGGATTTTACCTATTGCCTTGGTAGTCAGTCTGTATATTTTCCTGCGTGGACACAATCTGCCTGGGGGCGGGTTTATCGCGGGTTTAATTACCGCTTTGGCCTTGATTATTCAGTACATGGCACTCGGTCAGGATCATGCAGAACAACTGCTCAAAGCCAAGTCTGGTCGTTTGTATGAAATCTGGATTGGAACAGGTCTGGTCATTGCAGGATTAACAGGCTTAGGTGCATGGTTCTGGGGACGTCCCTTCCTCACCAGTGCACACTTTTATGTGTCGCCACCGATCTTAGGAGAAATGCACCTAGCGACAGCTGCACTGTTCGATGTCGGGGTTTATATCACGGTTGTGGGTGCAACCATGCTACTTATTTCAGTACTCGGGGACTCGCGTCACTCTAGTATGTCTGGTCCAGTACCGAAGGGGGATTAATATGATTAGTTTAGAACTGTTACTTGCCTCCGCTATTGGTCTGTTGACTGCCACAGGCATCTATCTGATTTTGCGTGCCCGTACCTTCCCTGTGGTACTTGGCTTGGCCATGATTGGTTATGCCGTCAATTTATTTTTATTTGCCATGGGGCGACTTCAACTTAATGCACCCGCAGTACTCACGGAAGCCAGCAAAGCCACTGACCCTTTGCCACAAGCCTTGGTGTTAACCGCGATTGTGATTGGCTTTGCTACCACAGCGTTTATTGTACAATTGGCTTTACGCAGTCGTTATGAAACAGGAACCGACCACGTTGACTCTAAAGAAGAAATACCACAAATTGACCCACGTGAGGATGAGCCATAATGAATGACTTCATCCAATTTTGGACCGAACACACCCCAATTTTTAGTATTTTAATTCCTGCCATTACTGCCTTTATTTTGGTATTACTGGGCAATCCTGGATCAGGTTCTTTAGCACAAGACTGGCGACAACCGTGGCGTCGAGGCATCAGTTATACCTCTGGCCTTTTGGGCTTATTTACAGCGGTCAACTATCTAATCTTTGCCAGCTCTGGGCAAATCAGTGTTTATAACCTGAGTGAATGGGCTGCACCGTTTGGTATTGTTTTGGTCCTCGACCAACTGTCTGCCCTGATGCTGGTTTTAACCTACGGCTTAGCTGTTCCAGTGATGTGGTTTGCCAGCAAAGAATGGGATGAACGTGGCCGTTACTTCCATGCCATGTGCCATTTCCTACTGATGGGTTTAACCGGTGCCTTCCTGACAGGCGACTTATTTAACCTGTTCGTATTCTTTGAAATTTTGTTGATGGCTTCCTATGTCCTGTTACTGCACGGTCAAGGCAAAGCGCGTTTTCAACTCGGCATTCACTATGTCACCATTAACTTGTTGGCATCAGCCCTGTTTCTGATTGGTCTGGGCATGATTTACGGTAGCGTCGGCAGCCTCAATATGGCGGATGTTGCACGTCTGATGCCTCTATTGGAAGGCGATCAACATCGTATTGCTGTTGCTGGCGGGTTGTTGTTGTTTACAGTCTTTGGCATTAAAGCAGCCATGCTACCTGTCGGTTTTTGGCTACCGAAAACCTATGCGGTTGCAACCACTCCTGTAGCAGCCCTGTTCACCATCATGACCAAAGTCGGTATTTATGCCATTTTACGTGTTAATGGCACCGTATTTGACGATGCAATTAGCCGTGAAATCCTGCAATACATTTTATTGCCGATTGGTTTAATTACCTCAGTCTATGGTGTGATTGGCGCGATGGGTGCGGAACACTTACGTCGTTTCATTGGCTTTATGATTTTGTCTTCTGTCGGCACGATTTTAATCGCCATTTCCCTGTTCAATACCTTGGCATGGGCAGCGGCACTGTATTATTTGGTGCACAGTACCATTATTGCGGCAGCTTTCTATATTTTAAGTGGTTGGATTACCTCTCAACGTGGTGAGTTTAAAGACCACTTTAAAATTGCACCGCAAATGAAACAGCATAAGGTGGTGGCGTTAACCTATTTCACCATTGCCTTGATGATGGCAGGTTTACCACCCTTTAGTGGCTTCTTAGGCAAAGTGTTTATTTTTCAAGCCACCGCACACTCACCGTATCAATTGCTGATTATTGTGACCGTTTTAGTGGTGAGTTTATTAAGTATTATTGCGTTTACACGTGTGGGTTTCGTGATTTTTTGGCGCGCAACTAAACCAGAAGACAACCCGGATGAAGCTGCTTATGCCGCGTACCAAGCTTTGCCTGAACAAGCACCGAAGCGCAATGACAAAACCATCTATCTCTTGTTGGTCGGTTTAATCGCTTATATGGTGTTTGCAGGTCCAATTCAAAAGTACACTTACCAAACGGCTGAGCAAATCCAAAATAATGTGCTCTATGAACAGACTTTACTCAAAACTGATGAGCATGGGCAAACCATTAGCGTACAACCTTTCGACAGTGAAAATTTACCTGAAACCAAATATGGTGGCGAACGGGTGGATCCAAATGCACATTTGATTCCATATTTAATTTCAGAGAAAACACTGGAAGGCGAACATATTTCCGAATACAAAAAACGCCAAATGCAACAGCAACAACAGGCTGAAGTGAATCCCGATGCTGAAAGCCTACAACCGATGGTGGAGCCTTAAACATGAAAAAAACGTCGTTTTTGGAGCGTTGGTTACCCCACCCTTTTGTCTCGGTGATTGTTGCGCTGAGCTGGGTGATGTTGGCACATAGTGTCGATGCAGCCAGCTTAGTGATGGCATTTTTACTGGCTATTTTTATTCCGCGTCTGATCAGACCATTCATTACTTACACTCCAAATATTGAATGGAAAGCGGCGGTGAAACTATTTTTTGTGGTGTTATACGACATTGTGGTGTCGAATATTCAAGTGGCTAAATTGGTCCTCGGCCCAATTGATCGTCTACAACCCAAATGGTTTCGCGTTCCGCTGGAAACACAACATGAGGAAGTAAACACCTTACTGGCGATGATTATTACCACCACACCAGGCACTGTTTCAGCAGGTATCGATCAAGATCGTGGAGACATTTTAGTTCACGCCCTCAGCACCGATGATGAAAATGCCGAGATTGAAAATATCAAAGCGCGTTATGAAAAACCGTTGATGCAAATTTTTGGCGTCGAAGCAGGAGACAAAGCATGACTATTTTGCCTTATGCCCTCGGGATTTGTTTAATCGCCGTCACCATTTCAATGTTGCTGTGCTTAATTCGCTTAATCATCGGTCCATCGATTGTAGACCGACTCTTAGCACTCGATACACTCTTTTTAAATGCAATCTGCCTCATTATTATTTTAGGCATTTACTGGGCCAGCACTTCATTATTTGAAGGTGCTCTTTTGGTTGCGATGCTCGGCTTTGTCTCTACAGCCGCTTTAGCACGCTACTTCACCTCAGGTCATGTGATTGACTAGGAGCGAGATCGATGCAACTTACGATGGAAATTTTAGTCTCCATTTTTCTCATGATCGGCACTTTCTTCATGCTGGTCGGAGGGATTGGAATGGTGCGCCTGCCCGATTTATTCATGCGCCTGCACGCTCCAACCAAGTCAAGTACCTTAGGCTTAGGGAGCTTCTTGATCGCGGCAATGATCTATTCTGCATTCCAAGGACGCTTTGGTTTTGCTGAGCTGTTATTAACGCTGTTTGCCTTCTTAACTGCACCTGTATCGGCAAATTTAATGGCGCAAGCGGCTTTGCACTTACGCTTACGCTCACTAAGTGGTGACGTTCCAGAAGCACTCAATCGTCCACTGCCTTGGCAACGTACTCGTCGCAGAGCTTTTAGCAATAAGCATGAAGACACTGAACATCGTCTTTAAATGCTTGTGTCCTTAAAGATATAAAAATAAATACATTTCTAGCGCTTCAGCACTGACATGGTGGTGTTGCGCTAATCTGTATATTGTACTAATGATAAGGTTCAAACGTATTAGATATAGTCAAATCATTATAAAACCAATACAATGGTGCAATGAGTTATTCAGAACA
>JACRYN010000056.1_pt1 | contig 35063 bp, 30 predicted proteins | sample 8023231 | NCBI WGS metagenome assembly JACRYN01 (sample SAMN15756473, study PRJNA655841) | gut metagenome | isolation source: fecal sample D84 from domestic dog with diarrhoea | host: Canis lupus familiaris | place: South Africa: Mmabatho, Mahikeng | collected 2019-09
GTGTACATATCCATTTCTGCGGTAACGGCCACTTAGGGTTCCGCTTTTACAGCGGGTCACTTTTGGAAAAGAGCCCGGAATGCCGGCCCAGCCAAAAGTAACCAAAAAGGCTCTTGCCCCACCACTCGGCACCTCGCTTGGACTCGGTGTGCCCGTAATTCGCCAGTGATTTGGGGGGCCGCCGCCACGCGCCATCCATGGCGCGGGGCGGCTAAACCGGCATCCCTGCCGGTTTACCCCCCAAATCACTGTCGAATTCCGGCCAGCGTGGTTTAACGGGGCGCCTGAGATCAAGATCACAAGCAGATCAAGAGCGACTCGCTTCGCATCGTGGTTACCTTCGGCTGCTATCGCAGGCAAGCCAGCTCCCACAGCGTTATCCGGTTTCGTCAAGGAAGCCCGGTTACTTACCAGGCGTCAGGGTCAACCTTGTCTTGCCATACACCTTTTCAAAGTTCTGCGGCTGCATCGGAAAGCTCAGGTATTGCGCCTTCAGCGAGGGGTCGATGCCATTGACATAGTTGGGGCTGGCCGGGTTGCCGGATTGGCCGATGCCGCCCTGGCCCATCATCGGTTCCACTTGGCCGAAGTCGATGATCATGCGCAGCGCCGACACCTGGGTCGCGTTGAAATCCTGGCCCCAGCTATACGGCGCCGGGTTCAAGGTGTTGTGGTCGCCACCGCTGGCAAAGGGGCCGCGGATGACCTGGCCGCTGCTGTTTTTCCATGTGGTGCTGTGCAGCTTGCCCCACTGCCAGGCCTTGTGGTCGGCGCCCAATTGACTGTCGCCAGTAGTGATGGCGGCGGCCAGGGTGCGGGCCAGGATCGCGGGTTTGTCTTCTTTTTGCGGTGTACGCGTGTCATCCCAGAATGGGCTGTCTTCACGGCCCAGCAGGTGGTCGGCGATGGCCGAGTAGGACAGGCTGGCGTTGCTGACGAAGGCTTTCCAACTGGCGCTGTTTTCCGGGCCGAGTTTGTCCAGGAAGATCTGCCGGGCGCTTTCCTGCAGGAACAGTTCGTAGATTGCCGCGTCAGCCGAGGTGGTTGCCAGCCGACCATCGAAGGTCATCAGGCGCTCCAGTGCTTCGCGGGCCTTGGCACGTTCCGCTGTCGGCAGGGCCTCGATGGCCTGTTTGAGCGGCTGGGCCATGCCGGGTGCCTGGAACATGTTCTTGAGCTTGGCGGCGAAGAGGGTGGTCTGGTCGTATTGCATGGCGATCAGGCTGCGGCTGTCATGCTTGCCGGCGTTGGCCAGTTGCGCCAGGCGCTCGCTGCGCTCCGGTGCATCCCAGGCGTTGGACAGTTGCATGCCGTAGCCACGCGGCGCGGTACGCTGGTTGGCGGTGCCGATCCAGCCTTGGGCCGGGTCCTGATCGTACGGGTGCAGCATCGCGTCGGCGTAGCCGTCCCAGTCAAAGCGCGTGTCCCAGCCCGGCGATGGCAACAGGCCTTCGCCTTCGCGGCGGTTGGGGAAACGGCCGGTGACCTGCCAGCCGATGTTGCTGGCGTCGGCGAAGATCATGTTCAGGGCGATGGCGCGAATCTCGCGGGTAGCATCCGAGGCCTTGCCGGCGTTTTGTGCGCGGGACAGGTCGAAGAACGCATCCAGGCTCTTGTCGTCCTTGAAGTCGGCGGTTTGCAAGGCCAGGCCAAGACCGCTGGTGAGCGCCTGGCTGCTGTTGAGCAGAGCGCCGTGGCGGGTTTCGTACACCACTTCGCGAATCGAGCGCTGGCCCTTGATGAAGAAGGTTTCGTTGCGCACGCCGGCCGGCAGCCATTTGCCGTTGTTCTCGTAGTACAGCGCACTGCCCTGGCGTTTGACCTTCTCCAGGAACAGGTCCTGGGTGTCGCCCTTGACCGCGCTCATGCTCCACGCCACTTTGCCGTTGAAACCCGCCAGCAGGGTCGGCAGGCCGGCAATCGAAGCACCGACGGCCTGGTATTTGGGCGCACGAATCTGCACGTAGTTCCACGGCGACGGTGCTTGTGGCTGCGCGGCGATATCGTTGGCCAACAGGCTTTTGCCGCTGCGGCTGCGTTGTGGGCCAATGGCCCAGTTGCTTGAGGTGGTGACGCCCAGGGCATTGAGGCCGCGCAATTGCTGGCCCACCGTCTCCAGCCCGGCGAGGCCGGTGATCTGGTTCAGGTTGACGCCTTTGAGCTTGTCGGCTTCGGCCAGCGGGACGGGTTCGTCCGGTGCGCTTGGGGTGAGCCAGGCGAGTTTGTCGACGCCGACCTTTTGCGCCAGCATCAGGGACGAAAGCTCCTCCTGCAGATTGCTCGACTGGCTGAAGTTGAGCAGGCAGAACAGCAGCGCCGAATCTTCCGGCTTCCAGTACTCGGGCTTGTAGCCGCTCTGGGCCAGGTCCGTCGGCAACTTGTCGCGATAACGGAACAGGTAGGCGTTGACGCCTCGGGCATACACTTCAAAGAAGCGTTTGAGGCGCGGCGATGAAGCGTTGTACAACTCGCCAGCGCTTTTCTTGAGGTTGACCGCCCGCATAAAACGGTCGACGTCCAGCACTTGCGGCCCCGACATTTCCGCCAGACGGCCCTGGGCTAGCAGGCGCAGGGTGACCATCTGGGTGATGCGGTCGCTGGCGTGTACGTAACCGAGGCTGAACAAAGCGTCGTGGAAGGTGTTGCTTTCGATCAGCGGCATGCCTTGGGCATTGCGGCGCACCGACACATTCTGTGCCAGGCCCTTGATTGGCTGCACGCCGGCAACGGGCGGCAGGGTGTCCTGGGTGTTCTGGAGCTGGCAACCGGCCAGGCCCAAGGCACTGACCACTGCCGCGGCAACGCCGAACCGGGGAAGAAAATATAAGAGGGCTGGCGAGGCCATGGCAAAGCTCCTGCGGGGGTAGCGTCAGTAAAGGCGCTACGTTAGTGAGCGCGGCGAAACGACGCAAGCGGGAGTTTTGGCAATTGCGTGAGAACTTGAAACAGCCACCAATCGAGGTGGCTTAAGGTTTTGTAGGAGCGAGCTTGCTCGCGAGAAACCCATAGGCGCCGCGTTTACTCAGAAAACGCGCGCTATCGTTGACGTTTTTCGCGAGCAAGCTCGCTCCTACCCGTGCGGTTTAAGCACCGTGGCACTTCTTGAATTTCTTCTCGCTGCCGCACGGGCAAGGATCGTTGCGGCCTACGTCCTTCAACGCATTGCGCACCGGCTCCTGGTGAGCGTGGCCGCAGTTCGGGCCGTGGACATGGCCGTGGTCGTGATCATGATGATCATGATCGTGGTTGCAGTCAGGACCATGGACATGAGGTTGCTGTGTCATCGATGTTGCTCCGGAATAAAATCGCCGGGGATTATCTCGCCATTGTGTGCCACCTGCACGTCATTACCGATGAATAATCCGGTTTTCAGTTCGCCTTCTAAACGATAAGGCACGGGCCGGTCGGGATTTTTCAGCATCTGCACCACCTCACGCACCTGTGGCCAGAGGTTGGTGCGCACCGAGACCTTGAAGAATTTATGACCGCGTGGCGGTACGGTCAGCCACTCGTTGGACTCGCCTTCGGTCAACACCAGATTGCCCAGGCTGACCTTGTAGACCAGGCCGCGCACGGTCAGGTCGGCGTCGTCGCGGTTGTCCACGCGAAAGTACAGCTTGAATTTCTGTTCCAGCAGCTTGGCCCGCACCACTTCGACCTTGACCAGGGAAACGTGGGGGGGCGGCGCGTCGTCTTCGAACCAGGACGCGCAGCCGGTCAGGCCCAGGGTCAACGCCAGCATCAAGCTATACATTCGAAGCATGGCGCTATCCCCGTCGAGTGATTAGAAGTAGCTGGAACAGCACTTCTTGAATTTCTGCCCGCTGCCACACAAACAGGCATCGTTACGTCCGGCCTTCACTTCTACCGTAGGATCGATGAAGTACCAGCGCCCTTCATTCTGTACGAAAGAAGACTGCTCGCGGTGACTATGTTCACCGGCAGCGTCATGCCAGCGCGCGGTAAAGGTGACAAAGGCGTGCTCAGGCTGGCCGCCGAATACCTCGGAGCTTTCCACCTCCAGGCCCAGCCAGGTGCTCTGGGCACTCCAGGCGGCAATGGCGTCGCGGTCCAGGCCAGCCTGTTGCGCAGGCAGCGTAGTGGCGACCAGGTAATCGACTAGGCCCAGCACATAGGCGCTGTAGCGCGAGCGCATCAACGCGCTGGCGCAGGGGGCCGGGTGGCCGGCGTGATAATGGCCGCAGCAGGCATCCAGCAGATTGCCGCTGCCGCACGGGCAAATGGATGTACTCATCGGGTTACCACCAATACTTTCCGAAGTTTTCCGGGTTGGCCCAGAAGCGGGCGTTGAGCCAGTCCGGCACCTGTTTATAGTCAAGCAGATCATAGGTAAACAGCGTCAGCACCTGATCATCGCGTTGGAAGCGTTCGCCGGCTTGCAGGGCCAGGGAAAAAAAGTCGGTGTCCTTCCAGTCGCAGGCACCCAGGTCGACCAGCACGGCAATGCGGCTGGCGTTGAGGTTACGGATGCCTCCGAGCAGGGTCAGGCCTTGGGGTTTGGACAGGTGCTCCAGGCAGTCGACCACCAACGCGAGGTCAAAGCGCTGCACGGCGAGGTCTTCCGGCAACGGTCCTGGCGCGGCATAGAACACCTCGGTATCCGCGTGCGCAGCCCGGAAGGCATCCAGCGCCGGAAATTGGCTGGCGCCCACTAACAACAGGTGTTTTGGCCTGTGAAGGTCCAGCAGGGCCGCCAAGGCTTGTTGGGGCGTACGGGCAGAAATTCCAGCGGTCATTGCAGATCCTCGCATCAAGACCGTAGAGACTAGCGCGGCTGGGCGCGTGGGCCTAGAGCGCGGCGGTCGATACCCACCGAGGTGGAATTGAAGTTTTTTGATCCTTCACTGGCAAATCGCCGGTAGAAGTCGTTACTGTGCGCTCAAAGAAAAATTTGAAAACACTCAGGAGCCCCATGATGCGTAAGGTTTTTCTGTTGGCCCTGTTGGTCAGCCCCGTTGCCCTGGCCCAGAGCGTCAGTGTCGAAACCAATTCGTTGATGCGCTTGCCCAGCAGTACCAGCGTGTTGCAGCTCGAGCGCCTGGACGTGGCGGACTACGGCACCTTGCTGATTCCGGCCACCATCAGCCAGGTCACGGTGGATGAGCTGCACTTGGGGCGCGACGCACGCATCACCATTGTGCCTGGCAATACCGCCTTGCAAATGCAGGTACGCGAGGCGCAGTTGGAGCACGGTAGCCAGATCACCTCACGGGGCGCCCCCGGCACCCACGAAAAACCCGCCAAGGCTGGACGTGATCTGACCTTGCGCATTAACTCGCTGACTGCCGAAGCGCTGTCGGTGGATGCCCGTGGTGGCGCTGGAGCCCAAGGATATGCGGGCCTGGACGGTGCCAACGGCGTGGACCCGGGTTGCACCTGGGGTTCAGCCGGGCGCGGCTTTAATGGCGATAACGGCGGCGATGGCCGGCCAGGGGCAGCGGGCGCCCAGGTACGCCTGGAGTTGCCACAGGAATTCCCGGCTGAACAGATCAAGGTCTGGGTCGATGGCGGGGCTGGAGGCCTGGCGGGTGTTGCAGGTAAACCCGGCAAGGGCGGGCAGTCCAAGGGCTGCCTGGTGTACCGCGCGGACGGCGGCGAAAAGGGCCGACCAGGGTTGGAGGGGCAACCGGGGCCGGCTGGGCCTGCGGGGTCTGTGACCATCCAGCGGCTGTAAGAGCCAGCTTGCTCGCGAAAAACGTCAACGATAACGCGTGCTTCCTGAATAAACGCGGCGTCTGTGAGTTTTTCGCGAGCAAGCTCGCTCCTACACGCGTTAGGGCAAGCCAACAGCTCAGAACATCGGCCGAGCCGAAGCCACCGCCACCACCACCAACCCCACGATCAAATTAATCCCCACCAACCTGCGAATCTGCCCCAGCGCAGCCGCGCCCGCCGGCCAATCCTCAGCCGCCACCGCCGCCTTCAGCTCCGGGAACTTCAAGGCCTGGATGCGGATAAACAACGCCGTCATCACCAGATACAACCCCATCATCACCTGCACATAACGCGGCGCGGTCTCAAAACCACTGAAGCGCAGTTGCAGCAAACCAATGCCGCTGATCGGTAAAAGCACCACCGCCACCCACACCCACACAAAAAAACGTTGAAACACATTTGCCCACAGCTTGAGCCGGGCAGGGCCGTCAAGCGCCGCCACGGCGGCGGGGCGCAGGATCATCCAGGCGAAAAACATGCCGCCGACCCAGATCAAGGCGGCCAGTACATGCAGGGTATAAGCGAGGCTAAACGCGGTCATTGTGGTACTCCGTTCTGCGCGGGATTAATTAGCGGGGTATGATAGCGGCCGATCCGAACCACTGAAAATTTATCCAGCGTTTTTTGCGCCCGACTATCCATGATCAGCACTGAACTCAAAACCACGATCCAGGGCGCCTATTCGCGTTTTCTCGAAGCCAAGAGCTTGAAACCGCGCTACGGCCAACGCCTGATGATCGCCGAAGTGGCAAAAGTCCTCGGGGATATCGACACCGACGACGAAGGCCGCCGCGAGGGTGAGCCTGCGGTAGTGGCCGTCGAGGCCGGTACCGGTACCGGCAAGACCGTGGCCTACAGCTTGGCCGCGATCCCTACGGCCAAGGCTGCTGGCAAGCGATTGGTGATTGCCACCGCTACCGTCGCGCTGCAAGAGCAGATTGTCTACAAAGACTTGCCCGACCTGATGCGCAACAGCGGCTTGAGCTTTACCTTCGCCCTGGCCAAGGGCCGTGGCCGCTATATGTGCCTGTCCAAGCTCGACGTATTGCTGCAGGAAGGCCACGCCCAAACCGCCACTGCCTCCTTGTTCGAAGAAGAAGGCTTCAAGATCGAGGTGGATGAGGCCAGCCAGAAGCTGTTTACCAGCATGATCGAGAAGCTGGCCGGCAACAAATGGGACGGCGACCGCGACAGCTGGCCCACCGCCCTGGAAGATTCAGACTGGGCGCGCCTGACCACCGACCACAGCCAATGCACCAACCGCCATTGCCCTAACTTCGGCCAGTGCGCCTTCTACAAGGCGCGCGAAGGCATGGGCAAGGTAGATGTCATCGTCACCAACCACGATATGGTATTGGCTGACCTGGCCCTGGGTGGCGGTGCGGTACTGCCCGACCCACGCGACACCCTCTATGTGTTCGACGAAGGCCACCACCTGCCAGACAAGGCCATTGGCCATTTCGCCCATTACACCCGCTTGCGCTCCACGGCCGACTGGCTGGAAACCACTGCCAAGAACCTCACCAAGTTACTGGCCCAGCACCCGTTGCCCGGCGACCTGGGCAAGTTGATCGAGCAAGTGCCGGAGCTGGCGCGCGAGATCAAGACCCAGCAGCAGTTCATGTTCAGCGCCTGCGAGCAGGTGGCGGACTTCAAGCCCGGTGAAGACGTCGAAGGCCGAGAGCGCCCGCGTCACCGTTTTGTCGGCGGGATGATTCCCGAGCACATGCGCGAAATGGGCATCGAGCTGAAGAAAGGCTTTTCACGCCTCACCGACCTGTTCACGCGCCTGACGGACTTGCTCAAGGAAGGCATGGATGGCGAGGTCAATATCGGCATCGCCAGCAACCAGGCCGAAGAGTGGTACCCCTTGTTCGGCAGTTTGCTGTCTCGTTCCCAAGGCAATTGGGAGCTGTGGACCGCCTTCACCGTCGAAGACCCGGAAGACAACCCGCCCATGGCCCGTTGGCTGACGTTGTCGGAAAGCGGTGCGCTGTTCGATATCGAGGTCAACGCCAGTCCGATCCTCGCCGCTGAAATGCTGCGCCGCAACCTGTGGAACGTCGCCTACGGCTGCCTGGTAACCTCGGCCACGCTGACGGCCCTGGGCACCTTTGACCGCTTCCGCATGCGCGCCGGCCTGCCGAAAAAGGCCGTCACCGCCGTGGTGCCCAGCCCGTTTCATCACGCTGACGCCGGCGTGCTTCGGGTGCCGGACCTCAAGGCCGACCCACGGGATGCGGCGGCGCACACGGCGGCGATCATTCGCGATCTGCCGTCGTTGGTGGAAGGCTCCCGCGGCACCCTGGTGCTGTTCTCGTCGCGCAAACAGATGCAGGACGTGTTCGATGGCCTCGACCGCGACTGGCGCAAGCAAGTGTTTATCCAGGGCAACCTGTCCAAGCAGGAAACCCTGAACAAGCACAAAGCGCGGGTCGACGGTGGGGATTCCAGTGTGTTGTTCGGCCTGGCCAGCTTTGCCGAAGGCGTGGACTTGCCCGGTGCCTACTGCGAACACGTGGTGATCGCCAAAATCCCGTTCTCGGTGCCGGATGACCCGGTCGAGGCCGCACTGGCCGAATGGATCGAAGCCCGGGGCGGCAACCCGTTCATGGAAATCTCGGTGCCGGATGCTTCACTGAAGCTGGTGCAGGCCTGCGGGCGTCTGCTGCGTACCGAAGAAGACCGCGGCACCATCACCTTGCTCGACCGTCGCCTGGTTACCCAGCGCTATGGCAAGGCGATCCTCAATGCATTGCCGCCGTTCAGGCGCGAAATTTCTTAAGCCACCGTGGGCGGATTCGCCCACTCTGTGGTCTATCTCATCACTATCATCAGGCCAGTCATCGGCCGTTTGGGAGAACCTTGTTCGTATGATTCGCACGCTGCCCGCTCTTTTTGCCCTGCTGTTCGCTGCGCCGTTGATGGCGGCGCCCGAGGGGCAACAAACGCTGTTCAACTTCGTCCGGCCGGCCGATGTGGTCAAGGTGGCGACCCAGGACGCCAGCCTGCCGCAATACAATGCCGAACAAACGCCCGAAGGCGAGGTGCTGCGCCGCATCACCTTCAACCCAGCGGCCGAGCCGAGCCTGGTGCTCAGCCCGCAGACGGGGACGTGGGACTGGTCGCAATCGAGCGCCATGAGCCTGCGTATCCAGAGCGCGATGAACTGGGCACTGACCCTTTACGTCAAGGTGCAGAGCGCCGACGGCAAGACGCTCGTCAGCCGCATCGACCTGCCTGCCGGCCCGGCCCAGACGCTGCTTGTCCCGCTGCAAGCCAACTCACCGCTGAGCCAGGGCATGAAGGCCGGCCCGCCGATGCCGATGACCGTGGATGGCCAGCGGGTGTTGCTGGCCGCCAGCGCCGGAGAAATCGACCGCAGCCAGGTCGTCTCGGTGACCCTGTCGATGCTCAAGCCCAATGCCGCTCAAAGTATCCTGCTGGAGCGCTTTGGCGTGCAGGACAGCGAGCCGGTATTGAAGGCTGCCTACACTGAACTGGTGGATGCCTATGGCCAATCCAACCGCGCACGCTGGCCGGAGAAGGTCAGCAGCGACGAGCAACTCAAGGCATCGGCCGCCAAGGAACAACAGCAGCTCAAGACCTGGCTGGCCGAGCGGGACAAGTCCTCCCTGGATCAATACGGTGGCTGGAAGAAGGGCCCGGCCTTCGACGCCAGCGGTTTTTTTCGCACTCAGAAGCGCGACGGCCGCTGGTACCTGGTGACGCCGCAGGGGCATCCGTTCTACTCGCTGGGGGTGAACACCGTGGCGCCGGACAACAGCCAGACCTATGTGGCGGGGCGCGAGTGGATGTTCGCGGCGCTGCCCAAGGCCGGCGAACCCTTTGACAAGTACTACGGCAGCGACGACAGCCGCACCGGCAACGGCGCCGGTGAAGGCCGCGGTTTTGGCTCCGGGCGTTGGTACGATTTCTATGGCGCCAACCTGCAACGTACTTACGGCGGGGACGCGTTGGACCAGCCACGCTGGGTGACCCACACCCTCGATCGCCTGCAAGCCTGGGGCTTCAACACCGTCGGCAACTGGAGCGATCCGGACCTGGCCACTGCCGACCGCGTGCCGTACACCTTGCCGCTGTCGATTGTCGGTGACTATGCCAGCATCAGCACCGGCACCGACTGGTGGGGCGGCATGCCCGACCCCTTCGACCCGCGCTTTGCCATGGCCACCGAGCGCGCAGTGGCTATTGCCGCACGCGATCACCGTGACGATCCTTGGCTGATCGGTTTCTTTGCCGACAACGAACTGGCCTGGGCCGGTCCTGGCGAGGATGCAAAATCTCGCTACGCCCTGGCCTACGGCACCCTGCGCATGACCACCGACGTGCCGGCCAAGCGCGCCTTCCTTAAGCAACTGCGCGATAAATATCGCAATGAAGAGGGCCTTTCCAAAGCCTGGGGTATTCAACTGGCTGGTTGGGAACTGATGGAAGACCCAGGCTTCGAGCCGCCGATGCCCAGCCCTGAACACCCGGAAATCGAAGCCGACTTCAAGTATTTCCAGAAGACCTTCGCCGATGCTTACTTCAAGACCATTTCCGACTCGCTGAAGTGGCACGCGCCCAACCAGCTGTTGCTGGGCGGCCGTTTTGCGGTGAGCACGCCCGAGGCCGTCGCTTCGTGTGCGCAGTATTGCGACGTGCTGAGCTTCAACATGTACACCTTGAAACCCCAGGACGGTTACGACTTCGCCGCCCTGCGTGCGCTGGACAAACCGGTACTGATCACCGAATTCAACTTTGGCTCCGCCGACCGCGGCCCGTTCTGGGGCGGCGTGACGCAACTGGCCCGCGAAGAGGACCGCGGCGCGGCGTACTCCGCGTTCCTCAAGCAGGCGGTGGCCGAGCCGTCGATTGTCGGGGTGCACTGGTTCCAGTACCTGGACCAGCCGGTAACCGGGCGTCTGCTGGATGGTGAAAACGGCCATTTCGGCCTGGTCGGCATCACCGATGTATCCTTCCAGGGCTTTGTCGAGACGGTGCGCAAGAGCAACCTGGCCGCGCTCGACCAGTTGGGCCGTGAGGCGCAAAAAGCCAAGGCCACCCAAGCGATGCGTGAAAGTGAAGCGGGCAAGCCGGGGCGCGACGGCAAAGGCGCGGGGCAGGGCGCTGGGCATGCCGGTGGACACGCTGGAAACGGTCATTGATTCATCGTTGACGGGTTCACAAAACCTACAATGGCTGAAAGAATGGCGACCACTTTTCATGGTGTTTTCCGAGGGGACTTAGGTGCAGATTCAGGGTCATTACGAGCTGCAGTTCGAAGCGGTGCGCGAAGCCTTCGCCGCCCTGTTCGATGATCCTCAGGAGCGTGGTGCCGGGCTGTGCATCCAGATCGGCGGGCAAACCGTCGTCGACCTGTGGGCCGGTACTGCCGACAAGGACGGTGCCGAGGCCTGGCACAGCGATACCATCGTCAACCTGTTCTCCTGCACCAAGACCTTCACGGCAGTGACCGCCCTGCAACTGGTGGCCGAAGGCAAGCTCAAGCTCGATGCGCCGGTAGCCGAGTACTGGCCGGAGTTTGCCGCTGCTGGCAAGGACGCGATCACGCTGCGCCAGTTGCTCTGCCACCAGGCCGGGCTGCCCGCCATCCGCGAAATGCTGCCCACCCAAGCGTTGTACGACTGGCAATTGATGGTCGATACCCTGGCGGCAGAAGCCCCGTGGTGGACACCGGGCCAGGGCCACGGCTATGAGGCGATCACCTACGGCTGGCTGGTTGGCGAACTGTTGCGTCGCGCCGACGGGCGCGGGCCGGGGGAGTCGATCGTGGCGCGGGTGGCACGGCCATTGGGGTTGGACTTCCATGTAGGCCTGGCGGATGAAGAGTTTTATCGCGTCGCTCATATAGCGCGCAGCAAAGGCACTATGGGGGATGAAGCCGCGCAACGGTTACTTCAAGTAATGATGCGCGAGCCGGCGGCGATGACTACCCGTGCATTTGCCAATCCACCGTCTATTCTGACCAGCACTAATAAGCCTGAATGGCGACGCATGCAGCAGCCTGCGGCGAATGGCCACGGTAATGCACGCAGCCTGGCCGGGTTTTATAGTGGTTTGTTGGACGGTAGTTTGCTGGAAAGCGACATGCTCGAACAATTGACCCGCGAGCACAGTATCGGGCTGGATAAAACCTTATTGACCCAAACCCGCTTCGGCCTGGGCTGCATGTTGGATCAACCGCAGTTGCCCAATGCCACGTTCGGCCTCGGACCACGTGCATTCGGGCATCCCGGGGCAGGGGGCTCAGTCGGGTTTGCCGACCCTGAACATGATGTAGCCTTCGGTTTTGTGACTAATACCTTGGGGCCCTACGTACTTATGGACCCGCGGGCCCAGAAGTTGGTCGGAATATTGGCCGGTTGTCTATAAACCCCTTGCTGTTTCACAATTTTTTGTTACAAAGGCAAGTATAAAAAAGATGCTGAACGACATGTTGTAACTTGAATGCTCTTTTAGCGTCTGTTTAACGGGTCCTGCGACCCTCTGTTTTTTTCTCATTTTGTGGATATCTCATGTTATCGAACAAGTCTTTGGCACTGGCGCTGTGCCTCACTATTACGGGTTGTGCACAAACTCCACAAAATGATGCCGAAGGTGGGCATTGGTGGTCATTTGGATCTGACAAAACCGCGACCAAGGATCCAGTGGCCCAGACCGACGCCAAGTCGGATGCCAAACCCGACGCCAAGCCGGCCGCCGGTGCCAAGCCTGTTGAGCCTGTCACCGCTGCTGCCGCTGCCCCGGCCGCCAAAGCTGACACCGGTTACAGCTGGTGGCCGTTTTCCACCAAGAGTGCCGAAGACAAAGCCGCCGACGCCAAGGCCGACCTGAAAGCCGACCTCAAGGCGGCAACCCCGGCCTCGGACGCGGCACCTGTCCTCGCCAAGACCGACAGCGAGCCGCGCTGGTGGTGGCCGTTCGAAAGCAAGCCAAAGCCATTGGCCAAGGTCGATGTGACCAATGTACAAATGCCTGACCCGAAGATCACCCAAGCCTGGCTGGACGAATACGAACCACGCCTGCGTGCCGCCATCAAGGACAGCAACCTGCAACTGGAGCGCCGTGACAACACCCTGGTGGTGATTGCCCCGGTAGACGGCTCCTACAACCCGAAGCGTCCGGCCATGTTGCTGCCGGTGACCCTGGGCCCGTTCACGCGGGTGGCCAAGGCCGTCGAAGCTGACCCGAAGACCGCCGTACTGGTGCTGGGCCACGTTGATGCCACGGGCAGCGCCCCGGCCAGCCAGGCGTTGAGCAAGGAACGTGCGCAGTCCATTGCCTCGATTTTCAGCCTGAGTGGTTTGAAACAGGATCGCTTGATGCTGCGTGGCATGGGCGACCTTATGCCGCGTGCCGCCAACGACAGCAATCAGGGGCGTGCGCTGAACCGTCGCATGGAAATCATGTTCACTCAGCGTACAACGATGTTGGCACTGCTGAGCAAGTACAACTCCGGCAAGACCCCGCCCGTAGCCGAAATGGTCGCGGTGCAGAATGTGCCTGCGCCAGCACCGGCGGCCAAAGCGCCTGCCAAAAAGGCCACGGCCAAGAAAGCGGCGGCCAAGCCAGTGGCTAAAAAGGCTGCGGCCAAGCCGGCTGCGAAGAAACCTGCCACGGCAAAAGCCAAGGCGGCACCCGCTTCGAACGACCAGGCGAAGAACTGAGCTGTTGAACCACAAGGATAAAGCCGCATGACCCAGGCACTGGCCGATATGCGCCGTGACTACACACGGGACGGTTTGAGCGAGGCCCAGGCCCCGGACGAGCCGTTTGCGTTGTTCCACCATTGGTTTGCTGATGCGGTGAAAACCGAACAGCCGCCAGTGGAGGCCAATGCCATGACGCTGGCGACAGTGGATCAGGACAGCCGCCCGCACTGCCGCATCCTGCTGCTCAAGGGCCTGGATGCACAGGGCTTTACCTTCTTCACCAACTATCAGAGCGCCAAGGGTGAACAACTCGCGGCGCGGCCGTTTGCGGCCATGACCTTCTTCTGGCCCACCCTGGAGCGCCAGGTACGCATTGAAGGGCGCGTGGTCAAGGTCACGCCTGCAGAGTCGGATGCTTATTATCAGGTGCGCCCGTTGGGCAGCCGTCTGGGTGCCTGGGCCTCTCCGCAGAGCAAAGTCATTCGTGATCGCGAAGAGCTGCAGGCGCTGCTCAAGGCCACTGAAGAGCGTTTCAGCGATACCCAGCCCGATTGCCCCGAGCATTGGGGAGGGTACCGTTTACTGCCTGAGCGCATCGAGTTCTGGCAAGGCCGCGCCAGCCGCCTGCATGATCGCCTCAACTACCGCTTGCAAGACGGCCAATGGTGCCGCGAGCGCCTGGCGCCCTGAGCGTCACCTTTCGTCATCCCACCTGAATCAACACCGTTGCGTCGAAGTCTCTGTTCAAGAGACTTCGGACGCTTTCGGCTGTGCGGCTACACTGATCGAGCCGGTTATGGCATCGTTCCGTACCCTGGCTTGGTTACCGTTCGTCGAGTTCTCTGGTGCTGGCAGTCTGTACTCAGGCTGAATGAAAGCAAGTTTCTGCCTGGTGCGCCGTGACACGCGCCAAGCCACAGCGTTTAATGAATACCTGTCCTTTGGAGTTGATGCTATGCGTAAGTCCGTTTTACTAGTTGCCTGCTTTACCACCCTGTCGTTGCTGTTGGGTGGCTGCGCCTCGAGTCTGACCGGCGACTCGTACTCTCGTGATGAGGCGCGTCGTGTACAGACCGTTCGCATGGGCACCATCGAATCCCTGCGTCCGGTGAAAATCGAAGGGACCAAGACCCCAATCGGCGGCGCCGCGGGCGCAGTCATCGGCGGCGTTGGCGGCAGCGCCATCGGTGGCGGCCGTGGCAGCATCGTTACTGCTGTGATCGGCGCAGTTGCGGGCGGCCTGCTGGGCTCGGCCACTGAAGAAGGCCTGACCCGTACCCAGGGCGTGGAAATCACCGTGCGCGAAGACGACGGCAGCATGCGTGCCTACGTACAAGCCGTGCAGGAAAATGAAATCTTCCGCATTGGTGACCGCGTACGCATCATGACCGTCGACGGTACCAGCCGCGTTACTCGCTAAGCCTTAAGCTTCAGGCGAAGAAAAACCCCCAACCGGGTGACCGGTTGGGGGTTTTGTTTGTAGGAGCGAGCAAGCTCGCTCCTACAACTGACTGACTTCAATCATGCAACGACGACTTTCTTGCGACTTGCCATCGCCGTCACGGCATACCCGATAAAGGCCGCCAGGATCGACCCGGTCAGAATCCCCATGCGATCTTCACCGGCAAACTCACTGGCGCCTGGCACAAACGCCAGGGAGCCGACAAACAGGCTCATGGTGAAGCCGATCCCGCACAGAATCGCCACGCCCATTACCTGACCCCAGTTGGCGCCGCTGGGCAGTGAGGCGATGCCGGTCTTGATCGCCAGCCAGGTGAGGCCGAACACACCGACGGTCTTGCCGATCAAGAGACCGGCGGCGATGCCCATGGGCACGGAGTGGGTGAAGCTCTCCAGGCTGACACCTGTCAGAGAGACCCCGGCATTGGCAAACGCGAACAGCGGCAGGATGGCGTAGGCCACCCACGGGTGCAGGGCGTGTTCCAGGCTCAGCAGCGGTGAGGTTTCAGCATTTTTGGTGCGCAGTGGAATGCAGAACGCCAGGGTTACACCCGCCAAGGTCGCATGCACACCGCTCTTGAGCACGCACACCCACAGGATCAGGCCGATGATCATATACGGCCCCAGCTTGATCACGCCCAGGCGGTTCATCGCAATCAGCGCAATCAAGCACGCCCCCGCGCCCGCCAGGGATGCCGTGGACAAGTCAGCGGAATAGAACAAGGCAATGACGATGATGGCGCCAAGGTCATCAATGATCGCCAGGGTCATCAGGAACAGCTTCAGCGACACTGGTACGCGCTTGCCCAGCAGGGCCAGAACGCCCAGCGCAAAGGCAATGTCGGTGGCCATGGGGATCGCCCAGCCGGCCAGGGCGGCCGGGTTGTCCTTGTTAAGCGCCCAGTAGATCAGCGCCGGCACAACCATGCCGCCGATGGCCGCTGCGCCAGGCAGCACCACTTGCGAAGGCTTGGACAGGTGACCATCCAGCAGCTCACGCTTGACCTCCAGGCCGATCAGCAGGAAAAACAGGGCCATCAGGCCATCGTTGATCCAAAGCAGCGCCGGCTTGGCGATTTTCAACGCGCCAACCTGAGCCACCACCGGCGTGTCGAGAAAGGCGTTGTACAGGTGCGACAACGGTGAGTTGTTGATAATCAGCGCCAAAGCGGCAGCGGCGATCAACAACAGACCACTGGCGGCTTCCAGCTGGAAGAAACGGGTGAAAGTGCTACGCAGAGGCAAGGGATGCTCTCCAATCCAGGTTCAATAGGTGGGTACCCTAACCCGTACCGTTAGTTGTTAAAACAAAAGTTATATTCTTATTTGTTATAAGGAGTTGGCCGGAACATCGGTGGGTTAAAGACTAGCAATTGTGTGTCCAATTGCGTCGTCACTGTATCTGTGTGAAGTGTGGGAAATATCCTAAGATCACCGCTGAAAACCTTTAGAGAAGCCACCATGAGCGACCACCGTACCTGGGCCCGCGAAGCCATTCGTATCATTGAAGCGGACTTCCAGCGGAGCGCCGATACCCACCTGATCCCGCTGCCATTACCGGGTTTGCCAGGCATCGAGTTGTACTTCAAGGATGAGTCCAGCCACCCCACCGGCAGCCTGAAACACCGGCTGGCGCGCTCGCTGTTCCTGTATGCGCTGTGCAATGGCTGGCTCAAGCCGGGCGCCCCCGTTATTGAAGCGTCCAGCGGCTCCACCGCGATCTCTGAAGCCTACTTCGCGCGCTTGCTCGGCTTGCCGTTCATTGCCGTCATGCCCGCGACCACGTCCCAAGAGAAGATCGCCCAGATTGCCTTCTATGGTGGCAAGAGCCATCTGGTCCAGGACCCGACGCAGATCTACGCCGAATCCGAACGCCTGGCCCAGGAAAGCGGGGGGCACTTCATGGACCAGTTCACCTACGCCGAGCGTGCCACCGACTGGCGGGCGAACAACAACATCGCCGAATCGATCTTCCAGCAGATGCGCTTTGAACAGCACCCGGAGCCGAGTTGGTTGATTTCCAGCCCTGGCACCGGCGGCACCACCGCGACCCTGGGCCGCTATGTGCGTTATCGTCAACATTGCACGCGTGTTCTATGTGCCGACGCCGAACGCTCGGTGTTCTTCGACTTCTACCAGAGTGGTGACGTCAGCCTGCGCCTGGACTGTGGCTCACGGATTGAAGGGATTGGTCGCCCACGGGTGGAGGCATCGTTTCTGCCCGCGGTGATTGACGCCATGGTCAAAGTGCCGGATGCATTGTCCCTGGCGGCCATGCATTACCTGGCTGAGCGTTTGGGGCGACGGGTTGGCGGGTCCAGCGGGACCAACCTGATCGGTGCGCTGATGGCGGCGCAACAGATGAAAGCGGCGGGGGAGTCGGGGTCGATCGTTGCGATCTTGTGCGATGGTGGTGAGCGCTATGCCACGACCTATTACGATCAAGCTTGGCTGGCGGGGCAGGGCTATGAGCTGGAAGGGTTGATCGCGGCGGTTGCGGCGAGTGTCGAGCGCGGTGAGGCGCTACCCGCTAACATCCTGCGCGCTAATATCTGACAAGCAGCGCCAAGTTGTAAGCTCCAAGCTACAAGAAAAGCAGGATGCATACCTGTTTTTAGCTTGTGGCTTGAAGCTTACAACTCGAAGCTTCAACCGTGGATGCCGAGCATATCCCGCGCCAACGCCTCGGCGATCCGAATCCCGTCGACACCCGCCGACAGAATCCCACCGGCATACCCCGCGCCTTCTCCGGCCGGGAACAAGCCTTTGACGTTCAGGCTCTGCATTGACTCGTTGCGGGTAATGCGCAAGGGCGATGAGGTGCGGGTCTCGATGCCGGTCAGCACCGCATCGTGCAGCGAGTAACCTTTGATCTGTTTCTCAAACGCCGGCAAGGCTTCGCGGATGGCTTCGATGGCGAAGTCCGGCAGGGCCAGGGCCAGGTCACCCAGCGACACTCCGGGTTTGTAGGACGGCTCCACACTGCCCAGCGCGGTGGAGGGTTTGCCGGCGATGAAGTCGCCCACCAGTTGCGCCGGGGCCTCGTAGTTGCTGCCGCCGAGGATGTAGGCGTGGGACTCCAGGCGCTCCTGCAACTCGATACCGGCCAGCGGGCCACCCGGGTAATCCACCTCGGGGGTAATGCCTACCACGATGCCAGAGTTGGCATTGCGCTCGTTACGCGAGTATTGGCTCATGCCGTTGGTCACGACGCGATGGGGCTCCGAGGTCGCAGCCACGACGGTGCCGCCCGGGCACATGCAGAAGCTGTAAACCGAACGGCCGTTCTTGGCGTGGTGCACCAGCTTGTAGTCCGCAGCACCCAGCTTCGGGTGGCCGGCGTATTTACCCAGGCGTGCGGCGTCGATCAGCGACTGTGGGTGTTCGATACGGAAACCCACCGAGAACGGCTTGGCTTCCATGTACACGCCACGGTCGTGGAGCATGCGGAAGGTGTCCCGGGCGCTGTGGCCCAGGGCAAGAATCACGTGCTTGGAGAGGATCTGCTCGCCGCCGTCGATGACCACGCCGTTCAACTGGCCGTCTTCGATCAACACGTCGGTGACCCGCTGCTCGAAGCGTACTTCACCGCCCAGGGCGATGATCTGCTCGCGCATGTTTTCCACCACGCCGGTCAGGCGGAAGGTGCCGATGTGGGGCTTGCTGACGTAGAGAATTTCTTCCGGCGCGCCGGCCTTGACGAACTCGTGCAGCACTTTGCGACCGTGGAATTTCGGGTCCTTGATCTGGCTGTACAGCTTGCCGTCGGAGAAGGTGCCTGCGCCGCCTTCACCGAATTGCACGTTGGACTCGGGGTTGAGCACGCTTTTGCGCCACAGGCCCCAGGTGTCCTTGGTGCGTTGGCGCACTTCCTTGCCGCGCTCGAGGATGATCGGCTTGAAGCCCATCTGTGCCAGCAGCAGCCCGGCGAAGATCCCGCAGGGACCGAAGCCCACCACGATTGGCCGCTCAGCCAGGCCTTCCGGCGCCTGGCCCACCACCTTGTAGCTGACATCCGGTGCCGGGTTGACGTTGCGGTCGTCGGCAAACTTGAGCAGCAGCGCGGCTTCACCCTTCACGTTCAGGTCGACGGTGTAGATGAAGCACAGCTCAGAGGTCTTTTTACGCGCATCGTAGCTGCGCTTGAACAGGGTGAAATCGAGCAGGTCATCACTGGCGATGCCCAGGCGCTGCACGATGGCAGTGCGCAGGTCTTCTTCGGGATGGTCGATGGGCAGCTTGAGTTCGGTGATTCGTAACATGACAGGATCCGGTAGGCGGCGGGCAAGGAGGCCGGCTGTTTTGCAAACCGGCGATTATAAGCCCCAATGGCAAGTTTCCGTCAGGTTAAAACAGCACAGGGCCTAATCAGTCGTCCCGCGAGCCGCCGAATGCTGCGCAACCACGCTGCACCTGGCCGTTCACGCGCAACTCGGCGCTCATGTGTTGCAGGCTGCCGCTCACACTGTCGACGCAGCGCTGGGGCGCCACCCACAGTTCGATGTGCTGGTTGTTGGCTTCAGTCATCAGATTGAAGCGGCCGTCGCCCAGTTGTTCCTCGACGTAGGGTACTGCCAAAGGTGGATGGCCTTCGCGTTCCAGCACCATACCCTTGGCCGTGACATTCATTGCCCAGGCGGGTTTATGGCCGTTGGCCCGCAGTATCATGCGCTTGAAGTCCGGGTCGGAGCACGCTGAAGTCGAGCGTTCGACGCGATACAGCTGTTGCAGGTCCACTGAACCCTGGGTGCCGCTGGCGACCCCGGAAAACTTGCCGCGCAGGTCGGCAAACAGCTTGCCCTGCTGGCCGGCCAGCGAGGCGGCTTCCTGCAGGACGCTGGTGCCGCCGGTGTCGTTGACCACGTAGCTACGCTGGTCGCCGCACGGCTGGAACAGCAGTTTGCCGTCCACCGCGGTCAACTCACCCTGCATACGGGTCAGCCCGACAGTCGATGGCTTGGCCGGCTCGCTTTCGAACAATTGGCAGGCGGCGAATACAGGAAGCAAGGCAAACAGGACGAGGGTACGGGCGGCGCGCATTATCGGGTCTCCAGGCAAGTGCCGCCACGTTACGCAGGCTGGCCGTGCATCACAAGCCCGCTTGCCAGCTTCAGGCGTTTCTTACAGCACTCACCCTCACCCCACGATAAAGGTCTGACCAGTTTGTAGGCCCTCGACGCTTTTGGCGTAAGCCAGCGCTACATCGGCGGCGGGGGCAGGTTTGTAGCCACGGAAATAAGGGGCATAGCTGCCCATGGCTTCCAGTAGCACAGTCGGGCTGACCGAGTTGATACGCAGGCCGCGAGGCAATTCAATGGCCGCCGCTTTGACGAAGGCGTCCAGAGCACCGTTGACCAAGGCCGCCGAAGCGCCGGTACGGATAGGATCACGGTTCAGGATGCCGCTGGTGAACGTGAACGAAGCACCGTCGTTGGCGTACTCACGGCCGATCAACAGCAGGTTGACCTGGCCCATCAGCTTGTCACGCAGGCCCAGTTCGAAATCGCTGTCGTTCATGTCTGCCAGGGGCACGAAGTTGACGCTGCCTGCCGCGCAGATCAGGGCGTCGAACTTACCGGTCTGCTCGAACAGCTTACGGATCGAGGCGCTATCGCTGATATCCACCTGGAAGTCACCGCTGGTGCGGCCGATGCTGATCACTTCGTGGCGCTGGGCCAGTTCCGCCTTGACCGCTGAACCGATGGTGCCGCTGGCACCGATCAATAGGATTTTCATCGTGCTGTTCCTCTGGGGCTGATTTCCTGCAGGGGCAAGCGTGCTCGCGAAAAACTCAAGGTCGCCGGCGTGTAGTCAGGCTTACCGCGTGATCGTTGACGTTCTTCGCGAGCAAGCTCGCTCCTACAGGGGTTGGGATTTGCGTTCAGTCTAGTGTGGCTTTTTAATTGGATAAACGTGCTAATAGGCAACCTTTGGTTTTCAAATGGAAACAGTCCATGAGCGAAATGGATGACCTGGCGGCGTTCGCCGTGCTGATCGAAGCCGGCAGTTTCACCGTGGCGGCCGCACAATTGGGCTGCAGCAAAGGGCAGTTGTCCAAGCGCATCAGCCAGTTGGAAGCGCAGTTTGCCGTGGTTTTGCTGCACCGCACCACGCGCAAGCTGAGCCTGACTGCTGCCGGCGCGGCGTTGCTGCCCCAGGCACAAGCATTGGTGGTGCAGGTGGAACGCGCCCGCCAGGCATTGGCGCGGCTCAAAGATGATTTGGCTGGCCCTGTGCGTATGACCGTTCCAGTGTCGTTGGGTGAAACCTTCTTCGATGGCTTGCTGATGGAGTTCTCCAAGCAATACCCGCAGGTGCAGATCGAGCTGGAGCTCAATAACAACTACCGAGACTTGGCACGGGATGGTTTTGACTTGGGGGTACGGTCGGGCGCCATCGAACATGAACGCTTGGTGGCTAAACCTTTGCTGGCCTGGCATGAGATGACCTGCGCCAGCCCGGCTTATCTGGAACAGCATGGCGAGCCGCAGACCCCAGCGGACCTGGCGGCGCACAGCTGTTTGCTCAACAGTCATTACAGTGGCCGCGAGGAGTGGTTGTACCACCAGCAACACGAATTGCTGCGGGTAAAGGTGAGCGGCACCTTCGCCTCCAACCACTACAACCTGTTGAAAAAAGCAGCGTTGGTCGGCGCCGGTATTGCCCGCCTGCCGTCCTACGTTCTACCCACGGAGCTGGCTGACGGCCGATTGCGCTGGCTGCTGCGCGATTATCAGACACGCAGCATGCCGATGTACTTGGTGCATCCCTACCAAGGCGGTTTGCCTCGGCGTACCCAGGTGTTGGCCGACTACCTGGTGGACTGGTTCAAGCGCAGCGGCGAAGCGCTGGATCGGCTTCAGCGATAACGACGGGCAATCAGGTGGTCGATGGACAGGCACCCGGGGCCTTTGGCAAGCAACAACAATAACAGCGCAAGCCAGGTGCCGTGAGTGGGGTAGGCGTCAGGGTAGACGAACAGCTGGATGGTCAAGGTCATGCCTATCAAGGCCAGGGCCGAGAAGCGCGTGGCGAACCCCAGCAGAATCAATACCGGAAAAAAGTGCTCGGCAAAGGTTGCCAGGTGCGCGGCCACCTCTGGCGACAGCAGAGGCAATTGGTATTCGCTGCGAAACAAAAAGAGCGTCGAGGCGGCGAGTTTGGGCTCACCCCATTGGAAGGTGCCGCTGATCAGGTCAATGGCAAAGCCTTCGACCTTGGTCTGGCCAGACTTCCAGAACACCGCAGCAATGGAGAAGCGCGCGATAAAGGCGATCAGGCTGTAGGGGATTTTTTCAAACAGTGCGACGGTTCGTTTTACCAGGCAGGGAGCGGGAAAGTTCATGGCGATACCTCTGGTTGCAGATGCAAATGGGTGATGGCGTCGTGGCTGATCAACAGCGTGAGACATAGGTGCAAGTCGAATTCGTCAGAGGCTTTCAGGGCATCAGCTATGGCCATTTCCAGCCCTGCGCCTTGGTTGAGTCGGTTGATAAAGGTCACAGACCCGCGGTCGATGGCGAATACCTTGACCACCAACCCTTGGCGCAAGACCAGCCCGCCTTGGGCATGCCAGGGGTTCAAGCTGGCGATGGCCCCGTCGGCCTGGTGCGCCGCCCAAACCGATACCACCGCGTAGGACGATTCCAGCGTGGCAAGTGACGGATGCAGTCCTACACGCAGTTGCCCCAGTTGTGCGCAACCTTGCAGTTGCCGAAGTACGCTGTGCTGATCCAGAACCTGGCAATCCGCCGCGTGATAAGCGCGGACCCTCAAGCGTTCCAGCCGGGCGACATCGGCCAGGTAGGGCACGCTCCAGGCTGGTTCGAAACCCTGGATAAAGTCAGCGAACGTGCCGCCGTACTCATTGATCAAGGGGCTGGTGGGCGGGTGGGCCTGGGCATACAGGCCGGCCATGGCGCGGAAAAACTCATCGCCGACCAGTTGCCGCGCCACCGGGTAGGCGGCTGCCAAAGCATTGATCAAAGCGCTATGGACATTGTTTCGATACACCGCAAAGCGGCTCGCCGGTTCAGCACCGTTGCTGCTGAACACGCCCTCGGGGCAGGTTGCTTGCGGGGCCAGTAAAGCCTCGGCGAATGTTTGCTGAATGCTCATCGGGCCACCTGCGACAAATACCATTCGGCCTGCCGGGCCTCTGCTTGCAACACGCTGAACGCGGGCACCTGGTTATCCCGCTCGATCAGCGTCGCCACCGCTCCGGTCCGCGCCAGTACCTGTGCGTAAAGCTGCCACACGGCGTTATCGATCGGCGCGCCGTGGTCATCAATCAGCAGGCGGTCGCCCAGGCTGTCGGTGTCTTCGGCAAAACCGGCCAGATGAATCTCACCCACTGCGTGCAATGGCAAGGCATCGATGTAGGTCAGCGGGTCGCGCTGATGATTGATGCAGGACACGTAGACGTTGTTGACGTCGAGCAGCAGGCCGCAACCAGTACGGCGGACTATCTGGCTGATGAAGTCGGTTTCGTCCAGGGTAGAGCGCTGGAACTGCAGGTAAGTGGAGGGGTTTTCCAACAGCATCGGCCGCTTGAGCGTGCTCTGTACCTGATCCACGTGTTCGCATACCCGCTCCAGGGTGCAGGCGTCGTAGGCCAGGGGCAGCAAGTCGTTGAGAAACACCGGGCCGTGGCTGGACCAGGCCAGGTGTTCGGAAAAAGACTGGGGTTGATAGCGTTCGATCAGCGTGGCCAGGCGTGCCAGGTGCTCGCGATCCAAGGGGGCTTCGCCGCCGATGGACAGGCCGACGCCGTGCAGTGACAGGGGGTACTGCGCACGAATCAACCCCAGGTAGTGATGAAACGGGCCGCCGGCCGCCATGTAGTTTTCGGCATGTACTTCGAAAAAACCGATGTCGGCGCGGGTCTCGAGCACCTCGGTGAAGTGCTCGGTCTTGAGCCCCAGCCCGGCCCGATAGGGGAGGCCGGGCACCTGAGCCGGTGAGACCGCGTGTTGGGCTGTAGGCGTCATCATCAGTACTCAGGCTGCGCGGGGTTCAGGATTTGGCGGTGAAGGCCGCTTCCTGGCCAAAACCGGTCGGCGAGGTGGTGCTTGGGGTCTTGGTGCAAGTGCCGGCGGGGACCAGCTTCCAGGCATTGGCCTGGTCTTTGGTTTTGGAGGTGCCAGCGCAGGAAGTACCGGCGCCCGCGGCGCAGTCATTCTTGCCGGCTTCAGCCACGCCGAAGCATTTCTGCATGTCGTCGGCCGCGTGGGCGGTGGTGGTCAGGGCGGACAGGCTCAGGGCAGACCCAAGGGCCAGGACGAGGGTGGCAGCGGACAGTTTGGTGGTCATGGTGTGTCTCCAGCAGTGGTTGAATGCGCAGGCTTGATTGCCTGCATGCACCACTAGAGAAAGGGGGAGGGAATTCGTTACAAAGCCATCGAAAAAAACTGCAAACAACACCTGTTTAATGACTTATACAAAGCAAATGTGGGAGTCGGGCTTGCCCGCGATGCAAACGCCTCGGTTCTTCAGATACACCGGGGTGATGCCATCGCAGGCAAGCCAGCTCCCACACAAGCCAACTCCCATTTGGAACTCACTCTTTCTTAGCCGCCGAGGTAGGCCTCCCGCACCTTCGGATCGGTCAGCAATTGCTCACCCGTACCCTGCATCACCACCCGGCCATTCTCCAGCACATAGGCACGGTCAGCGATTTTCAGCGCCTGGTTGGCGTTCTGCTCCACCAAAAACACCGTCACACCGTCCTTGCGCAGCTGTTCGATGATGTCGAAGATCTGCTGGATGATGATCGGTGCCAGGCCCAGGGAAGGCTCGTCCAGCAACAACAGCTTGGGCTTGCTCATCAGCGCCCGGCCGATGGCAAGCATTTGCTGCTCGCCGCCGGACATGGTGCCGCCGCGCTGGCTGAAGCGTTCCTTGAGACGGGGGAACAGGTGCAGCACCTTGTCCATCTGCTCCTGGTAATCGCCCTTGTCGGTAAAGAATCCACCCATGGCCAGGTTCTCTTCCACGGTCAGGCGCGAGAACACCCGACGGCCTTCGGGCACCACCGCAATGCTCTTGCGCATGATCTCGGCGGAGTGCTTGCCCACCAGTTCTTCACCCATGTAGCGGATGCTGCCACTGTAGGCTTGCGGCGAACCGCACAAGGTCATCAGCAAGGTCGATTTGCCGGCACCGTTGGCGCCGATCAGGGTGACAATCTCACCCTGGCGCACTTCCACATTGACGCTGTGCAGGGCCTGGATCTTGCCGTAGAAAGTGGAAACGTTTTCGAATTGCAGCATTTTACGCTTCCCCCAAGTAGGCTTTGATCACTTCAGGATTGTCGCGGATCTGCTCCGGCGTCCCGTTGGCCAGCGGCGTGCCCTGGTTGATCACCACGATATGGTCGGAGATGCTCATGACCAGTTTCATGTCGTGTTCGATCAACAGCACCGTGGCGTTGTTTTCCTCGCGCAGCACGCTGATCAGCGCCTTGAGGTCTTCGGTTTCCTTGGGGTTCAGGCCGGCGGCGGGTTCGTCGAGCATCAGAATCCGCGGGCGGGTCATCATGCAACGGGCGATTTCCAGGCGACGCTGCTGGCCGTAGGCGAGGGTGCCTGCCGGGCGGTTGGCAAACTCGGTCAGGTTGACCTTGTCCAGCCAGTACGCCGCGTACTCCATGGCCTCGCGCTCGCTCTTGCGGAACGCCGGGGTCTTGAACAGGCCCGCAAAGAAGTTGGTGTTCAAATGACGGTGCTGGGCGATCAGCAGGTTCTCGACCGCCGTCATGTCCTTGAACAACCGCACGTTCTGGAAGGTACGCACCACGCCCTTGCGAGCGATCTCGTGACCGGCCAGGCCCTGGATCGGCTGGCCGTCCAGCAGGATGCTGCCGCCGCTCGGCTTGTAGAAGCCGGTGAGGCAGTTGAACACCGTGGTCTTGCCGGCGCCGTTGGGGCCGATCAGCGCTACCACTTGTTTCTCTTTGACGGACAGGGCCACGCCATTGACCGCCAGCAAACCACCGAAGCGCATGCTCAGGTTTTCGACTTTCAGGATCTCGCGGCTCATTTGCGCAGCTCCATGTGTGGACGTTGCATGGGCAGCAGGCCTTGAGGGCGCCAGATCATCATCAGCACCATCATGGCGCCGAACATCAACATGCGGTATTCGCTGAACTCACGCATCATTTCCGGCAGCAGGATCATCACGATGGCCGCCAGGATCACGCCCAGTTGCGAGCCCATGCCACCCAGTACCACGATGGCGAGAATGATCGCCGACTCGATAAAGGTGAACGATTCCGGCGTCACCAGGCCTTGGCGAGCGGCGAAGAAGCTGCCGGCAAAACCGGCGAATGCAGCGCCCAGGGTGAATGCGGAAAGCTTGATGATGGTCGGGTTCAGGCCCAGGGCACGGCAGGCGATTTCATCTTCGCGCAGCGCTTCCCACGCACGGCCGATGGGCATGCGCAGCAGGCGGTTGATCACGAACAGTGCCGCCAACGCCAAAAGCAGCGCCACCAGGTACAGGAACACCACTTTGCTCACCGGGTTGTAGGCAATCCCGAAGTACTCGTGGAAGGTCTGCATGCCTTCGGCGGCGGTGCGGTCGAACGACAGCCCGAAGAACGTCGGCTTGGGAATGCTGCTGATACCGTTGGGGCCACCGGTGATATCGGTGAGGTTACGCAGGAACAGGCGAATGATTTCGCCGAAGCCCAGGGTCACGATGGCCAGGTAGTCACCGCGCAGGCGCAGCACCGGGAAGCCCAGCAGGAAGCCGAACGTGGCCGCCGCCATACCCGCCAATGGCAGGCAGATCCAGAAGCTCCAGCCCAGGTAATGCGAGAGCAGCGCGTAGGTATAGGCACCCACGGCGTAGAAGCCCACATAACCCAGGTCGAGCAGGCCTGCCAGGCCCACCACGATGTTCAGGCCCAGGCCCAGCAACACGTAGATCAGGATCAGCGTGGCAATGTCGACCGCGCCGCGCGAGCCGAAGAACGGCCAGATCAGCGCCGCGATGATCAACCCGATGATGATGTAGCGCTGGGTGCGCGGCAGGGTCAGAAATTGGCTGACCTTGGGCGACACCAACGGGCCACGGTTGCCCTTGAACAAGGCACCGACCTGCTGGGTGAACAGTACACGCAGGAACATTAGCACCGAACACAGGGCGATGACGGTCAGGGTCACAGGCCCGGTGCCGTGCACCTCCAGGTTGATGCCGACAATGCTCAGCTTGAGGCCGAGTACCGGGAAGGCCACGGCCCACACCAGCAAGGCGCTGAAAAACGCCGATTTAAGATATCTGCTCATACTTTCTCAACCTCCGGACGGCCCAGGATGCCGGTCGGACGGAACAACAACACCAGAACCAACAGGCCGAACGCGACGACATCCTTGTACTGGTCACCGAAGATATCGGCGCCAAAGGCTTCGGCCACACCCAGCACCAGCCCGCCGAGCATGGCGCCCGGAATGCTGCCGATGCCGCCCAATACCGCAGCGGTAAAGGCCTTGAGGCCCACCAGGAAGCCGGCGTTGGGGTTGATCACGCCGTATTGCATGCTCAGCAACACGGCCGCCACGGCCGCCAGCGCAGCACCAATGACGAAGGTCAGGGCGATGATGTTGTTGGTGTTGATGCCCAGCAGGTTGGCCATCTTGATGTCTTCGGCGCAGGCCCGGCAGGCGCGCCCCAGACGGGAGCGGGAGATGAACAGCGTCAGGCCCAGCATGGCCACCAGGGTGACCACGAAAACCAGAATCTGCATGTACGAAATCAGCACTTCTTGTGCGCCACCCGGGCCGAAGGAAATGCTCCCCGGAATCAGGTTGGGAATGGACTTGTCCTTGGAGTCCTGGGACAGCAATACAGTGTTCTGCAGGAAAATCGACATGCCGATCGCGGAAATCAGCGGGATCAAACGGTTGCTGCCCCGCAGGGGGCGGTAGGCAACCCGCTCGATGCTGTAGCCATAGGCACTGGTTACGATGATCGACGCCAGGAACGCAGCGGTCATCAATAGCGGCAGGGAGTGGATCCCCATCATGGCCAGCCCGGCAAGGGCAATGAAGGCCACGTAGGAACCAATCATGTACACCTCGCCATGGGCGAAGTTGATCATTCCAATGATGCCGTAAACCATTGTGTAGCCAATGGCTATCAAGGCATAGGTGCTGCCAATGGTCAGGCCATTAACCAGCTGTTGGAAAAAATGATAGATCTCAGGCATTACAGCGCTCCTAAAAACCCGATACGCATTTCACTGGTGGAGTCATTTCCGGCTCGGTGCCCTGTTCTGTGACCAGGTTGCACAAAGCGTTTGCCAGCGAACCGCTGGTGACGGTTTTAAGATTTTCAGGTGAGCCAGCGCCCGGATCGCGGGTGACATGGCCCATAAACCTCGTAAAACAAAGCCCACTGCTTGCACAGTGGGCTTGTTGACCAGTAACGCCTGGCTTACTGAGGGGAAACTTCGGTTTTTGGTTTACCGAAGTGCCATTCGTAGACCACGAACTTGAAGTCCTTCAGGTCGCCCTTGGCGTCGAAGCTCAGATCGCCGGTAGGGGTCTTGAAGGTACCCGCGTGGATGGCCTCGGCCACTTTGGCGGTGTCTTCGCTCTTCGCGGCAGCGATACCGCCGGCGATGACTTCAACTGCCGAGTACGCCGGGAATACGAACGGACCGGTTGGGTCCTGTTTGTTCTTGGCGAACTCTTCAACGATGGCTTTGTTGGCAGGGTCGGTGTCGAAGGATTTCGGCAGGGTCACCAGCAGACCTTCGGAAGCGCCCTGGGCGATTTGCGAGATGGAGTCGTTACCCACGCCCTCTGGGCCCATGAACTTGGCGTTCAGACCTTTTTCCTTGGCTTGGCGCAGGATCAGGCCCAGCTCAGGGTGGTAGCCGCCGTAGTAGACGAAGTCGACGTTGGCTTGCTTGAGCTTCTGGATGATCGAGGAGAAGTCTTTGTCACCGGCGTTCAGGCCTTCGAAGACGGCAACCTTGGTGCCTTTTTCTTCAAGGGTCTTCTTCACGGCGCTGGCGATACCCTCACCGTATTGCTGCTTGTCGTGCAGGACGGCAACGATTTTCGGCTTCACGTGGTCGGCGATGTAGTTGCCGGCCGCTGGGCCTTGCGCGCTGTCCAGGCCGATGGTGCGGAAAATCAGCTTGTAGCCACGGGAAGTGATTTCAGGGCTGGTGGCAGCGGGGGTGATCATGATGACGCCTTCGTCTTCATAGATATCCGATGCTGGCTGAGTGGAGCTGGAGCAGAGGTGGCCGACGACGAACTTGACGCCATCATTGACCACTTTGTTGGCAACGGCCACGGCTTGTTTTGGATCGCAAGCGTCGTCGTATTCCTTGGCCTCAAGCATCTTGCCGTCTACGCCGCCCTTGGCGTTGATGTCTTTGATGGCTTGCTTGGCACCCATGAATTGCATGTCGCCGTATTGCGTCACCGGACCGGTCTTGGGACCGGCGATGCCGATCTTGATGGTGTCGGCTGCGAACGAATGGCCGGCAACCCCAGCCAGGACCATAGCGGCAAACAGTTTGGAAATCTGCTTAGTAGCCTTATTCATAGTGCTCCACTCTTACTGTTGTATTTTTTATAGTTCTAGCGGCCTTGTGAGCTGCGGAACCGGATCAGATATCGCGGATATCCCCCCGGCATTGCCCTGGCAACTGTACCGGTACAGTGTAGAGCGCCGGTTGATCGCTTGAAAAGCTGGCAGCTGGGGGCAAAACCTGGGTATGTCGCTTAAGTGAAAGAAAAAGACAGAATTGCGCCGGGCTGCTAACAGCTTTCAAGGCATTCCTTGGCTTTCCTGGCAGTTTCAATCGCTACTTCATTTGCTACTGGGTTTTTCTGCCTGAGCGACGGGGCTATGATTGCGCCGATTTTCTACTCAGGTGAATTCCCATGACGCAAGAACCAAGCACCCTCTATGCCAAGCTGCTCGGTGAAACCGCCGAAATTTCCTGGAAGGAGCTTGAACCGTTCTTTGCCAAGGGTGCCCTATTGTGGGTCGATGCCGGCCTGGATTTGATCGAGGCCGCCGAAGGAATGGCCGAAGACAACCGTGACAAAGTCGCCGCCTGGCTGGCTGCAGGCACCCTTGGCGAGGTGTCTGCGACGCGGGCATTGGACCTGGTCGAACGGGATCCAAGCTTATGGGCAGTGGTGGTCTCGCCATGGATCCTGATCCAGGAAAGGGCGGCATAAGAATGGTGTGCACGAAAAAGGTGCGTATTTTTCACGCGCTGAAGTGTGTAGCCGAGTAACCGCTGAACGCGTGATGGCACCTTGCCGTAGAGAAAGGTCACAGCCGAGGGTGACGTAAGCGTCACGGGAACAGTTGAGGTCCGAAGGAATGAGTGGCGCAATTGTTTCTAGGTATGACCCGGCGTGAAGAGAAGCAGCGATTACACCACCACTCCCCGTGCCTGGGTCTCAGCGAATCGGCCTGACAATAGACGGCGGGCCGATACGCCCTGGCGCCGGGTCTTTTGGCTGTGGAGCGTCGTTGTTCTCCACGCTGAGCGGGTATAGCGGGTTGCGCATGGCAATCCCCTGCATCACGCCGATGATGTCATTGAAAGGCACCGCCGGGCTGAGCAGGTAGCCTTGGATGTAGTCACAGCCATGCTTGAGCAGCAACTCGAACTGTGCCTGGGTTTCCACGCCTTCGGTAACCACCTGCAAGTGCAGGGTGTGGGCCATGCCGATAACCGCCTGGACGATTTCACTGTCTGCGGTGGATTTGGGAATGTCCTGGATAAACGAGCGGTCGATCTTCAAGGTGTTGAGCGGCAAGCGCTTGAGATAAGCCAGCGACGAATAGCCAGTGCCGAAGTCATCGATGGCCAGTGACACACCCAGGGCGCGAATTTGCCGCAACAGTGCCAGGGTGCTGCTGATGTTGCCCATCAGCGCATTTTCAGTGACTTCCAGTTCAAGTCGGTTGGTGCCTATGCCGGCGAAGCGCAGGGCGTCTTCGATTTCATCGGCCAGTTCGTCACGCGCCAGGTTCAACGCCGAGCAGTTTACCGCCATGATCAACTCGGTGTAGCCCCGGTCAGACAACAGGCTCAGGTCGTGACAGGCCTGGCGCAATACCCAGTGGTCCAGCTCGGCGATCAGCCCGTTGTTCTCGGCAATGCCGATAAAGCGGTCCGGAGCCAGGAGTCCGTGCTGGGGGTGTTGCCAGCGCACCAGGGCTTCCAGGCGCGTGACCTTGCCCAGCTTCATGTCGAAGATCGGCTGATAAAACAGCACCAGCTGGTTGCGCGTACGCAAGGCGGCGCGCAGTTCCTCCTCCAGTTGCAGCTCAAGGAACGCGCGTGTTTTCAGGTTGGAGCTGAAGAAGTGCAAGCTGTTGCGCCCGGCGTCCTTGGATTGGTACAGCGCCAGGTCGGCAGTTTTCAGCAGCTCTTCGCAGGTGTGGCCGTCCTCGGGAAACAGGCTGATGCCGATGCTGGTGGTCATCACCATGCGCCGGCCAGCCAGCTCGATGGGCTCTTTCATCTTCTGCATGATGCGCTGGGCCATCTGCCGGGCTTCGTCGCGGTGATGAATAGTGATCAGAATACAGAATTCATCGCCGCCAAAGCGTGCCACTACATCTTCATGGCTGCGTATCGAGCCCTTGATATGCCCGGCCAGCACCGTGAGCAACTGGTCGCCCGCATCGTGGCCAAGGCTGTCATTGATGCGCTTGAAGTGATCAATGTCGAGAAAGATTACCGCCAGCATGCCTTGGCTTCGGGTTTTTTCCGCAACCTTTTCCGCGAAGATCTGATTGAAACCACGGCGGTTGAGCAGGCTGGTCAGCGCATCGAAGTGGGCCACTTGTTGCAGTGAGGCGCGGGCCTGGTCGAGTTCGCTGAGCAGCGCATTGACCCGGCGCAGGTCCCGTTCTTTGTGCTGCAGCTTTTTATCTGCCAGGGCTGCGCTGACACTACTGCCGATCACCAGCAAGGTAATTACCGCCACCGACAACCCCAGTTGAATCTGGCTGCCATCCACCGGCAATGAAAGATCCGCGCCACCGGGCACCAGCATTTGCATGGCCGCCATGCCGGTGAAATGCATGCTCAGGATTCCGGCTCCCAGCACCAGGCTGGCGGCGTATTTGAGCAACTGGTGAAACACGCCGGCTCCGTTGCGCAGGTAGCTGGACAGCAACAATGCCGCCAGGCTGGCGCCGATGGCAATCGCCACCGAGGCCAGGAACAGCCGTGTTTCGAAGTACACCTGGGCCTGGGAGCGCATGGCCGACATGCCCACGTAGTGCATCAGCGCGATACCCAGTCCCATCCACACCGAAGCCACCAGGTACTGATGAAAGCGCAGGTGAGTATGACTGAGGGTCTGCATGGCGAGCAGCGAGGCGATCAGGGCGATCAGCAGCGAGGCGAACGTCATGATCAATTCGTAGTGAATGGCGATGGGGGCCTGGAACGCCAGCATGCTGATGAAATGGGTCGACCAGATTCCGCCTGCCAGGCAACCCGCGCCCAGCCAGCGCCAATGGCGGCGGGCTTCGGTACGCTGGACATGGCCCACACGTTCGGCCATGTCCAGCGTACCGAAGCCCGCCGCGCAGGCGACCAGGTACGCCAGTAGCACCAGAAAGGGGTTATGACTGCAATTGAGTAATAAATGCCCACTGTCTGGAAGGTCGGTAAAAAAGTGCTGCCCCAGCCATTCCATAGCGTATCCCGTCATAGAGCCATGTCACTGCCAGAGGCGATGACCGATGAGATCGAGTATAGAAGTCTCCGAAGATTTGCCATGAGTAATGGCGTTTTGATCTCAAATTATTTTGACATGCCTTCCATAGCGTTTGGTGCTAAGCGCTGATGGGCAGGTCGAGTTCGAAGTGTGGGGCTTCCAGCGGCGCCAGGCCGAATGCGGCACGGGCGGCGTCGCAATCGACATTTTGCTCGCCCTGGCTCCAGGACGAGTCGAACTCACGGCATACGCTGGAGCGTTGCTCATAAATAGAGCAGCTGGTGGCCTGTCCGACTTCACCTTCAAGGCTGCAGCACCGTGCAGGTTTCTGATCGGTGCCGATCATCGCCACGCGGCTGGGGTTGATCTGCACCACCAGGTCATCGGGCACCGTGCCCCCGGACGAGGCGCACTCACCCCAGAAGAAAGACACGCGAAAGTGTGAACAGCAGGCACCGCAATTCAGACACGGACTGGCTTCGGACATGGGCGTCATCAATAAGAAAAGTAGGAGGAGGGTGCTACGAAAGGCTCGCCATTCTATCCGTGCCATCGCCATTGGGAAGAGGGGCACGCACTTATATTTTCGTGGGCAAAATCCGCTGTTGCCTGGGTGAAATCATGCCCTATCAGCTTTACGAATCATTACAGACAATCACTGCCAGCCTGACTATGTTGCAGTGACCTGAGCAGGATGCATCGGGCATCGCAGCTCTCATAACAATAAAAGAGACGGACCCATGCAGAACTCGACCCAAGCGGCGAATGCCTGGCGCATTCTGTTCCTGCTGTTCCTCGCTAACCTGTTCAACTTTTTTGACCGCACCATTCCCGCGATCATCATTGAGCCCATCCGCATGGAATGGCACCTGAGCGACTTCCAGCTCGGTATCATCGGCACCGCTTTTACCATCGTCTACGCCATTGCCGGGCTGCCGCTCGGGCGCCTGGCTGACACCGGTTCACGCAGCAAGTTGATGGGTTGGGGCTTGTTCGCCTGGAGTGGGCTGACGGCGGTCAACGGCATGGTCGGCAGTTTCTGGACCTTCCTGCTGGTGCGCATGGGCATTGGCATCGGCGAAGCCAGCTATGCACCCGCGGCCAATTCGCTGATTGGCGACCTCTTTCCCGCCCACCGCCGTGCCCGAGCCATGGGGATTTTCATGCTTGGCCTGCCGTTGGGCCTGTTGCTGGCGTTCTTTACGATCGGTGCGATGGTCAAGGCGTTCGACAGCTGGCGCGCGCCCTTCTTTATCGCGGCGGTGCCGGGGCTGATCCTTGCGGTGTTTATGTTCTACATAAAAGAACCCAAGCGTGGTGCGGCGGAAACCGTGCAAGTCTCCCAAGAGCGCGTCGACCGCCCGATCCGTCGCGTGCTGGCTGTGCCGACCTTTCTGTGGCTGGTGCTGGCCGGGTTGTGCTTTAACTTTGCCACCTATGCGTGCAACTCGTTCCTGGTGCCGATGCTGCAGCGCTATTTCCTCATGCCCTTGCAGGACGCGGCCGTCGCGACGGGTGTCATCGTCGGCCTGACCGGTTTGGTGGGCTTGACGCTGGGGGGCTGGATTGCCGACAAGATTCATCAGCGGGTCGCCAATGGCCGACTGTTGTTCGCCGCCTTCAGCTTGATCATCTCCACGGTCACCACCGCCTGGGCATTGCATGCCGGGCGTGTCGAAATCGGGGTGTTTGTCGCGCTGTTCAGTGTGGGCTGGCTGTTTGCCTACAACTTCTATACCTGCGTGTATACCGCGATCCAGGACGTGGTCGAACCACGCTTGCGCGCAACGGCGATGGCGCTGTTCTTTGCCGGGCTGTATCTGCTCGGCGGTGGCATGGGGCCGGTGGTGGTCGGGGCGTTGTCCGATCACTTTGCCCATTCAGCGATGTATGCGGCTGGGGCGCAGCAGATGACAGAGGCTTATAAAGCGGTAGGCTTGCATGACGCCATGTACCTGATTCCAGTGGCGTTGTTCTTGACCATGCTGTTTCTGTTCCAGGCCTCGCGCAGTTTTGTGCGTGATGCCAAGCGGATGAAGGAAGGGTTGAGTGCGGTTGAGGTGCCGGCAGCGGCGGCAACGGCGTGAGACCGAGTGATCGTTCCCATGCTCTGCGTGGGAACGCCGCTCTGGACGCTCTGCGTCCGCTTAAAAGTCGTGACGCAGAGCGTCACATGATGCATTCCCACGCCGAGCGGGGGAACGATCTCTAGGCCGGATAGCCGACGCTGTTCTAACTGACGTGCCGCGATCTAAATGTGGGAGCTGGCTTGCCTGCGATGACGGCCTGATAGCCGACACCCATCTACCTGGTACACCACGATTAACCTGTGGGGGGGCTTGCTCGCGAAGGCGGCCTAACATTCAACACAGTTGGACCGGGTACATATCCGTTATTTAGGTAACGGCCACCTAGGGTTCCGCCCTGACGGCGGCTCACTTTGCAAAAGCGGCAAAGTAAGCAAAAC
>JACRYN010000053.1_pt1 | contig 34912 bp, 30 predicted proteins | sample 8023231 | NCBI WGS metagenome assembly JACRYN01 (sample SAMN15756473, study PRJNA655841) | gut metagenome | isolation source: fecal sample D84 from domestic dog with diarrhoea | host: Canis lupus familiaris | place: South Africa: Mmabatho, Mahikeng | collected 2019-09
AGGTCAGGTGGCCTAACTTAAATAAAAAAGTCTCCGACAAACCTGGTACGGTTCATTTCCTCAAGCCCTTTCTTTTCTCTAGATGTACTCCACATATGTAAGTTTCTTCAAACTCACTAGGGAGTATATGGGCGAGTATGTATTTGAAATTTTTGGAGGCTGGTTCTTTAATTCCATGGCTTTATTGGCTGATGGATGGCATATGAGCTCTCATATGTTGGCATTAGGCTTAGCATATTTTGCCTATAAAATGGCTCGAAAATATGCTCATGATCAGAGATTCTGTTTCGGTACATGGAAGATAGAAATCTTAGCTGGATATTCGAGTGCCATTTTATTGATGGTTGTTGCTGTATTCATGGGTGTTCAATCGATAGAACGTTTATTCAATCCTGTGAATATTCATTACAACGAGGCAATTTCAATTGCGATTGTCGGCTTGATCGTTAATTTTCTTTGTGCTTGGTTACTACGTGAAAATGGTCATCACCACTACCACGATCATCATCACTCTCATGATAACCATGAGGATCATGACTTAAACCAGAAAGCAGCTTTTTTTCATGTAGTAGCGGATGCGGTAACTTCTGTATTAGCGATTATTGCACTTTTCGCAGGGAAGTATTTTGGATGGGATTTTTTAGATGCAGTTCTAGGGATCGTAGGTGCATTGCTTGTAGCACAATGGTCTTGGGGATTGATCAGAGAAACCGGTAAAACACTTCTTGATGCAGAAATGGAACATCCCGTAGTAAAAGAGATTCAAGAAGTTATTGAAGAATTAGATAGCCAAATTACGATTACTGATCTCCATGTATGGAAAGTAGGTAAAGGTAAATTTTCATGCATTCTTTCTTTAGAATTGCACAATGTTAATTTAACAGCAGATGATGTTCGAAAAGCACTCTCTATACATGAAGAAATCGTTCATGTGTCTGTAGAGGTTAATTATAAATCTCATCTTCTCGCTGCGGTTTAAATATTCTTACTATATGAGCAGGTCATTAGACCTACTCATATATGTATTACAAACTGAATTTAACAATCAGTCCTAAAATAGCGGCTACGCCAAGAACTCTTAATACGCTTTGATTAAATTTAAATAATGCAATACATGCTGCTAAGGTAATCACTGCGGCTATATAGTCAAATTGCCCATCAAAGCCTTTTGGCCACAATACGTGATAAGCAAAGAACAAAGCCAAGTTTAATATGACGCCTACTACCGCAGCTGTAATAGCAGCCAGAGGAGCTGTAAACTTAATTTGGTTATGTGTGGATTCTATAATTGGAGCACCTGCTAAAATAAATAGGAAGGAAAAAATGAAGGTGAACCAAGTCACGATAATTGCCCCTAAAGCCCCAGCAATAAATTGATTATCTGCTCCTAGTAAATCATGACTATAAGCACCAATGAAGCCAACAAAAGCGACCACCATAATTAATGGGCCGGGTGTGCTTTCACCTAGTGCTAAACCATCAATCATTTGTGTCGGGCTTAACCAATGATAGTAATTTACAGCACCTTGATAAACGTAGGGTAAAACAGCATAGGCTCCTCCAAAGGTCATTAATGCAGCCTTGGTAAAAAACCATGCCATTTGGGTATATGCATGATCCCATCCAAAGATATAGAACAAACTTAAAAACGGAATGAACCATAAAAAGGCAGCAATAAAAATAATTTTAGCAAGTCGTGACCACTTAAATAGAGCATGTTCAGGTGTAGGCGTATCATCATCAATGATAGCTTTGCCGTACGATTTACCATTCGATTGATGGGTATTACTGGCAAAAAGTTCAGGATATTTTTTACTGGTGAAATAGCCAGTTAAAGCTGCAAGTAAAACAATTAAGGGAAATGGTGCGTTAAATACAAAAATGGCAATAAATGCAAAAATGGCAATCAACCAAAGAAATCTATTTTTAAGAGATCTACTTCCAATGCGGTAAGTCGCATGGAAGACAATAGCGGTTACAGCAGGCTTGATGCCGTAAAATAATCCAGCAATGATGGGAACATCACCAAATTTTACATAGACCCAAGATAAGGCGATTAAAATAAAGAGAGAAGGTAAGACAAAAAGAATACCAGCGATTAATCCTCCTTTAGTTTTATGCATTAGCCAACCAATATAAGTGGCTAATTGCTGGGCTTCAGGGCCGGGTAACAACATGCAATAATTCAAAGCATGCATAAAACGCTTTTCAGAAATCCATTTCCTTTCTTCTACTAGTTCCTGATGGATCACTGCAATTTGTCCAGCAGGCCCACCAAAACTTATAAATCCTAATTTCAACCAAAACAGAATTGCTTCTTTAAAGCTAATTTCAGTAGTGATTTCTAATTCAGTATCTTCAAGTTTATTCATGATTGTTCACCACTGAAGTTGGTAAATAAGCCATCAAAAATTTGATGAGTAAGTTGGATAAGTTGGTCATCATTTTGAATACTTGACCGTAAGCCATGCATAATTTTTTCTAGACCGATGGCCTCAGGTGGTTCATTTCCACCAACATCAAGGTAATGAACAATTTCAGCAATTTTATTCACCGCTGGATTATTGAGATCAAAACTATGAATTAAGACTTCAAAAGTAATAAAGGAGTCTATATGCGTGAAAGTCGCACCATCAAAGTCAAAGCCAATAGCATTCGGGGGACAATTAGATGGGGAGTCTAACCACACAAATTGGGGTGATTTATCAATAAATTTTTGAATGAGCCAAGCACAAGCTAAGCGATCTATCCAAGGACGTTTACGTGTAGCCCAAACTTTATTTTGGAATGCTTCCAAGGTTAATGCTTTTAAATTTTGTGAAATAAACAGAGGTTCATCAACCTCTCCTAAACGAGAGATTCTATACTCAAGCCTAGTAAGCTCTTTTGTTGCTTGTTCTTGTATAGGTTTTGGAAAATAGTCTATTTTAATCAAGTGATTTAGATTTTTTCTCAATTTCCTAATTTGCTTTAAATGCTCATTTTTTTTATTTATATCCAATTCACTTTCAAGAATTTTAAATTGATTGAGAAACGCTAAATATTCTTCATTTCTATCAAATATTTGAATCAAATCAATATTTTTAGGACAGTTTGTATGAAAAATATAGGCTTTGCCATCTTCATGATTGTGGTCTTGTAAGATTTCTTCAAATTTATCTGCGAACTCAGATGGAAGTAAATAAACACCATCTCTTAGTGTGGCCGCGCCACAACTTTTGATGGATCGCCAAACACGCATACGAGTAGATGTACTTTGTGTAGGTAAGCTTGAAATTAAAAGCGATATATTCATGTTGTGTACTCTACAAATTAAGTTGATTATACAACATTAAAGTTCTGATAATTATTGATTGTACTCATTTGCTATTCATAAATTCTAATAAAAGGCTTTACTTTGTTAGAGTTTAATTTTTATGAATCACAAAACATATTTTTTTTCTATTTGTTATTAACATCATTAGTTTATACAAAATTCTGCCCAATCAGCCATTAAAGTTTTACGTTTTTCAAGATAAGCTCCACGTAAGTAAGCTGCTTCTACTTCATTTGGTAACTTATGTGCAAGCACATGCTCACAGACCTCACGAGGATTATCTGTTTTATCGGCTGACCAGTCACAAAAAGTGGACCGAAAACCGTAGGTAGTGATTACTTGATTTTGTTTTGGATCAATATGGCCTAAGCTATTTTCTTTGATTTTTTATTTATGCATTGGTTTGATCAATTTTATTAAATATGTTTCAGACAGTATTTTCAGTCAAATATAGAAAGTATATGGAAGCTGATTGAACTATTTTAGCAAGTAAATGGAAAAGTAGTTAAATGTCATCTTGCTTAAATATAGGTAGTGTATGGTTCAGCCATCTTTAGATGGGTTGATGCAATGCTCGGTTCTCTTGAAAAATTCCAATTAAAAACAATCCGTGTGGCATGTATAAGTTTCAGTGCTTTATTGCTTACAGCTTGTCAAAGTACTGCGCTAATGCGAACTCAATCGACCCATACAGCACAACAGTTCCAACAACAAAAAGTCCAACAACCGAAACGTGTGGTGTTTTTCTTGGGTGATGGTATGGGCATGACCACACTTACCGCTTCACGTATTTATGCTGTCGGTGAAGATGGTCAGTTAGCAATTGATCGGTTACCTGAGTCTGCCTTTGTTCGTACCTTTTCTGAAGATGCGCAAGTCACTGACAGTGCACCTTCGATGGGTGCATACATGACCGGTGTGAAGATGAAAAATGAGGTGATCTCGATGCAGACAGGCACGATTGCAGTTGAACCTGATTCAGTAGGGAATAACCAGTGCGGGACTAACCCACAAAATAAAAATAAGCAAAACACACAAACTTTACTTGAATTAGCCAAAGCGAAGGGTTGGGGGACAGGGATTGTAACCACGACGCGTATCACGCATGCCACGCCAGCATCGACTTATGCGCATATTTGCCACCGTGATGCGGAAAATGACATTGCATCACAGCTGGTGCCGAGTTCAAAAGGGGATATCTATCAGCATTATAACGAAAAACTCAAAGATGGAGTGGATGTGGTTTTAGGTGGCGGCAAGCGTCAATTTTTGCCTAAAGATGCAGGCGGAGAGCGTACTGATGGGCGCAATCTAATTACCGAGATGCAAAAGGCAGGCTACCGTGTGGTTTTTGATGAAAGCCAACTATCCCAATTGCAACTGGCGAAAAATGAAAAATTGTTGGGTTTATTTAATAACAGCCATTTAAATTATGACTTGGATCGCACCAAGAAAAACTTGGCAGAGCCGAGCCTCAAGCAAATGACGTTGTCCGCTTTAGACATTTTGACACAAAATAAAAAAGGCTTTTTCCTGATGGTGGAGGGCGGGCGCATAGACCATGCGCTACATGACACCAATGCCAAACGTGCTTTACAAGACACGATTGCCTTAAATGATGCTTTAGAAGCAACCATTCAAAAGCTTAAACAAAGTGATCCTGAACTTAAAAATACACTGATTGTAATCACAGCCGACCATGATCACACCTTGGTTTTAAATGGTTATGCCAAGCGTACAGGAAAATACGTCGAAGGTAAGGAAACCAGTGTGCTTGGATTGGTAAAAAACTATGATCAAGCGGGCTTTGCTCAAGATATTCATGGTCAACCTTATCCGATTATCGGTTTTGGTACGGGCAAAAAACGCCCCACTCAAAACCGTATGGATGACTTGGTACTGAACTTAAAAGACACTGATGTCTGTCATCCTGTACAAGGGCCAAGGGCACCACAAGGTGAAAAATATAGTTTCACCTATCCTTTGGCTGAAACGGGTTGGTGTACGGGCACTGCTGCGGATGATTTCCAACAAGAAGCTGTGATTCAAACGGGCTATAAAGATAAAGAAACGCATGGCGGTGCAGATGTGTTTTTAGGTGCGATTGGTCAGGGAGCCGATCAGTTCTCAGGTAGCCTTGAAAATATTGAGGTCAATCACCTCATTCGTAAGATCACAGGCTTATAGCAGAGGGATATCACATGAAACATACTTTAAAAACCATCCCATACATGATGCTTCTGCTTACAGCGTCGATTTCTTCAAGTGCTTTGTATGCTGCGGACACCACAGTTACACCGACGAAAAGCGTTATATTCTTTTTAGGCGATGGCATGGGACCAACCACAGTGACGGCAAGTCGTATTTATGCTGTGGGGGAAAATGGCAAACTGGCCATGGACAGCATGAAGCACGCAGCAAGGATTAAAACCTATTCTGAGGATGGTCAAACCACAGATAGCGCTCCCTCTATGGGCGCCTATATGACTGGGCAGAAAAATAAAAATGAAGTGATTGCCATGACAACAGGAACGGTTGCGGTCGAACCTGAAGAAGGAAAATTGCCGAATGGCAAAAGCTTAGCGAAAGCCATCAACCGTTGTCCAGAACAGGGCAGTAGTATGGTCGCAGGGATGCCTGCGTTAAGTATTTTAGAACTGGCAAAAAAGCAGGGTAAAGCGGTTGGCGTAGTGACGACGACCGAACTCACCCATGCCACACCTGCGGCAACCTATGCACATATCTGTCACCGTGATGCGCAATACGATATAGCGCTTCAAGCTGTTCCAAAAGGTAAAGCTTATAATCCAAACTTATTGGATGGCATTAATGTCCTTATGGGAGGCGGCTTAAATCATTGGACGCCTTATGATGCAGTCTCTAACCCCAAAGGGCGCTTGGATGGTCGTGATTTATTGGCAGAGTTTAAACAGCAGGGTTATCAAACCGTTTTAAGCCAAAGTGATTTGGCACAGACGGTCAATACTCAGAAAATTTTCGGCGTATTCTCCACACAGTCGCATTTAAATTTTGATTTGGATCGACTCAAGAAGAATATAGAGACTGAACCGAGTCTGGCGGCGATGACCAGTAAAGCGATTGATGCACTGCAAGCACAGAGTCATGGACAAGGCTATTTCTTGATGGTTGAGGGTGGGCGTATTGACCATGCGCTACATGCCAATAATGCCAAACGGGCATTGCAGGAAACCAAGGCATTTAATGATGCAATTCAAACTGCACTGGATAAAGTGGATTTGAGCAATACCTTGATTGTAGTGACGGCAGACCATGACCATGTGATGACCTTTAATGGTTATGCCGCACGAACGGGTCAAACGACGGAAACTAATCCAGGTATTTTGGGGCTGAGCTATGACTATAATATTGCAAAAGAGCAAAATGCTTACAGCAAAGTGCTGGCTGATGGCCAAGTACATAATCCATACCGCGATGTAAATGGGGCAACAGGAACGACGCTTGTTTTTGGAAATGGTACGGGTAAACGTTTAGATATTCGTGACAGTATTAGCAACGAGCAAGCCTTTGCTGACGACTATAAACAAGAAGTCGGGGTACAACTGACGAAAAGCGAAACACATGGCGGCGGAGATGTGATGCTGTTTGCTGAAGGAAAGAATTCAAATCTATTCAAAGGCACACAAGAAAATACATGGGTATTTGAGCAATTGAAAAAGGCGTTTGGATTCTAATGGATACAAGATTTATACGGCCGTTCAAATTCAAAATGAAATACTTAGCATTGTCTTTCAGTTTGCTCAGTCCATGGGTATGGTCGGCCGATGAATATCGTATTGATTATCAGATTGAACGGTTGGATGCCAATGGGGTCACGACAATTCAAAAATACAGTGAGAAAATAATTCGAGATGAGCAAAATATTTGGATTGAACGTTTAAACACACAAACGCATGCTGACGAAGCCCAGACACATAGCAACGCTCATGTGTCTGCCAAAACAGACACCCATGAGCATGTGAGTTTTGACAGTGCAATTCAGTGGATGCAGCGCAAAGATGTAGTCGGGCAAGCAAACGTAGAAAGTCCGTTTCAGCGTTTTTATATTTTGCCAGATGAAAAAATGCGGGTGCAATTGCAGGATGTCGATCAAGAAATGCTAGGGATGAAAAACTGTTGGCGCTGTGAATATAGTTTGATTCATCCTGACATTTTAAAGCGAGCACAATTGATTCAACGTGATCCGAAGTCAGCGCATTATCAAATACGCAGTGCTGGGCAAACGTTGAATATTATATGGAGTGAAAAGGATCAACTGGTTCAAAAATATGAATTGCTCAAACCGACCTCAGGCTATGCCAAAACCTTTACCGTGCGCAAAATTGACCAACATGTGGCTACACCTTGGACTCAAACAGACAAATACAGCGAACGTGACTATGCGGACTTTAGTGATTAGATAATGAGTTTTTGACTTTTAATTTCGACGTTACAATAGAAATACCCGTAATTTTGAGGGTAAAATAAGCGCTTAGGACTGTGCCGCTTGTACAGTTAAACCACTCCAACGCTTAAACGCACGTCGAAAATTAGTGGCATCGTTAATTTGTAAATACTGAGAAATCTGTTCAGTTTTAAAACCATGTACACGATATAAAATGATGGCAGTATGCAAACGACTTTGATCGAGTTGCGCCTGAAAATGGGTCTGATGCTTTTTCAGTTTACGTTTTAAGGTGGCAGAACTCATTTGAAAATAGTCAGCGGTTTGTTCAAGTTGAATACTATTTTGAATATTCTGCATTAAATATTGGTGCAAACTGAGCAAAAAACTCTGTTGAATATTTTGAGCTGTCATTTCTTTCAGCGCATATTGATAACTGATTGAAGCTAAGGTCGAAGAGGCATTGGGAAGTTTTTCATAAATCAAATCGCGAGGTAGGCTCATCATGTTGATCGGGCGATTAAACTCTAAAGCACTGCCTAAATGTGTCCAATATTGTTCAATATAATCCGGTTCAGAAAAATTAAACTCGAATTTCCACGCTAATTTGGCTTGGTACAGTTGACGGCTAAACGCTTGTACTGCACTCATTGCGCTTTCGATTAAAAAGCGATTTTCAAGCTTGTTTTCATCTAACCAATAAATATGAATATGGCTTTGACTGTACATGAGTCGAGGGCATAACCATGGTGAAACGGACGCGGAAAATTCTAAATAGCGGCTAAGTGCCTCATCGAAGGTCGATGCATAAAGCATGGATTTAATGGCGTCATTAAAGGGAGTGGTTAAACTGCGCTGACCAAATAAGAAACTGATGTCCTGATTGCGAAAGCACTGTTCAGCATTTTTTAAAACCTGTTGTAACTGTTGTTGACTAATTAGTTTTTGCCCCGAAAAGATATCTTCTAAGAAAATACTGCTGCCACTGAGCAGGACGTGATGTTCGACTTCATGACTCGCTGCCAAATCAATTAAAATAGACAATTGATGATGCGCAGGAATGTAGCTGTAGTCGCATTCAAAGCTCATACCATGACTCGCTTCGGTGAGTAGTACTGCTTCACTTGGAGCAATTGCTGATTTAAGGCACTCAAGAGTTGTTGGACAGTTTGGTATTGTCCGACAGCGCAGCAGGTCGTGAGTGCTTTTAGAGGAATGTGCACGGACAGATCACGTTGATAATAAGCACTGACCATAAGCATGCGTTCAAGTTGAGCAGCCATTTTTTCAGCCTGTTGTAGCTTAGTCTCTGGTAACAACATAATAAAACGATCTCCTGCGAAGCGGCAGAGCAGGTCTTGTGGTCGTAAGTTTAAGCTAATCAATTGTGAAACATGCTGTAAAATAGATGTGCCTTCATCAAAGCCATGTGTTTGATTAATCTGATTAAAATTATGCATATCTAGCAGTATGACGGACATGTCGCTGGGTTCATGCAAGTTTTGCTCGATTGCGGCTTTGAGCTGTGTTTTAAAATAATGAGCATCGGCCAAAGGGGTGAGTGCATCGAATAAGCGATGATCCCGATAAATACGTTCTCGTTTTTGCATGTGTTTAGAAATTGCCTGTTCTTCTTGATGCCAAAAATAAATCCCGATGGTAAATAGATACAGTCCAATTGGAAAAGGAATGGACTCAAGCCATGCATCCCACATGATTTCTTTAGGCAGGCGAATAAACTCATCTAAGCTGTCCATCCACATGTGGAAAAAAATAAAACACAGTCCATAAAAGATATAGTTGGTTACACGGCCCAAAGGACGGCTTTTAATAATAAAGAAAATCCAAATACCAATAAAAACAGTTGCTCCCCCTTCACCTAAAATATCGACCCAGTTCCATTCAGCAAATGACTTGCTCTGCCCAAGTAAGATAAACAACCAAAGGGATAAGCTACAGGCAGTCGCTACACATAATAAAGGCCAGCGGTAGTAAGCAAAGTATTTAGGCATAGCATTTTTTGAAATGATTTATTTTCGCCCAAGCTAAACAGATTTAGATGACAGTTTGATGGCAATGGCTAGGGTCAAAATAGATCAGGGTATTTTTGATTTTTGAGAGTAAAAATGCTGAAAAACCCTATCTTTGAGGTGAATATGCATCATTCTGTATGCTCAGTATTTTCTCTATACAGATCAAATTAGCTCATTTTTTGCTGAAAAAGGCCAAAAACAAATAAAAAGGACAGATCGTAAAAGGCACTGTCACATCATGTTCACATTCAATTTCTATTGTGCGTTCAAACCATGCCACTTTGGCTTGAGGGGAAGAACATAATGCAAAATAATCAGAGCCGTTTCATGAAACATAAGCGTGCGGGTTTTCAGCTCAGCACACTGGTCCTGTCAATGCTGAGCATGACGCATCTACATGCCGAAGATAACACGGTGGAATATGTACAGGTCATTGGTCAAGCTGCAAGTATGGATAAAGCACTCAAAGAACAAAAACGTGCCGACCAAATCAGCAGTGTGGTACATGCCGATGGCATTGGACAATTACCCGATGACAATGCCGCAGAAGCGTTGCAACGGATACCAGGTGTATCTACAGAGCGTGACCAAGGCGAAGGACGTTTTGTTTCCGTTCGTGGTTTAGGCGCTGACTTAAATGCAGTAACCATCAATGGTACTTTGGTTCCCGCGCCTGAAAGCGATCGCCGTGGCGTAGCATTGGATGTCTTACCTTCAGAGCTAGTACAGTCATTGGCTGTGGTGAAAACGCTGACACCAGACATGGATGCCAACTCATTAGGTGGTACGGTGCAGGTTGAAAGTTTATCGGCTTTTGACCATGACGGTTTGTTTTATACGGGAACGATTGAAGGTGGTTATGATGAAAAACGGGAAAAATATAGCCCTAAAGCATCTGGTGCTATCAGTAATCGTTTCAGTGTTGGTGAGGGGCAAGACAACCTTGGGGTGGCACTGGCACTGAGTTATCAAAACCGAAAATTTGGCTCGGACAATGTTGAAACGGGTGGGGCTTGGGATGGTGACGCACTTGAAGAAACCGCAATGCGTCAATATGACATCGAACGTGAGCGCATTGGTGCGGGTTTAAACTTTGATTACCGTCCGAATGACACAGGCGAATACTATTTAAGAACTTTATATAGTCGCTTTAAAGACACTGAATCACGTCAGGAAGTGGCGGCTGAATTTTCTGATCCACAACTTGCAGGCCAGCGTGGTGATGCAGAAGTGACTCGTTCACTGAAGAGCCGTGAAGAAACACAAGAAATACAGTCTTTTGTCCTCGGTGGTAAGCAAGGTTTTGGCACGTGGACGGTGGAAGGTCAGCTCGGTTATAGCGAAGCATCGGAGGAAAATCCAGGGGGAATTTCGGGGGCAAAATACCAAGGTGATTTTAGTAATGTTGGATTTAATAATACGCAAAAACCTGTAATTACGGCAGACCAAGATTTTTATGATGCGGCCAACTATGAGTTAGATTCGGTGTCGTGGGAAAAATCTAAAACCACCGATAAAGAATACAACGGTAAATTAGACTTTTTGAAAGACTATATGCTGGGGAATTATGCTGCTGCATTGAAGTTCGGCGGAAAAATCAGTCAACGTGAAAAAACCAACAATACCGATGAATGGAAATATGAAGATCTCAGTACGTCAAGTTCAGATTTCAATTCAAACAGCCATTATGAACTGGGTCAGTTTGGTCCAACCATTAATAAAAACGCTATTAAAGATAAAATCAGTGGATTAAATCCAAATGATTATGTGGTTGCTGACGGTTCAATCATTAATGACTTTAAGTCGAATGAAGACATACAAGCGGCTTATGTCATGAATACCGTTGATTTGGATCAACTGCGTGTGATTGCAGGCTTGCGTTATGAAAATACCAACTTTGAAGCACGTGGTTTTGAGTTCAATGATGATGTGATTACTGCGACTAAATATGAAAATGACTATGATCATTGGTTGCCGAGTTTACATTTGCGTTATCAATTGGCCGATAACGCATACCTCCGTGCCGCTTGGACCAATAGTGTGGTCCGTCCAAGCTTTGCGCAAAGTGCACCAGGTGTCTATATCGATGGTGATGAAGCTGAGTTTGGTAACCCAATGTTAAAGCCTTTAGAGTCTTCTAACTTTGATCTGGGTGTAGAAAAGTATTTTGGCAAAGCCAGTATGGTGGGTTTCTACGCATTTTATAAAGATATCGATAACTTTATTTATAACACCAATATTGCAGGAACAGGGCAATGGGCTGACTTTGATGAAGCTATTACCTATAAAAATGGTAATGAAGCAAAACTGTACGGGATGGAGTTTGCCTACTCACAAAAGTTTGACCATCTAGGAGCGCCTTGGAATGGTTTCTTGCTGGGCTTTAATACGACCTTTAGTAAGTCAGAAGCAGATATTGATTCGATGAAAGATGGCGAACTTCTGAGCCGTCGTATTCATTTACCAAACCAGTCGGATGTGGTCGGGAATGCCATGATTGGTTGGGAAAATGAGCGCTTTGGTGTACGACTTTCAGCAAATTATAAATCGAACTATTTGTATGCATTAGGTGATATCGACACGCCAGAAAAAGACATTTATACCGATGATCAAATCTTCCTTGATTTCAGTAGTCATGTGAATTTATCTAAAAACTTACAATTGAAGTTTGATGTGCAAAACATCACCGATGAAACTTATTACAACTATGCAGGCTCTAAGGCTTATAACGCTCAATATGAAGAATATGGCCCAGCATACAAACTTGCACTGACCTACACCCACTTTTAAGTCGAATTAAATTTAGTTCTCAGGTTTGCTCAGCAGAAGCAGACCTGAGTTTCCTTGCCCAATTTTGAGTGTCTCTATGAAATTTTCATCTTTTAAATTGTCTGCTTTAAGCAGTTGCTTACTGTTACTAGCAGCATGTAGTCAACACAGTATGCCTCAGCCTACGCAGAGTAGCCAGTTGTTAAGCCCAGTTGAAATACCAATAGATCAGCCCATGGCAGCGAAGTTGCAATTACGTGAAGTCGACATGAATGGGGCGAAAACTGAGGATGTGCAATGGTTAACCTTGAGTGCATGGCCTGAAGTTGCCGCACTGTTGAGCAGTAAAAATAAAGGGCTACAAATTTTAGATGATCAACAAAATGTACTACATCAAATTCAAGGTCAGTTTGGGCGTTTTGATTATCGGATTGGTTCGGAGCGTTTATTGATTGCTGCGTCAAATGTGCAACAACAGCAAATTCAACTGATGAGCATGAACTTAAAAAATAAAGCATGGGACAAACCTAGCTTCATTCCAAAGCGTTCATTTAAGTCTGAAGATGTTTGCCTATATACCGATGCTCAAGGGCTGAGTTTTGCTTTTTTAGTGGGTGAAGAGGGGCTTGGTGAGCAATGGTTGGTGGCACAGCATGAAAAGGCTTTGGTTCAACCACAGTTGGTACGTCGTCTTAGTTTTCCACCTGCCAGCAGTGTATGCAAAGTGAATGATAGCACCGCAGAGCTGTTCATTAATGAAGAGAATGTTGGGGTTTGGGCATATCCAGCACATTCTGAAGCTGACATGGTGCGTCAAGCGGTAGATCTCGTGCAACCCTTTGGTTCGATGCAAGGTTCACCCTCTGCAATTGCGATTGTAGATGATCATATCGCTGTACTCGATGCAGAAAAACCTTTGCTTTATCGTTATCAAAAGCAAGATAAGCAATGGAAAGCACAGCCACCTTTACAATTAGACACGGTGAAAGAAGCAGAGACTTTGAGTGTTCAAGGTAATTTAATCGATAAATCCTTGCTGATTTTAGATGATAAAACCGTAAAAGTGGCGGATGCGGAATGGGAAACTCAGGCCCAGACCAAAGCTCAGAATATCATCACCATTCCAGCAGAAGTGCAGACGGAGGGTGTGCCAAGTACAGGTGACGCGGCTGATGATCCTGCGATTTGGCATAACGCTACACAACCGAGTCAATCCCGCATTTTAGCGACAGATAAACAAGGTGGTTTACAGGTTAACGATTTACAGGGCAAAACCGTGCAGTATTTGCCAGTAGGGCGATTGAATAATGTCGATGTACGCTACGGTTTTAAATGGGGCAATCAAACGGTCGATTTGGCTGTGGCATCGAACCGAGATCATAACAGTCTGTATCTCTTTGCGATTCAACCCAAAACGGGCAAGGTTTCTGTGCTCGGCGAGCTAGCAACTACATTGGATGATATTTATGGCATTTGTATGTACCGCGATGCTCAAGGGGAAATCTATGCCATTCCCAACGATAAAAACGGGACTTTTGTTCAATACCACATCACGGCTGCACAGCAAAAATTACAGGCTGAAGAAGTACAACGTTTTTCAGTTCAAACCCAACCTGAAGGCTGTGTCGTAGACGATGCCACAGGACGTATTTTCTTGGGTGAAGAAGATGTCGCGGTGTGGGTAAAAGATCTCAATCCAAAAACTCAGCTCCCTATGCAGCAGGTGATAGGTGTAGGAGAGGTGATGCATGATGACATTGAGGGAATGGGACTTTATCACGGTAAAAAGCAAAGTTATTTGGTAGTTTCAAGCCAAGGCAATGACAGCTTTGTGGTGCTTGATGCCGCAGCACCTTATACGGTTCGTGGCGCATTTCGTGTAGGCATCAATATCGACAAAGGCATTGACGCTGTGTCTGAAACAGATGGACTAGATGTGAGTTCCCTAAATTTTGGTGGCAAATGGAAGCAAGGCATGTTGGTGGTGCAAGATGGACGTAAACGGATGCCTGAAACCAATCAGAACTTTAAATATGTGCCGTGGGAAAAAATCGCTCAAGCCCTGCATTTGGACTAAATAGCGCTTTAGTACATAGGCTGGGGCAAAGAGTCACAGCCCATTTTAAAAATATACATGTACTGCACCATGCAGTAAAAAATTGGAGTGCGTTATGCAAGCAACAATTGATCAAATGTCGGTTTGGATGTTGATTAGCCATGCCAGTGTGTTGGTGAAAGTAGTGATGTTGATTTTGGTTTTATCCTCAGTAGTAAGTTGGTATTTAATCGTGCGTCACGGTATGTTACTTCGTGGACAAGAGCAGCTTTGGAACCGCTTTTTAAAGAATTTTAGACAGCAAAAAGATCTCAATCTTTTACAGCAAGATTACCAACAGCCTGAACAACAGAAAGGCGTAGTCAGCATTTTTCAACATGGGGTGGATGAATACCATCAATTGATCAAAGATGAGCAACTCACTACAAGTGATGTGATTGATGGGGTAGAACGTCGTTTGCTCAGCAGCATCAGTGAAGAAGAAGAAAAGCTTCAGCAAAATCTGACCTTTCTCGCAACAGTCGGTTCAGTCAGCCCGTATATAGGCTTATTTGGAACGGTCTGGGGCATTATGAATGCGTTTATTGGACTGTCTGCCGTTGAACAGGCAACCCTCAATACAGTTGCACCAGGGATTGCAGAAGCGCTGATTGCGACAGCTATTGGTTTATTTGCCGCTATTCCTGCGGTCGTGGCGTATAACCGCTTTTCGGCACGTGCTGACAAGCTTTCCAGTCGTTATTACGGTTTTGCCAATGAGTTGCAAACGCGTATTTATCGTTTGTTGGGGCACACTGAGCGCACTTCGCGTTAAGGAGCAAGAACCATGATTAAGCGTCCTCAAAAATTAAAACCCAATGCTGAAATGAATGTGGTTCCTTATATTGATGTCATGTTGGTGTTGTTGGTAATTTTTATGGTGACTGCACCAATGTTGACGCAAGGCATTCAAATTGATTTGCCTAAAGTGGATGCCAATGTCATGCCCGCGTCACAACAGCAGCGTATTGTAACCTTATCTATTCAAGCCAATGGCCAGTATTACTGGAATATTGGATCAGAAGTGAATACCGAGAAAGTTACGGATCAGGCCATTGATTTAGCCACTATGCAACAAAAGCTCGTTCCGATTATTCAAAAAGATAAAAGCTTACAGTTTTATGTACGTGCCGATCAGGACGCTGATTATCAACTGGTTGCACAGGCCATAGCATCCTTGCAAAAAAGTGGGGTAACGAACTTGGGGCTAGTGACAGAGGAACCACAATCATGATGACAACCGTTTCCAAAATTAGGTTTCGTGATCAAGGCCTAGCACTTTCGGTCACGGCTGGATTGCATATTGCGCTAATTGCATGGTTATGTACGGTTGAGATGCATGAAACATTGGCGGAACCCAAGCCGAAAACCATTCAATTACAATTTGTGCAAATACCCCCTCCAGCCAAACAACAACCTGAACCTAAAAAGCCTGAGCCGATAGTCGAAGAAAAACCCTTACATGAGCCTGTCAAGAAACAGGTTGAGAAACCTACTGAAGTCCAACCGAAAACCACCAAGAAGTTTGTAGAGTCACAGAGCAACAAAATTGTACCTACAGCGTCTAAACCGACACAGCAAGTCGTGACGGAAAAGCAAACGGCAGTAGCGGAATCTCAGAAAACAGTAGATACGCATTCTCAAGCGGATATACCAACTCAGACCAAGACCCAGAAATCAGTAGAACCTAAAGCACAAACTCATCCTGAATCATTTGATGTTAAAAATTATCAACCTGTTACAAAAATAGCACCAGCTTATCCTGAACAAGCTTTGGATCGTAAGCTGGAGGGGGATTGTACGGTGGTGTATAGCGTGAACGAAAAAGGACGGGTAGAAAATCCAAAGGCACAAGGCGACTGCCATCCGATGTTTGTACGACCTTCGATTCAGGCTGCTCTCACTTTTAAATATCAGCCTCGTCTCGTCGATGGCAAACCGACTAGCGTGTTGAATGTTAAAAATACTTTCCAATATCGTATTGAAAGTTAATTGTATTGATCAATTGAGGAAATCACTCGATTTAGTTTGATTAGAGTGCCTGACTTGCTTTAATTTTAATGCTTTAAATACATTAAGTTGGTTTAAGTGCAAAAATTAGCCCAATCTGCCATCAAACTCTTACGTTTTTCAAGATAAGCTCCGCGTAAATAAGCAGCTTCAACTTCATCTGGCAATTTATGTGCAAGTACATGTTCACAAACTTCACGAGGGTAATCGGTTTTGTCTGCTGACCAATCTCGGAAGGTTGATCTAAAACCATGTGTAGTAATCACACGATTCTGCTTAGGATCAATATAGCCTAAGCTATTTTCTTTAAGCTTCTGTTCATGCATTCGTTTGATCAGAGTAGTTAATGACATGTCAGAAAGCATTTGCCCATTACGTGGAGCAGGGAAGATGAAGTCTTGTAGCTGAGTATATGGTTTAACTGATTCTAGTAAAGCGATTGCTTCTTGAGATAAAGGGACACGATGTTCCTTTTCTGCTTTCATTCGTTCTTTAGGAATGATCCAGACTTTATTCCTAAAATCAATTTCCTGCCATTTAGCTCCAAAAACCTCACCAGATCGACAGGCAGTCAAAATTGTAAATTCCAGCGCTTTAGGAGAAATTCCTTTTTTCTGTCTCAGGTGGTGAATAAATTCAGAGACCTGATCATAAGGTAACGATGGGTGAGGGCGCGATTCCTGCTTTAAGTTGCCTAAGATTGGCTCAAGATTACCTTTCCATTCAGCAGGATTATCACCAACAAAATATCCCATGGCCTTAGCATAATCAAAAATGGTTTCTATACGACCACGAATACGTTTAGCTGTTTCGTTCTTCTCAGTCCAGATAGGTCTAAGAACTTCGGCAATATCGACTTTAGTAATTGTACCAATACTGATATCACCTAAAGTTGGGTAAATATAGGTTTCTAATGTAGAAGTCCACTGTCCAACATGCTTTTCATTTTTCAGTTCACGGGCTTTATTGGCAATAACGACTTTTGCACACTCAAGGAATGTTTTGTCACGAAGTTTCTGAACATACAGCTTTTCTAGTTGTTCTTGTTTATGAGCAATTGGATCAGTGCCACTTCGTATTTGTAATCTTAATTCAGTTGCTTTGGCACGGGCTTCAGCTAAAGAAATTTCAGGGTAGGGACCGATTCCAATATCGCGGCGATGTGGTTTGAACTTCCCATCTTTATCCAGACGTTTTCCTACTACTGCACGCAAAATCCAGACACGGGAGTTACCTTCAACATTCAGGCAAAGGCCATCAACGCCCCCTACAGTATGTCGCCCAGTCTTCTTTATTTTTGATACACTGAGTGCAGATAGCTCTTTAGATTTCTTTGGCATGTCTTTATTTACCCCACAACCTACCCCTCATAAAATACTGGAAATGGTAGGATGAGACAAGATGTGTTAGGATGATTAAAATCTTAAAACATTGAAATATATATGTTTACAATATTGATTTGGATTGCTTAGGACTATTGTTAGACGGACACCGCTTCCGCCAAATTTTAAAAGCCCTCTGTAGTTACAGGGGGCTTTTTTTTCATATTTTTCTCACAAATTAATCCATATTACTGATAAAAAAATAGCCGTGTGATTGAAAGTCTCAACTTTTAGGAGTTAGGCAAACAATTGTCGCCAAATTTAGCAATTGCAGTCTCTGGTTTATGGGACTCAGGTGCAGGTGACCCCGCACCAACTTTAGGTCCTGTGAAGGGTTATTGGGGTGCGGGTTTGGCTGCTAAATACAATATTAGTCAAAAAATGGCTTTCAGCGTAGGTGGTCGCTATATGTGGTTTGGTGATGCGGAAGGTGAAACTTCGGATCGTCGTATTGTTGGCGAGTTTGAGGACAATACAGGCTATATCGTGGGGATGAAACTCTCTTATAAATCTAAATAATTATCTCGCTTATTACTTGCTTGAGGTTTTGCCTTCTCTCTGAAATGTTGGGAGAAGGTTTTTTTATAACAGTATTAAATTATTTGTCTAGTTGTTTGTACTATCATAGCGTTTACGGAGTTGACTTTATATTTTTCAGTATTTTGAACGAAGTAAATCTATATTAAACAATTCTTTAAAGTATTCGGTTTTTTACCATGAAGATGAAACATCGTGACTGTTTATTCAGATGTATTGCAGAGCAACATAGTGTTGAGCTTGTGCAACGGTTATCATAGAGTCAACAAAGCGTTGGAAGACATTATGAAAATCGTGGCAGATGAAAATCTCGCATTTACCGATTATTTTTTTGCCGAATTTGGTGAAGTTGAGCACAAAGCAGGGCGTACTTTAACGCATGCCGATGTTGTAGATGCCAAAGCACTGTTGGTGCGTTCCGTAACTCAAGTCAATCCAGCATTAATCAATAACACCACACTTCAATATGTGGGTAGTGCAACGATTGGTACAGACCACTTAGATATTAACGCTATTGAAAAGCAGAATATTCAATGGGCGAATGCCGCAGGTTGTAATGCGCAGGCGGTGGTTGAATATGTGATTACAGCTTTACTTCATTTGAATCCAGCATTGCTGAACGCTGAAGAAAGTTTTACTTTGGGCATTATTGGCCTAGGAAATGTCGGTTCTCGCTTAGCTTATATGGCCCAATTATTGGGCTGGAATGTGATCGGTCATGATCCTTTTGTACAGCAAGATGCGATTCAGCAGGTCGATTTAAATACGTTATTGTGTACTGCCGATGCGATTTCATTACATGTACCATTAACCCAAACAGGACCATATCCAACTTACCATTTGTTCAATGCCGGAGCTTTGGCTGCGATGAAATTGACAGCAATATTGATTAATTCTGCGCGTGGACCTGTGATTGAAGAGCAAGCTTTATTGGCCGACATCGAAAAAACACAGCGCAAAGTGGTATTAGATGTCTTTGAACATGAGCCTGTGATTTCTGAACAAGTGTTGAATGCTGTGAGTCTGGTGACGCCACATATCGCAGGTTATAGCTTAGAAGGCAAAGCGCGTGGTACACAAATGATCTATGAGGCTTTCTGTAAAACCTTTCAGTTTGAAGCACATAAAAGTTTCGAGTCGCAGTTGCCTGTATGTGCTCAATATTTTGAAGGCCAAGATTTGAAATCTGCTCTTCAACAGCATTTAAATGAAATCTACCCGATTGCACGGGATGACCAAGCCTTACGTGCATGCTTAAAAGAGGGGATGATCGATCAAAAAGCCTTTGATCATTTAAGAAAAACTTATCCATTACGCCGTGAATGGGCTACACACGGAGGGCCGAAGGCATGAGTCAGGACGTGATCCATTATCAGCCAACCTGTGACTTAAAAGCCATGCGTGCTCGCGCGCAAATGTACAGCCAAATTCGCCAGTTTTTTGCTGAACGTGAAGTGCTTGAGGTTGAAACCCCAATCTTATCTCAAGCTGGTGTGACTGATGTATATTTGGCTTCGGTTCAAGCACAGCGACATGTACAAGGTAAGCAACAAACACATTATTTGCAGACCTCACCTGAGTTTGCCATGAAGCGCTTATTGGCCAGCGGTAGTGGGCCAATTTATCAAATCTGTAAAGTTTTCCGTGATGATGAACATGGTCGTAAACACAATAGTGAATTTACCATGTTGGAATGGTATAGACCGAATTTCAGTTTGAAGGATTTGATGTTTGAAGTGACAGATTTATTGAATGTCACATTAAAGCAGCGTTTTGGTGAAGTCCGCCCTACCATTTTGAGCTATAAGCATGCGTTTATGGATCGCTTGGATTTGAACCCACTGCAAGCCAGTTTGAAAGAGTTAAAAAACTGCTGTAACCGCGTGGGTTTAAATTTGGACTTGGGCGATGACCGACTGGGCTATATCGATTTGCTCTTTTCACATTTTGTAGAGCCAAGTCTAGGTTTTGATACGCCTGTATTTCTGACCGATTTTCCGCCAGAGTTGGCCTCGCTTGCCAAAACTAAAACGGATGAAGACAGTGAATGGGTTGCAGCACGTTTTGAGCTGTATATTGAAGGTTTGGAACTCGCCAATGCTTATGATGAGTTGATCGACGCAGAGGTATTGCGTTCGCGTTTTGAAGCCGATAATGCTGAACGTGAAAAATTAGGCTTATATGTGATGCCAATTGATGAGTTTTTATTGGCTGCTTTGCCTCAAATGACGGCATGTGCAGGTATTGCGTTAGGTGTGGATCGTTTGTTAATGATTGCAACAGAACAAATGCAGTTGGAAAAGGTGATTACCTTTCCCGCATCCATTTCTTAAGTGAAATTAAATAAAGCGCCGATTGTGGCGCTTTATTTGAGTCGATCAAGTTTTAACTGTACTGAGCCTTTAGCTCTCCAATCGCGTGTATTCGACGTTCTATCAGCATTTCACCGATATCCGGGCCTTTAATATCCGTAGGTAGGTCTTGTGCTTTGATATTTCGCACTACATCCATCACCTTTAAAATATATGCAGACTGTGGGTATTCTCGATCTTCAAGTCCTAAACGACCACGTGAGTCGCATTCGCAGGCCTGCACAAAGGCTTCAACCCGTTCTGGGCGGCGTAGTACATCTAAGCGTTGCAGTAAGCGCCATAAAGTACCTGGTTTTAAGTTCAGGGCTTGATGACATTTCAAATGTTCTTTACAGACCGTAATTGCGAGCTGTTTCATCTGCGTTGGAACTTTTAGACGCTCACACACTTCTGTCACAGGTTTGACCCCACGTTCTTCATGCATGATATGACGCGGTAGCTCGTCCACAGGTGTCAAAGCTTTGCCTAAGTCATGCACTAAAACAGCAAAACGAACATCCAGTGCGTAGTTGGCACGACATGCTTGCTGTAGTGACATCATGGTATGAATACCGCAGTCAATTTCAGGGTGATACTCAGGGCGCTGTGGAATACCGTAAAGTGCCGCGATTTCTGGAAAAAGTACTTTTAAAGCACCACAGCGACGTAGCACTTCAAAGTATTCATCGGCATGATCTTCCATCAGAGCACGAGAGGTTTCTTTCCAAATGCGTTCAGGAGTTAGTGCCTCCAGTTCACCCGAGTCTGCGAGTTGCTGCATCAGTGCCAACGTTTCTTCGGCTACCGTAAATCCTAGGGTTTTATAACGTGCAGCAAATCGTGCAACACGGAGGACGCGTAGAGGGTCTTCTACGAAAGCATCAGAAACATGCCTTAAAACACGCAGCTCTAAGTCGCGCTGGCCACCATAGGGGTCATACAGTGTGCCTTCATCATCCATTGCAATGGCATTGATGGTAAGATCACGTCGAATTAAATCTTGTTCTAGGGTAACGGTACTGTCGGTATAAAACTCAAAGCCATGATAACCATGCCCTGACTTACGTTCGGTGCGGGCCAGCGCATATTCATCTTTGGTTTCAGGATGTAAAAAAACAGGAAAATCTTTACCTACAGGTTGGAAACCTTGGGCAAGCAGTTGTTCAGGTGTTGCACCGACAACTACATAATCTTTTTCGTGATAGGGGTGACCCAGAAGCTGATCTCGGACCGCACCGCCTACTAAATAAACTTGCATGAAAAAACCTCTATTCTTGCAGCCATCATGCTACAGAATAGAGGTTTTCTCAAGTCACAAGATGCGAGTACAACGACAAACAATTATTCGCCGTTTTTCTCCGCTTCTTGAATTTCAGCTACAGTTAGTGCAGTCATATTCACTAAACGACGTGTTGTTGTTGTCGGTGTCAAAATATGAACTGGCTTTGCTGCACCCAGTAGGATAGGGCCAATGGTGACATTATTACCTGACGTTGATTTCAACAGGTTAAATGAAATGTTGGCTGCATCCAAGTTCGGCATGATCAATAGGTTCGCAGAACCTTTGAAGCGTGAGTTTGAGTATGCAAAGCTACGAATGTTTTCATCCAATGCTGCATCCGCATGCATTTCACCTTCAACTTCAAGTTCTGGCGCGATTTGCGACAAAATCTCAAACACTTTACGCATTTTTTGTGCGCTTGGGTCGGTCTGGTCTGAACCGAAGCTTGAGTGAGATAGTAGCGCAACACGTGGTGTCATACCAAAACGACGCACTTCTTCAGCGGCTAAAATAGTCATTTCAGCCAGTTGTTCAGCCGTTGGATTACGGTTGATGTAAGTGTCAGCAATGAACAGGTTGCGGTCTTCAAGCATTAAAGCATTCAATGTAAAGAAAGAGTTGTGACCTTCTTTTTTACCAATGATGTTTTTAACGAAGTCTAAGTGGATATCGTAGCTTGAATACGTACCACATAGCATCCCGTCTGCTTTACCATGTTTCACTAACATCGACGCGATCAAGGTCGAACGACGACGTGCTTCACGTTGCGCATATTCAGGTGTTACACCTTTACGTTGCATGAGCGTGTAGTAGTCATCTGCAAACAGTTCGTAGTCAGGATTTTTTTCTTGATCGACAATCGTGATATTCACACCATGTTCAAGACGTAAGCCTAACTTTTTAATGTTCGCTTCAATAACCGCAGTTCGACCGACTAAAATTGGTTTTGCAAGATCTTCATCGACCGCAATTTGTACTGCACGAAGTACGCGTAGGTCTTCACCTTCAGCATAGGCAATACGTTTTGGGTCGGATTTTGCTTGAGCAAAAATAGGCTTCATCATAAATGCAGAGTTGTAGACAAACTCAGACAGACGCTGACGATAAGCAGAGAAGTCTTGAATTGGTCGATCAGCTACACCAGAGTCCATTGCTGCTTGTGCGACAGCAGGTGCAATTTCTAAAATCAGACGTTGATCGAGTGGACGTGGAATAAGGTAGTCACGACCAAAAGATGCTGATTTTTCACCATAAGATGCTGCATCTGCTTCAATGTGTGCCATACGCGCAATTGCATAGACACATGCGATTTTCATCTCTTCATTGATCGTTGTTGCACCTACATCAAGAGCACCACGGAAAATGTAAGGGAAGCAAAGTGCGTTGTTCACTTGGTTTGGATAGTCTGAACGACCTGTCGCCATGATCACGTCATCACGAACTTCATGTGCATGTTCAGGAAGAATTTCAGGATCTGGGTTTGCAAGTGCAAAGATAATCGGATCTTTCGCCATGACCTTAACCATTTCTTTGGTTAAGATACCCGCAGCAGATAAGCCAAGGAACATGTCTGCGCCTGCAATCACGTCAGCCAGTTGAGTGCCTTCGATATCTTGTACATAACGTTTTTTAGACTCATCTAGACCTTCACGTTTCGTGGTAAGCAGACCGCGAGAGTCAGCCACAACGATATTTTCTTTCTTCGCACCAATTGCACAAAGAAGATCTAAACAAGATAATGCTGCTGCACCTGCACCTGAAGCAACAATCTTGATTTCCTCAATTTTTTTGCCATTTAACTGCAAAGCGTTTAGCAAAGCAGAACCGACAATAATAGAAGTACCATGTTGGTCGTCGTGGAACACAGGAATGTTCATGCGTTCACGTAGTTTTTGCTCGATATAGAAACACTCTGGTGCCTTGATGTCTTCAAGGTTGATACCACCAAAAGTCGGTTCTAATGCAGCAACAATGTCCACGATTTTGTCAGGATCATTTTCTGCAATTTCGATGTCAAAAACGTCAACACCAGCGAATTTTTTAAACAGTACGCCTTTACCTTCCATAACAGGTTTAGACGCTAAAGGACCAATGTTACCAAGGCCAAGTACGGCTGTACCGTTACTGACCACAGCAACTAAGTTACCACGCGCTGTGTAAAGCGCCGCAGTAGACGGGTCGCGTTCAATCTCTAAACATGGTGCAGCAACACCTGGTGAATAAGCTAAAGCTAAGTCACGTTGGTTGACCAGCTGCTTGCTTGGTGTAACGCTGATTTTCCCTGGAGTTGGAAATTCGTGATAATACAAAGCTTGCTGTTTTAATGATTGATCGTCCATCTGAATCTCTTTGTAGCGTGGGTTAGCCAGCGGAGCTGGTGGTTTTTTAGTAGACAAGACCGAATATACCATTAGTTGCTGGTATATCCCAGTGATAGCTGGTGCTTTTTAAGGCAAACTTAGAGCTAAAACAGTCTGATTTATATTAAGTATGTATAAGAGGGCGTATCTAGATGATCTCTTAAGTATTGGGTAGCATCGAGCTGTGGAAGAGGTTTTGAAAATAAATAACCTTGCGCGATATCACATTCTAAGTTTTGCAGGTAACTCAGTTGTTGTTCGGTCTCAATTCCTTCCGCCACCACGGTCATACCCATGGCTTTCCCCATGGCAATCATGGCACTCACAATAGCTTCTTGTTTGCAGTGCCCAATTTTTGAAATGAAGCTTCGATCAATTTTTAAAGTATCGATTGGGAAGTCAGTGAGGTAAGACAGCGAGGAATAACCTGTGCCAAAGTCGTCTAAAGAAATATGAATGCCACGTGATTTGATGGTTTCAAGGAGATTTTTTACCGTTTCCGAGTTTTCAACCAAAGTGGATTCTGTAATTTCTAATTCGAGGCTGCTGCCACTAATTTTGTATCGATCAAGGGCTTCATCTAGGTCCTTTAAAAGCTGTCCGCGTTGTAGTTGTTGGGCAACCACATTGACCGAGACACAGATATTATCAAAACCCAATTTATTCCATTCTTTGATTTGCTTCGCGGTTTGTAAAATCACAATGCGACCGATGTCTGAAATCAAGCTGGTTTTTTCTGCCATAGGAATAAACAGACCTGGCGGTACGATGCCCTTGGTTGGATGATTCCAGCGTACCAGTGCCTCAAAACCATAAATTTTCTGATTGTGAAAGTTGATTTTGGGCTGGTAATAAACCACTAACTCATTGTTTTGTATCGCTAGTCTTAAATCGCGCTCTAAATAAATCCCTTCTTCCAATGCAACGGTATTGCTCAGGCTGTAGAACTTTGTGGCATTTCCACCTAAACGTTTTGCTTCACTCAGCGCTTGTTCGGCACAGTTGTTTAAGTAGTCCAGTTGACGACCATGTTCAGGGTACTGCGAAATCCCCATTGAAAGCGTAATAATATGTTCTTGACCAAAAATATCAAAAGGCAGACTAAAGGCTTTATTAATGCGATCGATATGTTCCTGAACTGAGGGTCGAATATGAGAGACCTCATATACAATTGCAAAATCATCACCATTCAAGTGAGCCACCATCAGGGCTTCAGCATTGGTCAAACGAAGGCGCTGGGCAACTTGGCGCAGCAGCTCATCGCCTCCATTATTGCTTAAGAATTCATTCAATGGACGGAAACGGTCAATATTGAGCCGAATAATCGCCAGTTGTTTAATGCTGTCTTGTTGAGAAACCAAATACTGATGAAGCTGATAGTTATAGTAAAAACGATTGGGTAAGTCGGTCAGCGTATCGTAGTTTTCTAAATAGGAAAGACGCTGTTCTTGCAGTTTGCGCTCGGTTAAATCGGACACGATACCAATATAATGCGTGACACGATATTGCTCGTCGGTAACGGCATTCAGATGCATCCAAATACACAACTCTTTGCCCGACAGAAACTTTTCATTCAGTTCACCGTCGTATTCGCCTTTTTTAAGGAGTTGGCCAATGATTTGGTTATGTGTGGTGCGTTGAAGCGACTTATAGTTCGCAACAATATCAAACAAATGTTTGCCATTGATTTGTGCAGCTTCAAAGCCAGCCAAACGTTCAAAGAAGGGATTTACGTCGATATAACGCAGGTCTTCATCTAAGATGAAAATCCCTTGTTCAGCTTGTTCAAGTACGCTCGCTGCTAGTCGCAGACGTTCTTGGTTGCTTTTTTCATGTTGAATGTCACGTCGAATACCGACCATTTGTAACGGTTTTTGATTGATTGGATCGCGAGCAATGACACGCCCAGTGTCATGTACCCAGTACCATTTCCCGTTATTGTGTTGCACACGATAAGTGGCTTCATAGCGGTCTGAATGACCCCGTAAATGACTTTTCATTGCAGATTTAAACGGGGCAATATCATTTGGATGAATCAGGTACTGAAGCTGAAGCTGATGCTCTGTGGAATTTTTAAGTACTTTTTCTTGTTTGTGATTGGTTAGGGAAATGAGCCGATCTTTAATATTCCAATCCCAAGGACGAATACCTGAAATTTCATGGGCAAGCGATAGGTTTTCTTGCTTATTTTTTAAGTCTTTATTGATTTGATTTATGTCAAAGGTTCGTTCACGTACTTTTTGCTCAAGCAATTGATTATTCAGTTGTAACTGTTGTTCAATTTCTTTGGATTTATTCACTTCGTTTTGTAGCTGTTTGCATAAATCATCGGTCCAAGCGACTTGTTTTTCAGCTTCTTTTTTCAGCTCTCGATTTTTAATTGAGAGACGGGATAAGTGCTGATTAATACGGTTGGTGGCATTGGCACAGAGCAAAATCACAATCAGAATAAAGTTCACAGCAAGGTGAAAAAGAGTGTGATTGGCATCGAAGTTGATAAATTGCGAGAGGACATAAGGGGTGATAGACGGAATAAAAACCAAACAAAAATAATTGATGCGCTGCGTTAAATAGGTGAGGCAAACGGTCTGTGTGACAATCACTAAGAGTGCAGATAAGAGTAGGGCATTTGTATAGTTAAAATTGCCAGATAGGCTGGGTAAGTAGTAGTAGATACAGACGACGCCTGCTGCAACCAAAAGACCAATACTTAAACAGATGCCTTGAATCCAGCGGTGCGCATGTTTGGCAGAGTGGTTTTTCGGGTTGAAATACACGGTGTTCACGAGCCAAAAAATACTGAGGATAAACTCAGAAACAAAAAACCACAGGTTAAAATAAAAGGAATATTGAGAAAAATTATAGTGATATGCACAGAAAATATAAAAATTAAGAATCAGTAAGCTACTGATGAGGAAACGAAGATGGCTAATGGAATGCGATATTTGCGCAGTCTGCAAGTGCCGATCAAGATTTTCTGTAGAAATATCTGGCATGAATCGCGAAACCTTATTTTTTTTATGACCCAATGGCGTTGTGTTGTGTCTTTTTTCAAATTTAAATACATTGTGTAAAACACAATCAATTTATATTTTGATATAAGTCAAGGGTAATATTGTTGTACATCATAATCAATATATTAACAGAACAAAAGGGTGACTCGGCTGTTTATGTGATTTAAATCACTAAATTGTAGTTGAGGATTGACAAAGCGACGACTGGTGCTGTCTCTGTACGTAATACACGCTCACCAATACACCAGTTGATAAAACCGTGCTCATTGGCTGTTATAATTTCAGCCTCACTTAAACCACCTTCAGGCCCAATGAGTAGTGCAATGTTTGGTGTTGCATTTGCCAATACGTCGAATTTTTCTTTATTCGGAGCGAGTACAAGTCGAGTCGCAGGTAATTCAGATGCGAGCCATTTATCTAAGTTGACTGGAGCATGGATAGTGGGAACAATGTTCATGCCACATTGTTCACATGCCGCGATGGCAATTCCTTGCCAATGATCGATCTTCTTTTGGTCGCGATCATATTTCAAACGCATTTCACAACGTTCAGACGTTAATAGTTGAATTTCGGAAACGCCTAATTCAACTGCCTTTTGAATGACATAGTCCATACGATCACCTTTACTCATGACTTGACCGAGTAAAGTTTTAAACGCAGGTGTACGATTGGTTGGGTTAAAAGCAGTGACCTGAACTGATGCTGACTTTTTAGCAACGTCACTTAAGGTCACTTCATATTCGCCGCCTTGTCCATTAAACAAAGTAGCCGTTTCACCGACTTGAGCACGCAAAACTTTTACCCAGTGGTGAAACACAGTTTCAGTCAGTTCGACAGTGTGATCAACATTGAGTTCTGCTTCCATAAAAAAACGAGGCATTCGGTTTTACTCTCAAATAGGGTGAATCTAGTTTAAATACTTATGCTAAACCGAGGTCTAGTACAAGCTGACGGGTAGGATCAGTCGTGTTCATGGTGTAGAAGTGCAAACTCGGTGCGCCACCTGCAATCAGGCGTTCACAAAGTTTCACAATCACTTCATGACCAAATGCTTTAATGCTGGCAGTGTCATCACCATAGGTTGCCAGTTGCTTACGAATCCAACGTGGAATCTCAGCGCCTGTACCATCTGCAAAGCGAATCAAGTTGCTGGCATTGGTAATTGGCATAATGCCTGGTGCAACAGGAATGTTCACACCTTCTTTTTGAATGCGATCTACAAAATAGAAGTAAGCATCTGGATTAAAGAAGAACTGCGTTAAACCCGCATTGGCACCAGCATTCGCTTTGTCGCAGAAACGTTGAATGTCTAAATCAAAGCTTTCTGCTTGTGGATGCATTTCAGGGTAAGCGGCAACTTCAATATGGAAGTGATCGCCTGAATGCTCACGGATAAAGCGCACGAGGTCTGTTGCGTATGGCAACTCGCCTAAACCGACTTGTCCAGAAGGTAAATCGCCACGTAAAGCGACAATACGGTCAATGCCTTGATCTTTGTAGATGTCGAGTAATTCAGCAATACGTGCTTTGTCATCGCCAATACAAGATAAGTGCGGTGCAACAGGCGTACCTTTACCATTGAATTCAGCAATGGCAGCAAGGGTACGTTCACGGGTAGAACCACCAGCACCGTAAGTAATTGAGAAGAACTCTGGGTTTAATAACTGAAGTTCTTGGTGTACGACTTTAAGTTTTTCTGCACCAGCATCGGTTTTGGTTGGGAAAAACTCAAAAGAAATTGGAACTTTTTTGCTCATCATCAAATCCTTTTTTATAAATGCTATTTTTTGTATTTGCTCTCATCCCATCCTTCTCCCAGAGGGAGAAGGGGATTCATTACATTGAATAGAGATAACAAGATTTCACTGCTAACATCATTCGGTAATGAAAGTCCCTCTCCTGAGCAGACTTTAAGCACTGCTTTAAAGTTCAGCGCAAGAGAGGTTAGGAGAGGTTTGCAACTTAGTATTTATAAGCGTCAGATTTGAACGGACCTTCAACAGCTACACCTAAGTAGTCTGCTTGTTCTTGAGTCAATTGAGTCAAGACACCACCAAAACCAGCAACCATTGCCGCAGCAACTTCTTCATCTAATTTCTTAGGAAGAAGTTCTACACGAATCGCCGCTTGTTTTTGATCTTCTGGAAGATCAGCAAATTTTTCAGCGAATAAGTGCATTTGACCCAAGACTTGGTTGGCAAATGAACCATCCATAATACGTGATGGGTGACCTGTTGCATTACCTAGGTTAACTAAGCGACCTTCAGAAAGAAGGATCAAGTAGTTGTTTTCATCTTCTGAACGATAAACTTGGTGAACTTGTGGCTTCACTTCAACCCACTTGTAACCACGTAAGTAGTTGGTGTCGATTTCAGTGTCAAAGTGACCGATGTTACATACCACAGCGCCTGCTTTTAACGAATCAAGCATTGCAGCGTCACAAACGTGGTAGTTACCTGTAGTCGTTACGATCAGATCAGTATTTAAAAGAAGGTCAGCGTTTACGTCTTCTTTTTTACCAGTTTGCACGCCATTTTTGTATGGAGATACAACTTCGTAACCGTCCATACATGCTTGCATTGCACAGATTGGGTCGATTTCAGAAACACGTACGATCATGCCTTCTTGACGAAGCGATTGTGCAGAACCTTTACCTACGTCACCGTAACCAATGACAAGCGCACGACGACCAGATAACAGCATATCTGTTGCACGTTTAATCGCATCGTTTAGCGAGTGACGGCAACCGTATTTGTTGTCATTTTTAGATTTAGTTACTGAATCGTTGACGTTGATAGCAGGAACTTTAAGTGAACCGTCTTTCCACATTTCAAGCAGACGTTGCACACCTGTTGTGGTTTCTTCAGTAATACCGTGGATTTTCGCTAGAACTTCTGGGTATTTTTCATGAACAAGTGCAGTTAAGTCACCGCCATCATCCAGAATCATGTTGGCATCCCAAGGTGTGCCGTTTACATTGATTTGTTGTTCAAGACACCACATGTATTCTTCTTCAGTTTCGCCTTTCCAAGCAAATACTGGAACACCAGACGCAGCAATGGCAGCAGCAGCGTGGTCTTGAGTTGAGAAGATGTTACAAGATGTCCAGCGAACTTCAGCGCCTAATTCAACTAATGTCTCAATGAGAACAGCAGTTTGAATGGTCATGTGGATACAACCAAGGATTTTTGCGCCAGCAAGTGGTTTAGCAGCAGAGTAACGCTTACGCAGACCCATTAGGGCTGGCATTTCAGCTTCTGCAAGTTTGATTTCTTTACGGCCGTAGTCAGCGAGTGAAATATCAGCAACTTTGTAATCTGTAAATGAAGCAGTAACCGCGTTCATCACGATCTCCTAATATAAAAAATTGATCATTCAGTTCGCGGATGCCGTTGTTGACTCAAAAAGGATTTGAACCGGATCGTCGAGCCTAGCGATTTCACATTTATGTACCTGTGAAAAAGTCGCAGCATCCCTCGACTAGCGAAGTATTGTACTTGGAAATTGATTCAGTTCCAACGATGTTTTGTTTATTATCAACACAATCATCTTTTTTGAATTGTGTTATGGCCGTGAATATCCCTGAATCCTTAATGAACCTTGAAGCTAATGGCGGTATTTATGCGGTATGGATGCTACTCCAGCATTTATATATCGATGCGGATATTGAGCAGTTGATAGAGGTCTGTGGTTATGATGCAGAAAACGGAACGACAACCATTGGCTTGGCAGTCGGATTAAAGAAATTTGGCTTTGATGTTCAATTTTATACTGATGAAGACTCAGAGCTTCAAGAACAAGAAAAATTGAGTTATGCAGAAGCTGAGCAACTAAAGCTGCCAGTTTTAGCGGCCATCAATTACCAACAAATTCAACAGGCATTTGAGCAAAATAAATTTATCATTGTCTATTACGATACTTTAGAAGACGTCGGAAACCATTCACTGGTTTATTCTATAGATGAGCAGGAAATCTGTTTCTTTGATAGTTTTGATGCGATGCCTGCGTCTGTATTTGAACAGCAACGTCAAGTCGAGGGCATCTGCCGACAAGTGATCGTGCTTGATCATTCAAGTGCTCGCATGGAAACAGCACAATAAACATGAAAAGAAGACGTTAAATGAAAAAGATCCTCGGACTATGCGTGTTCATCTCTATGCAGATCAGTGCTAATGACAGCACGGGTTTTGTGGCAACGGGCGGTGTGCAATATCTGAAAAATCCAAAAATCAGTATGCAAAGTGAAGATTTGTTTATCAGTAAAAATATCATTCGGGTGAATTACCAATTTAAAAATCTTACCGCTCAAGATATTACTGAAACTGTTTTATTTCCTTTGCCGCGTGTGGGCAGTTCGCGTGAAAGTGATTTTGCGCATACCGAACAATTGATTCAAAGCTTTAAAGTACAAGCCAATGCACAAAAGATTCAGCCAGAAACGCATGTGCGTGCATTTTTACCCGCTTTAACGGCAGGTGGTGACTTCAATTCCAATGGCGACGTCGTCGATGTGACTGCAGGTTTGAAAAAATGTGGTTTTTCAGATCGAGATTTGATGTATCCGTGGTTATTGCAACAAGACTCTACGCTTAATCAGCGTTTGTATCGTTGTCAGGACAAAACAGTGCAGCAGCTTTTAAAACCCTATCAGGCGGATGATGAAATTTATTGGGAATCGCAAATCATTTATAGTTGGCAGCAGAAGTTTAAGGCCAATGCGTTGACCTATGTACAACATGAATACATGCCATTGGTCGGTGGTTCGGTCTCTTTATATCCTGAAGAGGATGAAAAAACCTATTGTATGGATCAAAACTTCAAAGCGGGTTTGAAAAAGGCCAAGTCGCAATATGCACCTTATCAAGCCTTGGGCTATATCTTAAAAACGGGTGCAAATTGGGCGAAACCTATTCAAAGTTTTAAACTGACCATTGAGCGTGACCCGAATGAGCTGGTTTCATTTTGTTGGAAGGGTCAGGTGAAAAAGATCAGTTCGACACAATTTCAAATGACAGAAAAGAATTTTGTGCCGAAGCAGGATTTAGATATTATTTTTGTGCATAAGTTTTAAGTCCAATTTTTTGGGCGTTCTTTTGTTTCGGCAAAAGAACCAAAAACATTTGTCTTCCGAAAAATCTGTTTACTTTCTGAATGCAGAGCGCCTTTTGTTGCAAAAAACAATTCATTTTAAAGGCGACTACTTCGTCTTACGCTGCAAATAAAAGCATTGCTTTTAATCTTGCTGAGGTTGCGGATGACCTTATGGCGTATCGAATGAAATTTAAAAAATGCCAGTCAGTTTATTCACTAACTGGCATGACATCAAAGGATGGGCTTTTACTTATTCTTGCTCTGCGGCATCTGCTTTGTCGTGCCAGTATTTGGCTTTTGCTTCATCAGCATCGACACCTAGCGCATTTTCATAAATGAATGCCAAGTCACGCATGGCTTGAGCTTCACCCAGTTCCGCTGCTTGTTGTACCAGTTCAATCGACTTAGCGCCATCCTTTTCAACCACATCACCACGACGGTAAAAACCAGCCAATTCTAATATTGCAGAAGGGTGTTTGAATTCAGCGGCTTGTTTTAACCAGTGATGTGCATGTCCAAAGTAGGTTTCAGCTTCGCTTGGATCTTCTTCGCGAAGTTCTTTGGCATAAAAAGCATAACCTTCACCCAGCCAATACATGGCTTCTACATGACCCAATGCTGCTGCTTTGAGCGCCCATTCTTCTGCAAGCGTAATGTCATCTTCATTTTCACTTTGCATATACAGTTCAGCAAGTTCAAATTGAGCGTCACTATTACCTGTTGTTGCAAGATTGACCAATTCAGCAGGAATTTTAGGAGATTGAGGCATACAAATAACCAAAGATTTAAACTGTGGATAGCCTAATGCTTTCAAGTGAAAAAGCCAATCCGAAGATTGGCTTTTAGGTTCAGATCAGGTGCAAAGTTAGGCTGAATATAAATAAGAGTAAAACTGAAACAGCGATATTCTTAATTTTTTGTTCAAAATAACTCAAGCAAAGTCCAACAAACAACGCGGCGAAGCTAATCACGCCAACCCAATAACTGATTTCGGTACTCCAATGCCCTTGCGTTAAGCAAATGAGCAAAGAAACTATTAGGAGTAACCAACCCACAGTGGTTGTTAAGCGTGTTTGCTGAAGTGTTAGTTCTTTAGCAAAGATTTGCTTTTGGTGCTTAGACATACTGCTGGCAAGAGCAAAAAAACCTAAGGTCGCTAAAGTCCAAATGATCAGAAACCAAATCATGCTTCGGCCTCCTGAACAGGTACTTTCACTTTTTTGTTCGGCAAACCTTGATGTTTTTTAACTTTGTCATAAGCGAAATAGAAAATCACTGCCATTACCCACATGGCTAAATCAACCGATGCAATCATCCATTGGCCTTGCGGAATGCTGTTCCACAAAGCTTGACCGCCTGTCATCAAGTTGACCACTGGCAGCAGGGCGAAAGCGAGTGTTGCCAATAAAAGTAAGTCTAACCATGCTTGGCGGTGGTTACGGAAAATGGCATAAATTAGCGTGAGTAACCATACGGTAAAGAAACTACGGATTTCCCAGTTCAGGCGCATTTCTACATCTGCTGGAATGAAACGGTTGGCATAAAAATATGCCGCGCAGGCCAAAGGCAAACCAATAATGGCCGCAATATTCAGGACTTCAACCAGTCGGAAACCAAACGATTTATAGCCTTGTTTCTGCTGTTGGGGTGCACGTTTTATACACCAAAGGATCAGACCTGTCGCCACCATGAGCGTGCCTAAAATACCTGAGCAGAATAATAACCAACGCAGCGCTAAGTCGAGGCCACGCGCTTCGTGTAAGACGGTGACCACGTTATAAATGCCACTTGGAATCGATGGATTTTTGATTCGTATATTTTTATCCGTTTCATCTTGACCTGTGACCCCATTGTAGTTGAGGGTTGCATACACATTGCGATGCGCGACACTTTCAGCACGTAAAGCACGCAATTCAATTTTGGCTTGGTCTGTATTGGGTGAAATAATGTTAATCGAAGCAATTGGATTGTCTTTCCACTGTTGTTGTACCGCTGCCATAATTGGCGCTAAGTCTGTCAGTGGGGCAGGGCGGAGTTCGGGTTTTGGACGTTCCTCACCACGACCTTGAGCATGTTCACCGTGTTGCTGTCCGCGTTCTCCACGATCCGTTCTTTCACCTTCGCGTGGCACATCTTCAGCCTTTTTGGGCTGTTCAATCATGCTGGCCTGTTGGTCACGTAAAAACTGTTGTCGATTTTCATACGCTTGGTTAATTCCCCAAGGCATGAACATAAACATGAGCAGTAGT
>JACRYN010000057.1_pt1 | contig 33542 bp, 29 predicted proteins | sample 8023231 | NCBI WGS metagenome assembly JACRYN01 (sample SAMN15756473, study PRJNA655841) | gut metagenome | isolation source: fecal sample D84 from domestic dog with diarrhoea | host: Canis lupus familiaris | place: South Africa: Mmabatho, Mahikeng | collected 2019-09
GCTTGTAAGGCAGATGCTCTCCCAGCTGAGCTAATCACCCTTCGTTTCGGTGTGGCGCGCATTCTACGGAGCGACCCTAAGTCTGGCAAGCACTTTCTTAAATCTTTTTTTTCAGCCCTTCCAATGGCTTAGGCAGGGTTGGCCTGCGGCGTGATCAAGAGAATAATGCCCCCCTTTGTATAGAGGAGAGACTCACCCCATGTGGTTCAAGAACCTGCTTATCTATCGCCTGACCCAAGATCTGCCTGTTGATGCCGAGGCGTTGGAAGCGGCCATGGCCACCAAGCTGGCGCGCCCTTGTGCAAGCCAGGAGTTGACCACTTACGGTTTCGTCGCGCCTTTTGGTAAAGGTGAAGACGCCCCCCTGGTTCACGTCAGCGGCGATTTCCTGCTGATCGCCGCTCGCAAGGAAGAACGCATCCTGCCGGGTAGCGTGGTGCGTGATGCACTTAAAGAGAAAGTCGAAGAGATCGAAGCCGAGCAAATGCGCAAGGTCTACAAGAAGGAGCGCGACCAGATCAAGGATGAAATCATCCAGGCCTTCCTGCCGCGTGCCTTTATCCGTCGCTCGTCGACCTTCGCTGCAATCGCGCCGAAACAGGGCCTGATCCTGGTCAACTCGGCCAGCCCCAAGCGTGCCGAAGACCTGCTGTCGACCCTGCGTGAGGTGATCGGCACCCTGCCCGTCCGCCCTCTGACGGTAAAAACCGCACCAACTGCAATCATGACTGACTGGGTCACCACCCAGAAACCGGCTGATGACTTCTTCGTCCTCGACGAATGCGAACTGCGCGACACCCACGAAGACGGCGGCATCGTGCGCTGCAAACGCCAGGACCTGACCGGCGAAGAGATCCAGCTGCACCTGACCACCGGCAAGGTCGTAACCCAACTGTCCCTGGCGTGGCAGGACAAGCTGTCCTTCATGCTCGATGACAAGATGACCGTCAAGCGCCTGAAGTTCGAAGACCTGCTGCAAGACCAGGCGGAACAGGACGGCGGCGACGAAGCCCTGGGCCAACTGGATGCCAGCTTTACCTTGATGATGCTGACCTTCGGCGATTTCCTGCCGGCGCTGGTCGAGGCACTGGGCGGCGAAGAGACACCACAGGGCATCTAAGCAACACCGATCCAATGTGGGCACGGTCAGTGTGGGAGCTGGCTTGCCTGCGATAACGGAGTGTCAGCCAGAGTAGTACGGACTGATACACCGCTATCGCAGGCAAGCCAGCTCCCACATTTGATTGCATCGACAACTCGGAAATCGAATAAAAAAGGACATCCCCATGCGCGCACTCGCCGCCTTGAGCCGCTTCGTCGGCAATACCTTCGCTTACTGGGTGCTGATATTTGCCGTGCTCGCCTTCCTCGAACCCAGCTGGTTCATCGGCCTGAAAAGCGCCATCGTCCCGCTGCTGGGCCTGGTGATGTTCGGCATGGGGCTGACCTTGAAACTCGAAGACTTCGCCGAAGTCGCTCGCCACCCGTGGCGCGTGGCCTTGGGCGTGGTCGCGCATTTCGTGATCATGCCGGGCGTGGCATGGTTGCTGTGCCAGGCGTTCCATTTGCCTGCGGAAATTGCCGTTGGCGTGATCCTGGTCGGCTGTTGCCCAAGTGGCACGTCGTCCAACGTCATGACCTGGCTGGCCCGGGGTGACCTGGCGTTATCGGTGGCGATTGCCGCGGTCACCACCCTCCTCGCCCCGCTGCTCACACCGGCGTTGATCTGGCTGCTGGCCTCGGCCTGGCTGCCAGTGTCGTTCATGGAACTGTTCTGGTCGATCCTGCAAGTGGTGCTGCTACCCATCGTACTGGGCGTGGTCGCGCAGCGTTTGCTCGGTGATCGGGTAAGGCATGCGGTGGATGTGCTGCCACTGGTGTCGGTGGTCAGCATTGTGATCATCGTCGCGGCCGTGGTTGCCGCAAGCCAAGGCAAGATTGCCGAGTCGGGCCTGCTGATCATGGCCGTGGTGATGCTGCACAACAGCTTCGGTTACCTGCTGGGCTACTTCACCGGGCGCCTGTTCAAGTTGCCCTTGGCGCAACGCAAGTCGCTGGCCCTGGAAGTGGGCATGCAGAACTCCGGGCTGGGTGCCGCGCTGGCCAGTGCGCACTTTTCGCCACTGGCGGCGGTGCCCAGTGCGTTGTTCAGCGTCTGGCACAATATTTCCGGCGCATTGCTGTCGACCTATTTCCGCCGCATGAGCGAAAAGGAAGACCGCCGCGCCCTGGAAACCACGCCGTAACTTGATCGCCCGGTCCAATTTCGGCACTCTACCGAACTTCGCGGGGACGACCTCGCGACGCTATCAAGCGCTCACCCGGGGACGACCCCACTTTGATAGAAGCGAGGTCATCATGTCCTGGATCATTCTGTTTTTTGCCGGGTTGTTTGAAGTGGGCTGGGCCGTCGGCCTGAAGTACACCGACGGGTTCAGCAAGCCGCTGCCCACCGTCCTGACGATTGCCGCGATGGCCGTCAGCCTTGGGTTGTTGGGGCTGGCCATGAAGGAATTGCCGCTGGGCACCGCCTATGCCATCTGGACCGGCGTGGGGGCCGTGGGCACCGTGATTGCCGGGATTATCCTGTTTGGAGAATCCATGGCGTTGTTTCGGTTGGCGAGTGTGGCGTTGATTATTTGTGGGCTGATTGGGCTAAAGATTTCCACTTAAGCCACTACCGCTATCGCAGGCAAGCCAGCTCCCACCTTTTGAATTGTGAATACAGTCAAATGTGGGAGCTGGCTTGCCTGCGATGATGCCCTGACAAACAACGACAAACTACCTGGCACTCCCCCGCAAACCGCCCACCACAGAGTGCAACTGCTCAGGCGTTGCCGCTTCCACAGCCACCGGCTCGCCCGCCACCAACACCACCCGCGACCAGATCCGATGAAACAAACCCTTGTTCGGATCACGGCTGAAGAAACTCCCCCACAACCCCTGCAATGCCATCGGGATCACCGGCACCGGCGTCTCCTCCAGGATGCGCGTCACCCCACCGCGAAACTCATTCATCTCGCCATCGGCTGTCAGCTTGCCTTCCGGGAAGATGCACACCAACTCGCCATCCTTGAGGTACTGGGCAATGCGCGCGAACGCCTGTTCGTAGATCTGAATGTCTTCATGGCGCCCGGCAATCGGAATAGCCCCTGCGGTGCGGAAGATAAAATTGAGCACCGGCAAGCGGTAGATCTTGTAGTACATGACAAAGCGAATCGGCCGACGTACTGCGCCACCAATCAACAGCGCATCGACAAACGACACATGGTTGCACACCAGCAACGCCGCGCCTTCATCCGGGATGGCTTGCAGGTTGCGATGCTCCACGCGGTACATGGAATGGCTGAGCAGCCAGATCATGAAGCGCATGGTGAACTCGGGGACGATTTTAAAGATGTAAGTGTTAACCGCGATGTTGAGCAGCGACACCACCAGGAACAACTCGGGGATCGACAGCTTGGCCACGCTCAACAGCAGAATGGACACGATGGCCGAGACCACCATGAACAGTGCATTGAGAATGTTGTTCGCCGCGATCACCCGTGCCCGTTCGTTCTCGGCGGTACGCGACTGGATCAGCGCATACAGCGGCACGATGTAAAAGCCGCCGAACACCCCCAGGCCGAGGATATCGAACAGCACCCACCACGCCTGGCCGTAGCTGAGCACCGCGAGCCAATCGTTGGCTTGCACGTTCTGCGGGAAGCCGCCGGAGTGCCACCACAGCAGCAGGCCGAACACGGTCAGGCCAAATGAGCCAAACGGCACCAGGCCGATTTCCACCTTACGCCCGGAAAGCTTTTCGCACAGCATCGAGCCCAGGGCGATGCCCACCGAGAACACCGTGAGGATCAAGGTCACCACGGTTTCGTCGCCGTACAACCATTCCTTGGCATAGGCAGGTATTTGCGTGAGGTAAATAGCGCCGACAAACCAGAACCATGAGTTGCCGACAATCGAGCGCGACACCGCCGGCGTCTGCCCCAGGCCCATGCGTAAAGTCGCCCAGGACTGAGTGAAGATATTCCAGTCCAGGCGCAGCTGCGGTGTCGAAGCCGCTGCGCGCGGGATGCTGCGGCTGGCCAGGTAGCCCAGCACCGCCACGGCCACAATCGCCACCGCCACCACCGGCGCGTAATGGGTGGAAGACATCATGACCCCGGCACCGATGGTGCCGGCCAAAATTGCCAGGAACGTGCCCATCTCCACCAGGCCGTTACCGCCGACCAACTCATCGTCGTGCAATGCCTGGGGCATGATCGAGTACTTCACCGGGCCGAACAGCGCCGAGTGAGTGCCCATGGCAAACAGCGCCAGCAGCATCAGTTCAAGATGATTGGTCAGAAAACCCGTCGCGCCCACCGCCATGATCACGATCTCGCCGATCTTGATCGCGCGGATCAACGCGTCCTTGTTGAATTTCTCGCCAAACTGCCCGGCCAACGCCGAGAACAGGAAGAACGGCAGGATAAACAACAAAGCACACAGGTTGACCCAGATGGAGCGGTCACCCTCGATGGTGAGCTTGTAAAGGATGGCCAGGATCAGCGACTGCTTGAAGATGTTGTCGTTGAACGCGCCCAGCAACTGGGTGATGAAAAACGGCAAGAAGCGCCGCGTGCGCAGCAAGGTGAATTGGGAAGGATGGCTCATCGTCGTCCGTGTTCCTGCGTGGCCTTTATTTATCAGGCCACGACTTTACCTAATCCTGCTTACTTATTCGCTAGCCCGGCAATACAAGGCGAAACAAAAAGCTCGCCTTTATAAGCGCCCTGCACGGTGCGCTTGGCCACGATCAGCCACATCAGCGCCAGCGCAACCACCAGCACACTGCCAAACACACTGAAAAACGCCAGATGTAACAGGCTCGCCAATTTAAGCGTGGCCAAGGCGTAAACCCCCAATGGGAAGGTGAAGCCCCACCAGCCCAGGTTGAACGGGATACCGGCGCGCAGGTAACGCAGGGTGATCAACACCGCAATCAACATCCACCACAAGCCGAAGCCCCACAGGGTGATGCCCGCAATCAGGCCCAGGCCGTGGGCCATTTCACCGACACTGGCCAGGCCATTGGCGGCAAAGATCGCGGGGGCATCCGTACCGAGCAGCAACATGCCCAGGGCACCGGTACCGATCGGGCCCAGGGCCAACCAGCTCGACGCGGCCATATTGGCGTGAGGCAACTTATGCAAGGCCATGCGCAGCATCAGGATGGTCAGGATGCTGAACGCTACCGGCAGGGAAAACGCCCACAGCACGTAGCTGGTCACCAACATCACCAGCTGCGAATGGGCATCGGCCAAGTGCGGCGCAAGCAAGCCGCCGCTGGCCGCCGCCACTTCGGCCGCCACCACGGGCAACAGCCAGACGGCGGTCATCTGGTCGATACTGTGCTCCTGGCGGGTGAACATCATGAATGGGATCAGCACGCCGCAGGCCAGGGACATGGCGACGTCCAACCACCACAGAACTTCGGCCAGCGGGATGACATCACTGCCCCAGCGCGGCAAACCGAACAGCAGCAAGCCATTAAGAATGGTCGCCAGCCCCATGGGGATAGTGCCGAAAAACATCGAGACGGTGGAGTGCCCGAAGATGCGTCGCGCCTCGTGGAAAAACATCACCCAGCGGGCAGCGTAGAGCACGCTGAACAGCACAAACAAGCCGATGGTGAACAGCCACAGGCCCTCGGCGACGGCATGCAAGCCGGGCAGGTTGACTGGCAGCTGGGCCAAGGTCAGGGCCAGCACACCGGTGCCCATGGTCGCGGCAAACCAGTTCGGGGTGAACTGGCGAATCACTTCCCGGGGACGGGCCAGGTGACTGAAGGGTTTGTAGCGGTGAGTGGTCGAGCAGGTCATGGGTTAATCCTCTTCCTCATATGAGGTTGAGGCCATGATAGAACCTGATCGAATATCTATATAACGGGTAATATCTCTAACTGTTATCTATTTTATCTATATTAACCACGATCATGCCCTCGCCCTTGCTGGCGCCGAGTCCCGCCACCACAACCCACCAAGGGCCCCGAGAGACAGCAAGATAAGCACCGCACCGTAGCCGTCCGTGGTCGCGACCAAGCCAAACACGCGGCTCAGGTTGCCCGCCAACAACGCCGGCACGCAAAACGCCAGGTAGCTCAATACATAGAACGCCGACATCAGGCCCGCCCGCTCATGGGGCAACGCCAGGCCCACGATGCTGCGCACACTGCCCATGAAGCCGCCGCCGAACCCCAGGCCTGCGATCACACTGGCGACAAAGAACAGCCACAGGCTGGCGATGTTTACGGCAACCAGCAGCAACCCCACGCCCACGGCCAGCAGTGCAGCCGACACGCGCATGACCCTGTCAGCCGCGTGGTTGCGCAGGCTGTAGATCATCACCGCGCCGCTCAAGGTCACCACCGCCACCAGCCCGCCGCCGATCAAGTGCGAGGTCGACCCGGTGGCGACACGCACCAACGACGGTGCCAACGAGGAAAAGAACCCACCCAGCGCCCACACGGCCACATTCAATGGCATCGCCAGCCCCAACGCGCGGCGCGCCTGCGGCGGCACATGCAGGGTTGGCGCCAGTGACTTCAAGGCGCCGGGTATGCGGCTGACCGTTTCAGGCAGGCGCCAGATATACAGAGCCTGTAACACCATCAAGGCCAGCAGGGTGTAGTAGATCAATTGGGTTGGCCACGGCGCGAACTCCACCAGCAACCCGCTGCCCAGGCCACCACTGGCCATGCCGAGCATCGGTGCAAGGCTGTTGAGCATCGGGCCGCGGACGCGGTCGGTATCGAGCAGCGTCGCACTCAATACCGCTGTGGCAGTGCCAGTCGCGAAGCCCTGCAGCGCGCGGGCGGCCAGCAGGCAGGCGGTGCTGTCCGCGTTGATAAACAGCAGCATCGCCACACTATTGAGCAGCAGCGCGACGAAGATCACCGGCTTGCGCCCCAGGTAATCCGAGAGCGACCCCACCGTCAGCAGGGCCGCCAGCAGGCTCACGGCATAGACACCAAAGATGGCCGTGAGCATGGCCGCCGAAAAATGCAGGTGGTCTTGATACACCTGGTACAACGGCGTCGGCGCGCTGGAGGCGGCGAGAAAGGTCAGCACCATGATCACTAGAAACGCCAGGCTGGACCGCTGAGAGATGACACTGGGCATGGGCACGCTCCGCTAAAGCTAATATTTTGCTTTTGTGCAGTGTGCTATTCGCTGGCGTTTAAAGCAAATTCTTTGTGTTAAGGTCTTGCCCATGGCGATCAAAGAAGGCCTCCGCCCGGGGGGCCGCAGTGCCCGGGTACAAGAATCCGTCCACAGGGCGGTGCGCGAATTGCTGGAGGCCCATGAGCGTTCCAGCGTCACCGTGCCGATGATTGCGGCATGTGCAGGCGTCACGCCGTCGACCATTTACCGGCGCTGGGGCGATCTGTCAGTACTGCTCGCCGACGTCGCCCTGGCCCGTATGCGCCCCGATACCGAACCGGCCAACACCGGCAGCCTGCGTGGCGACCTGCAAGCCTGGGCCGAGCAATACCTGGATGAGATGAGTTCGGACGTAGGCCGCAACATGATGCGCGACGTGCAAAGCAGCCCGACGCCAGGGTATTGCGTGAGCATCCTGAGTGGGCAGTTGCAGGTGATTGTTGACCGCTACCCGCAGGAACAGCCACCGAGCGTTGACCATCTGATCAACCTGCTCGCCGCACCGACGGTGTTTCGTATTCTATTTTCGGCCCAGCCTTTGGCGGTAGAAGAACTGCATACCCTGATCGAACTGGCACTGAAAATCTAAGGCACGTGCGCCGACCAGAATGTGGGAGCTGGCTTGCCTGCGATGCAGACACCTCCGTACACCCGTCAAGCGAAGTCGATACCATCGCAGGCAAGCCAGCTCCCACATTTGTTCTGTGTGCATCCAATAAAAAACGGCCTCTGATGAGGCCGTTTTGTTATTTCCAATCCCACATCATGTACGCATCCCACGCCCACTCACCAGCAACCGCGCACAACCGATATACAGCACCACGGTCGCAACGATCATAAAGGTGATCGCCACACTGATCTTGATATCCGACACGCCCAGAATGCCGTAGCGGAAGGCGTTGACCATGTGCAGCACCGGGTTGGCCAGGGACACCGTCTGCCAGAACGGCGGCAGCAAGGTGATGGAGTAAAACACCCCGCCCAGGTAGGTCAGCGGCGTGAGCACGAAGGTCGGGATGATGGAAATATCATCGAAGTTGCGTGCGAACACGGCGTTGATAAAGCCCAGCAGCGAGAAGATCGTCGCCGTCAGCACCACCACCAGAATAGTGACACCCAGGTGATGCACCTGCAGCTGGGTAAAGAACAGGGACAGCAGCGTCACGATCACTCCCACCATCAGGCCACGCAACACGCCGCCCAGGGTGTAGCCGATGAGGATGGTGTGCGGTGACACCGGCGAGACCATCAGCTCTTCAATGGAGCGCTGGAACTTGCTGCCAAAGAAACTCGACACCACGTTGCCATAGGAGTTGGTGATCACCGACATCATGATCAGGCCCGGCACGATGTATTCCATGTAGGTGAAGCCACCCATGTCGCCGATCTGCCGGCCGATCAGGTTACCGAAGATCACAAAGTACAGGACCATGGTGATCGCCGGTGGCAGCAGGGTCTGCGGCCAGATCCGGGTAAAGCGCTTCACTTCGCGATAAACAATGGTTTGCAGCGCTACGAGGTTGGGTTGCAGTTCGGAACTCATACCGCCACCTTCGCCAGATTTTTCTCCACCAGGGACACGAACAACTCCTCAAGGCGATTGGTTTTGTTACGCAGGCTCAACACTTCGATGTTCTGAGTGGCCAACTGGGTGAACAGCGCGGTGATGCCCATGGCTTTGTCCACCTGCACCTCCAGAGTGTGGCTGTCTACCAGGCGGCTGGGGTAACCCAGCAGATGCGGCGCCACCGACAGATTGTTCTTCAGGTCGAGCAGGAAGGTTTCCACATGCAACTGGCCCAGCAGGTTGCGCATGCTGGTGTTCTCGACAATGGTGCCGTGGTCGATGATGCCGATGTTGCGGCACAACTGCTCAGCCTCTTCCAGGTAGTGGGTGGTGAGGATGATGGTGATGCCCTTCTCGTTCAGTTCGGTGAGGAAGGTCCACATCGAGCGGCGCAGCTCGATATCCACGCCGGCGGTAGGTTCGTCGAGGATCAACAGACGCGGCTCATGCACCAGGGCGCGGGCGATCATCAGGCGTCGCTTCATGCCACCGGACAACGAGCGCGAGGGTACGTCACGCTTGTCCCACAGGCCCAGTTGGGTCAGGTACTGCTCGGCGCGTTCCTTGGCGACTTTCGCCGGAATGCCGTAGTAGCCGGCCTGGGTCACGACAATGTCGAAGGTCTTTTCGAACTGGTTGAAATTGAATTCCTGGGGCACCACGCCAATGGAGCGCTTGAGCGCTGCCGGGGATTTGTCCAGGTCATGACCGAAGATATTCACCGTGCCGCTGGTCTTGTTGACCAGGGTGGAGAGAATGCCGATGGTGGTGGATTTGCCGGCACCGTTGGGGCCGAGCAAGGCGAAGAAGTCACCTTCGGCAACGTCCAGATCGATACCACTCAGGGCCTGGAAACCGTTGCCGTAGGTTTTGGTTAGCTGCCGGATGGACAGAGCGGAACTCATATGGAAGTACGCACCAAAGAAGGGAATAGAAAGAATAGATGAAGGCACACCGCAGGTAGTTCAACCGGCGATGCAGTGCGAGCATGGTGCGTGCCCATGCCGCACAAGTACAGTCACCCGTATTAATAGTGTGTATTAAGTCAACGCGGTCATCACCGCCTTGCGGTAGGCCGGGCGCTGCTGCAGGCGCTGGTACCAGGCCTCCAGATGGGGCATGGCAGGGCGTTCGATGGGCATCTCGAACCAGGCGTAGATGAAGCAGCCCAAGGGAATATCGCCCATGCCGAACGCCTGGCCGGACAGGTAGGGTTGCTCGGCGAGGGCTTGTTCGACGGTTTTGAGCGCGTCGATACAGGCTTGGCGCCCGGCATTGATGCTGTCCCAGTTTTGCTGGTCAGCCGGGGTGCGCACGATGCCCCAGAACACCGCTTTGAACGGATCGGCGAGCGTGGAAGTGGTCCAGTCCATCCACTTTTCGGCGTTGGCCCGGGCTTGCAGGTCGCTGGGGTAAAAGTCCGATGCCTGCTTGGCGCACAGGTAACGCACGATGGTGTTGGATTCCCATAGCACAAAGTCGCCATCTTCGATCACCGGCACCCGGCCATTGGGGTTCATGGCCCGGTATTGCGGGGTATCGACCACACCAAAAGCCCCGCCCGCATCAATTGCTTCATAGTCCAGGCCGAGTTCCTCGGCGCACCACAGTGCTTTCCTGACGTTTGATGAATTTTTACGACCCCAGATCTTCAGCATGACCGCGCCTTATCGTTGATGAACATGGCTTGATGAACGCAGCAGCATACGCCGGTTCAGCCGCGGCTTAAATCGCCCTGCATATCGCCGAGCAAGGTGGGCGCATCGTCGCCAAACAGGTGCGGGTAGCACTGGCGGATATGCCCGAAGAAAAATGCTTCGGGCACGTCAGCAAATTGCCCGTGGTCCACCACGTACTCCATAGAACGCTGGCCCTGGCGATTGAACGCGTGGAACACGCTGTCGTGCAGCCCATCGAATTCCAACGGCGGCACGTCGAACACTTCGCACAGTTGCTGGTTGAACGCCGGAGTGGCCTTGACCCAGCGGCCGTTCAGGTAAAGCTCGGTATAACCGTGCATGGCGAACACGTCACTTTTGAGCAGAGCGAGCAGTCGCGGTGTGGACAGGTGGTTGCGCACGTCCGCCAGGCCAATGCGTGCGGGAATGCCGCAGTGGCGCGCGCAAGCGGCGAGCAACGTGGCCTTGGGCACACAGTAGCTTTCGCCGGCCGCCAGGGCGAAGCTGGCGCTCAAGGTGTTGGGGTCACGGCTGAAGGTATAGGGGTTGTAGCGAATGGCCTCGCGCACGGCGTAGTAAAGACTGACTGCCTGGTCACTTAAATCCGGGCGGGTTCCGCGGTGTTTCTCGGCGAACTCCACCACCACAGGGTGGTCACTATCGATGAAGCGGCTGGGACTCAAGTACGTATTCATGAGCTTGATCTCCGAGGGGAGCCTGGAGTTTAACCACCAGGCCTGCCAGAGAGATAACGACGATTCGGCCAAATGCCGGCGCCGGCTGATGGGTTGCCCAGTACACCTTGTTACACCCTGATCACCCGGCTTGTTCGGATGCCGACTAAGCTCCCTGGTGGTTTCGCCCCTGGTTCACGGAGGATTGAATATGCTGTTGTTGTGGATACTGGTGCTGGTGGTCGGCATTGCCTACCTGGCACACCGCCGTACTGCCCCCCTGCCCGCCCTGGGTGTGGTCGCCGTCTACCTGCTGGCGATGGGCGCCTGGAGCCACGCACCGGGTTGGCTGCTGCTGATCTTCTGGGTACTCCTGGCCGTGGTGGCCGCGCCTTTGCTGCTGCCTGACCTGCGCCGCCAATACTTCACCAAGCCGCTGTTCAGCTGGTTCCAGAAAGTGCTGCCGCCGATGTCCGAGACCGAGCGCGATGCGATTGATGCCGGTACCGTGTGGTGGGACGGCGAGCTGTTCAGTGGCCGCCCGGACTGGGACAAATTGCTGGCCTACCCCAAGGCGCAGTTGACCGAGGAAGAGCAGGCGTTCATCGACGGCCCCACCGAAGAACTCTGCGCCATGGTCAGCGACTGGGAAATCGGCCAGGCCATGGACCTGCCGCCGCAAGCCTGGGAACACATCAAGACCCATGGCTTCTTCGCCCTGATCATTCCCAAGGAGTACGGTGGCAAGGGCTTCTCCGCCTATGCCCACTCCCAGGTCGCCATGAAACTCGCGACCCGCAGCGGTGACCTGGCCTCCACCGTGATGGTCCCCAACTCCCTCGGCCCCGCCGAACTGCTGCTGCACTACGGCACCGAGGAACAGCGCAATCATTACCTGCCGCGCCTGGCCCGTGGCGACGACATCCCGTGCTTCGCCCTCACCGGCCCGCTGGCCGGCTCCGATGCGGGCGCCATGCCCGACACCGGCGTGATCTGCAAAGGCGAATGGGAAGGCAAGGAAACCCTCGGCCTGCGCCTGAACTGGGAAAAGCGCTACATCACCCTCGGCCCGGTCGCGACCTTGCTCGGCCTGGCCTTCAAGGCTCATGACCCGGACCACCTGTTGGGTGAAGAAGAAGACCTGGGCATCAGCCTCGCGTTGATTCCTACCGACACCCCTGGCGTGGAAATCGGCCGTCGTCACCTGCCGCTTGGCGCCGCTTTCATGAACGGCCCCAACTCCGGCAAGGATGTGTTCATCCCCCTGGAATACCTGATTGGTGGCCAGGAAATGCTCGGCAAGGGCTGGATGATGCTGATGAACTGCCTGTCGGTCGGCCGTTCGATCTCGCTGCCCGCCGTCGGCACCGGCGCCGCCAAGTTCACCAGCCTGGTGACCGGCCAATACGCCCAGGTGCGCGAACAGTTCAACGTACCGCTGTCGGCCTTCGAAGGCATCCAGGAAGCCCTGGCACGCATCGGTGGCAACGCCTGGCTGATGGACAGCGCGCGCATGCTCACCGCCAACGCCGTGGACCTGGGCGAGAAGCCGTCGGTGTTGTCGGCGATCCTCAAGTATCACCTGACCGAACGCGGCCGTGAGTGCATCAGCCACGCCATGGACGTGCACGGCGGCAAGGGCATCATCATGGGTCCCAACAACTACCTGGGCCGCAACTGGCAGGGCGCACCGATCTTCATCACCGTGGAAGGCGCAAATATCCTTTCGCGTAACCTGATGATCTTCGGCCAGGGCGCGATTCGCTGCCACCCCTTCGTGCTCAAGGAAATGGCCCTGGCCGGCCGCGAAGACCATGACCAGGCGTTGAAGGAATTCGACGGCCTGCTGATGCAACACATCGGCTTCGCCGTCAGCAACGCCGCCAGCACCCTGGTGCTGAACCTGGGCTTCGGGCACTTCGAAAAAGCCCCGGGCAACCGTTTGAGCCAGGGCTACTTCCGTGCCCTGAACCGCCAGGCGGCTGCGTTTGCCCTGCTGGCCGACCTGAGCATGATGTTGCTGGGTGGCGAGCTCAAGCGCCGCGAACGCCTGTCCGCCCGCCTGGGTGATGTGCTCAGCCACATGTACTTGGCGTCGGCGGCGCTCAAGCGTTATCACGACCTGGACTCGCCGGACCATCTGGAGCCGCTGTTTGCCTGGGCCATGGAAGAAAGCCTGGGCGAATCGGAACGCGCATTGGATGAGCTGCTGAGCAACTTCCCGAACAAGGTGCTGGGCTGCCTGTTGCGGGTGATCGTGTTCCCGTTCGGGCGTCGTCATACCGGGCCGTCCGACGCGCTGGATGCCGAAGTGGCAGCCGTGATCGGCCGCGCCAAAGGCGACCCGACCCTGGAAGAATTGCTGGCCGGCTGTTATCGCCCGCAATCAGCAGAAGATCCCGTGGGCGCCCTGCAACATGCCTACGACCTGCTCGGTGCCAGCCACCCCTTGCAGAAAAAACTCCACAGCGCGCTCAAAAGCGGCCAGGTCAAGCCGGCTGCCGGCGAGCATGCCATCGACGCGGCCCTGCAGGCCGGCGTGCTGCAACCGGCCGAGGCACAAACCTTGCGCGATGCCGAGGCTGCGCGACGCAAGGTGATCGACGTGGATGATTTCAGCAAGGAAGAGCTGATGCAGGCAGAAGGTAAAGTCCGCTGAGTCGAGCGGTCATATAAAAACGGGCGCGAGAGGCTTATACTCTCGCGCCCGTTTTTGCTTTAGAGGCCTTATCTCGTGTCCAACGTCGTTGCCGATCATCTTGTCTTGCTCGACCACTTGCGCAGCATCCTGGTTGCCGTCGGCGAAGCCGAACAGGTACCCGAGGAAAGCCACTCGCTGTTCCTGGAGCGTTTCGACGAACTGCGCGCCCTGTTGCCAATCGACCCGATCGAAAGCCAGTACCTGGGCCAGGACCTGATGAGCCAGGTCATCCTGCGCTACCCGCAAATCGCCCACCTGGTGCCCCGTGACCTGCTGTGGTTCTTTGGCGGCGACTGCCTGCACTTCATGCCCGACGAAGAACTGGACCTGTACCAGGCCCTGGAAGAACGTCGCTATGAAGCCGAACAGAACGACGAACCGTTCGACTGGAACCAGGAAAAACAGCTGCTGGCGATGCCTCAGGACCAGAGCAAGCACTGACAACTATGCTCGTTCCTACGCTCTGCGTGGGAACCTATCCTGTGACGCTCTGCGTCACCCGTGCACAGGCATAAAGGCAGGACGCGGAGCGCCCAGGTGGCATTCCCACGCAGAGCGTGGGAAAGAGCAACCGCGCTCCTACCGTCGGCGCAGCGTGGGCTCCCTGGCCATGCACTCCACCAGATAATCGATAAACACCCGCAACTTCGGCGGCAGGTAACGTGTGGGCGAATGCAGCAACCACGCCTCGCCATGGTACGACGCAATAAAATCCCACCCCGGCAACACCTGCACCAAATCTCCTGCTTCCAATGCGTGCCGCGCGGTGAAATACGGCAAGCTGGCAATCCCGACATGCTGCAACGCAGCCTCCAGTCGCACCCCGGTGTGGTTCGCCGCATACCGGCCGCGTACGCCGACCGTTACCGCCTTGCCAGCCTGGCGAAACTTCCAGCGTGAATCTCCCGGTGTCTCACCCAGATAGATGCAACTGTGCCCGAGCAGATCATGGGGATGGCTCGGTGTACCGTGCTCGGCCAGGTACTGCGGCGTAGCGCACAGCAAATGTTCGATGGGCAACAGTTGGCGCCCGACCAAACCTGGCGGTGGGCTGTCGGTGATGCGGATGCTCAAGTCGACGTTGTCGTCGATCAAATCCACATGCCTGTCTTCCAGGATCAATTGCACATCCACCTTGGGATAGCGCCGCAAAAATTCCGGCATATGCGGGTGCACCACAAATCGCCCCACCGCCTTGGGCACACTGACCCGCACCAGCCCCTCGGCTTCATGGGTAAATTGCCCACTGATTTCCATCACCGAGCGCGCCGCATTGACCATCTCCTGGCAACGCTTGAACACCTCCTCGCCGCCCTCGCTCAGGCGCAGCTTGCGCGTGGTACGTTGCAGCAGGCGCGTGGCCAGGGCTTGTTCCAGGCGCGAGATGCTGCGGCTCACCGCCGAAGGTGAAACGCTGAGTTGCCGCGCCGCTTCGGAGAAGCTGCCGGTTTCCACGACCTTGACGAAAATCGCCATTTCACCCAATAGCGGCAAAGGAAGATTGATGCTCATGACGCACAGGTCCATTGATAATTGAGCAGATTATCACCCATCTGCGCACTATTTATACTGCCCACAGAACCCTGATGCGGATGTAGATGATGACCGAGCGCCTGTTTTTTACCCACGACCACCTGACGGCCGAGCTGGAAGTGCTCAGTTGCACCCCGAACGAAGAGCAATTCGCCGTGATTGTGCAGTCGACCATTTTCCATCCCCAAGGCGGAGGCCAGCCGTCCGACACCGGCTGGCTCGGCGACAGCCAGGTGCTGCGAGTCATGCAGGAAGGCGAACAGGTGGTGCACTACGTCCACCGACCTCTGGAACCTGGCCTCGTCGTTGCACGAGTCGACGCACAGCGGCGCGCCTTGCATACGCGTCTGCATTCGGCGGGGCACTTGATTGGCAATGCCGGCGAACGCCTGGGCTGGATGCCGATCAAGGCCCACCATTGGCCCGGCGAAGGCAAGATCACTTTTATCCGTGGCGAGACCGCGCAAGACATGGATGCGCAGGCGCTCCAGCAGTGGGTCAACACATGGATCGCCGCCGACTATTCCCGCCATATGACGCTGGAAGACGGCACCCGCGAAGTCGGCTTCGGCGAATTACCGGCGTACGCCTGTGGCGGTACGCATGTTCAAGCGTTGAGCGAACTGGGCCAGGTAACGATCCTGGCGTTGTCGGAGAAAAAAGGCGCGCTCTCGGTGCGCTACAGCCTCGCTGATACCCTGACACTGTAGGAGCGAGCTTGCTCGCGAAGACCGTTAACGATAACGCGGGATACCTGATTCCCATCGGCGCCCTTTCGTTTTCGCGAGCAAGCGCGCTCCTACAGGGCCACGCTCGGCTGGCCCGATTCATTGATGAACGACTTCAACGTCGACACCGTCGCCGCCGGGTCACGCGGATCACTGATCGCCCGAAAATTCGTCAACATGGTGTTGGCCGCCAACTCCACCGACACATACCCACGCTGGCGACTGTCGAAAAACTTCACATGGGGGTTGAGCGGCATGATCTTCATGAACGCGTCGTAGGGAGGGCCATCTGAGGTGACCGACGAGCCGACGAACTCGGTGGCGACCACCGCCGAGTCTGGCCTGTCGGCGTCGAGATGCAGGTCGGTGGCCCAGAACGAATGAATATCCCCTCCCCAGAACACCGGGTTCTTCACGCGATTGCGCACGATCGACGCCAGCATCCGTGAGCGGTTCGCCATGTAGCCATCCCAACCATCGGTCCAGCGGCCAAGCTTATGGTTGGTCAAGTCACGCTGCATCAGCGGCGCCACCAGCAAATCCTGGGCGATGACATTCCACTGCGCACTGGACTGGGCAAACCCCTGGTCCAGCCAAGACTCTTGCTGCCAGCCGAGCAACGTGCGGCCAGGGTCACGCAGGTCGCTGCAAGGGGTGGTGACAATATGCCCTTGGTGGCTGCCATTGGCCGCGATGCAGGGTTGCTCGGAACGGTACTGGCGACCGTCGAGCACATGAAAACGCGCGAGCCGCCCATAGTCCAGGCGCCGGTAGATGCGCATGTCCGGCCCCTTCGGCACGCTGCTGGCACGCAGGGGCATGTGTTCGTAAAACGCCTGGTACGCCGCGGCCCGTTGCTTGAGAAACTGCGCCACCGCCACCTTCGGGTCCTGGGACCAGCGGTTGGCGTAGTCATTCTGTACTTCGTGATCGTCCCAGGTTACGACGCTGGGAGCCGCGGCGTGCAGGGCCTGCAGGTCTGGATCAGTCTTGTACAGTGCGTAGCGGTTGCGGTAATCACTCAGGCTTTGCGCATTGCCGCTGCCGTGAGAACGAAACACCTTGCCCGAATCCGCAGCATAGGAACTGTCGTAAATATAATCACCGAGGAAAAACACCAGGTCCGGCTGCTCGGCGGCAAGGTGTCGGTAGGCGCTGAAGTAACCGCGCTCCCAGTGCGAGCAGGACACAAACCCCAGCCGGGCCGAGGCCATGGCCTGCAGCGGCGGCATCGTGCGCGACTGGCCCACCGGGCTCTGCGCACCGAGCCCTTCAAACTGGTACCAATACGGCCGATCCGCCGCCAGCCCCGCCACTTCGACATGCACTGCGTGAGCAAAACGGGGCGTCGCCAGTACTTCGCCCTGCTTCACAATGCGCGTCATCGCCGCATCGCTGGCCACCCGCCAACGCAGCGGCACCGAGCGACTCAGGCCGCCACGGCCATCCGCGGCGTTGAACAACGGCGCCAGGCGCGTCCAGATCACAAAGCCATCTGGCAACGGGTCACCGGAAGCCACGCCGAGGGTGAACGGATAATCCACCCCGGCACTGCGCGCAAACGGGCTGAGAATCGAAAACGCGGTAGCGACCGCCAGCCCGCCAAGGACCCGGCGCCGGCCGTGGTCCACTTCGCCGCTCACAGGCAGCGCTCCCAGACATCACGCACGGTGGCAAACCCGAGCATGTCCTCATACACGCCGTTCTTTAAAAACGCCTGGCGCATGCAGCCTTCATAACGCAGGCCGATCTTCTCCATGACCCGCGCCGATTCCTTGTTGCGCGCGAAACACTGGCTGCCCACGCGCTGCAACCCTAGCGCCTCGAACCCGAAGTCCATCACCGCGCTCGCCGCTTCAGCCGCATATCCCTGGTTACGGCAGTGCGCCGCCACCCAGCCACCCAAGTGCCCATAGTGATGGCGAGCATTGATGCGCAGGCTGACCATGCCGACCAATTCGTCGGTGCCGCGCACATGCATCCCCAGGTTCAGCAGCTCACCGGTGCGGTACTTGTCAGCGATCCCCGCAATAAAATCCTGCGCGGTTTCCAAGGTGTAGGGCGATGGAATGTTCGCCGTGTTGTCGGCAATTTTCGGCCCGTTGGCAAGCGTGAAAAGCACCTGCGCCTGATGCATTTGCAGGGTGCGCAACAGCAGTCGCGGGGTCGTCAATTGAGGCAATGCAGTAGGCATGGAGGCCGGCTCTCAAGATAAATTTCTCAAGCATGGATGCCCCGAGTGTCAGTTTCATTACGCCCGAAAACTGACCGGTAAGTTTTCTGAAAGACGCGTCCTAGAGCCTCTAAACGGTCAATTAAAGTTAACCAATCGGTCATTTTTGGCTGTTAGCGTTTTGCCCCTAATTCAATGACGGGGTAACGGAATGAGAACCTGGGACGAACCCAAGAAACGCAAGGCGCACATCGAGCTGATCCCGATGATCGACGTGATGATGTTCCTGCTGGTGTTTTTCGTACTGGTGAGCCTGAACGTGATTCCCGCGCTCGGCATGAAGACCCAATTGCCCAGCGCCAGCAGTTCGCAGCAGCTCAAGCCGCAAAACAAATTCATCCTCACCCTGGGCCTGGAAGGCCAGTTGCAACTGGACGGCAAGGACCTGACGGTGGAGGCCCTGGTGCCGGCGCTGAAGGCGGCCGAAAAGCCCGATACCAAGTCGACGATCATCGTCAACAGCGACAAAGGCGTGGAGGTTTCGCGCCTGGTGGAAGTGATGGACACCCTGCGCCTGGGTGGCTTCACCTCCGTGTCCATCGCCACGCGTAAGTCCTGATCATGTACGTTCTGTTTCGTGCGCGTCAGCTGCTGGGCAGTGTTCCGGCCCTGATCGCCCTGGTGCTGATTGCACTGGGTATCCAGTCCCAGACGTTGAAGGTCGAGCCGGTGTATGACGAGTCGGCGGTCGAATTGGCCTTGGTTGAGCCGGAACCGGAAGTCATACCGGAACCGGTGGTGGAGCAAGAACCGCCACCGCCGGTGATCGAAGAGGAAGAGGCCGAGCCGGCGCCCCCGCCGCCACCGCCCAAGCCGCTGCCAAAACCCGAACCCAAGCCAAAGCCAAAACCTGTGCCCAAGCCTGCGCCCGTGGTCGCCAAGCCCGTGCCGACGCCGCCACCGGTGGCCGCCAAGCCAGCCCCGGCCGCCGTCACCCAAGCGGCACCGACGCCAGCCCCACCGGCGCCACCGAAGGTCGATGGCCAGGCCCTGGAAAGCGGTTACCTCAAAGGCTTGCGCAACGAACTGGACACCTACAAGCAGTACCCCACCGGGCGCCAGGCGTCCCTCGAACGCCCGAGCGGCGAGGTGGTGGTGTGGCTGCTGGTAGACCGTCAGGGCCGCGTCCTCGACTCAGGTCTACAAACCCAGGCCTCGAGCATGTTGCTCAACCGGGCAGCCACCAACAGCTTGCGTCGCATCAAGCAAGTCAAACCGTTCCCCGAGCAAGCCTTCGGGGGGCGAAATGAGCAGCGCTTCACCGCCACCTTCAACTACAGCGTGCAATAAGCACCCGACACCAGGACGACAGTGATGAAGTTCACCCGTATTCATCTGGCACTTGTGGCCGCGACCAGCATGAGCCAGGGACTGGTCATGGCAGAGACCAGCGACAGTGATGTCGGCACCATTGGGGTACAAGGCAAGGCGACCGCCGGGGGCGGTTACATGGTGCCGGAGGAAAGCATCAAGGGCCGCTCCACAGTGACCAAGGAAGCACTGGATAAACAGGCGGCCACCGGCAATGCCATCGACAAACTCAAGTACACCCCAGGCTTGAACATCTCCAGTGAAGACAACACCGGCCTGTCGGGCTTTCGCTTCACCATGCGCGGCATGAACTCCGACCAGGTGGGCATGTCGGTGGACGGCATGCCGATCAACGACTCCGGCAACTACGCGCTGTATTCCAACCTGCTGGGCGACCCGGAAAACATCGACCAGATCTTCGTCACCCAGGGCGCTTCGGAATCCGACGGCCCGCACATTGGTTCCAGCGGCGGCAACATTGGCATCGTGACCATTCGCCCGACCAAGGAAACCGGCGCCTTCGTCAAACAGGTCGTCGGCAGCAATGCCACGCGCAAGACCTTTGCCCGCCTCAATACCGGCGAAATCAACGGCCTGAGCAACTGGCTGTCGGTGTCCCATACCGAAGGTGAGATGTGGCGCGGTTCGGGCGCGGTACGCGCGGACAAGGTGGAGTGGAACAGCTTTTTCGACGCTGGCAATGGCAACACCGCCAACCTGATCCTCAAGTACCACGAGCAGGACAACAACAGTTACAGCCAGTTGACCAAGGCGCAGTTCCAGCAATATGGCCGCAAGTACGACCCTTATCCGGCAACACCCAGCGTGGGCAGCAACGGCAAGTACAACAGCTATTACGCCCTGGCGCAGAACCCGTTCCAGACATTCACCGCCGTGCTCAACACCCAGTTCAAACTGGCCGATAACCTCGCACTGTCGGTGATCCCGTATTACTACTGGGGCAATGGCAGCGGCGTCGGTTCATCCAGCTATGCCCTCAACCGTGGCTCCAACCAGGGCGGTGTGTTCGACCTCGGCAACCTGCCCACGGCCGCCCAATACAACGCCGACGGCACACCCAACAGCGGCGTGTACTACCGCCCTTCACGCACGCAAACCTGGCGTCCGGGCATCACCACCAAACTGACCTGGGACCTTGGCGACCACAGCCTGCAATTCGGTTACTGGTACGAGCGCGCACGCCAGAGCCAGACCCAGCCGTTCATTCCGCTCAAGAGCAACGGCAAGCCAGTGGATACCTGGCCAGATTCCAACAGCGCCATCGTCGATGCCAACGGCAACACCGTGCAGGGTCGCGACCGTTTCACCGTGACGCCAGCGCAAAAGGTCTGGGCCCAGGACACCTGGTACATCAACCCGGACTGGACCCTCATCGCAGGCCTGGCCTACATGAACGTCGAGCGTGAAGGCACCAACCACGGCAGCCTCAACGAACGCCCGGAAAAACGTAACCAGACCTACAACAAACTGCTGCCCAACGCCGGCCTGAAATACCAGCTGGACGAGCGTGACCAGTTGTTCTACAGCCTGTCGCGCAACATGCGGGTACCGCAGAACTACGTGCTCTACGACAAAGGCGCCGGCTCGATCGAAGCCGAACCGGAAACCAGTTGGAACCATGAACTGGGCTGGCGCTACAGCGGCGACGACATGAACCTGGCCGCCACCCTGTTCTACATGGACTTCAAGAACCGCCAGGTTTCGTCCCGGGACATCAACGGTGACTTTGCCGACATCAACGCCGGCTCCGTGGTCAACAAAGGCCTGGAGCTGGAGTGGAGCGGCCAGTTGCCCCACCACTTCAATTACTACACCTCCTACACCTACACCAAGGCCGAGCAGCAGGATGACCTGACCGTCTACAACGCCGGCAAACCCATCGTGCTGCCCACCAGTGGCAAGCAGTTCGCCAACGTGCCCAAGAACATGCTGGCGGCCAACATCGGGTATGACGATGGGCGCTTCTACGGCACCTTCGGTGGCAAGTACACCAGCAAGCTCTACGGCGACCTGACCAACGACGAGGCGATTTCCGGTCGCACCGTGTTCAACCTCGGCGCCGGTATTTACCTGCCGGTGGACAAGAAAGTGGTCAAGGACGCGACCCTGCGCCTGAACGTCGACAACCTGTTCGACAAGAAATACCTGGACGGCGTGTACACCACCAAGACCAACGCGGCCAGCTACAGCGGTTTCCGCGATGGCGACCCCGCGTACATCGTCGGCCTGGACCGTACCGTCACGGTTTCGCTGGAAGCGAATTTCTAAGACTCACCCCAAGAGGAACACCATCATGGATATGAACCTGCTCCACGACGTCACTTTCTATGTGATGTACGCGGCGATGGCCATTGCGATCTTCATCGCCATCGAACGCGGCATCTACTTCGCCTACGTACGCCGCCAGGCACGCGCATTGATCGACGCCCTGGGCGCCAATGTGCACGGCGAGCGTGACCTGCCGGACAACCTGACCCGTCGCGACAGCCTGCCGCTGAACATGATCTTGCCGGTGCTGGCCCAGAAGGCGACCCACGGTTCGCGCAAGGACCTGGACGACGAAATCGATACCCAATACCTGAAGACCCGCGCCCCACTGGCCCGCAGCCTGTGGATCATCGAGACCATCACCACCGCCGCCCCACTGCTGGGCCTGCTGGGCACCATTCTCGGCATCATCGACACCTTCAAGGCGCTGGCCACCGCGGGCGTATCGGACCCAGGGCAGATTTCCGGTGGTATCGGGACGGCCTTGTTTGCCACGGGATTAGGTATCGCCATCGCGCTTTTTTGCGTGGTGTTCCACAACTTCTTCCAGGACAGCCTGGAGCGCATCAACGACCAGTTGAAGATCCTGTTGATCCGCGCCGCCACCGGCGCCCGCGCACAGGATGAAGTGACTCATCGCGTGCCCACCCCGCTGCACAGCCGCACAGCCTGACCTGCAGGGCGGGCGCCTTGGGCGCTCGCCTTTACCTTTGGTGCGATGAGACGCTTATGTCCCTTTCGATAAAGTTGCGTATTGCCGGCCTGACCGGCTTGCTCCTCAGTCCGCTGGCCCAGGCGGACTTTTCCATTCCAGGTTTTGAATTGGTGCATACCGTGCCTGTGGACACCGCCCTGGGCACCGACGATTTGCGCCAGCCCGGCCCGGTATGGATCGAGCTGTTCGACGGCGCCAAAAGCCACATTGATATCGGCCAGTTCTACGCCGCGGACCACCCTGGCTCGGTGATGAACAGCGTGCTTGAACACCTGGAAGCCGCCGGCAAACGCGGCGTGAAGATTCGTTTCCTGCTCGAAGAAAAAGGCATCAAGCTGTCGGATGCCGCCACCCTGGAACGCTTGCACGCCATTCCCAACCTGACCTTGCGCGTGCTGCCCTACGGGCAACTGAGCGGCGGCATCATCCACGCCAAGTACCTGCTGGTGGATGGCAAGCAGGCGTTTGTCGGCAGTCAGAATTTCGACTGGCGCGCCTTGGAACATATCCACGAAACCGGGCTGCGGATCACTGACGAAACGGTGGTGGGCCAGGTGCAGGCGATCTTCGAGCAAGACTGGCAAGCCCAGGCAGCGCTGGAGGGTAAACAACCGGTGCCGCTACCCGCCAGCGGCCCGGCACCCGCACGTACCGGCAACTACCTGGTGGCCAGCCCGCAACGCTACAACCCGCCCGGCGTGGGCGACTCACAGCTGGAACTGCCGCGCCTGCTGGGCGAAGCCCAAAAAGAGGTGCGCGTGCAATTGCTCGACTACGCGCCGCTGTCCTACGGACCGGATCGAACCCGGCCGTACTACGCGGTGATCGACAACGCCGTGCGCGCCGCCGCAGCCCGTGGCGTGTCGATCAAACTGATGGTGTCCAACTGGAATACCGACCCGCTGGAACTGCCCTATCTCAAGAGCCTGGTGGTGCTGCCCAATATTGAGATCAAGATCGTCACCCTGCCCGAAGCCAAGCAAGGCTTTATCCCTTATGCGCGGGTGATACACAGCAAAACCATGGAGATCGACGGGCAAGTGGCGTGGGTCGGCACCAGCAATTGGTTGGGCGGCTACCTGGATAATTCGCGCAATCTGGAGGTGGTGATGCGCAGTGAGGCGATGGCCAGGCGTGTAGGCCAGTTGCATGAACAACTGTGGGATGGGCCTTACGCTAGAGCCTTGAGCGTGACGCAAGAGTATCCCGCGCCCCACCCTGGCCAGCATTGACCTTGGGCACCTGAGTAATGGTAGTGTGTGGAAATGTTTCTGTCTCTTCCGTCAGAAATCTCCTACTCACTACCTGCAAAGGAATGCCTTCAACCATGCACTTTCCACTTAAGCAATTGGCGGTTGCCACCCTGTTCGCCGCCAGCCTTTCGGCCGTCGCCACGCCCGCATTCGCCAACATCAGCGCGGACCAGAGCACGGCAATCCTGAAGCAGTTCAACGAGACCTCGGTTACCGATTTCCGCGGTTTCCTCGGCACTCTGGCCCAGGGCGAGCTGGGCAAAGCGGCCGACACCGGCCCGGCTATCAGCGCGTTTGTGGGCAACAAACCCCTGAGCGCCGAGCAACAGAACGAGATCAATCGCCTGCTGGGCATTTACACCCGCGTTAAATATGGCAAAGCCGCGCTCGAAACCTTGCGTGAACTGGTGGAAGTCCCGACGTTCAACGTAGACGGTCTGCCACAGTACAAAAACCCGGAATTCCTCAAGATTGCCGCAAAGATCGAGGCCCTGGCCAAGTCCTTCAACCTGAACTTCCGTAACGTCGACAACCGCGTGTACGAAATTTCCCTGGAAGGCAGCGGTGATGAAGTCGTGGGTGTGCACGCCCATGCCGATGTGGTGCCCGTTACCCCGGAAAACTGGGTGCTGCAAGACGGTACCAAACTCGACCCGTTCAAGGTCACGCTGATTGGCGACCGCATGTATGGCCGCGGTACCGAGGATGACAAGAACGGCATCGTGGTGGCGATGTACGCCATGAAAGTGATCAAGGAAGAAAAACTGCCACTGGCGCGCACGTTCAAACTGCTGGTAGACACCACTGAAGAAACCGCCGGTGATGCCATTCCTTACTACTTCGAACGCAACCCCGTGCCGCAATACAACCTGGCGCTGGATGGCGGTTACCCGGTGGTGATCGCCGAAAAAGGCTCGGGTACCGTGATGGCCACCTTCCCGGTGCGCAAGGGCGAAGGCAAAGGCGCAGAAATCATCGCGATGACCGGCGGCAAGGCGAACAACCAGATTCCATCGGCCTCGGTGGCCACGCTGGTCAGCGACACCCCCGCCGAACTGGCCGCCAGCCTGCAACAGGCCGGTGCCGACTATGCCAAGCGCAACGGTGGCGACTTCCAAGTGACGGCCAAGGTCGATGGCAAGGATGTCAAACTCACGGTTACCGGCGTATCCGCTCACTCTTCCGAGCCTGAAACCGGGGTCAACCCGGTGGCGCGCATGCTGGACCTGATCCACAGCCTCGACGGCAAGGTCGCCCTCCAGCACAACCACATCACCGATGCCGCGCGCTATGCCGCCGACAACTGGGGCCTGGATTACCTGGGCGGCAAATTGGGTGTGGGCTACGCGGATGATTTCATGGGGCCGTTGACCACCTCGCTGACGTTTGTGGGGCAGGATGACAAAGCCTTCAAACTGGCCGTGAACCTGCGCGCACCGAAAGGTAAAACCCCGGAGGCGCTCAAGGCGCAAATCGAGCAGAAGCTGAACGCCTGGGACAAGAACGCCAAGGTCAACGTGAGCTTCACTTACTCGCTGGACACGCCGATGTACCGCAACCCTGAAGGCGAATGGGTAAAAGCCTTGCTGGCAGTGGCCACTGAAAACCTGGGCATGGCGCACAAATTCGGCACCTCGGCCGGCGCAACCTCGGTGCACGACCTGCCCAACGGCGTGCAATTCGGCCTGGCCCGCCCGGAAGAGAAGTACACCGGGCACACCGACAGCGAATTCAAAACCGTCGACCAGTTCCTGCTGGACCTGCAGATCGTCACCGAAATGATGGGCCGCGTCGGGCAGTTGCCGAAGCTCTGACCCATCTGGTACCCAAGCGAGGCGGCGAAGGCAACGGCACAGGCACCCTCTTCAGCGCCTGAACCACCGCTTTCGCAGCCTCGCTAAAGCTCGACAGCTCCCACAGGGGATCGGCGGCGCTGGGTTGATGTCGGTTCACAGGGCTATCGCGCCAAATACAACTTCCGACAACAACACCGCCCAAATGTGGGAGCTGTCGAGCCCGGGCGAGGCTGCGATGGCGGCGGTACAGGCAAAATCTTCAGCGCCTGAGCCACCGCTTTCGCAGCCTCGCTGAAGCTCGACAGCTCCCACAGGGGATCGGCGGCGCTGGGTTGATCTCGATTCGCAGGGCTATCGCGCCGAATACAACTTCCGACAACAACACCGCCCCAATGTGGGAGCTGTCGAGCCCCGGCGAGGCTGCGATGGCGGCGGTACAGGCAATATCTTCAGCGCCTGAACCACCGCTTTCGCAGCCTCGCTAAAGCTCGACAGCTCCTACAGGGGATCGGCGGCGCTGGGTTGATCTCGGTTCACAGGGCTATCTCGCCGAATACAACTTCCGACAACAACACCGCCCAAATGTGGGAGCTGTCGAGCCCCAGCGAGGCTGCGATGGCGGCGGTACAGGCAAAATCTTCAGCGCCTGAGCCACCGCTTTCGCAGCCTCGCTAAAGCTCGACAGCTCCTACAGGGGATCGGCGGTGTGGGTGAGATCTCGCTTTGCAGGGGCCATCGCGTCAAACACAACTCGGCAACAATGACAGCTCTTTAGCCTTGCAACATCAGCATGTCTTCAAAGAACCCACCCACCGGCTCAGTGGGATGGCACAGCTGGATCTCCAATACCCAGGCCATTTCACTCGGTGGGATCTCCAGGTCAGCCAACTCCTTGCTTTCGAACAATGCATGGGGAAAATCCGCAAGGCGGTGCCCCGCCAGGTTGCGCGCCAGCCTCCAGCCCTTTGACGCAGCGCTGTGCTCGGCGAAGTCGTAGAGCTCACGCCCGGTCAGACCACGCAGCCACGCCTGGCGTGTTTCATCGAAGACTTCATGCAAGGCCGTCGTACAGGCCTGGTGCAACGGCCCATCGCCAAACACAAACGTATCGCCATAGTCGCCTTCGTAGCCATCCCACACCGGGCCAAGATCGACCACGGCAATGTCATTAGCGCGCAGCCTGCGCTGACGATCAATACCCTCGCGCGGTGGGCGCACAGTGTCGGCGCCAAAACGAATGTAGGTCGGATGCCAAGTGTGCGAAGCGCCCATGGCCTGCAGTTGCCTCGCGGCCATCTCAAGGGCCTCGCCGGTGGTCATGCCGACTTTCAACTGGCTGGCAATCGCCGCCAGGGCACGTATGGATTTTTCCCGCGCCGCCAGCATGCCGTCCAAGGAATAACGCGGGCCGACTTTCTCCCACACCGGGTCAAACGATAGGGAGACTGCTCCAGCACTCGACCGACCACTGGCGACAAACGCCTCCGCGATAAACCGGTGGCTGGGCAACCCCGCTTCAAGGCAGTGGATGCGTACCTGGCCGAGCATTGCACCGTTGCCGCACGCATAGACCTGGGCCTGTTCCCACTGATGCCCATGACTCATTGCAACCTCCTGAACCCTGCCCTCGGAGGACCGCACGGGATGCCAGCGAAAACGGGGATGCTCAAGCATCAGGTGGTCGAGGAAAGCGCTGTCATAAAAGTCCGCCGATTGCGCGCCGCCCCAATACAACGTCACGTCGACATCGCGCTTGAGCGCGGTCAGCAAGATAGGCTTGATGCCCGCGTAACCAGTACCCGTAGCGAATAGCACCACGGGCGCCGCCTCATCGTCCTGCCAGGTACAGGCACCAAACGGCCCTTCCACGTGCAGACGCTCACCCACGGCGAGACCACCCAGGATACCCTCGGAAAAATACCCGCCACTCACCCGGCGAATCTGGAAGACCAAGCGCCCATCGTCCTCATCGGGCAGGTTGGCAATCGAGAAGCAGCGCGTGTCACCGTCCGCCAGGTGAAACTTGAGGTATTGGCCAGCCCGAACCGCCACTGGGGTTTCGGGCATCAATACCAACTCGATCACATCGGGGCCCAGCGCATGCTTGCTGTGAACCTGCGCCGACACTACCAGCGCGGGCGTATCCAGCGACCAGCCGGGAATATGCAGGCGCATGTCGCCACAGGCGTGGCTCTGGCATAACAACATCTCATTGGCTGCCAAAGGATAAGAAGGCTGCGACGCACCCGGCACCAGGCGTTTGGCCCGGTACGCACCTTCGGCGACCACCACCTTGCACGAACCGCAGGCGCCACGGCGGCAGGAGAACGGCACGGCCAGGCCACTGGCGAGCATGGCGTCGAGCAACAATTCGTCACCAGCCTCAAAGGTTTTCCCCGAGGGCGACAGTTCGATGACATGACGTGTATTCATAACAACCTCGGGCTAAGTAAGGCTTGATTGTTGCGCTAGACTAGGCCCATTAAAACCTCCAGATTTGGATACTTCAGATGGTCCAGATGCGTAAATGGCGTCCACTGCTCCGGCTTGAAGAAGGTGCAAGCCAGGCGACTTACCGCAAGATCGCCGAAGGCTTGGTCAATGCCATCCTCGAAGGCCGCCTGCCGCCCGGGACGTTACTGCCGGGCACGCGGGAAATGGCACACTTGCTCGACGTCAACCGCAAGACGGTGATCCTGGCCTACGAAGAAGCCATGACCAAGGGCTGGCTGACCAGCGAGCCGCGCCGTGGCACCTTCGTCAATGTAAAGCTGACACTCAAACACCTGCCCAGCGTTACGCAACCGTCATTCGCGCCGCCGTTACTGGAGCAACCGCTGGTACCCTATTTCACCCATAATGCCCAAGTGGTCGCTCTACAGCATCGGCGCGATGCGCTGTTTTTCGACAACGGCACCAGCGACCACCGCCTGCTGCCCCAGGCAGTTCTGCACCGTTACTATCGCCATGCACTGCGCAACAGCTTTGCCTCCAATACCGTGCGCTACGGCAGCGAAGGCACCGGCTATCACTTGCGCTGCGCCCTGGCCGAAATGCTGCGCAACAACCGTGGGCTGACGGTCACTGCCGAAAATATCTGCCTGACCCAGGGCACCCAGATGTCCCTGTTCCTGAGCGCCAGCCTGCTGCTCAAGCCCGGCGACGTGGTCCTGGTGGAACGTCTGAGCTACCCACCGGCATGGGAAATTTTCCGCAAGCTCGGGGCGAAGTTGGTCACGGTCGACATTGATGATGAAGGTTGCCGCACAGACCAGATCGAGCGCTTATGCCGTGAGCACAAGGTGCGCATGATTTACCTCACGCCTCATCACCAATTCCCCACCACCGTGAGCTTGCACGCTGCACGCCGGCAGCACTTGCTGACGTTGGCCGCGCTGCATGACTTCTGCATTATCGAAGAGGACTACGACCACGAATACCATTTCAGTGGCCGCCCTTACCTGCCGCTGGCCAGTGACCGCGCCCAACGCCATGTGCTCTACATCGGCTCGTTGTCCAAGGTGCTGGGCTCGACGTTCCGCTGCAGCTATATCGTGGCGCCCACCTCTGTGATTGAAGCCCTGCAACGCAATGCCGCGCTGATGCTGGGCGATACCGACGCGGTCGCTCAAGCCATGCTGGCAGACCTGATCAATGAGGGGGAGTTGAAGAAGCATTTGCGCCGCGTGTCGAAAGAATATCGGGCGCGCCGCACGGTATTGCAAGATTGCCTGGATCAGGCGTTTGGTGCTCGCATACAAGTGCGCGAGCCCGAGGGTGGTTTGGCGCTATGGGTACGTTTCGAGGAAGAAATAGACGTCGATAAGTTGGCAAGCACTGCACTGGACCACGGCGTTGTGGTGCGCAGTGGTCGTCAGTTTTCCCCCAACGACCAACCGGTAAACGCGCTGCGCCTGGGCTTTGCCTCCCTCGACCGGGACGAAATCCAGCAAGCCACTCAGCGCCTGGCCCGGGCGATGAACGCCATGGGCAGGCGCTGAAAAACTTACCCTGCGGCCCCTAGAAATGGCAGCGCCAGGTACAACTTGATCACCACCGCGTTAGCGATATCGATGAAGAACGCGCCCACCATCGGCACCACCAGAAACGCGATCTGCGAAGGCCCGAAGCGCTGCGTCACCGCCTGCATATTGGCAATCGCCGTAGGCGTGGCGCCTAGCCCGAAGCCGCAATGGCCTGCCGCCAGCACCGCCGCATCGTAGTTGCGGCCCATCACCCGGAACGTCACGAAAATCGCGAACAGCGCCATCAGCAATGCCTGTGCGGCCAGCAGAACGACAATCGGCAAAGCCAGTGCCGCCAAGTCCCAGAGCTTGAGTGACATCAGCGCCATCGCCAGGAACAACGACAAACTGACATTGCCCAGCACCGAGACTTCGCGTTCGAACACCTGATGCCAGCCGAGCATCGACAGCCCATTGCGCAGCACCACACCGACGAACAATACGCACACGAACGTCGGCAATTCGAAAGCGGTGCCTTGGATGGCGGCATTCAACAAGTTGCCGCCCTGCAGGCTGATCGCCACCAGCGCCAGGGTCTCGATAAACGAAAACGCGGTGATCAGGCGCTCTTCGTTCGGTTGCTCGAACCCCTTGGCCAGGCTCGATTGCGGTTGCCCAATACCTGGAACCTCGACCCGCTTGATCAGAAAACGCGCCACGGGCCCGCCGATCAGGCCACCGAGCACCAGGCCAAAGGTCGCCGAGGCAATCGCCAATTCAGACGCAGACGCCACGCCATACTGCTCACTGAACACCGCGCCCCAGGCCGCACCGGTGCCATGCCCACCGGACAAGGTCACCGAGCCCGCGAGCAGGCCCATCAATGGGTCAAGGCCGAGCGCCGAGGCCAGCGCGATACCCATGGCGTTTTGCACCACCAGCAAGCCCGTTACCACCAGCAGAAACACCGCCAGGATCCGCCCGCCTTTCTTCAGGCTGGCAAAATCGGCGTTCAAACCGATAGTGGCAAAGAACGCCAGCATCAACGGGGTTTGCAATGAAGGATCGAAGCGTACTTCGATATCGGCAAACGCGCGCAACGCCAGGAGCAGCATGGCGACCAACAGGCCACCGGCTACTGGTTCCGGAATGTTGTAGGTACGTAAGAAGCCGATGCGAGCCACAAGCCCGCGCCCCAGCAATAGCACCAGTGAAGCGGCAACGAGGGTTGAATAGAAATCGAGTTGAAGCATCCGGTCAGTTCTCTGAAGTGGACAAGGAGAATGGGTGGCCAGAGTAGAGAGCACAGGGCGAAAAGGTATCGCCCCCACAAAAAACACAGACTTTCCCTACAAGCCTCACAATAATAACCTACAACCGCCTGCACCTCGCCCCTCCAGAGATACGCAGAGTAGACTTACCGACGACGCCTTCGCAGCAGAGGCCAGTTGGAGGCGATCTCCCCCGGCTCAGCGTCACGCCCTGCGATTCGCAGCAGGTCTGGAAACTCAAGCAACAGGGCACGATTGCCCCGGCCAATGTGCTCCATCACGGCCAGGGTAATGTTTTCACGCACCATGCCCGTCGAAACGTAATACATGGCCCAGGCTTGCTCTGGCGTACAGAGGCCGATCTGTTCTTCAATCTCTTTGTAGGCCTTGTAGTCGTCCGACTCTAAATAACGCTGATCACGACCCTGGCGCATGCTGTCTCCCTCCCCGACCCCGTCACGTACCGCTTTTGACCTTGGTCCAGACCCGTGTGCGAATGCGCTCCGCCTTCAGCGGCAAGGGCTCAAGCGGAACCAGTGTGGCCATGGTCTTTTTATCGGGATAAATCCAAGGGTTATCCCGCAACTTTTGCTCGACGAACTCAGTGGCATCTTTGTTGGCGTTGGGATAGAGCATGTAGTTGGACGTCTTGGCTATCACCTGCGGCTGCAGCATGTAGTTGATGAACGCCAGAGCGGCCTTTGGGTGGCGAGCATCCTTGAGCAACACCCAGTTTTCAGACCAGACCAAGGCGCCTTCGCGCGGCAGGCTGTAGGCAATCTTGCGGCCGCTGTTGGACTTTTCATTAATCGCCTGAGCGGCCAGCGCACCATTGGCCCAGCCGACGACTGCACAGATATTGCCGTCCGCCAGGTCGGCGTCGATTCTGGACGAGTCGAAATAGAGCACATAGGGACGGATTTTCAACAGCAGCGCCTGGGCCTTCTGGTAATCCTCTGGATCGGTACTGTTACTGGGCAACCCCAGGTAGTGCAAGGCGATCGAAATGATTTCGCTGGGGGAGTCGAGCATGGCTACGCCACAAGACTTGAGCTTGCTGATGTTTTCTTCTTTGAAGATCAGGTCCCAACTGTCCACCGGGGCGTCATCGCCCAGCGCCGCCTTGACTTTATCCACGTCGTAGCCAATGCCAGTGGTACCCCAGACATAGGGCACGGCGTAGCGATTGCCTGGGTCATTGACCGCCAGCAGGGAGAGGATGTCAGGGTCGATGTGCGAAACGTTACTCAACTGCGCGCGATCCAGCGGCTGCAGCACCCCAGCCTTGATCAAGCCGGGTAATACATTGGAGGTGGCCACGACCAGGTCATAGCCGGTGCGCCCAGCCATGACCTTGCTCTGCATGATTTCGGCGCTGTCGAAAGCATCCATATGCAGCTTGATGCCGGTCTCCTGCTGGAATTGCCTGGGCGTCTGCGGTTCAAGAAACCCGAACCAGTTATACAGATACACCGAAGATTCAGCGGCGGCTGCGGGCGTGCTGGTTGCAGCCCCCAGGAGCGAAGCTAAAAAAATAGCTCGCAAGTGTGCTCGACTCATATGACTATCCCTGTCCACACGACACGCCTTCATGGCTATCGTAAGCTCGGGGTGAATATACCGAGCATCAACGAATAGTAAATACCTACAAGTACTTAGCTCTGGCCTGCAAAGCCCTAACCCTAAAGGGGTAGAACATGTCGCTTGACCTTCATAGCCTGGCTTGGCACCGATCGGTTGGAAAACTGATCATGCAGCTCAATCGCCCGGAGTTCTGGAGTTCGTTGATTCGCGTATTGAATGAATATGTGCAGATAGATAATTGGGTGGTGCTGGTTTTTGGCGACCACGCGGTGCGCGTGATCAGCCTGCCCGAAGTAGCAGACAGCGAAGAAATCGACGCCTTTATTCACCGCTATGTGAAAGGCCTGTATCTGCTGGACCCGTTCTATATCGCTGATCGAGAAAACCCACAGAGCGGGTTCTTCCATCTGCTCGATATTGCGCCGGAACACTTCCGGGAAACCGAGTACTACCAACAATATTTCGCGCAATACATCTCGGTCGATGAGGCGCAATACAATGTACGGCTCGATGCCGGCACAACGCTGTGCATGTCGTTTGGCAGCAACCTGCGATTCACCCAGGCGCAGATAACAGTATTGGACCTGATCAAGCCGTGGGTGACGGCATTGATGCATCAACGCATGTTTTTTGAAACTGACCCGACGAAAAACCTCGCCGAGCCGGCCCCATGGGCCGAGGCACTTACTCAGTTGGAAACACAAGTAACGGCACGTGAAAAGGACGTGCTCAAGTTACTCCTCAGTGGGTTCTCCAACAAAGAGATCGCCGGCAAGCTGTCGCTGTCGACAGAAACCATCAAGGTCCACCGCCGCAACATCTACAGCAAGCTGAATATCAAATCTCAGTCCGAACTGTTTGCGCGTTTTTTCATGCCACGGCAAGAGATCCCTTCGACGCTTTGAACGGGGTGGTGCGCTGGCGAAGTAAATTGCGCACAAACAAAAACGCCGATCATCACTGATCGGCGTTTTCGTTAAATATGGAGCGGGAAACGAGACTCGAACTCGCGACCCCGACCTTGGCAAGGTCGTGCTC
>JACRYN010000021.1_pt2 | contig 31786 bp, 24 predicted proteins | sample 8023231 | NCBI WGS metagenome assembly JACRYN01 (sample SAMN15756473, study PRJNA655841) | gut metagenome | isolation source: fecal sample D84 from domestic dog with diarrhoea | host: Canis lupus familiaris | place: South Africa: Mmabatho, Mahikeng | collected 2019-09
TCGTGACGCGGAGCGTCACAGGATGCATTCCCACGCAGAGCGTGGGAACGATCGGGTTTCAGATTTCGGGCAGCGTCGCGCCACCATCCACCACCAGCGTCTGCCCGGTGATATAGCCCGCCAGGTCAGAGGCCAGAAACACCATCGCCCCGGCAATATCCGCCGCCGCGCCCAGGCGCCCCAGCGGCACACGGCGGGCGATGCTGTCATTCACGGCCGCATCGCCCAGGTTATCCATCGCCGGGGTGGCGATCATGCCGGGCTCCACGCCGTTGACCCGCACATTCAACGGCGCCAGCTCCAGCGCTGCATTGCGGATAAACCCATTCACCCCGGCCTTGGACGCCGCATAGTGGCTCAGCCCCGGATAACCGACCCGGTTGCCGGTGACCGAAGACGTCACCAGCACGCAGCCCCGGCCTTGTTCGCGAAACATCGGCAACGCCGCCTGGGTCAGCCAGAACAGCGCCGACAGGTTCACCGCCAGGGTGCGCTCCAGGATCGTTGGGGTAATGTCGGCAAAGGCGGTCAGCGGAAAATACCCGGCGTTGTGCACCAGCACATCCAGTTGCGCCAAGCCTTGGACGCAGGCGAACACCGCTTCGGCATCCGCCAGGTCAACGCCAACGGCGTCAACGTGATACCCCTGCGCGCATAACCCGGCAGCCAGGGCTTCAGCCTGTTCAACCCTACGGTCGGCAATCACCACCCGCGCACCGCGTTGGGCAAAGGCTTGGACGATGCCCAGGCCAATGCCCTGGGCGCCGCCGGTGACCAGCACGACCTGGCCGCTGAAATCCAGGTCATTCGTCATGGGCAGGCTCCAGGTGCGTAAACGCCAGCGTCGGCACGTCGACGATGCTGGAGCCACCGTCCGCCACCAACGTGGCGCCGGTAATGATCGAGGCGTCGTCGCTGGCCAGGAAGCGGCACACCTTGGCGATCTCGTCGGCACGGGCGGCGCGCCGCAGCGGGACATCGGCACACACACGCGCATAGGCCTGCTGCAAGGTTTCGCCGTACGCCTCCATCAACGGCTGCATCTCCGCGTCGGCCATCGGCGTGTGCACCCAGCCTGGGCACACCGCGTTCACCCGCACGCCATGGGGCCCATAATCACGGGCCAGCGAGCGGTTGAGCCCGAGCAGCGCATGCTTGGCGGTGGTGTAGCCACACACCTCGGGGCCTGCCGCCAATGAGGCGATGGAGCCAATCAGCACGATGTTCCCGGCGCTTTCCTGCAACAGCGGCAGGCAGGCGCGGGCGCTGTAAAACGCACTGTCGAGGTTGCTGCGCAGCGCGCCTTCCCAGGTGGCCTGACTGGTCTGGGTCGCACTGCCCAGCCCGTGGCCACCGGCACAGGCCAGCAGCACATCGAGGTGCCCGAAGTGGCTACGGATTTGTTGGATGAAGCCGTCCCAGGTGTCCGGGCAGGCGGCATCGCCCACCAGGATCAGCCCGCCGGTGTCTTGCGCCACCTGTTCCAGTGGCTCACGACGCCGACCGATCAGCACCAGATGCGCGCCTTCCTGTGCGTACAAGCGTGCGCAGGCAGCGCCGATGCCGGTGCCGGCCCCGGTGATCACCACCGTGCGCGGCTCAGTCACCGGGGTACTCTGTGCGGTTGAGCACCTGGCAATAGGAACTGATCGGGAAGTTCGACAGCGCGTCGAAGGACGCCCCGGCATAGCCGAAGATCTTGCCGTCGCTGCGGTGCTGTTGCAGGTCGATCAGCACCAGGCCGAGGGTCGGTACGATCTTCTCCTGCCAGACGAACAGGTATAGCTGTTCGGCGATCTTGTAGTAATGGCAGCGGTCGGTGTCGCACAAGCCTTTCTCCACGCCCTCAAGGCATTGCCAGGCGTAGAACCGCGGGTTGAGGTAGATGTGTTCGTAGACCTCGCTGGGGCTGTAGCGGTAGTGGTTGCGCAGGCCGACCAACTCGTCGGTGGGGGCGTGCAGGCAGTGGCCCTCCTGCCACGGCCGGTCGAGGCTGCCGTGGAGGAAGTCAACCTGTACCGAGGTCAGCGGTTTGCCAGCCAGGGCGCGGTGGTAAAGGCCTTCGTGGGTCTCTGCCGGTTCCGGCATACGGCCAATCACCGCGGTAAAGGACGCAGTTGGCGTGTCCAGCACCAGGCTGATCGACCAGCTTTGCCCCGCCTCGTGCTTGATAAAGTCCACCAGGTACAGGCCCGGGCGAATGGAGCTGGCGCGGTAGACGGCGCTGCCGCTGGAGTGGCCATCGGCGGCGTGCCAGGCCAAGCGCTCCTGTTCGAAGCGGTGTTCGATCTGCCAGCCATTGGCAAAGTGCAGGGTGAAGGTCTGGCCGGCCAGGTCGGCCAGGGTCGGCAGGATGAACGCCTCGGGTGCAAAACCGTCGGCCAGGGCGCCCACGGTGATCCAGTCAGATGAATTCGACATGGCAACCCCTCCCTTACACGACGGCGAAGTAGTGTTTGACGAAACTCTCGCTGACCACTTCCCACAGCACGGGCGTGCCCTTGGTCACGAACCAGCTGTCACCGGCTTTGTAGCGGGTGGATTGGCCGGTGGACTCGTCGGTCAGCACCACTTCACCGGTGACTATCGTGGCCTGTTCGGCGAACGGGTAAACCATGCGGAACTTGCCCTGGGTCGTGCCGAAGTACGCACTGCTGACCGCATCGGTGGGCGCGCCAAAGGTCATCTTGCCGAAGGCGCGTACTTCGCCTTCGAGGATTTGCGAGCCGAGGTCGGCCACGGTGCCCCAGGCGTCGAGTTCCGACAGCTGGACGTTGTGTTTCAGGGCGGTAAGAGGCATGGCAGTGGTTCCTGTGAGTGAGAAAAGAGGGTTAGCGGCGCCCATTCCAGTAGCCGGAAAGTTGGTGCCAGGATTTGCCCGCCGTCAGCAGCAGGGGGCGAATCGCGTCCTTGCCGATGATGGTGGGGCGGTGAATCGAGCTGACCAGGTCATAACGCGCCGAGCCTTCGCTCATGCCTTCGGCCAGCACCTTGCAGATGATGTGGCTGGGCGTGACGCCAAAGCCGGAATAGCCCTGCACGAAAAATGCATTGCTGCGCCCCGGCAAGGTGCCCACCTGCGGGAACAGGTTCGGGCTGCATGCCATCGGGCCGCCCCAGGCCAGGTCGATTTTCACGTCCTTGAGGTAGGGGAAAATCTTCAGCATGAGGTTGCGGTTCCAGGCTTTCAGGTCGCCGGGAATGTGCTCCACCAAAGGCGTCGCGGCGCCGAACAGCAGGCGGTTTTCGTTAGTCACGCGGTAGTAGTCGATCACCGGGCGGATATCGCTGTAGGCCCCACGGATCGGGCTGATGCGCTGGATCAACTCCTCGGACAACGGCTCGGTCATCATCTGGAACGCGTAGGTGTTGATGGTCGAGCGGTGCAGTTCTGGCTCCAGATTGTTGAGAAAGCTGTCACAGGCCCACAGCAACTTGCTGGCGCGTACCGAACCGCGCCCGGTGCGCACGGTGATGCGCTCGCCGTAGCTGACGTCCAGGGCCGGGCTGTTCTCGAAGATCTTCACGCCATGGCTGGCCAGTGCGGTGGCTTCGCCCAGCAGCAGGTTCAGCGAATGCACATGCCCGCCACCCATGTGCAACAGGGCGCTGGTGTAGGCGGTGGAGCCGATGATCTGCTGCACGTCGGAGCCGCCGAGAAAGCGGATTTCGTGCTGGCTGTTGATCGACTTGAAGTTCTTCTCCCAGGCGCGCAGGGTTTTTTCCTGGCGGGCGTTGAAGCCCATGTAGCCGTAGCCGTGGCAAAAGTCCGCGTCGATGTTGTACTTGGCGATGCGGTTCTTGATGATGTCGGCGCCCAGGTCGCTGATCTCGAACACTTGGCGCAGGCCGTCTTCGCCCACGTCCTTCTTGATCTTCTCCAGGTCATGGCCGATGCCTGCCATGATTTGCCCACCGTTGCGGCCCGTGCCGCCAAAGCCCAGGTAGCGCGCTTCAAGCACCACAATGTTGGTGATGCCTTTTTCCGCCAGCTCAAGGGCCGTGTTGATCCCGGAAAAGCCGCCGCCGATGACCACGACGTCTGCGTCGATATCCTGTTCCAGGGTGGGGAAGCTGAGGTTGTATTTCTTGGTGGCGGTGTAGTACGTGGGGGTTTCGATGTTGATCATGGCGCAGCCTGAAAAAGTGAAGGAAGGCGCTAAAGCGGATGCCTCCATTAGGGCCCCTGGCGGGCGGGAAGTCTTGATCCTGCGTGCCCGGGTTTTTGATTCAGCGCGCCACGGGCGAGGGCACCTACAAGTTATAGCGCGCTCGCCGGCCGGGAATGTTAGAGTTTCGTTAAACTATTAACTAAATACTTCGTGACCCTGAGCCCTATGTCCACACCTCGACAATCCCTGACCCTGGCCTTGCTGCAAGCGCGCGAGGCCGCCATGAGTTTTTTCCGTCCTTCCCTGAATGAACACGGCCTGACCGAACAGCAATGGCGCATCATCCGCATCCTTGAACAGCACGGTGAGTTGGAGATCTACCAACTGGCGGAACTGGCCTGCATCCTCAAGCCGAGCATGACCGGCGTACTGGTGCGCATGGAAGCGGCCGGCATGGTGCACCGGCGCAAGGCCGAACAGGACCAGCGCCGGGTGCTGATTACCCTGGCGGACAAGGGCAAGGCGAGTTTCGAGTCAATGAGCCAGTGCATGGAGGCCAACTACCAGCGTTTGCAGGATCAGTTTGGCGAAGAGAAATTCCAGATGCTGTTGGGGTTGCTGGATGACTTGAAGAACATCAAGCGCTGAACTAATGACTGAACCACCACCGGTCAACTGTGGGAGCTGGCTTGCCTGCGATAGCGCCGGGTCAGCTGGCTTATCTGTCGCTGATGCACCGCCATCGCAGGCAAGCCAGCTCCCACATGGATTTCAGTAGACACCACCGGTATTGGGAGCCATCGGTACGTCTTTGAACTTCCCGGCCAGGCTTTGCAGCCCCCGCATCAACACCGTGGTATCCACCCCCACCGCCACGAACGTCGCTCCCAACTCGATATAGCGTCGTGCGAGATTTTCATCCGCACTGAGAATCCCTGCCGCCTTACCCGCCTTGACGATACGCACGATGGCGTCCTCAATCGCCGCCTGTACCTGCGGATGCCCCGGGTTACCCCGGTGGCCCATGGACGCGCTCAAATCTGCCGGGCCGATAAACACCCCGTCCACGCCTTCGACGGCGGCGATGGCGTCCAGATTGGCCAGGCCCTCGGCATTCTCAATCTGCACCAGCAGGCACATCTGCGCATCGGCCTGGTCGAGGTAATCGGCGATGCTGTTCCAGCGCGAGGCGCGGGCCAGGGCGCTGCCGACTCCGCGAATACCCTGGGGCGGGTAGCGCAGGGCGCGCACCAGTTCCCGGGCCTGGGCGGCGTTTTCGACCATGGGCACCAGCAGCGTCTGGGCGCCGATATCCAGCAGTTGTTTGATCAGCGCCGTGTCGCCGATCACCGGGCGAATCAACGCCTGGCTGGGGTAGGGCGCAATGGCCTGCAATTGCGCCAGCATCCCCGGCAGCTGATTGGGCGCGTGTTCGCCGTCGATCAGCAGCCAGTCGAAACCGGCATTGGCGGCCAACTCGGCGCTATAGGCATTGGCAAGGCCGAGCCACAGGCCGATCTGTACCTCGCGGTTGTGCAGGCGTTGCTTGAAGCGGTTGACAGGCATGTCCATGAAAGCACTCCTGGGTTCAGACGAAGCGGCAGGCAATCGAGCCGAGCAGGTCGTAGTCGACGTGGAAGGTATCGCCAGAGCGGGCTGCCACGGGGCGGGTAAACGAGCCGCCGAGAATCACCTGGCCGGGCAGCAGGGTGACGTCATAGGGCGCCAGCTTGTTGGCCAGCCACGCCACGCCTTTGGCCGGGTGGTTGAGCACCGCCGCCGACACCCCGGACTCTTCGATCACGCCATTGCGATACAACACCGCCGGCACCTTGCGCAGGTCGATCTCGGTGGGGCGCACGGCGCGGCCGCCGAGGACCACACCGGCGTTGGCGGCGTTGTCGGAGATGGTGTCGAACACCTTGCGGGTGGCGTTGGTATGCGGGTCGACCTGCTGGATGCGGGCGTCGATGATTTCCAGCGCCGGGATCACCCACTCGGTGGCGTCGAGCACATCGAACACCGTGCAGTTGGGCCCTTTGAGCGGCTTGCCGAGGATGAAAGCCAGTTCCACCTCCACCCGTGGCACGATGAAACGCTCGAAGGGAATGTCGCTGCCTTCGTCGAAAAACATGTCGTCGAGCAGAGCGCCGTAATCGGGTTCGGTGATATTCGACGACACCTGCATGGCCCGTGACGTCAGGCCGATCTTGTGACCCTTGAGCGTGCGCCCGTGCTTGATCTTCTGGGCGACCCATTCACGCTGGATGGCGTAGGCGTCCTCGATCGTCATATCGGGGTAGTCGAGGGAAAACTGGCGCACCTGTTCGCGGCTGCGTTCGGCATGGTCCAGGTGGGCGGCGGCTGCGAGGATTTGCTGGGAGTCGAGCATGGCAACGGTCTCTAGTGTGGGTTGACGATGGCGGCCTGGGTGCGCAGCACCAGCAAACCACCGAGGGCGATAAACAGGGCGAGTACGTACAGGGCCAGGCTGGCGCTCTGGGTGGCGTCGCGCATCCAGCCGATCAGGTAGGGCGCGAGGAACGCCGCGATGCTGCCGAACGAGCTGATCATGGCGATGCCCGCCGCCTGGGTGGTGTGGGAGAGAAACGCCGGTGGCAGTTGCCAGAACATCGGCAGGGCGGCACTGGCGCCCATGCCGGCGACCACCAGCCCGCCCATCACCAGCAGCGCATTGCCGGGCGCCAGGCCCGCGACGGCGATACCGAGTGCCGCCATCAGCAACGGCACGCACAGGTGCCAGCGGCGTTCGCGGTGGCGGTCGGACGAGCGCCCGCAGCCGAGCATGAAGACGCAGCCGGCCAGGTACGGCGCGGCGCTGAGCAAGCCGACCTGGCTGTCACGGCCGATGCCGGCGCCGTGGATCAGGGTGGGCATCCAGAACGCCAGGGTGTTGACCGCCAGCATCACCGCAAAGTACACGGCCACCAGCAGCCACACCTGCGGGTCACGCAGGATGCCGCCGAACGAGGTGATGGTCTTGCGCTGTTCCTCGTTGCTCAATTGGGTGCGCAGTTGCTGTTTTTGCTCGGCGCTCAGCCAGTGCACCGACTCGAAACTGTCCGGCAACCACTTGAGCACCACCAGCCCCAGCAGCACCACGGGTGCGCCTTCGATCAGGAACATCCACTGCCAACCGCGCAGGCTGCCGACGTCGTGGAAGTTCTCCAGGATCGCCCCGGAAATCGGCCCGCCCAGCACCCCGGCCATAGGCACTGCAATGGCAAACAAGGCAGTGACCTGGGCGCGACGGCGTGCCGGGTACCAACGGTTGAGGAATACCAGGATCCCCGGGAAAAAACCGGCCTCGGCCACACCCAGCAGAAAGCGCAGCACGTAGAACCCGCGCGCGCTCTCCACCCACAACATGCCGGTGGAGAGCAGGCCCCACACCACCATCAGGCAGGCGATCCAGCGCCGTGGTCCGACACGGTCCAGGGCAATGTTGCTGGGCACGCCGAACAATGCGTAGGCAATGAAGAACAGGCCGGCGCCGAAGCCATACACGGTGTCGCTGAAGTGCAGGTCGCTGCTCATCTGCATCTTGGCAAAGCCGATGTTGATACGGTCCAGATGGGCGAACAGGTAACACACCAGCAACAATGGCATCAGGCGCCAGGTCACCAAACGATGGGTACGGTCGTGCTCGGCAAGCCGCAGGCTTGCAGTGGAATGGGCTGTGCTCATGGCGTTGTTCTTTTTGTTGTAGGAGCGAGCTTGCTCGCGAAAAACGTTAACGAAAACGCAGCGCTGCCGGTGATCCGCGGGGCCTGTGGGTTTTTCGCGAGCGAGCTCGCTCCTACAGGGAGGGCGGGGCCGTTTCAGTTCGCCGGGTTGTTCAGGAACGCATGCACATTGTTCTGCTTGAAGTTGAGCTGCGGGTGCAGCTCGATCATCTCGAACGACAGCGCCAACAACCGTTGCGCCTGCAGCTCGGCGAAGTGTGCGGTGATCACCGCGAACACCGCTTGGGCGACTGCTTCGCGCGTCGCCAGGTCGCGGCCATGGCCGACCTTGAGGGTCATGTGTACAAAGGCATAATCGTGCTTGCCGTCGGCCATGCGCCAGGTGTCCAGGCGCACGCCGCGACTGCGAATGCCGCCCAATGGAAACACACCGCTGTCACCCAGCACGCGGTGGACTTTTTCAAACAGGCCGGGCAAATCGGCCTGCTGTTCGAGGTTGTCGGTGTACTCAGCGATAAAGTGCGGCATGGTGTTCTCCCAGGGTTAAAGCGGGAAAATCGCGTTGATCTGGCCGGTGCCCGAACTGCCGAACGGCGGCGTGATGATCTCGGTCGGCTTGGCATAGTCCGGCCCACCCAGCAGGCCCAGGAGCATGGCGGTGTCGTGCATCTTGCCTTCGCCAAAACAATGTTCGGCGTAGTCGGGCAACATGGCGCAGAACTCCTTGAAGCGACCTTGCTTCCACATTTGCACGACATGCAGGTCCACCTGCTTGTCGAATTCGCGGGTCCAGTTGTGGATATTCGCCTCAGCCTGGCGGTCGTCCGAGAACCGATGGGACAGCGAGCCGGACGCCAGCACCAGCACCTTGCGGTCGCTCTTTTCGATGGCCCGGCGCACGGCGGCGCCGAAGGCAAAGCTGTCTTCCAGGCGATGCCAGGCGCACCAGGCAGCGATGGAAATGACCTTGAGCTTTTGCTCCTCGGGCACGTCCATATGCATGTAGCGCATGGGCACCAGGGTGCCGTATTCCAGCTCCAGGCTCGGGATGTTATGGGCCATGCTGCGCACGCCGGCCAGGTTGGCTTCGGCGGCGATCAGCTCACCCAGTTCAGGGCAGCCGGGGTAGGCGTAGTCCATGTTCTTGATGAAGTGCGGCAGTTCGTTGCTGGTGTAGGTGCCCTGGAACTGCTCGCCGCAATTGACGTGGTAGCCGCTGTTGACCAGCCAGTGCACGTCGAACACCACCGCAGTGTCGGCCCCCAGTTCGCGGGCACGCCGGCCGATCTCCTTGTGCCCGGCAATCGCCGCTTCGCGACAGCCGTGATGTTTGCCGGGCAGTTCCGACAGGTACATCGACGGTACGTGGCAGATCTTCGCTGCCAGAACCACTTCGCCCATGATGACTCTCCTGAATAATTATTCTTTTGTAGGAGCGAGCTCGCTCGCGAAAAACGTCAACGATAACGCAGCGCTTCAGGTAGCCAGCGGTGCCTGTGGGTGCTTCGCGAGCAAGCTCGCTCCTACAAGCAATGCGGGCTTCAGACGCCCCAACGCGGAATGTGATGACTGCCCATGGAAATACACACGTTCTTGATCTCGGCAAACACTTCGAAGCTGTACTGGCCGCCTTCACGCCCGGTGCCCGAGCCTTTGACCCCGCCAAACGGCTGGCGCAAATCCCGTACGTTCTGGCTGTTGATAAATACCATGCCCGCTTCGATACCGCGCGCCAGGCGGTGGGCCTTGCCGATGTCCTGGGTCCAGATGTAGGAGGCCAGCCCGTATTCGGTGTCGTTGGCCAGTTGCAATGCCTCGGCTTCATCCTTGAACGGAATCAGGCACACCACCGGGCCGAAGATTTCTTCCTGGGCGATGCGCATCCGGTTGTTCACGTCGGCAAACACCGTCGGCTGGATAAACTGGCCGCGGCTGAGGTGCGCCGGCAGGTTGGCCGGGCGTTCCAGGCCGCCAGCCAGCAGCGTGGCGCCTTCCTCCAGGCCGATCTTGATGTAGCCGGTGACCTTGTCGTAATGGGCCTGGGTGATCATCGAGCCGACCTGGGTGTTCGGGTCCTGGGGGTCGCCGACGATCAAGCGCTTGGCTCGCGCCGCGAACTCGGCGACAAATTGCGGGTAGACGCTTTCCTGGATAAAGATCCGGCTGCCAGCGGTGCAGCGCTCGCCGTTGAGGGAAAAGATCGTGAACAACGCGGCGTCGAGGGCGCGTTCCAGATCGGCGTCTTCAAAAATCAGCACCGGCGACTTGCCGCCCAGTTCCATGGAATACTTTTTCAGGCCGGCGCTCTGCATGATTTTCTTACCGGTGGCGGTGCCGCCGGTAAAGGAAATCGCCCGTACATCCGGGTGGCGCACCAGTGCATCACCGGCGGTGGCGCCGTAGCCCTGGATCACATTGAGCACGCCGTCGGGAATCCCGGCTTCCACCGCCAGGCGCCCCAGTTCATTGGCGGTCAGCGGCGACAGCTCCGACATCTTCAACACCGCCGTATTGCCCAGCGCCAGGCACGGCGCGGTCTTCCAGGTGGCGGTCATGAACGGCACGTTCCACGGCGACACCAGCCCGCACACGCCTACCGGCTGGTACAGGGTGTAGTTGAGCATCTGGTCGTCCACCGGGTAGGTGTGGCCGTCCATGCGGGTGCAGACTTCTGCGAAGAAATCGAAGTTGTGCGAGGCACGCGGGATCAACACGTTCTCGGTCTGGTGGATCGGCAGGCCGGTGTCCAGGGTTTCCAGCTCGGCCAGGTGTGGCACGTTCTGTTCGATCAACTCACCCAGTTTGCGCATCAAGCGCGCGCGCTCCTTGGCCGGCGTATTGGCCCACTTGGGGAACGCCGCCTTCGCCGCCGCTACGGCTTGCGCGACTTCTTCGGCGCCGCCGCTGGCGACTTCGCCGATGGCCTCGCCGGTGGCCGGGTTGTAGTTGATAAAGGTATCTTTGCTTTCGACCTCACGGCCGTTGATCCAGTGTTTGATCATGGTGCTCAAGCCTCTTTGCGCGCGGAGAAAAACTCCGTTTCACTGACAATACGGTTGACCAGGCGGCCCACGCCTTCGACTTCCACCACGACCTCATCCCCCGGCACCACATCGGCCAGCCCCTCGGGCGTGCCGGTGGCGATCATGTCGCCCGGTTGCAGGGTCATGAAGCTGGACAGGTATTCGATGAGGTAGGGGATATCGAAAATCATGTCTTTCGTGCTGCCTTCCTGGCGCAGTTCGCCGTTGATCCAGGTGCGCAATTTCAGGTTGCCTGGGTCGGGCACATCGGCCACGTCGACAATCCACGGGCCGACCGGGGTGGTGGCGTCGCGGTTTTTCACGCGCAGGTTGGGGCGGTAGTAGTTTTCCAGGTAGTCGCGGATCGCGTAGTCGTTGCACACCGTGTAACCGGCCAGGTAGTCCAGGGCGTCGGCGCGCTTGACGTTGCGCGCGGTCTTGCCGATCACCGCCACCAGCTCGCACTCGTAGTGCATGTAGGCGACGTTGTCGGGGCGCCAACTGACTTGGCGGTGACCGGTGTAAGTGCCCACCGATTTGATGAATGCCAGCGGTTCGGTCGGCGGCGTAAAGGCCAGTTCGGCGGCGTGGTCGGCGTAGTTCAAACCCAGGGCGAACATGTTGCCGGTGGCGGGTGGCAGCCATTGCACCTGGTCTTCGGCCAGCAACCGCCCATCCTTCAGGCGCACGCTGCAGTCGGCTTGCACCAATACGTTGTGGGTTGCACCTTCAAAGTGGATACGTGCGCGTTTCATGCCGATGCCTCCGCTGCAATGGTGTTGCTCAGGCGGCCAATGCCGGTGATATCGACCTCAACCTGGTCGCCTGGCTGCACATCCACGCGGCCTTGCGGGGTACCGGTGATCAGCACATCGCCGGGGTACAGGGTCATGAACTCGCTGATCTCGGCGATCAATTGCGGGATGTCGCGTACCCAATCGGCGGTAGAGCTTTCCTGGCGCAGCTCGCCATTGACGAACAGCTTGAGGCTCAATTGATTGGGGTTGGCCACTTGATCCCGCGCCACCAACTGCGGGCCCAGGGCGCAAAACCCATCGCGGCATTTGGCTTTGACGGCGGGGCGGTAGTAGCTGTCTTCCGGCAGGCTGAATTCATTCACCACCACATACCCGGCCACATGCGCCATGGCGTTCTCCAGGCTGACACGGCTGGCGCGCTGGCCGATCACCACACCCAGCGCCGGGCCCGGCTGCAGGCGCTCGCCCGCAGGCTGCAGCACTACGCCGCCATGGGCATTGCGGGTGTTGGGGGTTTTGATAAACAGCACCGGCTTGGTCGGCGGCTGCTGGTAGGGCGCCTGCTGGAAGGCGGCGAGATGCTGGTCCAGCAGGCCCTGGTAGTTCAGCGCAACGCCGAACAGGGTGCCGCTGGCAACATCATGCAGGGTACGGCTCATGCGTTTCTCCTGGCGGTGACGACGGCTGCACAGGCCGTTCGTTAAGTTGTTAACGTTATAATTAATATGTTAACTACCGTCAAGCGTGGCACACTGCGCTGGCCTCACAACAACAAGAAGAGAGCCCCGTGAAGCCGATTCCCAACATCAACATCGGGCAGGTCTACGACCAGCGCTACAGCGACGCCGAGGTGCATTACGACAAGCTCGGCAACCTGGCGGGGTTTTTCGGGCGCAATATGGCGGTGCATCGCCATGACCGGTATTTCCAGGTGCATTACGTCAAGAGTGGTGCAGTGCGGGTGTATCTGGATGACCGCCAGTACGTTGAATCGGGACCGATGTTTTTTCTCACGCCGCCCACGGTGGCCCATGCTTTTGTCACCGAAGCCGATGCCGACGGGCATGTGTTGACGGTGCGCCAGCAGCTTGTATGGGGATTGATCGACGCCGACCCCAGCCTCGCCTCCGGCGCCGCATGTGTGGCCTTGACTGGCGACGCTGAGGGGTTGGAACAACTCTTCGAGGCGCTGTGCAGTGAGATCAACGCCGAACGGGCAGGGCGCGCCGCCGCCCTCGACAGCCTGACGCGGTTGATCATGATCCGCCTGCTGCGCCTGTGCGCCCACGCCCAGCCGGCACGCCCGACAGCCCACGAAGACCTGCGCATCTTCCATCGTTTCAACGAGCTGATCGAAGCCCACTACCTGGAACATTGGCCGTTGGCGCGTTATGCCGAGGGCATTGGCGTGACCCAGGCGCGGCTCAATGAAGTGTGCCGACGCATTGCTGACCTGCCGTCCAAGCGCCTGATCCTTGAACGGCTGATGCAAGAGGCCAAGCGCCTGCTGTTGTTTACCGGCAGTTCCGCGAATGAAATCTGCTACCAGCTGGGGTTCAAGGACCCTGCGTATTTCAGCCGGTTTTTTTTGCGCTATGCACAGATGACACCGGGGGAGTACCGGCTGCGGCAGTCGGGGTTGCGCTGATATCCCAGGCGCCCCCCAGTGCGGTATACAAATTCACCTCGGCGACCAACTGCGCCAGCCGGTCCACAATCAGTGCCTGTTGCGCGCTGAACAGCGAACGCTGCGCATCGAGGAACGTCAGGTTGCTGTCCACGCCGCTGCGGTAACGGTGCTCGGCCAGGTCATAGTAGTTCTGGTTGGCGGCGACGAAATCCCGTTGCGCCGCCAGTTGGTCGTTGAAGGTCTGGCGTGCGGCGAGGCCGTCGGCAACTTCCTGGAAGGCGCCCTGGATGGATTTTTCGTACTGGGCCACCGTGATGTCCTTCTGCAGCCTGGCGTAATCGAGGCTGGCGCGCAGGCTGCCGGCGTTGAAGATCGGCAGGTTGATCTGCGGCTGAAAGGTCCAGCTACCCGAGCCGCCCTTGAACAGCCCCGACAGCTCCTTGCTGGTGCTGCCGGCGTTTGCCGTCAGGGTCACGGAAGGAAAGAACGCGGCACGGGCCGCACCGATATTGGCGTTGGCCGCCTGCAACTGGTATTCGGCCTGGAGGATATCCGGGCGGCGTTGCAGCAGGTCCGAGGGCAAGCCGGCGGGCACGCGAGCGACCAGATCGTCGGCCAGCGGTCGCGCAGGCAGGTGTTCATCCACCGGGCCACCCACCAGCAGTGTGAGGTTGTTGAGGTCCTGGGCCACCTGGCGTTCATAGCGGGCTACGCTGGCGCGGGTACTTTCCACTGCTGTGCGCGCTTGCACCACGTCCAGCGCCGAGGCTTTGCCTGCGCTTTTGCTGCGGCGGGTCAATTGCCAGCTGTGGTCGTTGGCGACCAGGGTTTGCTCGGCCAAGGCCAGCAGTTCCTGATCGGCGCGCCAGGTCAGGTAGGCATTGGCGACGTTGGCCACCAGGCTCAATTGCGTACTGCGCCGCGCTTGTTCGGTACCCAGGTAAGTGAGCAGCGCCTGTTCGCTGAGGCTGCGCACGCGGCCAAACAGATCCAGCTCATAGGCGCTCAGGCCCAAGGTGGCGGAATAGTTGGAGGTTATCGCTGACTTGCCGGTGCCGGTCACGCTCCCTGGCAACTTCTGGCGCTTGCCGGCGCCTGTGGCAGAGATCGCCGGGAACAGATCCGCGCGCTGGATTCGGTACTGGGCCTGGAACGCTTGCACATTCAGGGCCGCCACTCGCAGGTCGCGGTTGTTGACCAACGCATCATTAATCAGCTGTTGCAGCGCCGGGTCGCGGAACAGCTGCTGCCAGTCCGGGTTTTGCGCCTGGGTGCCGGCCTGCGCCAGGCGGTACACGCCGCCTTGGGGGTACTGCGCAGGCGTCGGCGCGGCTGGTCGCTGGTACTCGGGAATCAGCGAGCAACCGCCGAGCATCCAGGCCATGCCGACGGTGCACAGTGCTCGTGTGTTCATCAGGCGCCCACCATCCATTTGGCCAGGCCATGCCGGCCGCTCACGCCCAGCTTGGCGGCGGCGCGCTTGAGGTAGGTCTCGATCGAGCTGTTTTTGACACTGAGTTTCTCCGCGATTTGCGGCACGGTACCGCCGGTCAGCAGGCCCAGGCACACCTCCTGTTCCCGCGCCGAAAGGGTGATGTCGCTCAAAGACAAGCGTTTGTAGAACTCACGCTGCAACTGCGATTGTTCCAACAGGGTATGGGCCGGCTCAGTCTCGGCGTGCGGCGCCTGGCGCAGGCTCTGGGCGTGCCGTTCCATCAACGGCAACAGCGTGTCCGACAAGCACTTGAGAAACGACAACTCAGCCAGGGAGAACCCCTGCTGCGTCGGCGGGCGGTAGAACGAAATCACACAGCGTCGATTGCCCTGGCGCGATACCAGATTGCACTGGTGCGAAGTACCGCGCGGATGCGCGCTGTTGGCCTTGGCGTTCATCTGGATCAGCAGCGGGTCTTGCATGTGCAGCATCTGCCGCAACAGCGGGTGGTCGTTCAGCGCATGCAAGGTCTGGGGCACCGACAAATCCTTTTTCACCCCGGCGCTGCCCAGTAACTTGATGTCCAGCACGCGGTCGCGCAGTTCATCCAGGGTCCATTCGCTGAGGTCTACCAGGTGAATCGGTACCCACTTGCCCACCAGCTGCAACATCGTGGCGGCGAAATGTTCGTCGCCGCTGTTTGAAATCAACTCGCCCATTTCGGCATAAAAATGCGGGCCGCAGGTGTCGCCAATACTTGGGGTCAGACTCATAGCCATCTCATCCTTGATGTCGAAAACCGTCAACGGTTGCCCAGGGCCTGTGCAGGGCACTCCGTACTGCTTGAACGTAACTCGGCGTTCGAGATTTTATTTAGCCATAGGGATTTGTCCTACGTATGTAGCGGAAACGAGGGACACAAGCTGCCATAAAAGCTGCGCCATTAATCCGACGTTTCTCGGGAACTAAGCCGGCTACGTACAGGTGTAAGTTATTTTTAGTCTTAGTTAACTTATTGATGTAAATGATGAATTATTAAAATAAAGGGGTTATCCAGAGGCTCGGCATGGATGAGCTGTAGCCAATCTCCTACAACGCTTTAATCGTTTCAGCCATGAACCTTCGATCAAGGCCTATCCATCCATTTGAATGTCCGGGTTTCGGGTGTCAGACACCCCTCGGCGGCCATGCTCCAATCCGGCAACTTCGGCGTAATGGGCCACCTCTGCGCGGCCAGTGCCTGACCCCCATGAGAAGGATCTTATGCAGTATTCCTCCAGCCAGCCGGCCCGCTTCCCCCTCACTGGCGCCCAACAAGACATTTGGCTCGACCAACTGCGCGTGGGCGATTCGCCGCTGTACAACATTGGCGGCTATCTGGATTTTGCCGGCACCGTCGAGCCCGAACGCATGCAGCATGCTGTCGCACTGCTGGTGGCCCGTCACGATGCACTACGCACCCAACTGCACACCGACGCCAATGGCCTGCCTGGGCAAACATTCGCCCCGGAGCTGAAGGTGGAAATGGCGCTGCATGATTTCTCCGCGCTGCCCGACCCATCCGCGGCAAGCCAAACCTTCATGCAGGCGCAAATGGCTCGGCCCTACGCCCTGAGCGGCGAGCCACTGTGCCGTTTTTTCCTGGTCAAACTTGATGATGATCATTACCGCCTCGGTACCCAGGCTCATCACCTGATCCTCGACGGCTGGGGCTTCGGCCAGATGCTGCAATCCCTCGCGCAGCTCTACAGCGCCCTGGAGCAGGGGCGCGCCACCGAGCCACTGGCGCCTTCCTACATCGACTTTATCGACACCGACCAACGCTACCTGCAATCGGCCCGCTACGCCCGCGACCGCGACTATTGGCTGAGCAAATACCAGATACTGCCCGAGCCGCTGCTCAGCCCCAGGCACAACACCAAAACGTCGAGCAACACCTGGGTGCAAGGCTTTCCGGTACAGTTGCTCAACCGCATGGAGCAGGTTGCCAACCACTACCAGGCGTCGGCCTTTCATGTGTTGCTGGCGGCGATGTATGTGTATTTCACCCGCACCGGCCAACGGCAGGAATGGGGAGTGGGCCTGCCGATTCTCAACCGCTCCAACGCGCGTTTTCGCGCCACTGTGGGCCTCTTCACCCAGGTCAGCGCGGTACGTTTTGCGTTCAACGAGGGCGTGTCTTTCGGTGCTCTGGTACGGGGCATCCGTGATCAGCTCAAGCAGGATTTTCGTCATCAGCGCTTCCCGTTGAGTGAGATGAACCACGAACTGGGCTTGCGCCGAACAGATCGCGGGCAACTCTTCGACGTGTCGGTATCGTTCGAGCAGGACGACCACGACCTGCGCTTCGGTCAGGTCCAGGCCCGCGCGATCAAAGTCTCCAATCACCATGAAGCGCTACCGCTCGCCATTCACTTGCGCAGCAACCGTTACCAGGACAATGCGTGGCTGCATTGCGTCTACAACGAGGCGTATTTCCAGGCGCACGATGTGCAGGCGTTGGCCCAGCGTTTCATCGGGCTGCTGGAGCAGGGGTTGGAGGACACTGCGCTGCCCATCGGCGAGTTTTGCATGCTGCTGCCCGAGGAGCAGGCCCGACTGCTGCACTGGAACGCCACCGCGCAGCCCAACGCTACGCCGCAAACCCTGCACCAGCGCATTGAAGCCCAGGCCGCACGCACGCCCCACGCGATTGCGGCGGTGTTTCAGGACCGTTCACTGAGCTACACCCAACTCAACCGCCAGGCCAATGCACTCGCCCATCAACTAGTGGCGCTCGGCGTACAGCCCGATGACCGTGTCGCAATCCTGGCCCGGCGTGGCCTTGACACCCTGGCGGGGCTGTTGGCGATCCTCAAGGCCGGCGCCTGCTACGTGCCGCTTGACCCGGCCCATCCCGGCGAACGCCTGGAGTACCTGCTGCACGACAGCGCGCCCGCGGCCATCCTGACTCAGCGCGATTTACGCCAGCGTCTGCCCGTCTCGACGGTACCGGTGATCGCGCTGGAGCCTGGTAGCGCATCCATCGACAGTAACCCTCAGGTTGCCGTCACGCCGTCGAACCTGGCTTACGTGATTTACACCTCGGGTTCCACCGGGTTGCCCAAGGGTGTGATGGTCGAACATCACAGCGTGTCGAACCTGGTGGACTGGCATTGCCAAGCGTTCGACCTGCATGCGGGCAGCCACACTGCCAGCGTCGCCGGCTTCGGTTTTGATGCCATGGCCTGGGAAGTCTGGCCGGCGTTGTGCGTGGGGGCGACCTTGCACCTGCCACCGGCCCATGAAGGCGCGGAAGATATCGACGCGTTGCTCGGCTGGTGGCGCTCGCAACCATTGGATGTGTGTTTCCTGCCCACGCCTGTGGCCGAATATGCGTTCAGCCAGGGGCTGGGGCATCCTACCTTGCGCACCTTGCTGATCGGCGGCGACCGCCTGCGCACCTTCCCCCAGGCACAGACGTTCGCGGTGGTGAACAACTATGGCCCCACCGAAGCCACCGTTGTGACGACCTCGGGGCGCGTTGAGGTGGGCCAGCCGTTGCATATCGGCGCGCCGGTCGCCAATGCCCGCGTCTACCTGCTGGACGCGCAGCAACGCCCGGTGCCGATTGGCGTGGCGGGGGAGTTGTATGTCGGCGGCAAGGGCGTGGCGCGGGGGTACCTGAACCGTGCCGAGTTGAGTGCCGAACGGTTTATCGACGACCCTTTCAGCGGCGCTCGCATGTACCGCACCGGCGACCTGGCGCGCTGGCTGCCAGACGGCAATCTCGACTACCTGGGGCGCAATGACGACCAGGTAAAAATCCGTGGCGTGCGCATCGAGCTGGGGGAAATCGAGTCGGCCCTGGCCAGCCATCCGGCGCTTCAGGACGCGGTGGTGCAGTTTCGCGACGGGCAATTATGGGCGTGGTTCGTGCCCCGTCAGCCTGTGGAAATCGAAGTGCTGCGCACTCACCTGCAAGCCTCGCTGCCGGACTACATGCTGCCGGCGGCTTACGTGTGCCTCGACGCGTTGCCCCTCACCGCCAACGGCAAGCTCGACCGCCGAGCCTTGCCGTCACCGACCCAGGAAGCCTTTATCACCCGCCGCTTCGAAGCGCCACAAGAGGGCGTGGAGACCACACTGGCGCAGATCTGGGCCGAGTTGCTGAATGTGCAGCCAGTGGGCCGCCATGACCATTTCTTCGAGCTGGGCGGGCATTCGCTGTTGGCGGTGCAACTGGTGCAGCGCATGCGCGAGGCCGGCCTGCGCGCCGATGTGCAAGTGCTGTTCGGCCAGCCCACCCTGGCGGCGCTGGCGGCGGCGTGTGTCGGTCACGAACAGGCGGTGCCGGCCAATCGAATCCCGGCCGGTTGCACCCATATCACCAAGGATTTGCTCGTTCTTGCCGAACTTGACCAAACCAGCCTTGACCGCATCGTCGCCGGCATCCCTGGCGGCGCCGCCAACGTGCAGGATATCTATCCGCTGGCGCCGTTGCAGGAAGGGTTGCTCTACCACCACCTCACCGATGCGCACGACCCGTACCAGCAACAAGCGCTGTTCAGCTTCGCGCGCCGCGAGCAGTTGGATGCCTTCGCCAGTGCCCTGCAACAGGTGATCGATCGCCACGATATTTTGCGCACCAGCCTGGTGTGGGATGCCCTGGAACAACCGATGCAGGTGGTGTGGCGCCAGGCGCAGCTGCGGGTTGAAGTGCTGCGCGAACCGGCGCAACCCCTGGACTTGCGCCAGGCGCCGCTGATGGCCCTGGATTACGCCGAGGAGCCCCAGCACCAGCGCTGGGTCGCCAGGCTGCGCTTTCATCATCTGGTCAACGATGCCACGTCGACCACGCTGCTGGTGGACGAGATTCGTGCCCATCTGCTGGGTCAACAGGCGCAACTGCCTGTGCCCGTGCCTTATCGCAACATGGTCGCGCAGTCCCGCTCAACGGCTCGCCAGGCGGCGCACGAGGCGTTCTTTCGAGAGCGTCTGGCGGATGTCGATGAGCCGACCTTGGCGTTCGGCCTACAGAAGCGTCAGGCCCTGCGTGCCGAGACCGAAGAGGCGCAGCGCTCGCTCAGCGACGCGCTCAATCTGCGCCTGCGCAGCCAGGCCCGAGCCCTGGGGGTCAGTGCCGCGAGCCTTTTTCACCTGGCCTGGGCTCAGGTGCTCAGCCGTGTAGCCGGCCGCGAAGATGTGGTGTTCGGTACCGTGCTGCTCGGCCGCTTGCGAGCCGGCGAGGGGGCCGAGCGGGCCTTGGGCATGTTTATCAACACCTTGCCGCTGCGCCTGCGCCTGGCCGGGCAAAACGTGGCGGATGCGCTGCACGACACTCACGCGCAACTGAGCGCTTTGCTCGCCCATGAACAGGCGTCCCTGGCGTTGGCCCAGCGTCGTAGCGGCGTGCCGGAACTGTTCAACAGTTTGCTCAACTATCGTCACACCTCGGCGGACCCTGGACTGAACCTTGTGCCGGGCATTGCCTTGCTTAGCAGTGAAGACATCCTCAGTTACCCGTTGATGCTCACGGTGGACGACACGGCCAGCGGCTTCCGGCTCAAGGTCATGGCCCCGGACACAGTGGGCGCTGAACCTGTCTTGAGCTACTTCGACACCGCGCTGAACGGCCTGCTGGACGCATTGGAAAGCACGCCGGATATGCCGCTGCGCGGTGTGCAGGTGCTGCCCGCGAGCCAGTTGCAAACTCTATTGGTGGACTTCAACGCAACCTCCACCGACTACCCAAAAACGCTGACCGTGCAAGCGCTGTTTGAAGCCCATGCGCGGCGAATCCCCGATGCCATTGCGGTGCAGGCGGGTCAGCACGCATTGACCTACCGCCAACTCAACGAACGTTCCAACCAACTGGCTTTTCACTTGCGTGAGCACGGCGTACAACCGGACTCGCGGGTGGCGCTGTGCGTGGAGCGTGGGTTGGACTTGGTGGTGGGCTTATTGGGAATTCTCAAGGCGGGCGGCGCCTATGTGCCGCTCGACCCAGGTTACCCACGCGAGCGCCTGGCCTACATGCTCACAGACAGCCAGCCAGTGGCGCTGTTGGTACAAGCTGCCACTCGCGAAGGGGTGGGCGATGTCTCGATCCCGCTGATCGACTTCGACCACTGCACCTGGAATCAGGCGCCAATCGACAATCCAAGCGTGCCAGGCTTGAGCGTCGCCAATCTCGCCTACGTGATGTACACCTCGGGCTCCACCGGCACGCCCAAGGGTGTGATGATCGAGCACCGTGGCCTGGGCAACCTGTTGCATTGGGGCTCGCAACTGTGCCCGAACGCCGAAGGCGGCGCCTTGTTGCAGCGCGCGCCGTTCAGCTTCGATGGTTCTGTGTGGGAGCTGTTCTGGCCGTTGAGCAACGGCATGCGCCTGGTGTTGGCGCGGCCCGATGGGCACCGTGAACCGGCGTACCTGGCCCAGGTGATTCGTGAGCAGCAGATCAGGGTGATCCAGTTCGTGCCCGCCATGTTGCAGCAGTTTCTGGACCTGGACGAATCGGCCCTGTGCACCAGCCTCACTGATATAGTGTGCGGCGGCGGCGAACTCACCGCCGCCTTGGCCCGTGGCGTGCAGGCGCGCTTGCCCACGGTGCGCTTGCATAACGTGTACGGCCCCACCGAAGCCACGGTAGACAGCTGCGCCTGGACCCTCGAACCCGACGCGCCGGTGCCCGCCTTGCAACTGCCGATTGGCCGCGCCATCAACAACACCCGCCTGTATGTCCTGGACGCTCATGATGCGCCGGTGCCCATGGGTATCAGCGGCCAACTGCACATCGGCGGCGTCGGCGTTGCCCGTGGTTACCTGGGCTTGGAACAGCTGACCGCCGAACGTTTCATCGAAAGCCCCTTCGTGCCCGGCGACCGCCTGTATCGCACCGGCGACCTGGTGCGCTACCTGCCAGACGGCACTCTTGAATTCCTTGGGCGTAACGACTTCCAAGTCAAGCTGCGCGGTGTGCGCCTGGAGCTGGGAGAGATCGAAGCACACCTGGCCGCCCACCCGGCGCTGCACGAGGTGGCGGTATTGATTCGCGATGAGCGCCTGGTGGCCTACTTCACCTTGCGCGGCCAGGCGCCGAGCCTGCAAGCCTTGCGTGACCATGTGCTGGAGCACCTGCCGGAATACATGGTGCCGGCCGCCTTCGTGCAACTCGACGCACTGCCCCTCAACCCCGCCGGCAAACTCGACCGCAAGGCCCTGCCGGCGCCAGGGTTGGAGGCCGTGCTTAGCCGAGCCTACGAAGCGCCAGTGGGCGAGGTGGAAACCCTGATGGCCGGGATCTGGGCTGACGTGTTGAAGCTCGAACGGGTAGGGCGCCATGACCACTTCTTTGAACTGGGCGGGCACTCCCTGTTGGCAGTGAACCTGGTAGCCCGCCTGCGCAAGGCCGGGCTGGACGTGGACGCACGCACCTTGTTCAGCCAGCCCACGCTGGCGCAACTGGCCGCCAAAACGCTGGCGCAGGCCCCGCGCGTAGAAGCTCCCGAAGCCGCCATCCCCCAACTCAACCGCCGTCGACGGATTTAGCTGACTAGTGGCGAGGGGAGCTTGCGGTGGAAGCGGGCTTGCTCGCGAAAGCGGCCTGACCGCCGGCATTGATCCAACTGATGCCCTGCGAACCCATGTGGGAGCTGGCTTGCCTGCGATGGCATCGACCCGGTGCGCCTGAACTACCAAGGTATTTGCATCAATACCACTGTAGGAGCGCGCTTGCTCGCGAAACACCTCAACGATAACGCGGGCTTTCTGAATAAACGCGGCGCCTGTGAGTTTTTCGCGAGCACGCTCGCTCCTACAGAGAGCGATCCACCGTAGTCTTGGCAATCGCCTACAAATGCCACACGGCCAGCATCTTCGCCCGCCCTGGGCTATCCAACAACTCGCCACAATCGAGCGCCGTGGCCGAAGCGCTGTCGAGCAAGCTGGCGGTGCAAGCCTGACGCTTGTCAGTTGAGACTGACCCGGTCACTGTGGCGAGGGAGCTTGCTCCCGTGACGGCCTGACAGCCGACATTGAATCAACTGATGCCCTGCGAACCCATGTGAGAGCTGGCTTGCCTGCGATGGCATCGACTCGGTGCGCCTGAACTACCAAGGTATTTGCATCAAAACCACTGTAGGAGCGAGCTTGCTCGCGAAACACCTCAACGATAACGCGAGCTTTCTGAATAAACGCGGCGCCTGTGAGTTTTTCGCGAGCAAGCTCGCTCCTACAGAGAGCGATCTACCGTAGTCTTGGCTATCTCCAACAAGTGCCACACGGCCAGGTTCTTCGCCATGAAAAAACGCCTGCAAGTACAGTGCCTCAGCGTATCCCCGGAACAAACGCCACACTCCCTCCCTCACGCACCTTGAACAACCGCTCCCCATTATCCGGTTGCGTAGTCACCACCTGATGATCCACCCCCAGAAACGCCAACGGCGCGGGCTCGTCCTTGGAATACTGCGCGACGATTATCGTGCGTTGCGGATCAAACCCCTGGCCGCTGGTTTTCTCCAGCCAGGCCATGAATGCGGCGCTGTCGCCCTGGCGCGGGAAGTCCTGGCTTTCGCTGACGTAGTAGAAAGGTTTGCCGTGGTTTTGCAGGTACATGGGCAGTTTGTTGTCGACCTCTACCAGCACCAGTTGCCATTGGTTCCAGGGCGCGCTTTTTTCTGCCTGGGTTCGCAGGTCGGCGGCGAAGCGGGTGACGCCGCCGTTGCCGTTGGTCCAGGGGTAGATCACGCCCAGCACCAGCAAGAGCAGGCCTGCGCTGAGGCCAATGCCTGTTTGCCAGCGCGGCCAGCTCGAAGGTTTTTTGTGCAGGCGTTCACTCAGCCACCAGGCGGCGAGCAGTTGGGCGAAGGGCACCAGCGGCAACACGTAGTAGCTGCGGCGGCTGCCGCTGGCGGTGAAGAATACAAACAACAGGCCCAGGCCCCACACTAGCCAGCGTACGTTGGGCGGCGCCTTGCGCCAGTTGCGCACGGCCAGCCACAGGCCAAGTAACCAGCAGGGTGCCCAGGGTAGGGTGTAGACCGGCAGGTAGATCAGGTAGGTGTAGATCGGCCCCATATGGTCGAAGGGGTCGAAGAAGCGCACCACGTTTTCGCGGAACACCAGCTCCAGGCCGCTCTCGCCGTAAGTGGGGGCGCCGTAGCGGTGGGACAGTACAAAGGGAATCGCGTACACGATGCCTGCGATGAGCAGGGCCAGCACCAAGCGCAGGTTGAGGTGGCGTTTGTAGCGGTGTTCGCTGAGCAAGTGTGGCAACAGCACCAGGCCCGGCAGCACCACACCGATCAAGCCCTTGAACAGTGAGGTGGCGGCCAGCAACAGGAAAAACACCGTGTAGCGCCCCAACCGCGTGTCATCCGGCCCACGCCAATACCACCACACCGCTGCCAGCACGCCGCACACGGTGAGGACATCGGCGGTGGCCACGCGGGCCCAGAACAGGAAGTAGAAGGTGGTGGCGAGCATCCACCCGGCAATCAGCCCGGTGCCTTTACGAAACAGGCGTTCACCGATCAGGTACACCAGCCAGATGCTCAACCACGCGGCAATCACCGATGACAGGCGCAGCGACCACGGGCCGAGGCCGCCGAGCAGATGGGCAAACCCGGTGATCAGCCAGTAGGAGGGCAGGGGTTTGTCGTAATACGGCGTGCCTTTGAGGTATGGGTCGAAATAGTCACCGCTTTGCAGCATCTGCAAGGCGATATTCGCCCAGCGCGTTTCCGGCCCCCACAGTTCGCGGCTGCCCAGGCCCAGCAAGAGCAGCAAGGCCGAGGTGCCCAGCAGTAACACCAGGGCGCCGCGTTCGGTTTTCCAGAAACTCATGGGATGTTCCCCGTGGCAGGCGCTGCATTCAAGGTTGTTGGGAGTAAATCGTCAGTACCAGGTTGCCCTTGCGATAGCGTTTGCCGCCGGGCGGCAACTGCCCTTCTTCACGGTGTTCGCTGGTGCTCTTGACCTGCATCAGCACGCCGACCGACCCGTGTTGGCGGGCCTCGGCCAACCAGGCCTGGACACTGTCCGGCGTGACCTTGCGCTGTGCCGCGTCTTCGTAGTTCAAGCCATAGCGCAGCTCTCCCTGGGTGTTATAAAACGCCACATCGGGCCGGCGCAGGCGCCAGGTCAAGGCCGATGCCAGGCCCAGGTCATTGCTCAGCAAAGCACGGGTAGGTTGCAGTTCGTCCAGATGTTCCAGCACGAACTGGTCGGGCATCTCGTTATCTTGGATCAGAGCCGGCATGCCCGCCGGTAGCAATGCCACCAGCAAACCAATGCCCAGGGCAGGCATCGCCCACAACGTCAGCGGGCGCACCGCTTGCAACAGGTTGGCGAGGATCCAGCCCAGCAGCACGATAAACGTCAGGGACAGGTTGAACATCTCCGCATGGCTATTGCTGTACAGCGGGCGGGTGATTTGCAGGTAGATCAGCACCACCATGGCCGTCATGCCAAGCACGAAATTGAGCGCGCCGTTGATGACTAGCGTGCGCGCCTTGCCTTGCTTGATCAGGTCGATCAGACCGTGGCCCATTAACAAGGCCAGGGGCAACAGGCACGGCATGATGTAGGTCGGCAATTTGCCTTTGCTCAGGCTGAAAAAGCCCAGGGGAAGCAGCAGCCACAGGGCGAGAAAGGCAATCGCCGGCTGGCGCTTTTCCTGCCAGGTTTTTAGCAGGGTGCCGGGTAGCAAGGCAGCCCACGGCAGGCATGCCACCACCATGATTGGCAGGAAGAACCACAGCGGCCGAGCATGCTGTGCGTTGTCGGCGGCAAAGCGGCGGATGTGCTCATGCCAGAAAAAGAAATGCCAGTAATCCGGTTCGCGCAGGTGGATCGCCAGGGCCCATGGCAGGCACACCAGCACGGCAACCAGCACCGCCAGCGGCCCGTAGCGCATCAACTCACCGACGCGCCGCTGCCAGACCAGATAGGGCACGGCGATCAACACCGGCAACAGCCAGGCCAGGAACCCTTTGGTCATGAACCCCATGGCGCAGGCCACGCCCAACACCGCCCAGGCACCCAGGCGTTCCCATGGCGTGCGGCAGTCCAGGGCAAACCACAACGCCACTAGGCTCAGGTTCACCCACAGGGTGAATTGCGGGTCGAGGTTGGCATACCCGGCTTGCCCGGCCACCAGGCCAAAACTCAGGTAGAGCAGGGCGCAGGCAAAGCTCTTGCGCGGCTCGTTCCACACGCGACGGGCGAGCAGGTAGGCCAGCACCACACTCAAGCCCGTGCTCAGCACTGAGGCGATACGCACGCCGAAGAGGTTTTCACCGAACACCGCCTGGCCAAGGGCGATCAGCCAATAGCCGGCGGCGGGCTTCTCGAAATAACGCACGCCCATGAAGTGCGGCGCCACCCAGTTACCGCTCATCAGCATTTCCTGGCTGACCTGGGCGTAGCGGGTTTCGTCCGGCGTCCATAAACCGTGAAAGCCCAGGGGCAACAGGAAGAACACGGCAACGCCCAGCAATAGCCAGGACACAGGGTTTATGCGGGGCATGCGCACATCGCTCCATAACGTTCAAGTACGGGCAATGGCGGTATTAACTTAATAGGGCGAAGCATCGTAAGGGTCACTAAGTTGTTGTTGGAGAGCATAACTAACAGGCGCGGCTAAACATGCCAGAGTGGGGCTGTCGTTTTGCTGAACGTCTCAAGGCTTAATATGTAAACAAGTGTAATTAAAGTTTTTTAAGTGCGGCGGTCCACTCTTCGCTGTTCATGGTGCCCAGGGCCTTGAAGGTGCCGTTGGGCAGCACCTTGACGAACAGTGCGCTGCCGTACTCTGCAGCGGCTGCGTGAGGGAAGCCGAGGCTGGTCTGGAAGTCGCTCATGCAGGCGCTGTGGGTGATCAGCATCAGGTTGCGTCCCGGCTGTTTGTGGCCGAGGATTTCACCGCCCATGGCGTCGCCGCAGATGGCCAGCGGGCCGGGGGACAGCTCGGTCTTGCCGAACATGAACAGTGACGTCTGGGCGGTTCGCGTGGTGGGGCTGCTGAGCACGTCGGTCAGAGCCATGCCCAATGAATCAAAGGCTTTGCCCAGTTCAACGGCGCGTTCAGTGCCGTTGATGGTCAGGCCATCGGCAGGGCCGAAGCAGGGGTTGGCCGAGCGGTCGCAGCGCTCCTCATGGCGCACCAGCACCACCAGCTCACCCTCACGCCAACTGGCGAGCACCCCGGAGGTCACCAGGCGATTGCCCACGCCCAGGTCCAGGGGCGAGCTGGGCCAGAATAAAAAACCCGTCAACAACAAGGCGGTAACGCTGATGCCAAGCAGGTGCAGGCGGTATTTTCTCAGGCGTTTTAACCTTGACCTTTTGGGTTGGGGATTGGCCAGGATCATGTCTGCCACGCGGTTCATCCTCGGCACTGTTTATTGTGTTTATAAAAAGGCTGCACGATTGGGCAGTTGCCCTTGGTGAGGCAGGAGACTGTCACAGCACCGCTGTCTTTTTGCTGAACACTTGCATGTTAAGAGTGTCACTTGGATTAACTAATAAGTTGTGAGTCACCACGAGTTGGCGGGCACTTTAAAGTTCGGTGGATGGGCAGATGGTGAAATCCATGTGAAAAATTTGCGTAGGCACGAGCGTCAGCCGTTATTCTCATTGCTGGTCCTTCAGATGAGCGTTCTTATGTTGCAGGTGCAAGGTGTTGTTAAAAACTACGCGACCCCGCAAGGCCCGCTGACTGTTCTGGCTGGCGTCGACCTGCACCTGGGTGAACGCAGCAGCCTGGCGCTGATGGGCGAATCGGGCAGTGGCAAAAGCACCTTGCTGCACCTGGTGGCTGGGTTGGACCGAGTGGACGCCGGCAGCATCCGCATCGGCGAGCAGCGCCTTGACCAACTCAACGAAGGGCAACTGGCCCATTGGCGCCGCACGCAAATCGGCCTGGTCTTCCAGCAGTTCAACCTGATCGGCAGCTTGCGCGTGGAAGACAACCTGGCGTTCCAGGCGCGGCTGGCGGGGCGTTTCGACCCGCACTGGCAAGCGCAATTGGTGGAGCGCCTGGGGCTGGGCGACTTGCTCCGGCGTTACCCCGAGCAACTCTCCGGTGGCCAGCAGCAACGGGTTGCCGTCGGGCGGGCGCTGGCCTCGCGGCCGGGTTTGTTGCTGGCTGACGAACCCACCGGCAACCTCGACGAAGCCACCAGCGATGAAGTGCTGCAACTGCTGTTGGACCTGCTGCGGGACAGCCCCACCAGCCTGCTGATGGTCACCCACAGCCCGCGCCTGGCCGCACGGCTTGACCGGCAAGTGGTGCTGCACCGTGGGCGTGTCGTGCCGATGGACGCTCGCTGAGATGGCGCTGTTTTACTGGACGCTGCGCGCGTTGCTGAGCCACTGGCGGCGTCATCCGGTGCAATTTTTCAGCGTGCTCACCGGCCTGTGGCTGGCCACCGCGCTACTGACCGGCGTGCAGGCTCTCAACAGCCAGGCGCGGGACAGCTACGCACGTGCCAGCCAATTGATCGGTGGCGAACCCCAAGCCAGCCTGGTTGCGCCGGACGCCGCCAGTTTCCCCCAGGCACTGTTTGCCGAGCTGCGCCGCGCCGGCTGGCCGGTATCCCCGGTGGTGCAGGGGCGGGTGGTGCTCCAGGGGCGTGAGCAGCAGCGTCTGCAACTGATGGGCATCGACCCGGTGTCGTTACCCGGCAGCGGCAGCGTGGCGGGGCAACGCTTGAGCCAGGCGCAGATGCTGGCGTTTTTCGAGCCGCCGGGGCGTACCTGGGTCGCTGCGCAAACGTTAGAGGCGCTGGGGTTGCAGGCGGGCGAGCAGCCGCTGACGTCCACCGGGCAACGCCTGCCACCGTTGCAGGTACAGGCCGATATGGCGCCCGGCCTGCTGCTGACCGATATCGGCTTTGCCCAACCCCTGCTTAACATGCCTGGGCGCCTGTCGCGCCTACTGTTGGACAACACCTTCGCCGCCCACCACCCCACGCCACCCGCCGCGTTGCAACTCAAGCAGGGCGAGGACAGCAACCTGTCACGCCTCACCGAAAGCTTTCACCTGAACCTGGATGCGGTGGGTTTTTTATCCTTTGTGGTGGGGCTGTTTATCGTGCATGCGGCCATCGGTCTGGCCCTGGAACAGCGCCGCGGCCTGCTGCGAACCTTGCGCGCCTGTGGGGTCAGCGCACGCATGTTGATCCTGAGCCTGGGCGTCGAATTGGGCGCTTTGGCGGTGTTGAGCGGTGTGCTCGGTATCGCCAGCGGCTACCTGCTGGCCAGCCTGTTGCTGCCGGATGTCGCCGCCAGTTTGCGCGGCCTGTACGGCGCCGAAGTCGCCGGCCAATTGAACTTGAGCCCCTGGTGGTGGCTGGCCGGCCTGGGCGTGAGCCTGCTCGGTGCGTTGCTCGCCGGAGCCAGCAGCCTGTGGCGCGCAGCGCGTTTGCCGTTACTGGCGCTGGCCAACGCCCAAGCCTGGCATCAAGCCCATGGGCGCTGGCTGCGGCGCCAGGGGTGGGTGGCGTCCGCGGCCCTGGCGATCGCGTTGTTGGCGCTGTGGCTGGGCGATAGCCTGGCCGCCGGGTTTGTGCTGATGGCGGCCTTGCTGTTGGGCGCGGCATTGGCACTACCGGTGCTGCTCAATGGGTTATTGAAAGCCGTGCTGGGGCGTAGTCGCTCGGTACTGGGCCAGTGGTTCCTGGCCGATTGCCGCCAGCAACTGCCGGCCTTGAGCCTGGCGCTGATGGCGTTGCTGTTGGCCCTGGCGGCGAATATCGGCGCCGGCTCCATGACCTCGGGCTTTCGCCAGACCTTCACCCATTGGCTGGAGCAACGCCTCACTGCCGAGCTGTACCTCAACCCGCAAAATCCGCAGCAGGCCGAGCAACTGACGACGTGGTTGACCCGCCAGCCCCTGGTGCAGGCCGTACTGCCCGCGTGGCAGGTGGCGGTGCAACTGCAAGGCTGGCCCGCGGAGGTGTTCGGCGTGGTCGACAACCCCACTTATCGTCAACACTGGCCGCTGCTGGAGGCGGTGGACGCGCCCTGGGACCGCTTGCTGCAAGACGACAGCCTGATGCTCAGCGAACAACTGGCGCGACGCCTGAAGGTGCAACTGGGCGACACGGTTTCCATCCCCACCCCGCAGGGCACCTGGGCGCCGAAGATCGTCGGCATCTACGCCGACTACGGCAACCCCAAGGGCCATCTGCTGGTCAATGCCCGGCACCTGTTGGCGCATTGGCCGACGCTCTCACCGGCACGCTTCAACCTGCGGGTAGCGCCTGCCGACGTGCCGTCGCTGATACGTGAAGTGCAGCGTGAGTTCGCCCTGGAAGACAGCCGCATCGTCGACCAACAGCAACTCAAGGGGTGGTCCAGCCAGGTCTTCGAACGCACCTTCGCTGCCACCGCCGCGTTGAACAGCCTGACCCTTGGCGTCGCCGGCGTGGCGCTGTTCATCAGCCTGCTGACCCAGAGCCAAAGCCGACTCGGCCAACTCGCGCCGTTGTGGGCGCTGGGCGTGACGCGCCGACAATTGATGCTGCTCAACCTCGGCCAGACCTGGCTGCTGGCGGTACTCACGTTGATCCTGGCGTTGCCGCTGGGGCTGTTGCTGGCGTGGTGCCTGGATGCGGTGATCAACGTGCAGGCCTTCGGCTGGCGCCTGCCGCTGCAGGTATTCCCCGGGCAGCTTGCGCAATTGCTGGGGCTGGCGATGCTTGCCACCTTGCTCGCATCGGCCTGGCCCTTATGGCAGTTGTACCGCAGCCGTCCGGCGGATTTGTTGAGGACGTTCGCCCATGAAGATTAAGGCATTGGCGTGCATCGCCTGGTTACTACTGAGCGGCTGCGACCAGGCGCCCGCACCCGAGGACAGTTTCGCCGGGCTGGGCAGCGATGCGGCGGACTTTGCCCAGGTGGTGCCCGGCAAAGTCTTCAGTTTCCCCGAGGACCACGGGCCCCACGACGGCTTTCGTATCGAATGGTGGTACGTCACGGCCAACCTCAAGGATGCCCAGGGCAATGTCTTCGGCGTGCAATGGACGCTGTTTCGCAACGCATTGAAGGCCGGCCCCGTCCAACCGGGCTGGCGCGATTCAACCGTGTGGCTCGGCCACGCCGCCGTCACCTCCGCCACCCGCCACTACGCCGCCGAACGCCTGGCCCGGGGTGGCGTGGGGCAAGCCGGGGCCCAGGCAGAGCCGTTCAACGCCTGGATCGACGACTGGAACTTCGCCAGCCGCCTCGGCGCCGCCAGCCCCCTGGCTGACATGCAACTCAAGGCCAGTGGCGCGCAATTTGCGTACGACCTGCACCTGACTTCCAGCCGCCCGCTGGTGCTGCAAGGCGACCATGGCTACAGCCGCAAATCCGACCAGGGCCAGGCGTCGTACTACTACAGCCAGCCGTTTTTCACCGCCAGCGGCAGCGTCAACCTCGACGGCCACACCTACCAGGTCAGCGGCCCAGCCTGGCTCGACCGCGAATGGAGCAGCCAACCCCTTGCCGCCAGCCAGACCGGCTGGGACTGGTTCTCCCTGCATCTGGACCGCGGCGCGCAGCTGATGCTGTTTCGCGTGCGGCAGAAAGACAGCGATGGTTACCTCACCGGCACCTGGATCGACGCCCAGGGCCACACCGAGACCTTGCACAACAGCGATATCCAACTCACACCGCTGACCACCACGGCCATCGACGGGCGCAGTATTCCCACACGCTGGTCGCTGAAAATTCCCGGCAAACAGCTGGACATCACCACCAAGGCCGTCAACCCGAAGGCGTGGATGGACTTGGGTATTCCGTACTGGGAAGGGCCGGTGCGGTTTGAGGGTGGGGTGGGGTATTTGGAGATGACGGGGTATTAGGGGGTATAGCAGGGTAGTTTTGCCCTACGACCCGACGGGTAATACTCGTACAGGCTTTTCAAAAAAAATACTGTACATGCATACAGTCTTATCCTACAGTCCATCCCAGGTGACCGGATGTCGCCGGTTACCTGAGCTTCAATTTTTTAACTATGGATGGATAAAAAATGAAATCGAAAAAAGCCTTTATGCTAGGCGCGGCCATGATGGCCTCCTGCTTCGTTTCGGCCTTTGCCCTGGCTGATCAAGCGCCTGCGAAACTCAGTGCCGAAGCGGTCAAGCAGGC
>JACRYN010000063.1_pt1 | contig 31685 bp, 26 predicted proteins | sample 8023231 | NCBI WGS metagenome assembly JACRYN01 (sample SAMN15756473, study PRJNA655841) | gut metagenome | isolation source: fecal sample D84 from domestic dog with diarrhoea | host: Canis lupus familiaris | place: South Africa: Mmabatho, Mahikeng | collected 2019-09
TAAATTTAGCTCAATTAGGGGCGCTTTGCATTTCAAATCTTTGTGCAACAAAGCCGCGCGCAAGTAGAAGTCTTGTGTTGCAGCAAAGAACACTAAACCACCTTGCGTCGCCATTGGACCACCAATGGTTGGCATACCAATCGGCGCTTTTAAGCCCATTTTAATGCCCATTGGACCCGTATCTTCAACCGTACCTAAAGGCACCTGCCAAGCCACTTGACGGGTTTTCATATCAATCGCAGTCATGGTTCCGAATGGTGGTTTTTGACATGGAATGCCCAATACCGACATAAAGCGGTTTTTATTCACTTTATACGGTGTACCTTTCATTGGCACTGCGCCCATACCTGTGTTGACCTTCTCTCCACCACTGGCTTCAAGTTTTAAATCTTCAGGCGTTTGTTTAATCAGCTGAATCCACAGACCTAAGCGCATGTCGTTGACAAACATATAACGATGCGTTGGGTCAAATGCGATACTGCCCCAGTTCATCCCACCCAACGAACCCGGGAAACTCAAAGATATATCAGAACCCGGTGCTGTAAATAGACCATCATAACGCATGGATTTAAAGTTAATGCGACACATCAACTGGTCAAATGGCGTTGCGCCCCACATGTCCGATTCAGTCAAAGTTTGATTGCCAATCTGTGGCATTTCAACTGAACGTGGCAGAGTTGAGCTGTATTGCTCATCAGGAATATCTGCAGCTTTTACAGGCTGTTCAATGACTTTGGTTAAAGGCTTGCCTGTCACACGATCGAGTACAAAGAACTGCCCTGACTTTGTGCCAATGACAACAGCAGGTTTGGTTTGCCCATTTTGCATTGGAAAGTCGACCAAGCTTGGCTGCATGGGTAAATCGAAGTCCCAAAGGTCATTGTGAACGGTTTGATAAACCCACTTCTCTTGACCTGTGGTTGCATCCAAAGCCAAAACGGAAGAATTGTACTTATGATCGACAGGTTGACGGTTTCCACCCCAAACATCGACTGACGAACTGCCCATCGGTAAGAACACCGTGTTCATTTGTGGGTCATAGGACATTGCCGCCCAAGAGTTAGCTGAACTACGTTTATAGATTTCACCCGGTTTCAGGACATAGTTTGGATTTGGGTTACGTGGATCAAAAGCCCAACGTAGCTGTCCAGTAATCACATCATAAGCACGAATCACACCACCCGGCATATCGGCTGCAAAGTTGTCAGCAATACGACTTCCAACAATGATGCTGGTTCCCGCAATGGTTGGCGCCGAGGTCACTTCAAAACGAGGCGCTTGCGTGCCCGCACCTAAACCTTCCAGTAAGTTCACTGTTCCATCAACACCAAAGTCTTTACAGCGTTCGCCTGTATCGGCATTGACTGCAATTAAACGACCGTCAGGTGTATTGGTATAAACACGACGTGGACATGCGGTACTGTTTGCCACCGCTGTCACCGCACTTGCACCTGCTAAAGTCGGTTGTACCAAGGCTTGAGTCGAGTCAAAGTAACCCACACCACGGCAACGCTCCCAAGCATCGGCTTTTGAGTTCACTTCAGCTTTCCAGATTTGTTTACCTGTGTCCGCATCTAAAGCAATGATATTGTTATGCGGTGTACATAAAAAGACTTTATCACCGACCTGTAAAGGCGTGAGCTGGTCTTCTGCGCCATTACCCGTACCTGTAGTCATATCGCCTGTTTGAAAGCGCCATGCTTCCTTTAACTTAGATACATTATTTCGGTTAATTTGATCCAACGCAGCAAAACGACTTCCACCAGCATCATTACCATAGTGCGACCAATTCACTTGTTGGGTTTGAGCCGTTACAGGCACTAGAGGGAGCTCTTCACCACTGGCTTTTACCGTTGGATGTGGAATAAACATGCCATATAAACCACCCAGCATACCTAACACCGTCAAACCACCTAAGGCATAAGCAGGTGCTGAAGGTGCAATTTGAAATTGGTACTTACGAATAGCAGGTAAAGTAAAACACAGTGCGGCAAATAAACCCGCAGGAAACATTAACCGTGAATGGAGTGCCCAAAAATCCCAACCTGCATCAAACAGTGCCCAAACCACGGTTCCAAGAAAAACCAGTGCAAAAATCCAGACACCCAGTGCTTTTTTTCTAAAAATAAATATTGCGGAAATGGTGGTCAATAAACCTGCAATGAGGAAGTACCATGAACCACCTAGACTAATCAGTTTTCCACCACCGATTAAATAAAATAAGCCAGTCAGCAATAAAGCTAAGCCTAATATAAAGCACCATATTTTAAATATGGGTTGAGATTGCGCTTCGGACATACTTTTTACTCCAAATGCTGTGTTTTAAATGATCTCGCCTACTTTGTTTTGAGCATCATTCACACCACATCCAAACTTTGAGCATCCACAATTAACTTGCTTCAACAATGAAAAAAGAGTGTTTAGGGACTGTTGATATTTCATAAATGGCTTGCGTTGTAGGCTAAAATTGAGCAGGCAAGGCATGGAACGATGACAATAGTGGGACTATTTTCAAGTTTCATAACGATGCCTGTGAAGATTTTAGCCACAACCTTTTAGGACTAGAGTATTTTTTGATGCTACGTTGTTGCGAACCACTTATTTAGAATGACTAAATTGCGTATTTCACGCCTAGTATCATCTAAAAAATACTCGTTGTCGCAAGCATAGATGAAGTGTCAACAGCCCCTGACTCAGCAACAGTGTTGCTTACATTTTAAACACTCTTTCACTTTAAATACGGTTAAAAATTCACCTTAACGCTAAGACCCGCCACCCAAGCATCATCCACTTCTTTCACGCCAGAAGGTTGATAGATATATTGCAGGTTGGGTCTGAGCATCACCGCAGGTGACCACTGATAGGTATAGTTCAACTCAACATTGAGTTCGTCATGTTGAATTGGGACATAGTCACTGGCAAGCACGTCATAACTGTAATAACCACGACCTTCATTGGTGGCGATTTGCTTGTCCGTCGCACGATCATTCACGACATAATTGGCTAAGCCAAAACCGATGGAATCATTAGGGCGACTATCGAAAGGACCTTTGTACCAAAGCGCCAGTTGTTGTGTACTTTCTACAAATGTTGTGGCCTTATCGTTCACTACGCCATTAAAACTGATATATAAACCACGCTTCGGATCAGCTCCGTGTTGGGTCAGTTGTTGTTGTGCATTCAGCCAAAAACTGTATTTTCCATCTTGCATTTCACCACTGCGAATGTCTTTTGCCTCAGCCGTGGAATACAACGCACCGAGTTTATATTCACCAGGCAAGCCATTAAACGAGGCTAACTTTGGTTTCCAAGCCAACTCTACAGGAATGGTCGCCCCTTCGACATTGTCCATATCGAGGTTAAAGCCATCACTGTCTGAGTCTGTTTTGACATTGTCTGGGTTGACTTCATAGATGCCAGCGCCAAGTGACCAGTCTGGTGCAAATTGGTATTTAACATTGGTGCCCCATAAGCTGACAGGCCAGTTATACCAAATCGAACCGATGGACTTACCTAACTGCCCACCACACAAAAGTAAGTTCTGAAACTCACATTGCGAGCTGTTAAAGTCATCAGACATGCCCATACGACCAATTTTGAATTGGACACGGTTGTCGTCAAATCCTGTTTTGATCCAAGCCTGAGTTAAGCGCCAAATTTTGCCACGACCATAAATTTCTTGGCTGTTGCCCAAGGTACTGGCACGAGGGTCTTTAATTCGTTCAAGCGTTAGGGCGTTACCATCACGTTTGGTAATCATTAAACCGGCTGTAGTATTTTCCCAACCTGCAATTTTATTTAAATCAAAATTGGCACCCAGTGTGAGCTGCGCGGCATTGTCAAAACTATTGTCATCGTTATAACCGCCAGCCAAATTGGTGGCTGCTTGGCTCATAATCGATGCTGTAAATTTATAACCTTGATCTTCCAGTTGCTTCCGTTCACCATTCCAATCACCGAATAACCATTGACGGTCTGCTGAATAAAATTCATTGGCTGAAGCCAATTGGCAAGTCATAAGCGCCAAAGATAATGTGCCTAGTTTTAATAGTTGTTGCATACCAAACATCCTTTTCTGTGAGGAAAGCTCAACGCAGGTGAGCTTTCCATGCGGTTTTTATTATTTAATGCGAACGGCTGGACTCAGTTCAGAAGTTGCACCCAAATGGTCAGTCACATTGGCCGTCACACTTGCAGCACTATTCAATGCTTTCCACGTTGCTTGACCTTGACCTTGAGCATTCGTAGTCACCACTTGAGTACCTAAATACTGTTCAGCTTCTTGAGCATTCGCTTGACGATTGGCAAAGAACTCAACCTGATAGCGTTGATTTGGCTGTGCTTGAACTGTAGCAGCGACTTGACCTTTGCTATAACTCAAACGCGGTGCTTGGATATTTTGGTTTGGCATCGCATTACAGCCCAGCTCATTTGGCTGCGTGCAAGTTTTTTGAAGTTTTGCATCTTCAATCACCACGCCACCACCACGAGAACCGACAAAGCCAGCATGTTCAAGCGCAGGCACAGCAAACACAATTGCGCCTAAACGCTGATTAAGTACACACGAACCACCCGCTTCACAGCGTTTAATATCTTTGCCATTGTCCCAAATTAGGTTTTTGGTCAACGTTGTACGTGCATTGGCATCTTTTTCTGAACGAATGGCAATGCCAAGACGGTTACCATGAACTCTGTTATTGTCAAAAATGTTGCCATCACCGGTGAGGTTAAAGCCAATCGAGTTGTTGGTCAGTTCGTTATAAGCGATGTAATTGCGCTTACCCCAGTTGATTTGCAAACCATCCGAGTAGTTTTCAAATTTGTTGCCGACCACCGCATTGTCATTGCCCCACAGAATTTCGATACCTTGCGACGGTTCTGGATTGGCTTTGGTTGAAGTAAATAAGTTGTTGGCCACAAGGTTAAATGCTGCTCCACGCGTCAGCTCTAAACCATCACCATTATCTACAAACACGTTGTTCAAAACTTTGTTGTTATTGGTGGTGGTCGAGGTCGGATTGCCCTTACCGTCATCACCCGTCAACATCACGCCTGAACCACCGTAGTTATCACTGATACGGTTATGTTGAATCAAGTTATTGCTTGAGCGGTTCACCAATACACCAATACAGAAACGATGAATATCGAGACCTTTTAAGGTCACACCATTCACATCTTGCAGAACTAAACCCGGTAAAGTCGTAGTACGGACATTGGTACCATACTGTTCAGGATTTGCCCCCGGGCAGGCTTTCGCGCCTTCACCTTTAATATAGTTTGAACCATCAATCGCAATAAACTCGCCTGTTTTGTCCCATTGCGTCCCAATGATCTTCACTGAAGACTTAATTGGCGGTAAAGCTTGATTCAGTTTAATTACATAGGGTGCTTTACCCACAGCTTGGATTTGAATTTCATTTTCTTGTGTCGCATTGGTATTCGATTGTTCAATTGCCCAACGTAATGAACCTTTTGCAATATCGTCCTGATAACGATCCACAATATAAGTTTCTGCACTGGCAAAACCTGATGCCGCTAAACTCAAAACCAATGTGGTCAAACGTAAAGTTGATGGTTTCATATTTTAAATCCTTTTCTATCCTTGAAGATGAATAACACAGTGCATTAAGGCGTCGGTTGTACTGTTTTCAGCAACTGTTTGAGTTGAGTTACATCAATTTGACCCGGTGCAGAGGCTTCACCAATCATGCCAAAACTTAGGCTGCCACCCATATTGGCAGTTGCCACACGTGAAATCGTGCCCAACTGTCCCATCGACATGGTTAGCAGTGGTTTTTGACTTTTTTGACTCACAGCCAACGTGGCATTCATGAGGGTAAAGACATCTTGTTTTGACTTTGGCATCACCGCAATTTTTAGAATGTCGGCACCCATCTGATCTTGTTTTAGCAGACGGTTTTCAATGTCTTGTTGCTCAGGTGTTTTTGCAAAATCATGATTTGACATGATCACCAACACGTTCTTTTCATGTGCCAATTTGGTTAATTTCGCTACATTGACTGCATCACGGAACATTTCGATATCCAGCAATTGCATAAATGGCTTTTTCAAATATTCATGATAAATCTTTTCATAGTCTTGGTCGGACACCGTCATTTTTCCACCTTCGTTATGGGTACGAATGGTGGCAATCAACGGTTTGTCTTTTAAAATTTGATTCAGCTGCTGACCCAGTGCAATCACTTTTTTACTCTCGGCAGAAAACTCCAGTAAGTCGATGCGAAACTCAGCCACATCTGCGTTTGGGTTGCTGGCAATCACTTGCGCTTGGGCAATCGCCTGCTCTGCTGTTTTTGCGGTAATCGGTACAATGGTTTTGACAGGTAAGTCACCAATATTGAGATTTTTCACCACATAATGTCGCGCACTTGATTGAACCGCTTCTGCTGCAAATGCTGGCATTTCCGCTAAAACAGCACTGCTTAAGCAAAGTTGCATCGCAATTTTTTTAATCTTAATCATTACATTTCCTTGTATTTATAAACTTATTGCCTGACTTCTGTCGTCAGCAGCAAATATACGTAGGATGGATGAAATGGGTCATGCCATCACCACGCCTAAACTTGAATCATTTCAACAAGAGCAATAATGGACTAGCTGCTCTTGCCAATTCCGACAATTAGATGTCTAAGAAAACTGTTTCGTCTTCGCCTTGCACACGAATATCAAAGCGATACACCACTTCACCATCACGTTCTTCACGCTTGGCAATGAGCGTCTGACGACGAGGTGCCCACTCAATACCTTTCAGCACTGGGTCTTGTGCATTGGCTTCGGCTTCATCTTCAAAATAGACGCGGGTGTTCAAACCGATGTTGATACCACGTGCAAAGATAATCAGTGCAATATGCGGGGCTTGAATTGTCCCTTTACGTCCCGGAACCGCACCCGGTTTAATGGTATTGAAACTCCAAAAACCAGTTTCGAAGTCAGCCCCTGTACGGCCCCAACCGAGGAAATTGGGATCGACTGCTTTGCCCTGAATATCGGCCGCACTTGGATAGACACCGTTGGCATCGGCCTGCCAGATTTCAATCAATACATCGCGTAGCGGTAAACCTAAACCGTCGAACACTTGACCTTCTAAGCGAATACGTTCGCCTAAAGTATTTTCTTTAACTAGCTGGTTGTTAAAGTTATTTTCAAAGACTTCAATGTTGGCTTGTTGTGGTAACAAACCAATGTGTACGTATGGTCCACCTGTTTGAGATGGCGTTTCGTGCAATTCTTGAAAGTTCCAATGGTTCATGTTGTTCTCCCTGAATTAAATCAAATCATTTTCGAAATAAGTCGCACGACGACCACGTAAAGTGATGTCAAAACGATAACAACGGCTGTCTGCTTCAATGAAGTTGCTCTTGTCTTCCAAGGCAATCAATGCACGACGTTGTTCTTCCGAAGGAATGGTTTTAATAATCGGACACGAATCAATCAGCGTATCGCCTTCAAAATAGAACTGCGAAATGAGACGCTGCGCCCAACCATCGGCAAGTAAAGAGAAATGGATATGAGCTGGACGCCATTCATTAATACGGTTACGCCATGGGTAAGGACCCGGCTTAATGGTACGGAATACAAAATAGCCATTGGCATCGGTCATCATGCGACCACAGCCGCCAAAGTTCGGATCCATTGCACCAATAAACTGATCATTTGGATGACGATAACGACCAGAAGCATTGGCTTGCCACACTTCGAGCAAGGCATTTTTGACTGGACGACCGAACTGATCACGCACATAGCCATGCACAATAATGCGTTCGCCAATCGGTAAACCTTCTTTGGCATAGTTCAAAATCAAATCGTTATCTTTAGGCCCAAACTGTTCCGCACTAAACTGTGGTGAAGTCACTTCAGTTAAAGTTTCTGCAATCGAAATCAAAGCATTTTTTGGCGAGCGTAATACACTGGTTTTATAGCCGGGTGCGTATGCTGGCGGGTGATCATCGGTATTGCGTTGTGCATAAGCACCTAAAATAAGTTGCGACATGTGACGTCCCTCTTAATCTTGTTCCATTACTCTTGATTCGTTTGTTCTTGGCTAAGCTGCTGTTCGCTCAGCTTTTGCGGGGCAATACCCAAATCTTCGAAAACTTCTTCTGCCATGTGCATGGCTGCATTGGCTGCGGGTAAACCGGCATACAGAGAACAGTGCAAAATCAACTCTTTTAAATCGTCTTTGGTCACACCATTGTTAAAACAAGCACGTAAATGCATACGTAGTTCGTCTTCACGGCCCAATGCTAATAAAACAGCAATGGTGACTAAGCTACGGGTATGGCGCGGCATGCCCGGTCTAGACCAGACTTCGCCCCACGCAAAACGGCTAATAAAGTTTTGGAAGTCGGCATTGAAATCATTCAAGTTCTCAAGTGAACGACCGACATGCTTTTCACCCAACACTTCAGTGCGTACGGTGATTCCTTGTTCATAACGTTGTTCATCATTCATTGGGGACACCTCAATTAGGTCGAATCTGTATGTGCAACCAGCGATTTAACAAAGATAGCGATTGCTGCTGCTGTTGCTGGAATTAACAGCAAACTTAAAATGGCAGTAAATGACCAGTCATTACCCAGTAAAACTGCGCCAATCCAAGCCCCAAATACTGCACCAAAACGACCAATCCCAGACATCCACGCCACGCCTGTTGCACGGCATTGTGTTGGATAAAAACGAGCGCTGAGTGCTGGCATTGCCGACTGTGCACCATTAATTGCAACACCCGCACAAAGTACTAAAATGGCAAGTAAGGTTGGATTTGCTAAGCTCTGACCAACGGCAAAGGCAAAGATCCCAGCGACAAAGTAGAAGCCTGCAATAATGCGGTTCGGATTGAAACGGTCCATTGCCCAGCCAATAAATAAAGCACTGAGAACACCGCCAAACTGGAATAAACCACCAATAAATGCAGCGCGTTCCATGGTTGCGCCAGTTTCACGCATCAAGGTTGGTAACCAACTGGTGAGTAGATAAATCACCACCAAACCCATGAAATAGGTTAGCCACAATAAAACCGTACCTTTGACATATTTCTGAGAGAACAGCATGCCAAACACACCTTTCTTCTCTCCACCTTCGGTTTTTTCTTCGGGTACATGAAACTCAGTAACACCCTGTACTTGCGTCGGTGCAATACGCGTCAAGATTTTGCGGACTTTTTCACTGTCACGACCTTTCACAATCAAGAAACGATAGGATTCTGGTAAGAAGAAAATCACCAAGATCATCAAGATCAGTGGCGACCAACCGCCCAGTAAAAATAGGCTGTGCCAACCAAAGGTTGGGATCAACCAACTGCTGATGAAACCACCTGTCGCCATACCCAAGTTGTAACCACAGAACATGCAGGTCACGAGTAACGAGCGTGAGCGCTGCGGGCAATATTCAGAAAATAACGTGGTTGCATTCGGCATCGCAGCACCCAAACCAATGCCGGTTAAAAAGAGCAGTATCACCAAGGTATTTAAGTCAGATGCATATGCCGATGCCAAAGTAAAGCCACCGAAAATCAGCATCGAAACACTTAAAACAATCTTTCGCCCAAAGCGGTCAGCGGTTGGACCAGACACCAAAGCACCAATAATCATGCCGCCTAAAGCCGCACTCATGACTGGACCCAGTTGCGAGCGGTCTATTCCCCAGTCTTGTGCCAAGGCTGGAGCAATAAAACCCATTGCCGCAGTATCAATACCATCAACAAAAACAATGAGAAAACATACAATTGCGATCAACCACTGATATTTGCTAATCGGTGCATCATTAATCAGTGCTTGTGCGTCTATACTCGTTTTTTGAGTAGCGTATTCCTGAGACGCCATACCTGCCTCCTTGGGCTGAAAGTCCTTTTAAAAATCCTTAAACTATTGAATCGATCCAATGAACTGACTGAGGGTTTGGGTAAATAGCTCAGGTTGCTCAATATTGGAAAGATGCGATGTATCAATCACCGCGAGTTCACTCTTTTGAATCTGTTGTTGCATAAAGACGCCATCTGCCACTGTGGTAACTGGGTCAAACGCACCTGCAATCACTAAAGTTGGAATCTGAATCTGTTGAATTTGAGTAGATAGATCTGCTTGCGCGAGCGCTCGGCAAGATTCTGCATAGCCCAGTGCTGGCGTAGTCGCTAAAGATTGGATGGTGCGCTGCGCCAAAGCATCGTGTTGATAATCAAACTGCTCACTAAACCAGCGTGTATGCGTGGTCGCGACCAAATCTGCTAAGCCATTGGCTGCCACAGCATCTGCACGCGCATTCCAACCCTCTTCAGTCCAAATTTTGGCTGCTGAGTTCGCCACAGTAATGCTATGAAAACGATCTGCATGGTGAATACCGAGCCACAAAGCCGTCATGCCGCCCATTGAAATCCCACAAAAATGCACTTTTTCAATGTTTAAACCGTTCAGAATATCAATCACATCTTCTGCAAGGTTTTGTACAGTGGTCTGCTCAATCACATCACTTTGCCCATGACCACGCGTGTCATAAGTCACAACTTTGAACTGCTGTTCAAATGCCGCAACTTGTGGCTGCCACATGCCTTTATCTGTACCCAATGAGTTTGAAAATACAATCACAGGTGCATGGTCTTGCCCACTGATTACAACAGATAAAGTCTTGCCTTGACGATTGGTCATCGTGATATTCACTTTGCCTCTCCTTTTGCTTCTTGCAACACCGCATCAATCTGGTCTTGAATATTGCCGAGATATGATGCGGGTTTAAAAATTTCTGAAATCTGAGCTGCACTAAAATAGGCTTTGACTGGATCGAGCTCAGTAATGACCTCTTTTAAGTGAACACTTTTTTCAACCGCTGTTTTGCATGCTGCTTCCACTACATGATGTGCCTGTAAGCGCCCCATATGCGGAGCCAAAGCCATCATCACCGCTTCCGCCATGATCAAACCCTGTGTACAATCTAAATTGCGTTGCATATTTTCAGCATTGACTTGCATGCCTTGTAACACATCCAGAGTCCGCTCCAATGCACCTGCACAGAGTTGGAAAATTTCAGGCAACGCCAGCCATTCTGCATGCCATCCACCTAGACTACGCTCATGTTCCTGCACCATGCTTTGATACAAACTCGACATCAACACAGGTACACGATTGGCTGCTGCCAAAACGGATGCCGCAGCAACAGGATTACGCTTATGCGGCATAGTGGATGAGCCACCACGCCCTTTTGCGGTTGGTTCAAACACTTCAGCAATTTCGGTTTGCATCATCAACGACCAATCACGCGCCATTTTGCCCAGACTACCTGTCACTATTGCGAGAACACTCGCCACTTCGACAATACGGTCTCGTTCACCATGCCAAGTACAGCTTGGAACAGAAAGTTGTAGCTGAACGGAATAAGCATGAACTACCGCTGTTCCTTGAGATTGCAATGAAGCCAATGAACCAACGGCACCGCCTAATTGCGCACTAAAAACACGTGCTTTCATGGCTTCAATACGGACCAAATCACGACGAAAGGCCGAAGCCCAGCGCGCGAATTTATGCCCCAAAGTAATCGGCAACCCTTGCTGCAACCATGTGCGTCCAATCATGACTTGTGCACGATACTGTTCTGCTTGGGTCAATGCAGTGCGGTAACATTGATGAATTAAAGCTTCAACATGCGTCATTGCAGCACGACATTGCAAAATACAGGCAGTGTCTAAAATGTCTTGACTGGTTGCACCCCAATGTACATAACGCGCAGCACCTTCATCGTTTTGTTTCACAATTGCGGTTAATTGCTTCACAAAAGGAATCGCGATATTGCCCGCTAAGCCTGTAGCAAGAGCTAAAGCATCAAAGTCAATCTGATCAATCGCAATCTGGGAAACTTGGGAAATTGCAACTGCCGCAGATTCTGGAATAACACCGACCTGAGCCTGCGCTTGTGCCAAGGCAACTTCAGCCTCAATCATGTATGACACCAACGCGCGATCACTGAAAATTTCAGTCACCTCGTTTTGGTAAAATAAGCTGGCATATAACTGGCTCATGATCGCTATCCTTAAATCTGCTTTAAACGCGCTGAATAATCATTGCAATACCTTGCCCGACACCAATACACATCGAACACAAGGCATAGGTTCCACCGGTTTGTTCGAGTTGGTTTAAAGCCGTGGTGACTAAACGCGCGCCCGATGCACCCAGTGGATGACCAATTGCAATCGCACCACCGTTTGGATTCACTTGTGTGGTGTCATCTGCCAGACCTAAATCACGAGTAACGGCCAGTGCTTGTGCAGCAAAAGCTTCATTCAACTCAATCACATCCATCTGCTCGATGCTGAGATTGGCTTGTTTCAATAACTTTTTGATGGCAGGTGCTGGCGCAAAGCCCATAATGCGTGGTTCTACACCGACTGCTGTTGATGCAATGATCTTGGCACGCGGTTTAAGTTGGTATTGCTGAATCGCCTGTTCTGAAGCAATCAGTACAGCAGCCGCACCGTCATTGATGCCTGATGCATTCCCCGCAGTGACGGTGCCATCTGCTGTCACGACTGGCTTGAGTTTCGCCAAAGCTTCTAAAGTAGTCGATGCACGTGGATGTTCATCGGTGTCGATCACAATTGGATCACCCTTACGCTGTGCAATATTCACAGGGATGATTTCATGTGTAAAAAAGCCTTGAGCTTGCGCGGTTGCGGTGCGCTGTTGACTCGCCAAGGCAAACTGGTCTTGATCTGCGCGATCAATATTAAATTGTTGTGCTACGTTCTCCGCGGTTTGCGGCATGGTGTCTACACCATACATCGCTTTAAGCTTAGGATTAATAAAACGCCAGCCCATAGTGGTGTCTTCAATCTTTTGACTACGGCCATATGCGGTTTCTGACTTACCCATGACAAAAGGTGCACGAGACATACTTTCGACGCCACCTGCGATGATTAAATCTGCTTCGCCGGCTTTAATTGCACGCGCTGCCATGGCAATCGCATCGAGTGATGAGCCACATAAGCGATTCACCGTTGTGGCTGGAACTTCGACAGGTAAGCCTGCAAGCAGTGCAGACATGCGTCCGACATTCCGGTTGTCTTCTCCCGCTTGGTTGGCACAGCCGTAGATCACATCATCTACCTGTTTCCAGTCCACGCTAGGATTACGTTGCATCAAGGCTTGAATTGGGAATGCACCCAGGTCATCAGCACGAACTGGGGCTAAACCACCGGCATAACGGCCAAATGGGGTACGAATTGCGTCAATAATGTAAGCGTTTTTCATTCTTAATCTTGTCCTGTGAATCCCCCTTAATCCCCCTTTACTAAAGGGGGACTTTCTATGGGAGTATTCTTTCATTCCTTCAATCCCTCCCAACCTCCCTTTTAAAAAGGGAGGAGTTCCCCCTCTTTTTCAAAGAGGGGTTAGGGGAGATTTATTATCCTTGAGTCGCATCCACTAAAGTTGCACCCGTCATTGCCTGCAATTCTGCAAAGCTTAGACCGTCGACTTTCTCAATCACTTTTAAACCTTCAGTGGTGACATCAATCACACACAAGTCGGTATAAATACGATCGACACATTTCAAACCTGTCGCAGGGTAAGTCAGTTCAGCTACGATCTTTGGTTCACCTTGTTTGGTGACATGATCCGTGGTGATAAAGACTTTCTTGGCACCGACGGCTAAGTCCATTGCACCGCCGACCGCAGGAATCGCATCAGGTGCACCGGTATGCCAATTGGCCAAGTCACCATTGGCTGCCACTTGGAAGGCACCCAGAACGGCAATATCTAAGTGACCACCACGCATCATGGCAAAAGAATCCCCGTGATGGAAAAAGCTACCACCTTGCAGCATGGTCACATATTCTTTACCCGCGTTGATCAGTTCTGGGTCTTCTTGACCTTTTTCAGGTGGTGGACCAAAAGCCAATAAGCCATTTTCAGAATGTAAGAACACGTCTTTGTCACTTGGTAGGTAACTGGCAATTTTGGTCGGTAAGCCAATCCCAAGATTCACATAAGCGCCATCTGGAATATCTTGTGCCACACGTTCCGCAATCTGATTGCGGCTGAGTTTTTGATAGCTCATGATGTTCTCCCGATTACACAGCAACAGGTTCAGGTTGGACCTGCACCACGTGTTGAACAAAAATACCTGCGGTGATGATGTGTTCAGGGTCTAATTCACCCAGTTCTACCACTTCAGACACTTGGGCAATGGTTACACCTGCCGCCATAGCCATAATCGGGCCGAAGTTACGTGCCGACTTGCGGTAGACCAAGTTACCCCAACGGTCGCCTTGTTGGGCTTTAATCAAAGCAAAGTCAGCTTTGATTGGATATTCCAGTACATAATCTTTACCGTCGATGTGACGGGTTTCTTTGCCTTCGGCCAATAAGGTGCCATAACCTGTTGGGGTAAAGACTGCGCCCAACCCCATGCCTGCGGCTTGAATACGACAGGCCAAGTTGCCTTGTGGTACCAGTTCCAATTCGATTTTGCCTGCACGATAGAGTTCATCGAAGACCCAAGAGTCGGACTGACGTGGGAACGAACAGATGACTTTTTTCACGGCACCCGCTTTTGAGGAGCTTGGCTAAACCATAGTCGCCATTACCAGCATTATTGCTAACGATAGTAAGGTCTTTAATGCCGAGTTGAATCAAGCCATCTATCAGTTCTGCAGGCTGTCCTGCGGTACCAAAACCACCAATCATGATGGTTGAGCCGTCGGTGATTTGGGAGAGCACTTCCGCGAGGGATGCCACGCTTTTATCTATCATTAGATAACTCCATTGTGCATCATGCAAATTTGAAAAGGCGCGGAAAACTAACTTATACTGGAGGATGATTCAGCTAAAACCACATTCCCTAGTTTTTTAGTTCGATTTCCTTATCTGTTCATTTTTTATAATTTCTTCGCTTTGGGATAGATAGTGACCATAGGTTTTGTTCGATCATCGAACAAAAAATCTATAGATCGAACAAAACCTGATTATTTCACTCTGATTTCACGTTATAGTAAAAATAATGAAAAAATAAAAATGGATAAAGGGAACACGATGGACGAAGCAACTGAGACAACAGAAAAGTGTCTTCAACACAAAGACAATAAAAAAACCATTCGACATGAAGATTTTGTCGCAGGTATTAGTAAAGGTATGGCCATTCTCGACAGTTTTGGTACTGACCGACATCGTTTAAATATCACTATGGCCGCGGAACGCACAGGCATGACCCGTGCCGCAGCGCGACGCCATTTACTCACCCTTGAATACTTAGGCTATTTAGAATCTGATGGTCATTATTTTTATTTAACCCCTAAAATTCTTAAGTTTTCAGGCTCTTACTTAGGTGGAGCACATCTTCCTAAAATTTCACAACCTTTGCTGAACCTGCTCACCAATCAAACCTCACTCATTTTTTCCGTTATGGTTCTAGATGGTTATGAAGCCATTACCATTGCACGCAGTGCCGCGCACCAGCAAACAGACCGTGTCAATCCTTATGGTCTACATTTAGGAAATCGTTTACCTGCACATGCGACATCGGCAGGCAAAATTTTACTGGCCTATCTCGATGATCAGGAACAATGTGAATGGCTGAATCAATATCCGCTACAACGCCTAACCAAATACACCCATACCAACAATGAAACGTTTCTGGCCTTATTGCATGAAATTCGAGAGCAAGGTTGGTGCTATTCATGTGAGGAACATGAATTGGGCGTACATGCCCTTGCCGTTCCGATTTATGGGCAACAGTTAAAAGTGATTGCCGCCTTAAATATTGTTTCACCTACCATGCGCACAACCAAAGAGTATTTGATTCAACACATACTGCCATTACTACAAGAAACCGCACGCGAACTACGTAATATTCTGTAACTGTTGCGCGTTCGGCATAACTTTAGTTAATTTCATGCTGTACACACTTCAGCACGTACAGCATTTTCTGTTGAAAATATTATTTCACCACAACTTTCGGATTAGAGTTACCCCACATGGTGTAGACATCTGCCAGCAAAGCGCCATTGTATTCTTCCAAATCACTTTGCTTCACTATTGCGCCCCCTTGTTCGCCAAACAGGACCACTTCATCATTGGCACGAATATCTGGAAAATCAGTAACATCCACCATGGTAGTATTCATCGAGGTGCGCCCGACTACAGGTACTTTATGCCCTCGAATCAGCACATAAGCTTTGTTACTAAAAGCACGTCGATAACCATCTGAATAACCAAGTGGCAAGTTCGCCAATAGTGAATCTCGCTTCAAGGTATACGTTTGGTCATAGCCAACTGTTGTGCCTTTCAAGTAGGCATTGACTGTTGCCACTTGAGTTTTAAAGGTCATCAGCTTTTTATATTCGACCCGATCTGGAAGGCTGTCACCATAAATCACACCGCCTGCACGCACCATATCTAGATGTGACTCTGGAACCGTCAAGGTCGCAAAAGAATTTGCGGTATGTAAAGTCAGTGCTTCTCGCTTTAATTTGGCTTTTTTAATTATCCAATCCGTTTGCTGGTTAAATACAGCCAAACGTTCACGCACATATTTTTCATCTTCCACAGCATAATGCGTCATGATGCCCACCAACTTTAAATTTGCCAGTTTGGTTATGCGTAGCGCTTGCTGTTTACCTATTGGACTGTCCAGCTCTAAACCGTTTCGAGCCATCCCCCCTGCATTTAAACCCAAATGATACGCAAGGGTTAAACCTTGCTGTTTGGCCCATACTGAGAGGCGCTGTGCTTGTTCATAGTTCCCTAACAACTCTTCCATATTTAAGGAAGCAGCATTTTGGATTTCTTGATCAGTTGCAGCACGTAATCTTAACAGCCGTCCCTGATAACCAGACTTGCGTACCATCGCGGCTTCGGCATTACTAGTGATACCAACACAGGGTACATTAAGCTTAATAATACTCGGCATCAACAGTTCAATCCCGTGACCATAAGCATCAGCTTTCATGACCGCGCAAATCTGGCTTTTATCCTGTAGCTGCTGTTGTAAGGTCTGAATATTCTGCTCGAAGGTCTGAACATTAATTTCAACCCATGCATTGGCCTGTGGTGCTGCCACTTGTGTCGCTGAAAGATGTGGCGTCAATAACGGTGCGGCAAAACTGCTCTGTATATGTAGTAATCCAGCACCCAACATGCATGCCCAAAGTGTTGCTTTTTTCAAAATAAATCCTCTGTTTTGCGATAAAAATAAAGGGGGAATATTCCCCCTCTGTTCCTTAATTATTTTCTGGCATTTCATCCTGTTCAATGCGGCGACCATGGGTCAAAATCCAGTTACGCTCTGCATATTTTTTCGTTTTATAGTAATAAGCAATACCCAGTCCAATAAACCAAAGTGGAGAGAACGCCAATGAAATCATGGTGTCATGATCGAGCGCCAAAATTGCGACCACAAAGATTAAGAACAACAAGGTAAACCATGCCATAAAACGTCCACCTGGCATTTTATATGCCGACTGTTCATGCAGTTCAGGCGCTTTTTTGCGATAAGCCAAGTACGACAAAATAATCATAGCAAAGGTGAAAATACACAAAATCGAGGTGAAGGCTGAAATAATGATAAATGCCGTCATGACATCAGGCACAATAAACAGAATTGAAGTGCCTACCACCACACAGAACATCGAGAACATTAAGCTCAGTACTGGCACTTTGCTTTTCGACAGTCGAGCAAAACTTTTCGGTGCATCTTTTTCTACCGCTAAACCGAACAACATACGACTGGTGGCAAACACACCACTGTTCGCTGAAGACATGGCAGAGGTTGCCACGACAAAGTTGACAATACTGGCTGCTGCAGGCAAACCAATCAACGTAAACATTTCAACAAATGGACTTTTGTCGGGAGAAATCTGCGACCAAGAAGTGACTGCGATAATACAAACCAAAGCACCGATATAGAACAATAAAATACGTAATGGAATTGAGTTAATCGCGCGTGGTAAAGCATGATGCGGATCTTTAGTTTCTGCTGCTGTAGTTCCCACCAATTCAATACCGACAAAGGCAAATACCGCAATTTGGAAACCAGCCAAGAAGCCTGTTAAACCATAAGGGAACAGTGACTCTTTCTCGACCACATGGGCTAAAGACGCTTTCACACCATCTGGAGAGACGAAACCAATCGTAATCAGATAGACACCGACCAAGAGGAACATAATGATCGCGATAATTTTAATTAAAGCAAACCAGAACTCCACTTCACCAAACAGTTTTACTGCAACAAAGTTTAATAAAGTCAAAATGGCAATGGAGGTGAAGGCGGGTATCCATGCGGGGAGATCGGGATACCAAAACTGTGCATAACCGCCAATCACAATCACATCCGCGATTGCGGTGACAATCCAACTGAGCCAGTACGACCAACCTAAAAAGAACCCTGCCCACGGTCCCAAATAAGCCGTTGCAAAGTCTGCAAAAGATTTGTAATTGGTATTAGAAAGCAGTAGTTCCCCCATCGCACGCATGACGAAGAAGAAGAAGAAGCCAATAATGAGGTAAGTTAAGATGATCGAAGTACCCGACACAGCGAGTGTCTTGCCCGACCCCATAAAAAGACCTGTACCAATGGCACCACCAATCGCAATCATCTGAATATGACGATTGGTCAGTGAGCGTTGCAGTTGTTCTTCCTCAACTGACTCGTAATGATGTCCACCCAGTAAATCACCTTCTAAAGGCTCTTTTTGTTGATGGGTCTGTTTTCCATTCATCATGTTTTTACTCCAATTTACAACCCAATGGGTGTAAATATGGGACTCAGATTTAGATAATTCCTTATTTCATCTCAGTCCAAAATTAAGCTACATATTATTTTTCAATAACATTAATTTTTATTATTCAGCACCACACTATTTATCTCTTTATGGCGGCAAAATAATACTCACACAGGCTGCAAAACCCATGCCAAATTTAATTATTTAATATTAAAAAACAACAACTTAATAAAAACACAACGCAAAAATATCCATCGATTATAAATAGCCTTATGATCGAAAGATGAAAATATTGAATTAATATTTTTCTCAATATCCATATATTCAATTCCATTGAAAATTAATTTAACGACTTAAGTTCGATAAACCACCATCATCACATTTAATAAATTGACTGAAATCATCAAGGATGAACCTCAGTTAATATCAGCCCTGCTCTTAATCCCTTTTTCACTTGAGTATTCGGAAATAAAATTCGAACCTGCTCAGGTGCAGTCACATACGGTTTGCCCTGTTGCAGAGCAATCACAGCATCGGTTTCGAACACGGAAAAATTGGGCGCAGAATCGGCCAAATTAAGCTGGAAGTCATCTTCAGTTTTGATGATCGAATCAACGACTCGGAAAGTTTGAATTGCTTGTTTTTGACGGATAGGTAAAGACTGTTCACTCACCACGGCGCGAAGCACATGATTAATCGCGGTGAAAGCTGCCAAATCATTTTGTCCAAAGGGTTTGGCATGACCAAGTTCGAGTGTCGAACTGGCTGTTTGAAACTGAGAGCTACTAAAGTGCGTAAAGGTACGGCCTACTGCATTGTGATACACCAAGGCATCCAATTCCGCAGCTTTTAGACTGTCCAGCATCACCGCATCATAGTCATGGATTTGATATGGAAATAAGGCAAAAGTCGGCAACAAAGATGGGCGAATCGCAGTGTGCAAATCGTAATGATAGCGCCGTATTTGAGCTGGACTATCATTAAAAAAAGCGGTGACGATCTGTTCTAAGACCGCCACCCGCTGCGCTTCAACTGTATCGTTAAATTGTTGATAGGCCCCGCAGAACATGCGGTTCATATCATTTTCAACATAACGTTGCCCTGTGCGAATCGCGATAGGGTTACCTAAAATCAGTAATAACTTAACCTTGAGCTCTAATGCCCCTGCAAACAAATCTTGACTCAGCTGCGCCAACAATTCGATTGGCGCAGTTTCATTGCCATGCACACCCGCGGAAAGTACGACTGCTTTTTCATAAGCCTGTTTTGGCGTAAAAGATAAAACACCTTCAGCCAACCACTCCCAACAAAAATCATGCTGTATGCCATGCGCTACAGTCGGGACACGTTGTGCTAAAACATCACCTAGAAAATCTATCATCTGCTTTCCCTGCACGATTGCTTAACGTTGGAAGTGATACACCGAACCTAAGTTCAAAATTTGCGTCAGTTCATCTAACGCAGTACGGCTTTCAATCAGTAATTGCGGGTCGGCCAAATCTTGCTGCGCCAACTGGTCACGGTAGTACTGATCTACCCACGTATTTAAACGGGTAAACAAGGCATCATTCATGAACAGGTTTGGATTGATCGCATTCAGTTCTGCTTCATTCACCGCGACACGTAAACGTAAACATGCAGGGCCACCGCCATTGCGCATACTTTCACGTAGGTCGAAGACTTTGATGTCATCAATCGGCGTACCCATTTGAATCATGTCGTTTAAATAACCCCACACTGCTGGGTTTTGACGTGACTCTTCAGGCACCACAATGCTCATCCCGCCATCGGCACGCGTGAGCAATTGGCTATTGAACAAATAAGTATTGACCGCATCTTTCACAGATACACGCTGATCAGGCACTTCAATGGACACGAATTCTTGACCCAAGCGCGCCATTTTTTCGCGAATTTCTGCCAACGCTTCCGATTGGTTCAAAAATGCATGCTGATGGTGGAATAGGACGTTTTGGTTACTCACCGCAATCACGTCGTTGTGGAAGACCCCTTGGTCAATCACATCGGGATGCTGCTGGACAAATACCGTTTGTTCCGCTTTGAGTTGGTGTAAACGTGCGACTGCTTCACTCGCCTCACGCGACTGGCGTGCAGGATAGTGTTTCGGACCGATACCACCACCGAGGAACTGCTGACCATAGACAAACACTTGCACGCTGGCTTGATCATAAGCACCGCCTAAACGGTTATGGTTTGCCGCGCCTTCATCCCCAAACAATGCCACAGGTGGCAGCGCTTCATGATGGGCGAATTGACGCTCATCCTTAAACATCGCTGCCATCACGCGTGACGTAGTGTCATGCTCAATTGAACGGTGGAATTTGTTATTCAAATTTGCCGCAGTAAAATGCACACGACCATCTGCACTGTCTGCCGAAGGTGAAACGGTTGCCGCATTGGCAGTCCACATACACGATGCAGAACTCAACGCTGACAACAATGCAGGTGAAGTTCGCATCGCTTGTTCAATTACGCTGTGATCATCCCCACGAAAACCCAATTTACGCAAAGTCGGGACATGTGGACGTTCTTGCGGTGCAAATACACCCTGCTTTAAGCCCATGTCAGCCAAAGCTTTCATCTTTAACAGACCTTGCTTGGCAGCCAACTTCGGGTTGGAAAGATTATTTTGGTTTTTGGTGGATGCCTCGTTTCCGAATGACAATCCCGCATAGTGATGCGTTGGACCGACTAAACCATCAAAATTAATTTCATAGCCTGACATTTCTAAACTCCCTTTTCTGTCGACTTACAGCACAATGCCTGGCGATAATTTTTCAGGTAGGCTTACCTGCTGACTTTCTAGTGATGCCATTGGCCATGCGCAGTAATCTGCTGCATAGAAGGCACTGGCACGATGGTTTCCTGATGCCCCTACACCACCAAATGGCGCGGCACTTGACGCGCCTGTTAATGGTTTATTCCAGTTCACAATGCCTGCACGCGCTTCAATCAATAAACGATCAAACAGCTCACGGTCAGGTGAAACTAGACCCACCGACAAACCGAATCGAGTGGCATTCGCTAGTGCCAAAGCCTCATCGAAATGGTCATAACGATAGATACAGCTCAATGGGCCAAAATATTCTTCATCGGGTACGTCATTCACCTGAGTCACATCTAAAAGGCCTGGGCTTAACAAGCTACTGTTGGCATCTGCTTGAGTGACAGGCAATAGCACCTCTGCACCTAAGTCGATTAAACGTTGCTGCGCTTGTAAAATTTGCTGTGCAGCATGCAATGAAATCACACCACCCATAAACGGTTGTGGCTGAGCATCCCACTGACCCACGACCAAATTACGGCTGACTTCAACCAAACGTTGAATGAAGGCATCACCTACAGCACCATTTTTGATGATTAAACGGCGTGCGCAGGTGCAGCGCTGACCTGCAGAAATAAAAGCAGATTGGACGGTTAAGTTCACCACCGCATCAATGTCGGTAATCTCGTCGATAATTAATGCGTTGTTACCGCCCATTTCTAGAGCGAGAATTTTTTCTGGAGCGCCAGCCAATTGTTTATGCAGGTGGTAACCCGTATTGGCACTGCCTGTGAACAACAAGCCATCAATTTCATGCGACTGCGCAAGTGCCTCACCTGTGCTACGACCACCTTGTACCAAGTTCAACACACCCGCAGGCAAGCCTGCTTCTTGCCATAATTTGACTGTTTCTTCTGCGGTCCACGGCGTCAATTCACTTGGTTTAAAGACCAAAGTGTTCCCTGCAATCAGCGCAGGGACAATGTGACCATTTGGTAAGTGACCTGGGAAGTTATACGGGCCAAATACAGCCAATACGCCATGCGGACGGTGACGTAAAGAGGCCGCGCCATCTGGCATTTCCGTCAGACTTTCACCTGTACGTTCGTGATAAGCACGTACTGAAATCGCCACTTTACCAATCATCGACTGAACTTCAGTCAACGTTTCCCAAATCGGCTTACTGGTTTCACGACTAATAATCGTTGCAAGCTGTTGTTTGTTTTGTTCTAACAAGCTGGCAAATCGTTGAATAATTTCAAGGCGCTCAGCTAAAGGACGGCGTGCCCAAGCGGCAAATGCTGCGCGTGCAGACTGACAAGCCTGTTCAACTTGCTCAGCTGTTGCTTCTGCACCGTGCCAAATTGTTTCTTGCGTAACTGGATCGAGTTTGTCCCATGCTGTACCTTGCGCTGGAGACCATGTCCCGTTTATATATAAATTCCCTTGTGACATTATTTTTGCTCCATCTTATCTAAAGGCAGCATACGAATGCTTTGCCCTGCTTGCACACCAAGAGCATGCGCTTGTTCTACCGTTAAACTTAAACTGTCAGACTCAGCCGCATGCTGAATTAAAATCGCGCGATAGTCTTGATAGCGATCATTCGCCACCAAATAACGCCCTGCGCTTTCTGGAACGCTATCGACGATTTTGACCGCACAAGTGTGACTTTCTTTGACTGCACGCAGGCTACTGACTTCCGCTTCAAGCGTCGGGCCTGCATCGAAAATATCGACATAACCTTGGTAACACAGCCCTTCCGACTCCAACACACGAGAGGCAGGAACAGTCTGAGGATGCACCTGTGCAATCACTTGTTGCGCAGCCATCGGCAGCAAGTCGATATACACAGGAAAACGTGGCATCAACTCCGCAATAAAAACTTTTTGCCCAATACCGCTGAGATAATCCGCAGTCGAGAAATCCATATTGAAAAAATGATGGCCTAAGGCATCCCAAAATGGCGAACGACCATTTTCATCCGAATAACCACGCATTTCTGCAATCAGCTTATTTTGAAAAGCCTGTTTGAAAGCTGCGATAAACAGAAAACGGATCTTCGACAGCAGTTTTCCATTTTGGTCTTTGCGGTACTCTGGGTCTAAAAACAGCGTGCAGAGTTCGCTACAACCGGTATGGTCATTGCTTAAAAACAGCGTATTTAAGGTTTTATAAACATTCAGAGTTTGTGAGGCATGGACTTGTTTGCCCACATGGTAGTTATAGAAAGGCTCAGTTAAACCCACTGAAACTTCAATTGCACTGACGCCAACCACACGTTGTAACAAGGTATCTTCTAATACAAATAAATAGCCCTGTTCACTCGGTGTTGCCTGACCCGCTAAAGTCTTTTGCGTACGTGCAATACGAGCCGATAAGATCTCTTTATTTTGGGGTAAAGAAGTCAGGCCAATGCCAGACTTCCCCGCCAGAATGTAGATATCATCTAAATCTCGATGCTCTGCATGTCTAACAATCATCATAACCAGTGGCCTATCACGCGCCAACAAAGCGCGCGAGCGCACGCTCAAAGCGTTGTAAACCTGCTTCGATATCTGCTTCTGGAATAATTAATGATGGCGTGAAACGAACGACATTTGGACCTGCAACCAGCGCCAATAAGCCTTCTTCGCCCGCTAAAGTCACGATGTCTTTGGCTTTGCCTGCATATTCAGCTTTTAGTACACAGCCAATTAATAAACCTTGACCACGGACTTCTTCAAATAGACTATAGCGTGCATTTAACTGATTTAAACCATCGGCAAAAATTTGCGCACGTGTACGTACACCATTCAACACTTCTGGGGTATTGATCAAACCAAATACGGCATTGGCGACAGCAGACGCCAATGGGTTACCACCATAAGTCGTACCATGGTCACCCACCACAAACATGTTGGCAAACTTATCTGTTGTGATCATGGCACCAATTGGAAAACCACCGCCGAGTGCTTTGGCTGTAGTTAAAATGTCTGGGGTCACATCCGTATTCATATACGCATATAAAGCACCTGTACGACCAACACCTGTTTGCACTTCATCAAAAATCAGTACCGCACCATGTTGATCACACAGTTCACGTAAGCCTTTTAAAAATTCAGGGCTTGCCGTAATTACACCACCTTCACCTTGAATCGGCTCAACAATCACCGCACACGTATCAGCATCAATCGCTTCACGTACTGCGTCTAAATCATTGAATGGTAAGTGGTGAATACCTTCTGGAAGCGGTGCAAAATCTTGTGAATATTTCGGTTGACCACCTGCCGTAACCGTAAATAAAGTACGGCCGTGGAAAGCATTTTTAAATGCAATAATTTTATTTTTACGTGCAGAGCCTGAAAGTAGGCCTACTTTTCGCGCAAGTTTTAAAGCCGCTTCATTGGCTTCTGCACCAGAGTTACAGAAGAACACTTTATCTGCAAAGGTGTTATCAACTAATTGTTTTGCAAGCGCAAGTACAGGCTCATTGGTATAACCATTACCAATGTGCCAAAGCTTTTGACCTTGTTCGACCAAAGCTTTAACCGCCACAGGGTGAGCATGTCCAAGCGCATTGACCGCAATACCACCTGCAAAATCAATATATTCCTTACCTTGCTGATCCCATAAACGAGAACCTTCGCCACGCACAGGAATAAACTGAGCGGGTGCAAAAACTGGCACCATGTACTGATTAAAATCTTGGCGATTTGGCTGACTATTCTGGTTCATGGTTTGTTCGTCCTTAATAAATCTGATGTTGTTCTTTCTAATAATGTGGTGTGCCCCGAAGGGCACGGAACTTCCCCTTAACCTGGGAAAATTCCTCGTTCTTTACGTGCTTTTAAGATACGTTTACACGCCAAGATGTATGCTGCTGTACGTAGGCTGCACTGCTTTTCGCTTGCAGTGAACCAAACGTCTTCAACTGCTGACATCATGAGTTTGTCTAAACGTTGGTTAATTTCTTCTTCTGTCCAGAAGTAGCTCGCCATGTCTTGAACCCATTCGAAGTAACTCACGGTTACACCGCCTGCGTTACACAGTACGTCAGGTACAATCGTGATTTTACGTTCTAACAGAATGTCTTCTGCGTCTGGATACGTTGGACCGTTCGCACCTTCCAAAACTAATTTTGCAGTCAATTTTTGCGCACGTTCAGCAGTAATCTGACCTTCTAAAGCCGCTGGAATTAAAATATCCATTTCAACTGACCAGAACGCTTCGTCTTCAATTAAAGTGGCATCAGGGAAGCCTGCTACACCTTTATGAATCGCAACGTAGTCTTGTAGCTGCTTAACGTCCATGCCTTCAGCATTAAAGATCGTACCTGTATGGTCTTGTACACACACCACTTTCGCATTGGCTTTATGGAATAAGTAACCCGCTTCGCTACCCACGTTACCGAAACCTTGGATCGCTACACGGCTGCCTTCAAGTGCGAGATTGATTTTCTTAGCAACTTCTAAACCAGTAACAAATACACCGCGACCTGTTGCACGTACACGGCCTAAAGAGCCACCCAAGTGCACAGGCTTACCAGTCACAACACCTGTTACGGTATGACCTTTGATACTTGAATAGGTATCCATCATCCAACCCATAATGTCTGCATTGGTGCCTACATCTGGAGCTGGAATATCGACCTGTGGGCCAATCACTAGGCTAATTTCGCTAGTAAAACGGCGTGTCAGGCGTTCAAGTTCACGTGGAGACAATTTGCGAGGGTCTACACGAACACCACCTTTAGCGCCGCCATACGGTAAGTTTAATACCGCAGTTTTAATCGTCATCCACGCTGAGAGTGCCATGACTTCATTGAGTTCTACGTCTGGATGATAACGAATACCACCTTTACCCGGTCCACGCGACAAATTGTGCTGTACACGATAACCTTCGAAGTGCTGGATCGAACCATCGTCCATCACGATTGGTACATCAACAATCAAAGCGCGCTTTGGACGCTTTAAAGTATCGATGAATGGAATTAAGTCGTCTTCCAGATATGGCGCAACACGGTTAATCTGTGCAAGATAGGTCTGCCAAGCGCCACTATTGTCCATTTCATATGACAAAGACATGATGTTTCCCTTTGAAAATTTGGTGAATCAAATCCATTAAATAGATATGAGACATCACCCGAAGAACACATCGCCTCAGCTCGATGTAACGTTCATGTGAATACTGCTCAATATGCATAGTATGAAAAATCAAACTGCGCCGAAAAAATTGTAATTTTGATTAAAATGAAATAAATTTCATCAAATTGATAACAGGAAAAATCAAAATGAATGATACGGACAGTCAAATCCTCGGCTTACTGCAAGACAATGCGCGTATCTCGATTACCGAGATTGCAAACAAGCTCCGTATCTCTCGAAATACGGTACAAAAGCGTATTGAATATTTGGAAACCAGTGGCGTCATTACAGGCTATACGGTGCGGATTAAACCGGGGACTGAGAAGAATAGTATTCGTGCATGGATGAATATTATGGTCGAAGGCACCAAGACCAGTGCGGTCGTCAAAGAGCTCAGAATCGACCCTGCTGTGCATACCTTGCATAGCACCAACGGCAAATGGGATCTGTTGGTAGAGTTGAAGTCTGACAGCTTAGAAAACTTTGACCGAATTTTAGAACGAATTCGAAACATTTCAGGCATTTACAACACTGAAACCAGTATTTTACTTTCTACCTATAAAGTTTAAAGTCACTTAAATACCAACCTAAACGTTCTATTCTCAATCCAAAAACATGTATCAATGATTCGATCAATATAGAAACGCACACTTGCTAAAAAGTGAAAGTATTTCTATTTTAGAATAAACATGGCTGATGAAAGACAATGAACCTGCTTACTGCGCATTTTTAGATTTGGTCTCTTTCATCAATCGAAAAGAAGTCAAATATCCTACAAAGTTAAAATCATGATCTGTTGGTTGGAGGGGTGACTGTGTTTAAGATTATATTTATTTCTGTTGTTTGTTTTATTATTGCAGGGTGTGTTAATAAAAAGGCTGAGGGTATAGAGGATTTTAAGATTCAAATAATTTCTAATAATAGTGAGAAACATCTAAGTCTAAATCTAAAAAAATGCTTTTTCAGAGGGGGTGTTTTCGAGAATGGATTTTATAAAAATATAGATTTAAAATTTCCTTTGTATACTTTTTCTGGAAATTATTCAGGTAGTTATGAGTGTTTAAAAGAGAAGAATGAATTGGTGTCAAATTTAAGAATATCACAACTACCTAGTTTTAATGATGTTAATAAAAACAGCAATAAATACTGGTTAAAAATATTAAATGTTAATAATGAAGATATTTTAGGTACGGAAAATGGAGTGTCGATTTATAAGTATGGGGTCAATACTAATGTTATTGTTATAGATGATTCTTTGAATAACAATGAGGGTTATATTTATATTTTTTATGTAGAAGCTTCTGAATCTTTGGATGGGCATAAAAATGGTTTTACTGATAGATTTAGAGTTGAATCTATATTGGAAGGCGACTTTATGATTAGGTATGATGTTTATAGTTCAGCTTTTACAAGTGATAATGAAACAATATATGGTGTAGATGTGAATAGTGCTTTTGTAGATGACTTTAGGAATATTATTCAAGGGCGAGGTGATATATTAGATAGACGTGATGTTTTGTTGGAGTTTGTTAAAAATAATAAGCAGGTCGTTTCTTTTATTAAAAACAACAGTCAGGAGTACTCTAAATGAGTCTGTATGTTGTAAATTACAACCTTACAGCAATTCAAAAACTCAGTTGGTGAATTAAATCAGTCAGCACCTCAAGCTGGTAATTATATGAAAGTATATAAATATTTTAAATAGGCAATCAGGTGATTTAATTGATACTTCTTTACAGCGTGTGACACAAGCTATCATGAAAAATAATGGCTTTAGTGATCTTATTAGATTGATCAAATATTATCTCTCATAACTATAAGTTTCAGGGTCAGACTAATGTTAGATATTACAATATCTTAAAATAAATCCCCCAATAATACCCCCCCATCTATACGCCCATAAAAAATCAGCCTTGAATGGGCAAGGCTGATTCTTTAACTGATGGTTACTGGACTGACTTAAACAGATAAGTCCACGCACAAATATTTCATTTCAAGATATTCATCGATACCAAATTTAGAGCCTTCACGACCTAAGCCAGACTGCTTCACACCACCAAAGGGAGCCACTTCGTTTGAAATCGCACCCGTGTTGATGCCGACCATACCGTATTCAAGCGCTTCACCAACACGCCACTGACGTGCTGTGTTTTGAGTGAACAAGTAAGTTGCTAGACCAAACTCAGTGTCATTGGCCATTTGTACTGCTTCTTCTTCCGTTTTAAAACGGAACAAGGGTGCTAATGGACCAAAGGTTTCTTCTTTCGCGACTTTCATCTCTTGCGTCACTTCCGTTAAAAGTGTCGGTTCAAAGAAAGTTCCGCCTAGGCTTGAGCGTTGACCACCGGTTTTAACCTGCGCACCTTTGCTAATGGCATCGGCAATATGCGACTGTACTTTTTCAATCGCAGCTTCATCGATCAGCGGCCCTTGGGTTGAAGTCTCAACTCGGCCATCACCCACTTTTAAGTTCGCGACAGCAACTGCCAGTTTTTCAACCAAAGCATCGTAAATACCATCTTGTACATAAATACGGTTGGCACATACACAGGTCTGTCCGCTATTGCGGAACTTGCTGGCCATAATGCCTTGTACTGCTTGCTCAAGATTGGCATCATCAAACACCAAAACAGGTGCATTACCACCTAATTCTAAAGACAGTTTTTTGATGGTTGGCGCACACTGTTGCATCAAAATACGACCAACTTGAGTTGAACCTGTGAAGCTCAACTTTTTCACCGTGTTGCTTTCACACAGTGTTTTACCCACTTCGCTTGAATCACCACTGATGTGTAATAACACGTCTTGTGGTAAACCCGCACGTAGCGCTAACACTTCTAAAGCATAAGCCGTTAAAGGCGTTTGCTCAGCAGGTTTGACAATCATCGAGCAGCCTGCTGCAATGGCAGGTGCTGCTTTACGTGTGATCATTGCTGCGGGGAAGTTCCACGGCGTAATTGCTGCCGTAACACCAATCGCCTGTTTGATCACCAACAAACGCTGGTTCGGCAGTGTTGGTGTTAAAACTTCACCATCGATACGGCGGGCTTGTTCAGCAAACCAACGAATAAATGAAGCAGCATAGCCAATTTCACCTCGTGCTTCCGCTAAAGGCTTACCTTGTTCAGCAGTCAAAATCTGAGCCAATGACTCTTTATTTTCCTGCATCAAGTCAAACCAAGCCCAAAGCACATCAGCACGTTGTAGCGCTGTTTGCGCTTTCCATTCAGTTTGTGCCTTTTGAGAACGAGCAATCACTTGCTCAACCGACGCGCGGTCATGGGATTTCACCCATGCCAAGGTGTCATGTGTTGCTGCATCTTTGACTTCGATGTAACCGCCATTTTCAGGCTGATCAAAACGAATATCTGGATGCTGTAATAAATCTTTATATTGCGCTTGAAGCATAGTCATTACTCTTCAATTATGCTGCAGCAGAAAGTGCAAAACCTTGTTTTAAAATGTTTAAGCCAGCACGGAATTGTTCTGCAGGAATCGTTAAAGGATATAAGAAACGGATCACATTACCATAACGACCACAGGTCAAAATAAGCAAGCCATTTTGCATTGCATAGTTTTGAATTGCTTTCGCTTGATCCGCCGTTTCCAACTCAATCGCGACCATTGAACCCAACGCACGAATTTCTTGGACTGTAGACGAAGACTGTTTTAGTTCATTCAGAACCTCAACCAACTCTGCGCCCAATACATTCGCACGTTCGCAAAGGCCTTCTTCTTCAATCACGTCTAGTACGGCATGTGCAGAAGCTACAGCCACTGGATTACCTGCATAAGTACCACCTAGACCACCTGGGTTCGGTGCATCCATCACTTCAGCACGGCCAACCACACCAGAGATTGGGAAACCACCACCAAGACTTTTCGCCATAGTGATTAAGTCCGCTTTGGTCTCATAGTGATCCATGGCAAATAACTTACCAGTACGTGCAAAACCTGTCTGTACTTCATCTGCAATAATCAAAATACCGTGTTGATCACATAGCGTACGTAAACGTTTTAAGAATTCAGCAGGAACCACGTTGAAACCGCCTTCACCTTGAACAGGTTCAAGCACAATAGCTGCTACATCATGTGCCGCAATATCTTCTGCAAAAATGTCTTCAATGCTTTCAATCGCAATATCTACAGTAATGCCTTTTGACTCTACTGGGTAGCGTGCATGGAACACACCTGAAGGCATCACACCAAAGTCACGTTTGTACGGTGCAGTTTTACCCGTCATTGCCATGGTCATAAATGAACGACCGTGGAAACCGTTACCAAAAGTCACAATACCGTGACGACCTGTGTAAGAACGTGCGATTTTCACTGCATTTTCTACAGCTTCAGCACCAGTAGAGAAGAATGTTGTTTTCGCTTCACCCGCAATTGGCGCGCGTGCATTGATACGTTCAGCCAAAGAAACATAGCTTTCATACGGTACAACTTGGTACGCTGTATGGGTGAATTTAGTCAATTGTTCAGTAACAGCAGCAATAATTTTAGGATGACGGTGACCTGTGTTCAGTACCGCAATACCACCCGCGAAGTCAGTATATTGATTCCCTTCAGCATCCCAAATGGTGGAATTTTCTGCTTTCTCCGCATACCATTGACACATGACACCAACGCCACGAGGAGTCGCTTTTAGTTTACGTGCGTTCAGTGCAGAGTGTTTACTGTCCATTTTGTATCCTCATTCTTGATTCATACATTTATAAAATTTCAGCGTCCCGATCATGCTTTTTGCTGATATACAAAGGACGTGGGGTTTATTGCATTTTGCGCTTTTATTGGCACTAGACGAGAGCCACTTTTCATCAGACAGATGGAGCCAATTTACCCTATCCCTTTATAGTTATTTTCTACCTGAAATATTTATTTGATAAAAATAAACAACTTAAAAAATATCAATTAAAAAAGGCATACTTATTCAAGAGGGCCATTACGGTATTCAACCGAATCAAGAAAAATGATAAAGAAGTCTAAAACTTAGCAGATGACTATGCCAACCTAGAAACCATTTATGTCCTTCTTTAATCTTTTCTAATTGTAT
>JACRYN010000064.1_pt1 | contig 31122 bp, 25 predicted proteins | sample 8023231 | NCBI WGS metagenome assembly JACRYN01 (sample SAMN15756473, study PRJNA655841) | gut metagenome | isolation source: fecal sample D84 from domestic dog with diarrhoea | host: Canis lupus familiaris | place: South Africa: Mmabatho, Mahikeng | collected 2019-09
ATATGTCGAAGTTTCGTGGCATGATGGATTGGGCTGCGAAGGTGATTGTTTTGGTGGGGGTGCCTGCCAGTATTGCACTGTTTATGTTATCGACCCCCATTATTCAGGCCCTGTTCCAACGCGGTCAATTCACCATTGAAGATACGCAAATGACGGCTTTGGCTCTGCAATGTATGAGTGCTGGGGTGATTTCATTTATGTTGATTAAGGTCTTTGCACCTGGGTTTTATGCGCAGCAAGACACCAAAACACCAGTTCGTGTCGGTTTAATGGCCGTTGCCGCAAATGCGATTTTAAACGTGGTATTTATTGGCTTCTTTAAACTGATTGACTGGCAGGCAGAGCATATGGCTTTGGCTTTAGCCTCTTCGGGTTCTGCTCTGGTGAATGCTGGGATGCTGTATTTCTATCTACACAAGCGCGATATTTTCCGTTTTGGTGCACACTGGAAAAAACTGTTTATCCAGTTTGGTATTTCTAACGCAGTGATGATTGTGGCTTTGTGGTATGCATTGACTTGGTATAATGGTGACGTGTCACAGTGGATTCGCGTTGCCGAAGTGATCGGGCTGTGCGTGGTCGGCGTTGTGGCTTATGCGGTTGGTTTGCTCTTTACCGGGTTTAGACCACGTCACCTCAAACATGAGGCATAAAACAAAGCAGTACTTTATTTTATATTGCAAGCAAAGCGCGTAGCTTAACAAAGCATGGCTTGATTGAAGAATATATTGAAATTAATAAAAAGCCTGATCACGAAGATCAGGCTTTTTATTTTGTATATAGCATTACCTTTGCATTGCTACCTTATTTTGGCAACACTTCAATCAGTTCCACATCAAAAATCAAGGTGCTATTCGGTTCAATCACATCGCCTGAACCAATTTGGCCATAGCCCAGTTTAGCGGGAATAAAGAAGCGATATTTTGCGCCTTCTTTCATTAGCTGTAAGCCTTCAGTCCAACCTTGAATCACTTGGCTGACTTGAAACTCCGCAGGCTGCTGACGTGCAATCGAGCTGTCAAAAACAGTTTGATCAATCAAACGTCCTTCATAATGGACTTTGACTTTGCTGTTGGCCTTAGGTGACTTGCCTTGGCCTTGTTGTAAAACCATATATTGCAGGCCTGAAGCCGTGGTTTTTACCTCGGGTTTTTTCGCATTTTCAGCTAAAAAGGCTGCACCAATTTTGGCATTTTTATCAGCCAGTTGTTTAACTTCTAATAACTGTTTTGCCTCGGCTTGGCGTTTATATTGGGTGAGTACACGCGCCATTTCTTCATCGCTTAATGATGCAGCTTGGCCTTTAGAGGCTTCACGTAACCCTTGCACAAAAGCATCGAGATCTAAATCTTGAATTGACTCGGCATTGCTACGACCCATGAGATAGCCAAAGCTATAACCGACTTGTTGGTTGATGCTGCTTTTATTATTAATCGGTGCAGCAAAAACAGGTGTAGAAAGTAACAAGCCACAGAGTAATGTTGTTTGAATTTTCATATCGTATTCTCAATAAAAATAGGAGAGCAAAAGCTCTCCTTTGATTGACTTGTCTTATTTTACTTTGATCAGTTCAACATCAAAAATAAGCGTGCTGTTGGCTGGGATCATGCCGGGTACACCTTGTGGGCCGTAACCTAAGTTCGAAGGGATGTAAAGTGTCGCTTTCCCACCTTCTTTCATGAGTTGTAGACCTTCGGTCCAACCTGGAATTACTTGGTTTAATGGGAACTCAATTGGCTCGCCACGTTCAAGTGAACTATCGAAGACTTTACCATCGACCAGTTGGCCTTTGTAATGCACGGTCACGACAGAGCTGGCAGTGGGTTGCTTGCCTGTACCTTCTTGTGTAATTTTGTACTGTAAACCCGATGCCGTGGTTTTCACCCCAGGTTTTTTCGCATTTTCAGTTAAGAAGCTGTCGCTGGTTGTTTGTGCTTGCTTCGCATCATTAGCCTGTTTTTGCTGCATTTCTTGTTGGAACTGCTCATAGGCTTGTTTTAATTCTTCTTCGCTATAGGCGGGTTGGCTACGGGCATGACCAGCACGGACACCGGTTACAAAACTGTTAATATCGAGTTCTGGTGGAGTTTGATGAGCAACCTCATAACCTAGTGCATAGCTAATTTTTTCTACGGCAGATGCATTTTTTGAAACTTGGGCTTCGGCTGAAGCTGGGTGTTGAGATGCATAATAAACGGGAACAAGTGCAGCACCGCCTAGAATAACAGCTACAGCAATGGGTAAGGCTTTACTCATGTGAAATTTTTCCTAATTCTATTACATTCAAAAAGTTTTTTAGCATCTTAGCAGACTTCATGAATGACGTGTTTTGTACCACCAGTACATTTTCAAATTAATATATGCCGAAGTCCTTAAAAAAACTATAAGGATTTGAATATATAAACGTTTGTCATACAAAATAAAAAGCCAGAAATCAAGTTCTGGCTTTTTATCGGTTAGAGGATGTATTTAGTCTGATTCTTTATTGGCTTTATAGGCATAAGCATAGTTATAGCCATAGCCATAGCCTGCACTTGAACGTTGAATATCGTTTAGAATGAATCCATTGACTTTCACACCAGCTTGTTCAAAACGATTCAGGGTTAATTCCAACTCTTTCATCTGAGTTTTCGCATAACGGGCAATCACTAAGTTAACCCCTGTGTATTGAGAAATAATGATGCCATCCGTCACGGCTAAGACTGGTGGAGTATCGATAATCACATGATCAAATTTCTCTGACATTTGCTCTAATAGATTTTTGAACTGGTTAGAGCTTAGTAGTTCAGAAGGATTCGCAGGACTTTTCCCGCGAGAAATTACACTTAAGCCAGGTACTTCTGTATGACGAATGACTGTTTCTAAACTTTGTTGACCATTGAGTAACTCTGTTAAGCCAGGTTGTGTGTCGAGATTAAAATACTTGTGTAAATAACCGCGACGTAAGTCTGCGTCTATGATTAATACGCGTTTGTCACTTTGTGCCAAAATTGTGGCTAAGTTGGTTGAGATAAAGGATTTACCAACTTCAGGTGCTGGACCTGAAATCGTAATCAGATTATTCCGGGCAGAGCTTAGCGCGAAATGAATGGCTGTACGCATACTTCTTAAGCTCTCAATAGCAATATCATCACTATTTTTAACAGCCAGAATAGGAATATTCTTTTTCTTCTTTAAAATATTAATACGGCTTTCTTGTACAGGTGAACGAGGAACCGTTGCATACACGGGCAGATCCAACTCATTTTCGATTTGAGAGGAGTCTTTGATCCCTGAACGCATCATATTACGTAATAATGCCAAGAGTGTACCGAGGAAACCACCTAAGAAAATAGAGAGAATTAAAATCTGTAATTTCTTCGGTGCAATTGGCTCAATCGGTTCCACTGCTGTATCGACAATACGAACATTTCCAATCTCGCCCGCTTTTGCAATTCGTAGCTGTTGATAAGAGTTAAGTAGGGCAGTATATAGCTGCTGTTTGACTTCAACTTCACGGTAAAGCTGTAAATAACGACGTTGTAAATCTGGTAGTTCTTTTAATGTCGCATTTAACTCACCAATTTTTTTATTAATAGCTCCTAGTTGCGCATTCATTTGCTGCATGACTGGATGTTCAGCAGTATATTTGGCACCAGCTTCAGCCACTTGTTGTTCAAGTTGTGCTTTTTGCGTCTCTAAGGTTACGCTTTGGGTTAAATATAACTCAGATTCTTTCGTCACATCTACTGTGTTGTATTGTTGGCGAAATTTATTGAATTCACGCTCTGCTACATCAAGTTGTTGTTTCAGCTCTGGTAGTTGTTCATCTAAGAATTTAAGTGTTTGCGCTGTTTCAGCTGAACGACGTTCAATGTTTTGTTGGCTATAAGAAACCAGAATAGCATTGAGTACTTGGGTAATATGAGTTTTGTCTGTACCTTGATAATTGAGCCCAAGAATACCTGTTAACTTTCCTTTTTCTGCGACTGAATAATTTGCCAAGATATTATTGACAGCAGCTGGTAGAGATTGTTTTTGAATGAGATAAACATCATTCAGCTGGTCTTGTGTATAAATAGAAATATTCCACAAGCCATCTGTTGTACGTAAGGTATTCGCTTGGTTTGTTTTAGCGGTTAAAATGACTTGTTCAGTTTGTGTATTCGTTAAACTAAACTGACCATCTTTAAAGCGCAGTTCAAGGTTTTTATCACGAAAGTTTGATGGAACATTAAACTGACGGATGTCAAAAGCTTTTTCATCATCTTTAAACACCACCGATTTCGGCTGGTACTCTGTTTGATAATGGTGTGGAGATAATAGACGATCAGTAAATGAATTTTCCGTACCTGAAATTTTAAGATCTAAATTCAGATGTTGAATGACATTGCCCAAAACTAAACGCGATTTTAAAATTTCGATTTCTGCTTGAGCGGGTTGTTTTTGCTCAACCATGCTCGAGAGATCACCTAATAGAGCTGCGGAAGCGCCTTTATTTTCTTCTACTTGTACCAAGGCGTTGACCGAATAGGTATCCGGAGTTGCTCTTAAGTATAGTAGGGCGCAAATTAGACTCAAAAGGATACACAGCGCAATTAACTTCCATTGTGCGATCAATGAGAAAAATAATTCTTTTAAATCAATAGTATCTTCTGTATTTGTAGTTTGGCTCATAATCGTACATCAAAGTTAAATATGTTTAGTCCAATCTGCTACACAGGCTTGTATAAGCAGGGAAGTTTCATCAAAAAAAGCTTGATCATGTTGATAGGGGTCAGGAATATTTTTTCCTTGCCAATGACCTAAGCGAAATGTTTTTCCTTTTGCAAATGGCCATGTTTGCTCAATATGCTTCTGTTGATTTTGGCTCATGACTAAAATCAGATCTGCTTGCTTAATCAGTTCAGCATTAAGTTTCCTTGCAATATGAGGGCTCATGTCAACCCCTATACGTTGCATGCAAAGCTTTGCTTTGTCATCAGCCGCATATCCAATCATGCCAGAAATGCCTGCAGAGTGAATGGTGAGCTGTGGATGGTTTTGTTTGAGTAGGTACTCTGCCATAGGGCTACGACAGATATTACCTACGCACACTACCAAAATATTTTTGAATTGCATTATTGTCCCATGCGATCAATATTATAAATAACATTTGAGAATGGAATGACTTGGTTGATAACACGTTGCCAGCGCGTTAAACCTGAGGCATCGATATACACAATATCATTGCTTTGCATTTGAAATTTATTTGCCAGTCCAAAATCACCAATACTGGTTAAATCTAGGTGATAGACATCAGTGATCCCTGCATCACGATGACTACGAACCACATAAATTTTGCTTCGGCTTCCTGAAAGTGGATTCAAACCGAGACTTTCCCCAATGACATCACTTAAGCTAATACCCTGATCTCGCATCGGGATCGGTTTGTTTTGTCCAGATTCACCCATAACATAAATTTTTTGATTTTCTTTTGAGTTTACATAAAGAGTATCGTTAGGTTGAATCAATAAATTGTGTAGTGAATACCCAGCTTTTTCAAGAGAAATACTATTGAGATTATAAGTTTTACCTTGGCGGACAAGTGTAATAGAGGTGTTATCACCTAACTGAGTATTGATACCGCCAGCTAAACCTAATGCAGTATAAACACTGGTGGGTTGGTCAGTTAAAGTAAACTGTCCACCTTTCATGACACTGCCTTGTACAGAGTAGCGTTGTCCTTGGTAAGATAGAACGCGAGCAATGACGTCGGGAGTTTTTAAATAACGTGAAAGTTGGCTACGTAATTCTTGGTTCACTTGTGTTAAAGACTTTCCTGCGGCTTTGTAGCGACCAATAATAGGAAATTGGATATAACCACTTTGATCAATTTGATAACCGTTAGATTTGATCGCTTCTTCATTACTGATGGTATTTGTAGGTGGAGTAATTTCTGGATATGCCCAGAGATAAATCGAGAGAATATCTCCAGCACTGAGCTTGTAATTTTTTTGAGGAATGTTGAACAAATGAGCAAAATATTCTTGATTGTATTGGGCAGGTTGGATAGCTGGTAATGATGTTTGGGTGAGTTTCACAACATTGACTTGTGTGCCTAACTCTGTTTGATACATACCTTCATCAGGTAAATCATAAGTTTGTAGTCCTGATGTCAGAGCGCATCCAGTAGATGTCATGATAACGGACAATAGAATTATAGATTTAAAATGTCGCACAAAAATTCCCATTTTAGATATTTTAAAATCATTTCAATTAAACAGCATTTTACCGAACTTAGCTTTTAGATATATAGCAAATTGTAATCAAATTTATAGTAAAGGTTCTTCTCGGCCTATCAATGTTATACATTTTGTGAAATTTATCGTACTAAGATAGGGAATACATTGCTAAATCGTACTGAAAAATGGAAAAATAAAAACCATGCTTAGTGTTTGTTAAAAAATCATAACAGAAAATTCATGTTTTTCTGGTAGTATTCTCGCCGAGAAGATTCATGTTCATAACAGAAATAAATAAGGCGTTAAAATGCTACAACTCTCTGATCTGAAAATAGCAGTGATTGGTTTAGGCTATGTTGGTTTGCCATTGGCAGTCGAATTTGGTAAAAAAGTACCGGTTGTTGGGTTTGATATACACACAACACGGATTGAAGAATTAAAAAGTGGCCAAGACCATACTTTAGAAGTTTCTTCAGATGAGTTGAAAGACGCAACTTATTTAAGTTATTCATCTGATTTGGCTGATTTACATAGTTGCAATTTTTTTATTGTGACAGTACCAACACCTATCGATGAGTTTAAACAACCTGATTTAACACCCCTTATTAAGGCTTCAACCAGTATTGGAAAGGTACTTAAAAAAGGTGACATTGTAGTATATGAATCAACGGTATATCCAGGTGCTACTGAGGAAACATGTATTCCAGTACTTGAACAGGTCTCTAATCTAAAATTTAACCAAGATTTTTTTGCCGGTTATAGCCCAGAAAGAATTAACCCGGGTGATAAATTACACCGAGTCACCAATATTTTAAAAATTACTTCAGGATCAACACCTGAAGTTGCTGACTTTATTGATCAAGTTTATAACTTAGTTATTGAAGCAGGTACGCATAAAGCAACCAGCATTAAAGTGGCTGAAGCGGCAAAAGTGATTGAAAATACCCAGCGTGATGTCAATATTGCCTTGATTAATGAACTTGCCGTGATCTTTAATAAAATGGGAATTGATACCGAAGCAGTATTGCAGGCTGCCGGTACCAAATGGAATTTCTTGCCATTCCGTCCAGGTCTGGTCGGAGGGCACTGTATTGGTGTCGATCCGTACTATTTGACTCATAAGGCACAGTCTATCGGTTATCATCCTGAAATTATTCTGGCAGGTCGCCGTTTAAATGATGGCATGGGGGCTTATGTGGTTACCCAGCTGGTTAAGGCCATGATTAAGAAAAAAATTCAGGTCGAAGGTGCCAAGGTTCTGGTTTTAGGCTTAAGTTTTAAAGAAAACTGCCCGGATATTCGTAACACCAAAATTATTGATATTGTTAATGAACTGACAGAATACAATATTGCTGCAGATGTGTATGACCCATGGGTAGATGCAAGCGAAGCTCAACATGAATACGGAATTACTCCAGTCGCAAATCTGGAACAAGATCAGTATGATGCTGTGATTCTGGCCGTTGCACATGATCAGTTTAAAGCCATGGGTGCTGAAGCATTACGTGCCTTGGGCAAGTCAGCACATATTTTATATGATCTGAAATATGTACTGGATCAATCTGAATCTGACCTTCGTCTGTAATTTATAGGGACCATAAACATGAGCCAATATCAAACTGTATGCGAGCAATTACAACAAGCACCTAAAACCTGGTTAATTACCGGTGTGGCAGGCTTTATTGGCTCAAATTTACTGGAAACCCTGTTAAATCTGAACCAGAATGTGGTGGGTCTGGATAATTTTGCTACAGGTCATCAGCATAATCTGGATGAAGTAAAAAACTTGGTAACTCCTGAGCAATGGGCAAACTTCAAGTTTTATGAAGGTGATATCCGTAATTTTGAAGATTGCCAGACAGCCTGTGCAGGAGTGGACTATGTGTTGCACCAAGCCGCTTTAGGTTCTGTACCGCGTTCGATTGCTGACCCGATTACCACCAATGCAGCCAATATTACCGGCTTTTTAAATATGCTGACCGCTGCACGAGATGCAGAAGTCAAAAGCTTTACCTATGCCGCCAGCAGTTCAACTTATGGTGACCATCCGGCACTGCCTAAAGTTGAAGAAAATATCGGCAAGCCACTTTCGCCTTATGCGGTCACTAAATATGTCAATGAGCTGTATGCCGAAGTCTTTGCACGGACGTATGGTTTTAAAGCCATCGGTTTACGTTACTTTAATGTCTTTGGCAAGCGTCAGGACCCGAATGGGGCCTATGCAGCAGTCATTCCAAAATGGACAGCAGCCATGATTGCCGGTGATGAGGTCTTTATTAATGGCGATGGTGAAACCAGTCGGGATTTCTGCTTTATTGAAAATACGGTTCAGGCCAATATTTTAGCTGCGACTACAAAAAATGATGAAGCTAAAAACCAGGTTTATAATGTGGCGGTGGGGGATCGTACTACACTGAATGATTTGTTTAATGCCATTAAAGCTGCGTTAAATGAAAGTGGCGTGACTTATACGAAAGAGCCTGTATATCGTGATTTCCGTGCAGGGGATGTACGACACTCACAAGCCAGTATAAGCAAAATTCAAAGTCTTTTAGGCTACGAGCCTACCAAAAAAATTAATCAAGGAATTGATCAAGCAATGCCTTGGTATATAAACTTTAGTAAGTAAATATGCTTAATAGAGTTAAGGCATTTAAAAACCGTATAAGTGCCAATAAAGATGGTAAAGCTTTAGCCAGTAACTTTGGTTATTTGATGATAATGCAAATTACGGGCTATATTTTTCCATTACTCACTATTCCTTATTTGGCACGAGTGATAGGGGTAGAAGGTTTTGGCAAAATTGCTTTTGCGGCAGCAGTAATAGTCTGGTTTCAGACTATTACTGATTGGGGATTTAGTTATACAGCAACCCGTGATGTGGCACGAAATAGAGATAGTTTAGAGAAAGTTTCAGAAATATTTTCTAATGTATTGTGGGCTAAAAGCTTACTTGCTTTAGCATCTTTTATCATACTTTTTATCATCACTGAGCTTATTTCTTATCTAAAGGAAAATCAGATTTTATTATTCATTACTTTTATGCTGGTACCAGCCAAAATTTTATTTGCAGATTGGTTCTTCCAAGCAATTGAAAGAATGAAGTTTATTACAATTTTTGATTTAATTTCTAAAGCAATTTTTACATTATGTATTTTTGTTTTTGTTAAAGAAAAAACTGACTTTATTTTACAGCCATTATTTTTAAGTCTAGGTTCGATATTGGTAGGATTGGCTTCATTTTACCTAATTGTATTCAAATTTAAGATTAAGATATTACCACCTAACTACCTGGAAATAATAAATACTATAAAAAATAGTAAAGATGTATTTATAAATAATATAGTACCAAACTTTTATAATAGTTTCTCATCAGTGCTTCTTGGTTTCTGGGGAGGAAGTATAGCAAATGGTTTGCTAGACGCAGGTAGTAAATTTGCTAATATTGCTCAACAGTTTATTAATATATTATCACGAGTATTTTTTCCATTTTTGTCGAGAAGGTCAAATAAACATAGTATCTATGCAAAAATTAATATTTTAATTTCAGTTGTATCTGCTATTTTGTTAATTGCTTTAGCACCCTTTATTATTAGAATGTTTTTTACTCCTGAATTTTATGGTGCAATACCAGTTTTACAAATTATTGCATTTTCTTTAATTTTTCAAACATTAATTAGTACCTATGGTTTAAATTACATGATAATTCATGGCTTTGAAAAATCATTAAGGAATATTACTATTATATGTTCAATTATTGGTTTTGTTTTTTCATTTCCACTCATTTATTTTTATAATTTCTTAGGTGCAGCTGTTGTAATTGCAGGCACAAGAGCATTTTTAGGTTTATGTATTATGTTTAAAGCCAAAACTATTCAAAGGAGATTAGTAGAGTGAAAATTGCTATTTGTCATCGTGAAGGCAGCTTTTCTGATCGCTGGATAGAATATTGTCAGAAAAATAATGTTAAATATAAAATAGTTGATGCTTTTAATAGTGATATTATTAAGCATGTTAACGATTGTGATGTATTTATGTGGCATCATCACCATGCTAATAATAAGGATATTATAAATGCAAAGAGAATTCTTTTTACTCTAGAACAAGCAGGATTAATCGTTTTTCCTAACTTCAATACTGGTTGGCACTTTGATGATAAAGTGGCACAAAAATATTTATTAGAAGCCTTAAATGCACCTTTAGTAAAGAGTTATGTGTTTTATAGTAAAAAAGAAGCTTTAAATTGGGCTAAAAATACCACTTATCCTAAAGTATTTAAGCTTAAAGGGGGGGCTGGTGCATCTAATGTAAAATTAGTAAAAGATTATAAAAAAGCAGTATTATTAATAAATAAGTCTTTTGGAAGAGGTTTTAAATTAATTGATAATACTTATAATTTTAAAGAAAAATTTAAAAAGTTTAAATCAGGAAAGGAAAGTTTTATTAATGTAATCAAGTCTATTATTACAAGTATACTTTATAATAGAATTAATAATAAAATGATCGAGAGGGATTATATTTATTTTCAAGATTTTATTCCAAATAATGATAGTGATACCCGTGTGATTGTCATTGGTGAAAAAGCTTTTGCAATAAAAAGAATTGTAAGGGAAAATGATTTTAGAGCCTCTGGTAGTGGAAATATTGTCTATAATTATAAAGAAATTAATTCAGAATGTATAAGAGTTGCATTTGAAATTAATGAAAAAATTAAATCTCAATGTAATGCTTTTGATTTTATAATTGATTCAAGTGGTAAACCATTAATAGTTGAAATTAGTTATGGCTTTTCCATGAAAGCATATGATAAATGCCCTGGGTATTGGAATACAAACTTGGATTGGATTGATGGTGAGATTAGTCCACAATTTTGGATAATTGAAAATATTATCAACCAAACTAAGTTAAATTATTAATTTTCATTAGGTGTATAGTTGAAAATCACATTTATTATTTCTTCTCTGAAATCAGGAGGAGCTGAAAGAGTCTTAACTGGCTTAGCAAATTATTGGTCTAAAAAAGGCTATGATATAAGCATAATAAAATATCAGCCAGGAGACAGCTTTTATCCTATCGATTCTAAAATTTTTGTACATACAATTAATTTTGAAAATAGATCAAAGGTAGGTCGCACTTTTTTTCTAATAAAAGAAATTAGGAGAAAAATATCACAAATATCACCTGATATAGTAATTAGTTTTATAGATAAAACTAATATTTTATCTATTTTTGCAAATCAGGGGTTAAATGCTAAACTTATTATTTCGGAAAGGACAAATCCTGAAGTCTTGAGAATTAATAAATTTTGGGATATTTTGAGAAAATTATTTTATAAAAAAGCTGATGCTTTGGTTGTACAAACCAACTTTATTAAAAATTGGTCTATTAAAGTGATGCCAGCTGAAAAAGTGTTCGTTATACCGAATGCTTTAGATGAAATTCGTAAAAATAGTATTTTATCTTTAACCAGAAATAAAAGTAAAACAAATGTTATTGTTACTATGGGGCGGCTTTCTTATGAAAAGGGGCATGATCTATTGATTGAGAGCTTTAAAATTTTAAGTCAAAAATTTCCAGATTTACATCTTGAAATTATTGGAGATGGACCTTTAAAAGAAAAACTAATAAACAGGGTGAATGAACTAGATATTGGTCAAAAGGTAACTTTTCATGGCCATTTAAAGAATCCTTTTCCTATTCTAAATGATGCAGATATATTTGTTTTGCCTTCTAGAGTTGAGGGTTTTCCTAATGCTTTAATGGAGGCTATGGCTTTAGGACTTCCATCGATTAGTTTTGATTGCAATTATGGTCCTTCTGACCTCATTACTCATAATGAAAATGGTTTTTTGGTCGACTGTGAAAATATAGGAATGATGGCTAAGCAAATTGATGCTCTTCTGTCTGATGAAATTCAAATGAAAAAGGTGAGCAGTAATAGTAGATATGTACTGACTGACTTTTCTGAAGACAAGATAATGAAAAAATGGGATGAAGTTATTCAGAATATTGTTAGTTCAGGGAAAGATTAATGATTTTTAATCAATCTAAATTAATTTATATAATATGTGTTTTTTTTATCTCAATATTTTTTTCTTTTATTCCATTAGAGGTAATTAAAAAAGGTGGTTTTATTGATAGAGAAAACTATATAAATTATTTAACTTACTATTCAATTAGGGTGGATGTAAATGATTTTTTTAATATTTACGATTATGTTACTCAAGAGTGGTTATGGCATAGGATAATATTTTTTTTAAAGGATTTCTTTTTTCTAACACCGGAATTTATCTTTTCCTTAGTCTCTTTTATTTCTTTTTTTGTCGCCTCTCTTATTGTTTTAAAAAAAACTAATAGTTTAGTATATGTGTTTTTCTTAATTAATCCTATATTCATCGACTTCTATTATTCACAGCTTCGATTGGCTTTTGCATTTAGTATATGGGGTATAGCTTATTTGTTAAGTGAAAAGTATAGAAAACTATCTATTCTTTTTAGTTTGATAGCCATTTTTATACATACGGCTTCATTGTTTTTCATATTATATGGTTTTTTGGTATATTTTTTATCATTTTCAAAAATAAATAAATTTTTAAAATTAATCGTATTAATACTATGTGGTTTTTTAACTTCCATAATAACTGGTCCATTAAGGTATAGTATCTTATCTTTTTTTGAGGATAGAAGGGCAGAATATGTTGATATGAGCTTTGATATTATTTTTAGTTCTTTTTGGATGTTTTTATTTATTTGTATAATTTTAGATAATTTATATATAAAGAAAATTAATCTTAAAGATTTTCAAGCATATTCTATTGTATTTTTATCTTTAATATTATTAAACTACTTTATTGGTGGTTACTCTTCAAGATTTATTGCTGCTACATATCCTTTTCTTATAATATCTATGTACTATCTGAGCTCTCAGTTAAGAGCTTTTTGCTTAACTTTTTACATTTTTTATTCTTTTATATTAACTTATTATTGGATTGTCTAATATTAAATGAAGATTTTATTTTTTTCTCCAACATTAGGTGGTGGTGGAGCTGAACGTACAGTTATACAAATCGCAAACAACTTTGCTGAACAGGGCCTGAATACTTACTTATGTGTTTGTGATTTAAATGGTGATAAAGCCAAATTATTGCCCGAAGTTAGCCCAAAAATTGAATTGGTGAATTTTAATTGTGGTCGGGTGATGAACAGCATCACGCCATTAAAAATAAAAATGAAGGTGGAGCAATATGATTGCATCATTACGACCCAAACCCATACCAATATCGTCGTAGGTGTTGCCAAAAAATTAGCAGGTGTCAAAACACGGTTGATCTTCCGTGAGGTCTCTACGCCGTCTAAAAACATGAAGTTGCAGGGCATCGCGAAATTTGTGTTGAAAACTTTGGTCAATTGGACTTATCCAATGGCACAACAAGTGGTATGCGTATCTAAAGGTGTTGAAGCAGATTTTCGTGACTATTATGGTTATAAGAAAAATAATCTCACTACTATTTATAACCCTGTGCTGGATGATAGCTATTTTGAAAAACTCACAGCGCCTGTAGCACACAAATTTTTTAATGAAACGAATAAAGTTATTTTAGCGGTGGGTCGTCTGACTGAAGCGAAAAACTTTGGTCTTCTAATTCGCTCTTTTAAAGCTTTATATGATCAGCATCCTGATACGCGACTCATTATCCTGGGTGAAGGTGAGCTACGTACTGAGTTTGAGGCTTTAATCGCTGAACTTAGTTTAACTGAAGTGGTGGATTTACCCGGTTTTGATTCAAATCCCTATGCTTATTTTAAATATGCATCACTGTTTGTACTGAGCTCCAATTGGGAAGGTTTACCGGGGGTGCTGATTCAAGCCTTAGCATCGAAAGTGAAAGTAGTCAGTACCAATTGCCCAAGTGGCCCAATGGAAATTTTAGACGATGCCAAGTTTGGCTTATTGGTCGAATGCAATGATCAAGCAGGGCTAACTCAAGCAATGCATCAGGCGATTTTTGCCGATTATGTGAAATTTTCTCATGTTGATTTTGAAGCCCATATTCAGCAGTTCCATAAACAAACCGTGCTGAAACAGTATTTGCGCATCATGGAGTCAACCTCATGAATAAACCTTTAATGGTGCATGTGATCAGCAACTTTGCCGGTGTTGGTGGTGCTGAGATGATGCTGGCACGTTTGATTCAATATACCGAAGGTCAGTACCAGCACGTGATCATCAGTTTGATGAAAACCTCTAAGGTGTATCAAAGTACGCTAGATCGTTGTCAGTCACACTATGCTTTGGGTTGGAACGGATTGAATACGCTTGGAATGATTAAAAAGCTGCGTACGTTACTGAAAAAGCTACAACCAAAAACCGTGCAATGTTGGATGTATCATGCCAATGTACTGACCAGTCTAAGTGTTATAGGCTTGGCGAAAAAGCCAAAGGTGGTGTGGGGCATTCATCACTCACTTGCGTCACCAAAAGATGAATCGATTAGTACCAAAATTGCTCTGGGCTTAAGTAAGATTTTATCCAAACAGCCAAGCGCCATTATTTATTGTGCGCATTCATCCAAACATCAACACACTGAGTTTGGCTTTGAAAACTCCCATCAACATGTCATTGCTAATGGTGTTTTCCTTGATAAGTTTCAACCCAATATACAACTGTATGAACCAACTGTGATTGGTTTTGCAGGACGTTATCACCCTGCAAAAGGTTATCAGTATCTGTTTGAGACTATAGGTTTGCTAAAAAATGAAAACATTATTTTTAAAATTGCTGGTGGTGGGGCGAGTTTGGATAACGTGGAAGTCAAAGCCTTATTTGATCAGTATCAATTAGACAATCAAAAGGTACAGCTCCTTGATCAAATCTTGGATATGCCTGCGTTTTATCAATCGATAGATGCTTTTCTCATGACCTCGATTACTGAAGGTTTTCCCAATGTCTTGGTTGAAGCGATGGCATCAGGTTTGCCGTGTATCAGTACCGATGTCGGTGATGCCAAATATATTGTGCAAGATTTAGGATCGATTGTTCCGTCAAGAAATGCTCAAGCGTTGGCAGATGCCATTTTGGCCTATGCTCAAAAAACACAAGTAGAAAAACAAGCCTTGAAACAAGCGACCCGTGAACGGGTTGAAAAGAATTTCAGTATTGCAACTGTTAGCCGTCAATATATGCAGGTGTGGAGCCAATAGCATGAAATTTTTAATGATCTCTAGCTTTCTCCCTTCAGTCTTAAACTTTCGTGGAAAGTTACTCGAAGCGATCCATCAGCAAGGCTCTGAAATCCATATTATTGCACCTGATTTGCCTTCTTTCCCTACCGAACATGAAAAACTGTTAGAACTTGGTTATTACGTACATGAAGTTTCCATGCAACGCACAGGCACTAATCCGGTAGCAGATTTAAAAACCTTAGGAAGCATGTATACGCTTATAAAAAAAATCAAACCTGATTATGTTCTATCTTATACGATCAAGCCAGTGATCTATGGAACACTCGCCGCGTGGCTTGCAAAAGTACCGAATCGATATACCTTAATTACAGGTTTAGGCTATGCATTTCAAAATGTAGAAACTCAGACTAAGCGTAGTATTTTCCAAAAACTGGTTCATGGTTTATACCAGCAGGCATTGTCGCGCAGTCATAAGGCATTTTTCCAAAATCCGGATGACTTAAAACTTTTTCAGGACTTAAAGCTTTTAACCGTTCAAACGCCTACAGTGGTAGTGAACGGTTCAGGGGTTAATGTTGCCGACTTCAATGTATTGCCTTTGCCTCTAACTACTGATCAAAAAATTAAAATATCCTTCTTGCTGATTGCACGTTTACTCGGAGATAAAGGTGTCCGTGAATATGCCCAAGCAGCAAAAATTATCAAACATAAATATCCGCATGTAGAGTTTAATCTAGTGGGCTGGATTGATGAAAATCCATCGGCCATTCGCCAGCCAGAACTGGATCAATGGGTGGCCAGTAATACATTAAACTACTGGGGAAAACTTTCCGATGTGCGTCCGGCAATTGCAGAAAGCTCGGTGTATGTCTTACCGTCCTATCGTGAAGGCACCCCCCGTACTGTCTTAGAAGCCATGGCAATGGGCCGGGCAATCATTACCACAGATGCACCTGGTTGTCGTGAAACTGTTACCGATGGCGATAATGGCTTTCTGGTTGAAGTAAAATCTGTAGAAAGTTTAGTAAAAGCAATGGAGAAACTGATTCTTCAGCCAGAGCTCATTACTCAAATGGGGCGTCGCTCCCGGGAAATCGCACTTCATAAATACGATGTACATCAGGTAAACGCACATATGATGCAAGAAATGGGTTTAATCTAAATGTTAAAACGCCTTCTCGATATTATCATCGCCTCCATTGCTCTAATCCTGCTTTCACCGCTCTATGCTTTTGTAGCCTATAAAGTACGAAAAAATCTGGGCTCGCCTGTACTATTTCGTCAAGTACGTCCCGGTTTACATGGCAAGCCTTTTGAAATGATCAAGTTCCGAACTATGAAAGATGCTGTGGATGAACAGGGCAATCCACTTCCGGACAGTGAACGCTTAACGCCTTTTGGACAAATGCTGCGTTCTACCAGTCTGGATGAAATGCCGGAACTGTGGAACGTAATCAAAGGTGATATGAGTATTGTCGGACCACGTCCTCTGCTGATGGAATACCTGCCACTTTATAGCCCTGAACAGGCCAAACGCCATGATGTCCGTCCGGGGATGACAGGTCACGCGCAGGTCAATGGCCGCAATGCCATTGGCTGGGAAGAAAAATTCAAGCTGGATACCTGGTATGTGGAAAATCAGTCCATTTGGCTCGACTTTAAAATCATGTTTAAAACCGTACATAAAGTTTTAGCAAAAGACGATATCAGTGCTGAAGGTGAAGCAACCATGACCAAATTTACTGGCACAAAAAACGGACAAGATTCATGACTAAAATCTATGCCGTCTATGGTGCTTCAGGTTGCGGTCGAAGCTTGATGCCTGTGGCCCGCCAGCAATTACAACGTCAGCATATAAGTGCCGAAATCTATTTTATTGACGACAGTTTGATTGACGAAATAGTAATTAACGGTCATACAGCATTAAATTATGAAGCATTTAAAAATCTAAAGGCCGATAGGAAGTCCGTTCTAATTGCGATTGCCAATAGTCAAATTCGTGAAAAAATTGCGATAAAACTTGAACAAGATGCAATTGAGCTCTGGACGGTTCAGGCAGATAATGTTGTACGTATGGATGCAATAGAAATTGCCCCAGGTGCTGCCCTAAGCCCGTTTGTAACTCTCACCTCCAATATCGAGATTGGCAAATGTTTTCATGCCAATTTATACAGTTATGTAGAGCATGACTGTGTCATTGGTGATTACGTTACCTTTGCTCCCGGGGTGAAATGCAATGGCAATATCCATATTGAAGACCATGCCTATATCGGTACTGGCGCTGTGATCAAACAAGGCACACCAGATAAACCATTGGTGATTGGTAAAGGTGCAATTGTTGGTATGGGTGCAGTAGTGACCAAAAGTGTTCCCGCAGGTGTTACCGTCGTAGGTAATCCAGCCCGAATTTTAGAGAAAAAATAAAGATTTTTGTAAGAATTTAACTAGGAAATAAATATGTTAAACACTGCATTTGAACCATGGCCAAGCTTTACGCAAGAAGAAGCAGATGCTGTCTCTAAAGTACTGTTGTCGAATAAGGTAAACTATTGGACGGGTCAAGAATGCCATGAATTTGAAAAAGAATTCGCAACATTTGCAGGAACACAATATGCAGTGGCTTTAGCAAATGGGACAGTAGCGCTTGATGTTGCATTAAAGGCTTTAAATATTGGTGCCGGTGATGATGTTATTGTTACTTCGCGGACATTTTTAGCCTCTGCCAGTTCAATTGTGACTGCTGGCGCTAATCCTATATTTGCAGATGTTGAATTGGATTCACAAAATATTTCGGCTCGGACTATTGAAGCGGTACTAACACCAAATACTAAAGCGATTATTTGTGTTCATTTGGCAGGTTGGATGTGTGATATGGATCCAATCATGCAACTTGCAGCTGAGCGTGGTTTATATGTGATTGAAGATTGTGCGCAAGCACATGGAGCACAATATAAGGGCAAACCTGCGGGTTCTATTGGGCATATTTCTGCCTGGTCTTTCTGCCAAGATAAAATTATGACAACGGGCGGTGAAGGAGGCATGGTCACCACCAATGATGAAGCGTTGTGGAAAAAAATGTGGTCTTATAAAGATCATGGCAAAAACTTCGATAGTATTTATAACAAGCAGCATCCACCAGGTTTTCGTTGGCTACATGACTCTTTTGGTACCAACTGGCGTATGATGGAAATGCAAGCGGTTATTGGTCGCATTCAATTGAAAAAAATGACTGAATGGACTGAAATTCGTAATCAAAATATGCAGCGCATTTATTCAGCATTTGAAAAGACCCCATATATAACCTTTTTTCAGCCTTCGAATGATTATGTACATGCTGCTTATAAGTGTTATGTTCAAGTAAATGTAGATCAATTACCGGAAGGGTGGTCTCGTGATCGTATTATGAATGAAATTGCTGAATTAGGTGTTCCTTGCTTTAGTGGTTCTTGTTCAGAAGTGTATTTAGAGCATGCTTTTGACAATACGCCTTGGCGCCCTACTCAACGACTTCAGAACGCACAAAAACTAGGTGAAAATAGTTTAATGTTTTTAGTTCATCCAACTTTGAGTGAAGATAGTATTAATCAAACTATTTCTGCTATTGAACAAGTACTTACTAGAATTTAAATGCTCTGATGTAAAGTGAATGCTTCGCTTTTGCATTCACTTTACATTTTTACATTTGTTTGTGGGTAGCAAATAACTTAAAAACACATTTAGTTTACTTATATAAATAGCATAGAGAAGACTCACCCTGTGAAATCAGTCATTCTGCCTTTGGTTACATCGCCACGATATGCCAAACAATTATTTTTAATCCTTTTGGATTTTTTAGTTTTTCCTGTCTTGATTTGGTTGAGCTACGCATTACGTGAATTTAACCTAGGGGCAGAAGTTGTTCCTAATATCTCATTCGGATCACTCTGGGTAAGTGTTTTAGCAATAACTATGTTATTGATTTGTGGAACATATAATTTTATTGTTCGTACATTCAATGAGGTGTTCTTTACACGCTTAGCGATTGCAACAGGGTTAACCGTCCTTGGACTTTTCGGGCTGGCATATTGTACAGAGGCTTTTATTCCGACATCAATTCCTTTGATGTTTGGTTTCTTTATGTTTTCTTGGGTTTGGTTTAGCCGTGGTGCTATTCGATTTATTGTAAGGGCATGTTTGCAAACTGATATTCCAAAAAGAAAAATCGTAATTTATGGGGCTGGATATGCAGGTCAACAAATTGCGGCAATGTTGAATCGTTCTGATGAACATTTTCCTTTATTTTTTATTGATGATGAACAGTCGTTATCAGGGCAAATTATTGGTGGTTTAAAAGTTTATAATGCTGAACATGCGCTAAAACGTCTGGAAAGAGAAACAGTTGATGAAATTCTCATTGCTTTACCATCTGTAGGGCGTACGCGCAAAAGTGAAATAGTTCAATTTCTTGAACCTGCACATATTAAAATTACTGAAATTCCTGGCCTTACCAAGCTTGTAGATGGCGACATTAAAGTCTCAGACATCCGAGAAGTAGACATTATTGATTTACTTGGGCGTGATCCTGTTCCGCCGATTCCAGAATTATTGGCCAAAAATATTCAACATAAAGTAGTGATGGTCACAGGGGCCGGTGGTTCTATTGGTTCAGAACTTTGTCGACAAATTATAAAGAATAACCCGCAGAAATTGGTTATTTATGAGCTTAGTGAATTTGCACTGTATAGTATTGATAAAGAGTTACGTCTTAAGTCACAAATAGAAATTATTCCGATTTTAGGAACAGTCCTCGACGAAGCTAAACTTGAGCGTGTGATTGAGCAGTATAATGTACAAACTGTATACCATGCAGCGGCTTATAAGCATGTTCCATTGGTCGAGTGTAATCCAATTGCAGGACTAAAAAATAACTCTATTGGTACAGCCTTTAGTGTGAATGCTGCGATTAAAAAAGGTGTAGAGACTTTTGTACTGATTTCAACAGACAAGGCTGTTCGTCCGACCAATGTAATGGGAGCGTCTAAGCGAATGGCTGAGCTTTACTGTCAAGCGATGGCAGAAGCACAGCAGCAAACTCAAATTAGTATTGTCCGGTTTGGGAATGTATTAGGTTCTTCAGGCTCAGTTGTTCCTCTGTTCAAGCAACAGATAGCAAAAGGTGGCCCAATTACAGTGACCCACCCTGACGTGACGCGTTATTTTATGACGATTCCAGAAGCCTCACAATTAGTCATTCAGGCTGGTGCTTTGGGTACAGGTGGAGACGTTTTCTTACTGGACATGGGAGAGCCTGTTCGTATTCAAGATTTAGCACGTCAAATGATTGCACTCAGTGGTTTGAAAGTTCGTGAAGAAGGTACAGATATTGGTGATATTGCGATTGAGTATGCTGGACTCCGCCCAGGTGAAAAGTTGTATGAAGAGTTGCTAATTGATCATGAAGATACACAGTTCACTGAACATAGTCGGATTTTACGTTCTTTTGAAAAGCATTTCTCTTTAGATGAATTATTACCGATTTTCGAACGCATTTATGGCTTAACTGCAATTGATCAAGACATTGACTGGGCATTATCTCAGTTAGAACATTATGTCGATGGTTATCAACGTAGCAGTGAAGTTAAGGTAAACTAAGCCTTAATTTAATAGTTTATGAACTTAAATATTTGGATTTATGATGACAATTAAAAAGGCAATTCTTCCTGTGGCTGGTTTAGGTACACGTTTTTTACCTGCGAGTAAGTCTATACCTAAAGAAATGGTCACGGTTGTTGATCGTCCCGCAATTGAATATGTAGTTAAAGAAGCAGTTGCAGCAGGGATTGAAGAAATTATTTTAGTTACGCATTCTTCAAAAGCGTCGATAGAAAATTATTTTGATCGTAATTTTGAGTTGGAAACAACATTAGAAAATAAAAAGAAATTTGATTTACTCAAAGAAATTACAGAAATTTTACCCAAACATGTGAGTGTAATCAGTGTGCGTCAACCACAACCTTTAGGTTTGGGACATGCTGTTTTATGTGCCAAATCTGTTGTTGGTGATGAAGATTTTGCTGTACTTTTACCTGATGTTCTAGTTAAAGAGAATCATACAGAAAATGATTTAACCCGAATGATTCAGCGTTTTGATGCATCTAAAGCTGCACAAATCATGGTCGAAGCAGTACCTGATCATCTTGTGGATCAGTATGGTATTGTCGATGTTGCTCACTCACCTAAAGAAGGTGAAAGTGTTGTGATGCAAGGTATTGTTGAAAAACCAGCTGTAGATAAAACACCTTCTAATTTATCCGTGGTTGGTCGTTATGTGCTTCCTGCCAAAATCATGCAGTTGTTAGAACAAACGCCTAAAGGTGCGGGTAATGAAATTCAATTGACCGATGCGATTGCGGCTTTACAAAAGTTAGAAAATGTTGAAGCTTATCGTATGATGGGACAAACCTTCGATTGCGGTAGTAAAATTGGTTATTTAAAAGCAGTTTTACATTATGGTGTGGAACACCCTAAATTAGGTGAAGAATTCAAACAACTCATTAAAGAGTTGAATCTATAAAGTATTGGATCAGATATGAATATTTGTGTTTTTGGCACAACCCTCCAAGCTGGCGTAATTGCTGGCTTGTTTGCTGAATATGGGCATCAAGTCTATTGGTGCCCTCAGATTGCGACTGAAAACCAAACTTCAGTGCATTATCAAGATGAAAATTTAAACCAACTGATTCATAAACAAATTAATAATCATTTATTGCAATTGATCGATTTAAAAGAGATTAATTTAGCCAGTGATGTATTTCTTTTTAGTTTTAATCCATCAGAATTTGATCAAGCAATAGTCTTGGCAGAAGAATTAAAAAGACGACCTATTATCCATCCTAAACTGATGATTAATGGTTCAACTTTTGGCTTGCAAGGTACAGAAAAACTTAAACAAATTCTAGTTAGCGATCATTGGGCATATTTACCTGATACCATTCAGGAAGGGAATGCCATCCAAAGTTTTATGGATCTAAAACAGATTATTGTTGGTACTGAGCAAGAAGAAACGCAACAATATATTAAAGAATTACTTCGTCCATTTTTCCAATTAAAACAACAATTTCTGTTTATGCCTTTTTTAGATGCTGAATTTACTAAATTGAGTATTTCCGGCATGTTGGCAACGCGGATTAGCTATATGAATGATATGGCGCAAGTTGCTGAAAAGTTAAATATTGATATTCAAAATGTGAAACAGGGTTTAGCTGCGGATAGTCGTATTGGTGCAACTTATCTTTCTCCAGGTGTAGGTTTTGGTGGGGAGAATTTCTCCCACGATATTCTAATGCTTACGGGTACTGTGGCAGGTTCAGGTATTAAAAGCCAATTGCTCGATCAAGTGTGGAATATTAACGAACAACAAAAAGAAATTTTGTTTAGAAAATTCTGGAATTACTACCAAGGGCAACTAACAGGTAAAGTCGTTGCGATTTGGGGCGCTTCTTTTAAAGAAAATACTTCTAGTATTGATAATTCTCCGATTCATACCATGCTTGCGGCGCTTTGGGCTCAAGGGGTTACGGTACAGTTGCATGACCCACAAGCTTTAGAAAGAATTTTTGAGCTTTATGGTGAGCGTTCGGATTTAATCTTATCTGATAATCAATATCAAGCAACAGAACATGCGCATGCTTTATGTATATTGACCGCTTGGAAACAATATTGGAGCCCAGATTATGTACAGCTTTTACAGAAAATGGCGCATCCTTTGATTCTCGATGGGCGTAATATTTTGGATTCTGATTTTGTCAAAGCACAAGGTTTTGCTTATCAAGGGGTCGGTCGAGTATGATAAATTATATGTTAGATATTGATCAAAATGAGCAAAATTTAAAACGATTGCAAAACCAAGCTGTGCCACAACAGCAAGTACGTTTAACGGATTTATTTGAGCAAGATCCGCAGCGTTTTGAAAAGTTTTCAGCGCATTTTAATCAATTAAGTTTTGATTATAGTAAGCATCGGATAAACCAAGAAACTCGTGCTGATTTATTTAAATTTGCTGATTCAAAATTATTAAAAGAGTGGATTAAACGGTTATTTACTCAAGAATCAATTAATTATACCGAAGGCCGAGCCGCGATGCATTGGGCTTTGCGCTTACCAAAAGGTGATCAAGATTATCCTGAATTAGCTGAACAGGTTCATCAACAATTAGATCGGATGTATCAACTTGTTGAAAAAATACATGCCGGGCAATGTCGTGGTGCTACAGGCGAAGTCATTCAGGATGTAGTCAATATTGGTGTAGGTGGTTCTGATCTTGGGCCATTGATGGTGAGTCATGCTTTATCTGACTATAAGGTGAGTACAGCCAAACCATTAAAGGTACATTTTGTTTCAACGATGGACGGCAGTCAGCTTTCTGATTTACTACACCAACTTCGCCCCGAAACCACCTTATTTATTATTTCCTCCAAGTCATTTGGTACGATTGATACATTGTCCAATGCACAGACAGTACGCCAGTGGTTAGAAAAAGATTTAGGCACACAAAAAAGCGTTGTTCAACATCATTTTATTGGTGTTTCAACGAAACCTGAAAAAATGACAGAGTGGGGTATTGCTGAAGACAATCAGTTCTTACTTTGGGATTGGGTTGGCGGTCGATATTCGCTTTGGTCATGTATTGGCTTGCCTATAGCTTTACAGATTGGTATTGATGGATTTAAACAGCTACTTGCAGGTGCTTATGCGATTGATCAGCATTTTCAAAAAGCATCATTTGAACAAAATATTCCAGTTTTAATGGGCTTGCTTGGGGTTTGGAATAATAATTTTCTAAATATTCAAACGCATGCAGTACTGCCTTATGATGGTCGATTAAAATATTTTGCTTCATATTTGCAGCAGCTTGAAATGGAATCGAATGGTAAATCGATCCAGCGCAATAATGAAAAAGTGGATTTAAATACTTGTCCAATCGTGTGGGGCGAAGTTGGTCCAAATGCACAACATGCTTTTTATCAGTTGCTTCATCAAGGAACGCATGCGGTAAGTTGTGACTTTATTGCACCTGTACAACGTTATAATGCCAATCAATTTACTTATGCTGAAAGTGCTGAAGCATTGATTGAGCAGCATCATTTGGCATTATCTAATTGTTTGGCACAATCACGATTATTGGCTTTTGGTAATAAAGCATTAAATGCGGATGAATTGTCACAATTACCACTGTATAAACAGTATGAGGGTAATCAACCGAGTTCGACTTTGTTATTGCAAGAGTTGAGTCCTTATAGTTTAGGCATGCTGATTGCACTTTATGAACATAAAGTATTTGTGCAATCTGTGATTTGGAATATTAATCCATTTGATCAATGGGGCGTTGAAAAAGGCAAAGAAATTGCCAATCAACTGCTTCCGATCCTGAGTGGTAAAGAAAAAGATTTTTCTCAACTTGATGGTTCTACGCAAGGCTTGATCAAAATCTTACTTGGAAAAGAATAGAAATACTGGAAAAATTATGGCAAATATTTTAGTGACAGGTGGGGCGGGCTATATTGGTTCGCATACTTGTGTTGAGTTGCTTGAAGCTGGGCATGAGGTGATTGTTTTAGATAATCTCTCAAATAGTTCAGAAGAGTCATTAAAACGTGTTCAAGAATTGACTGGAAAGGCCCTTAAATTTATTCAGGGCGATATTCGCAATCAAAATGATTTGGATCAAGCTTTTTCTTCACATCAAATTGATGCGGTGATTCATTTTGCCGGATTAAAAGCGGTAGGTGAAAGCCAGCAAATACCACTGACTTATTTTGATAATAATATTGCAGGCTCAGTACAATTGGTACAAGCAATGCAACGTGCCAATGTATTTAATTTGGTATTTAGTTCTTCAGCGACAGTTTATGATGAAGGGAATATTTCACCTTTGGATGAAACGATGCCAACAGGTATGCCGTCCAATAATTATGGTTATACTAAGCTGATTGTTGAACAATTATTAGAAAAGCTTTCTATTGCTGATGAGCGTTGGTCAATCGCACTTTTACGCTATTTTAATCCAGTTGGCGCACATAAAAGTGGTCGTATTGGCGAAGACCCTCAAGGTATTCCAAATAATTTGATGCCTTATGTGACGCAAGTTGCGGTTGGTCGTCGTGAAAAACTTTCAATTTATGGCGATGATTACGATACGGTTGATGGTACTGGTGTTCGTGATTATATCCACGTTGTAGATTTGGCAAATGCGCATTTATGTGCATTGAATAATCGTTTGGCAGCTAAAGGTTGTAGAGCTTGGAATGTGGGAACGGGTAATGGTTCGTCTGTTCTGGAAGTGAAAAATACTTTTGAGCAAGTGAATGGCGTTGCTGTGGCTTATGAAATTGCGCCACGTCGCTCAGGTGATGTGGCAACATCTTTTGCGAATAATGCTCGAGCGGTGAGTGAACTGGGATGGAAACCAAAATATAAACTAGAAGATATGTTGGCAGACAGTTGGAATTGGCAAAAGCAGAATCCAACAGGCTACAAAGCATAGTTTTCTATAATATTTTTCGCACAATAAAATAGGCACTTAGAGTGCCTATTTTTATATTTAAAATCGAGAAATTAATCTTGAATCAACCGAGTCAATTCATCCACATAGTCTTGCATTTTTTTAGGATTTTTATCCGCACGGCTTTCAATATTTAAACGTAATAGGGGCTCTGTGTTTGAAGCACGTACGTTAAAGCGCCAAGCCCCAAAATCTAAACTTACACCATCTGTGTGGTCAATACTTGGATTTTGATTTGCGAAGTGATCAAAGATTTTTTGAATTGTGACTTGAGTATCTGCGACTTTGAAATTGACTTCCCCCGAGCAAGGGAATTTAGTGATCATCTCTTCAACTAATGAAGACAACGATTGTCCAGTTTCAGACAGTACAGAAACAACCAACAACCATGGAATCATTCCACTATCGCAATAAGAAAAATCGCGGAAATAATGGTGTGCAGACATTTCGCCGCCATAAACCGCATTGTGTTCACGCATTGTGTCTTTAATAAAGGAATGTCCTGATTTCGACTGAACAGGGATGCCTTGATATTTCTCTACAATATCCAGTGTATTCCAGACCAAACGGGGATCATGTACAATTTTTTCGCCAGATTGCTTCAGCAAGAACGCTTGAGCCAGAAGGCCGACAATATAATAGCCTTCAATAAACTGGCCTTTTTCATCGAACAGGAAGCAGCGGTCGAAGTCACCATCCCAGGCAATGCCCATATCTGCGCCATGCTGAATGACCGCATCAAGGGTACTGTCACGGTTTTCAATTAAAATCGGGTTGGGAATCCCGTTCGGGAAAGTGCCATCGGCTTCATGATGAATCTTGATAAATTCGACCGGAATATTGAGTTGTTGAAACTTTTGCTCAATGGCATCAATCACATGGCCTGCTGCTCCATTCCCGGCATTCATGACCAGTTTTATCGGACGGATTTTTTCCGGATCAATATAGCTCAGCAGATGATTTACAAATTCAGGCAGAATATTATATTTCTCAGTACGGCCTTTATTGCTGACGTCAATAAATTCATCTGATTCTGCTAAAGCCTGAATCTCTTTAAGACCAGTATCGGCACTAATTGGACGGGCATTTTCACGAACCAGTTTCATGCCATTATAGTCCATCGGATTATGGCTGGCCGTGATTTCAATACCACCTTGCACATCCAGATGGAAGGCGCCAAAATAGACTTCTTCAGTGCCGGTCATGCCCAGATCCAGAACATTGACACCCGCATCATTTAAACCGTGAATGGTGGCCTGTTTTAAACCTTCACTGCTGAGCCGGATGTCACAGCCAATGACCACCGTTTTAGGTTGATAAATCTGTCCATAAGCACGGCCAATTTTATAGGCAATCTCTTCATTGAGCTCGGTGCCGAGTTTGCCGCGAATGTCATAGGCTTTGAAGCAAGTCAGTTTGGTCATCTGAATTCTCTAAATAACTTCTGAGAAGTGAGGGAAGTATAATTATAGGAGGAAAATAGTTCCTATATGCCAAGTTACTGGTTAACTTTTATATCTTCTTTAAAAATAGATGTTTAAGTGTATAGAGTGCTCTTTCATCTAATTTTTAAAGTTTGGTACTTCAGCATGCTATTTTATATGTTAGCCCTTAGTGAAATTTATATCGATTTTACCTTTGCCAAGATCCGCTCCGCCCAGTCAGTGTAATAATTTACATCTTCTATTTCTTCCTTTTTGGAAGGATGATTAATTGTAGTTATTGCAGTAATACCTCTCACTTCAGATAGAAACTTTTTAGGCCAACTGAGTGATTGAGACAGTATCGAATTGTTTAATATATCCAAATCTGTCTCAATTAATCGTTGAGTTTTTTCTTCATATGGGAGTAATAAGGTGGAGATATTTTTTTTACCATCTGAAGTATCAATTTCACACAAATAAAATTGATGGTTATTTTCTATATTAAAAATTTTATAGACATAAAAGTAGCGTAATTGATTGTTTGCAAACTTATGGCCTCTGAAACGTTTATATATTTTAAAAGGTGAGTTCTTGATTTCTTTGGTTTTATATCCCTTTTCTTCAATTTGTTTCAGTAGTTTAATCAAGTCTTTATGAGTGACTCGATCTAGTTGAATTTCTGATTCTGTTGTAAATCCAGGCACCGTGCCTTCTATATCGCCTTCTCCACCAGCAAATCCTTCTTCTTGATTTTGATCTTTATCCATTTGCTTTTGTCTTTTACGTACTATAGTTTCAGAGGGAGGTGTCTCTAAAGAAATTTTTAATTCTTCTATTGTATAAATTTCTCCAGGTAGGTTTCTTAGCTTGGCCAGTAGCTTATCGATATCTGCATCAGCATTTTTATTCAGTTTTTCTTTGAGTTGACTCGCTGGTTTTGGTTTATGTGAACCTTGTCCTTGAGCATTTTTGACCTGTTGTATTATTTTTTTTGAAGTTGAATGAAATTGAATAGGGAGGTTGATAGCTGTAGCAAGATTTTTGAAAGATGTAATGCGCTCAATTCTGTAAATACCTGTTTCTTGATCATAAATTCCGTCTACTGTTAGATCAATATTTCTGATATTAGGAGCTTCCATGTCAAAATTAAAACTTTTAGCACCTTTTTGATCAATAATTGTTTTCTGATAGATACTAAGGAACGCCTTATTTAAATCAGGCTGTAATAAAATTAAAGCGAGTTTCTTTAAAAAATGAGGATCAGAGACATCTGCATTCATAATTTTTTTGTTTTTTGCGATATTAATGTGGATAGCCTTTTCATCATCCATATCTACTAATATATCTGTTGAATAGTTTTCAGCAAAAAGTGCTGCACGAACTAAGTAAGGATGAGAGAAAAATAAATCACGTGCCAAAATGAGCTTAGGTATTTGAATAGTAATGTTTTTCTTTAAAACTGTTGAGTAGTAATTAAATTCAAAACATATCCGGCCTTGATGTATCTTTTGATTCTCACCCTCCAGTAAAATAATTGTTCTAAATGTTGTGAAATTTACACGTTCAAGTGTGTGAGTGAATAATTTTGTAGGAGCTGCATCAATTGGGGTGCTATAGCGGTATGGAATAACACTCTCAATCGGTAATTTAAGCTGAATGGAACGTTTAATAATAGGGTTAAACAAATGAGTATTAATATCAAAACGAGTTTGACCACGTCGACTAATTTTGGTCGCAGTATAGTAAATCATCTCTTTTGGTAAAAAGTCGGTTGAACAATCACTCATTTTTTATTTCTTCCTGAATATTATTAAAAAATCGACGAGCTTCAGCCGTTAATCGCTGCTCACTTAATCCTGCTTGACGTAAAAAAACACTCGGTGGATAACATTTATCTTCAATATTTTGGCGAATAAATGTTCGAGTCATGCGACGTATTTGATAGCAATCGATGGATTCAGAGTAACGATCTAGAAATGCTTCAGTCAATAGGAAAAAATTCCAGTTTTTTTCAATCATACTCACTGAACCCAGTTGTCTAATAAAAAACTTTTTTGTCCATTGTGGGGAGTCTAGATCTTCTAATAATTCATCCCGTATTTTGACGAGTTGTTTAACAAACTGTCGATCTCGAGCTCTCCAGTCAATACGTGGTTTAGGGATAGAAGGCGGGGGAGTTAAAGCTGATTTATTGATAACTAATAGCCAATCTTTATGATTGCGATATAAGCGAGCATACAGTGAGCTATTTTGTTGGCGAGCCTGTTTGACAGGCCTTTCTAGGATTAATTTTGTCCATTGTTTTTGGTCCTCAGATAATGTTCGATCTACTTTATTATCCATACATATTGTTACTGTTGTGATGGCTTCCTCTAGATCCATGGATGCTAGGTGAATATATTGCTTATATGTTTCAATCGGATTTTTCTCTGGAACAAGAGCTTTTAATACGATGAGGTGCTCAAGATAAGAAAACGCCTTGCGGTGTTTCCTACAGATATTTTTGAGCCAGCAGTTCTCAGACAGCAGATCACCTAAATGATAATATTGAAGAAAACTTTCGCCCCAATATTCAATGACTAATTGGCGGACTTTTTCGTAATTGATATTTTTACGGCCTGATAGTAATTCCCTATCTTTTAAGATAAGAAAATAAGCATCTGATACAGTAGAAAAATCCTGCACATTGAAGGGTGTTGAATGAGCGAGTAGCTCTTCAATCAGTCCCACAAGCTCGATATGGTGATTTAAGTCCTGAGGATTAAATACAAGCTGTGAAGAACTTTTCAGGGTATTTAAGTGAGCACAGTAAAATTTTCTGTCTACCCCGTTGCAAGGGATAGCACTCACAAAGAGAGGTTGCTCATGTTGGGTACAGTACTCGTATCCAGTAATCTGCCAGCTGCGTTTCCAATAAACTTCACCATATTGCTGCATCTGTTCTTGCCAGCAATGCGGGCAGAACCGGAAAAAACTCACAGCTTTGATCCGCGATGCATTTTTTCCTAATTTGGTATGCAGGGATTGATACTGCTCACCTCGCAATGCCTGCACAGCATAATGCATTACTGTATCAGGTTGAAATGGTTGGTAAATTGGTAACAGGGTGTGTTGGTTGATTAAAATAAGCGTATCATAGTGATCTGGTAAGTAACTGGCCACCCTGTCTAGATGAGAAGGTAAATCGTAAGTTGGTGTCAAGTTCCTATTATTGAATAATTCTTCAGTGAGATATTTTGGACTCAGAATCCCATTGTGAACAGCATAACGAGCAATCACACTGTAAATCAATTCATTTGGATATGGTGCTGGAAAATTTGAAATCATGGTACCTTACCCTCCATTTTTTCTGCTTAATGCAAAATGGGACAGGTAGGATCAAACAAATAGTGAGATGATTTTAATAACTCATAAACATCTACTTCCTGTTCTTGTGCTTGACTGAAAAAATTCCGTAAATCATTGGCTTCAGTGCTCTTCCATTCTTCTGCTTTCATGACTTTGCGTGATATTCTTGGTTTTCTTACCGAAGTTGTGGTCTGAGGCTTATCCAATTTATCTTTTGCTCCAGAGCCGTCTAATACTTCCAGAATATGTTGGAGTAGTACCTGTAAGTTCTCGTTTGGATATTTTTTTAATGCAGTAGTGACATGCAGATCTATTGTAGCAGCGGGGTGACCTAAGGCCGTTAGCATACCTATCAGTGTGGAATAATGTGGTCCTAGATCTTTACGCTGTATTTCCGTTTTTAATGCAGCTTTGAAACGTTGTT